>Ga0247727_10003451_pt1 | contig 34954 bp, 30 predicted proteins | sample WisWelCaveWW1625_FD_202498 | JGI IMG/M metagenome (GOLD analysis project Ga0247727, IMG submission 202498) | Biofilm microbial communities from Wishing Well Cave, Virginia, United States - WW16-25 | ecosystem: Environmental > Aquatic > Deep subsurface > Groundwater > Cave microbial mat | place...
CGCCTCTCGGGCATCCGCAAATCATGCCCGATTCCAGTGACCCCCAAACCCCGCTCCCGCCCGCTCCCAGAGCGGCTCCGGAGCCCCTCCCACCCCTAATTTCACCCACTCGATTCCCCGAAGACCCAACATAGAAGGCCTGGTCGCGGGTTACACCGGTCCCGGCGGCAAGACCATGCTGCCCACCCGAGCGGTGGCCAAGCTCGACCTGCGGCTCGTGCCCGACATGACTTACGACGGCGCCATTGCCGCGCTCAAGACCCATCTCGCGAAGCGCGGCTTCTCCGACATCGAAGTCAACCCGAGCGGCGGCTACAACCCCACGAGCACGTCGGCAGATGCCGCCGTGATTCGCGCTCAGCTATCGCTCTACGAGCGCCTCGGCCGGAACCCCGTCCCGTGGCCGCGGAACGCAGGCTCGTATCCGGGCTACGTCTTCACCGACGAGCCGCTCCGGCTGCCGGCCGCGCACTTCGGCCTGGGCCACGGCAGCGGCGCCCACGCTCCCGACGAGTACTTCGTCATCGAATCCTCCAACCCGAAGGTCGCGGGCTGGGACGACGCGGTGATGTCGCACGTCCTGTACCTGCACGAGCTCGCGACGATCGCCTGAGAGCCGGCAGGATCCGGGCCGTCATGGAGCATCGCGAGATCGAGTAGCGTCACCCCAAGCACGCCTTGACGTATGACGTTATGCGTAATAGACTGCTGCCGTGATCCTGTCCTTCAAGGACGCAGACACGCAGGCGCTATTCAATGATGAGCTCGTACCTCGGTTCCGATCGATCGAGAGGCCGGCGCGACGCAGGTTGCTCTACCTGAGCCGGGCCCGGGTGCTGCGGGACCTGATTGTGCCGCCCGGAAACCGCCTCGAAGCGCTGCGGGGAGATCGGAAGGGACAACACAGCATCCGCATCAACGATCAGTGGCGGATCTGCTTTCGATGGAAGGACGATGGCGTACACGACGTCGAGATCGTGGACTATCACTGAGGTGACGCGATGAGCAGGAAGCGGCTTTCCCCCGTTCCACCCGGCGAGATCCTGAGGGAGGAGTTCATGCGCCCCCTGGGCATCAGCATCAACTCGCTTGCCCGGGCCATCGCCGTGCCACCCAACCGCATCAGCGAGATCGTCAACGGCAAGCGCGCGATCTCCGCCGACACCGCGCTGCGTCTCGGGAAGTACTTCGGAGTCTCGCCCGAGATCTGGCTCGAGCTGCAGTCGGACTACGAGCTCCGCCTCGCCCGCCAGACGACGTGGAAGAGGGTGGAGTCGCGCGTGAGGGCCCGCGTCGCATGAGGAAGCTCGTCGGCCTCACCGCGCAGTTCGGCAGCGAGGGCTTCGACTCGGCGAACAGCGTCGCGGTCCGGCACGGGAGGGTCGTCGTCGGAGGCAGCCAGGCGGGTCGCTCTTCGACCAGGAGTTCTCGGGCGGATTCAGCGACGGCTTCGTGATCCAGGTCCGGCAGCGCGAGCGCCACGACTGACGCACACCCCCTCGGGGATCGCCGCGGCGGGACCGACGTAGCCGACCGCACCCGACTCGCTTCAGTTCGCCGGTCCGAAGGCATAGAGCCGCGAGCGCGTGCGCACGTACAGGCGGCCGTCGCCGATCGCGGGTGAGGCGTGGACTTCTTCGTCCAGAGTGCCAACCGAGAGCGTTTGCCAGTCGCCACGAGCCGCGACGACCGCGATCGCGCCATTGCTGGACGCCAGGTACAGCTTACCGCCGGCGGCCACGGGTGAAGGAGAGAATCCCTCGGTGGCGCCTTCGATGCGCCCGCGCTTGAGCACCCCACCGGTGGCCGGGTCGTAGCTCGTCAGGATGCCGCCATCCTTGATCAGGAACAGCACGCCCCGGTAGACGATCGGCGTCGCGACGTAGGGCAGCGTCTTCTGCTGGCGCCACACGATCTCGGGAGCGCTCTTGCCGAGCTCGACGGCCACGAGGCCGTAGTCCTGGCTCTTCAAGCCCGCGAGCTGCCTTCCGTACTCGTCGCGGGACACGGTGTCGTCCCCGTCCATGTCCAGCCAGTGAAAGGTGCTCGCCCAGGGCGAGGCCGCGATCTCGGCCTCGGTCAGGCGTCCGTCGCGATCCTTGTCGAGCTCGAACAGCGAGTCGACGCTGGGCGGCGGATCCTCGGCCTGGTCCGACACCACCGTGAACACGCGCTCGCCGTCGAGCAGTGGGCTCGCGACGGGCGTGAAGCCGAAGCCCGGGAGGCGCCAGAGGCGCTCGCCCGTGCGCGGCGTGTAGGCGTCGAGAAAGGAGGTGCCGAACACCAGGACCCTGGCCTGCTCGGTGCCCGGGTGGTGCACGATGGGTGTCGTCCAGCTCTCGGCGCGTACCTCCCGGGGCTTGCGCCAGAGCTCCCGGCCGGTCGCCGCGTCGATGCCGACGATGAAGGGCTTGCGGCTCTGGTCGCAGACCAGGACCAGCACGCCAACCTCGAGCACGGGCGAGCTGGCCATGCCGTAGAAGCTCTCGAACGCGGACATCTCGAAGCGCCAGCGCTCCCGACCGTCGAGCCCGTACGCGACGAGCCCGAACTCCGGGAAGAAGGCGAAGACGGCGCTCCCGTCGCTCACGGGCGTGGCCACCGCGGGTCCCGACTGTCGCGCCACCCGATCGACCCTGAGGCGCGGCACGGAGCGCCGCCACAGCTCCCTGCCGCTGCGGGCGTCGATGGCGAGCGTGAGCAGCCCCTCCTCCGCGAGGGCCGTGAGGAAGACCTTGAGCCCACGACGATCGGAGAGGAGTGGCCGAAGGGAACCGGGACGTTCCACAGCGCCGAGCTCGCCGTGATCTTGTCCGGCAGTCCCTCGACGTCGGCGATGCCCGACCCGTTGGGACCGCGGAACCGCGTCCAATCACCAGCCTCGGCCGGCCCGCCCAGGAGCCAACCGATTCCCGCCACGGCCATCGCCCGCTGGTGTGGTTTCATGGAGCAGCAGCGTAGTGCCCCACGGTGGCGTCTGTCCACACCCCTTGCCACGAGTGGACGCCGAGCGTGACTCCCCGGCCCCGCATCAAACCACCCATGGATTAGACTCTAGCGGAGCGTTCCGACTACTGTGCCTCTCTCGGTCAGTGCGCGACTCGGTCCCTACGAGATCCTCGCGCCGCTCGGCGCGGGCGGGATGGGCGAGGTGTACCGGGCCCGGGACACGCGCCTGGACCGACAGGTTGCGGTCAAGGTCCTCTCCGGGAAGCACGCCGGGAGCCCGGAGGCCGTCTCGCGCTTCGAGCGCGAGGCCAAGGCGATCGCCGCGCTGTCCCATCCGAACATCCTGGCGCTTCACGATTTCGGCGAGGCCGATGGCACGTTCTACGTGGTCACGGAGTTGCTCGAGGGCGAGACGCTACGCTCGCGGCTCACGCTGGGCGCCCTGCCCGCACGCAAGGCCGTGGAGTACGCACTGCAGCTCGCACATGGACTCGCGGCGGCTCACGAGAAGGGGATCGTCCACCGCGACCTGAAGCCGGACAACATCTTTCTCGGCAAGGCTGGACCGCTGAAGATCCTCGACTTCGGACTGGCCCGGCACGACCCGCCCGTGGCCGACGGGGAGGGCTCGCACTCGCCCACGATCGCCCGCGTGACCGACGCCGGGACCGTGCTGGGCACGGTGGGCTACATGTCTCCGGAGCAGGTGCGGGGAAGGGCCGCGGACCACCGCTCGGACATCTTCTCCTTCGGCTGCGTGCTGTACGAGATGCTCTCGGGGCGGCGGGCCTTCCGCGCCGACAGCGCCGTGGAGACGATGGCCGCGATCGCGCGCGAGGAGCCGGCGGAGCTGTCCGAGGTTGCTCTCGCCCTTCCCCCGGGACTCGCGCGAATCGTCCGGCACTGCCTCGAGAAGGACCCCGAGGAGCGCTTCCAGTCAGCCCGCGACCTGGGTTTCGATCTGCTGTCGCTGTCCTCGGACTCCGCTTCGGGCCGGACCCCCGTCCCGGCGCCGCGCGCTCGTGCACGCTGGCCCGCGGCCGTCCTGGCCGCGCTTTCCGTGGCCGGCGCTTTCGCGCTGGGACGGCTCACGGCCCCCCGGCCGGCGGGCGCGCTTCGCGCCACGTTCGCCCAGCTCACGGACGAGCCGGGTGTCGAGGGCTCACCCCGCTTGTCGCCCGACGGTGGATCGCTCCTCTATGTCAGCGAAGCGGCCGGTAACAGCGACATCTACCTGCTGCGCGTGGGCGGCCACAACCCGCTCAACCTCACGAAGGCCTGCGACAAGGAAGATACCGCTCCCGCATTCTCGCCCGACGGAGCTCAGATCGCCTATCGCTCCGAGTGCGATGGAGGCGGCATCTTCACCATGGGGTCGACGGGCGAGTCGCTGCGCCGAGTCACCGACTTCGGCCACGACCCGAGCTGGTCGCCAGACGGCCACGAAATCGCCGTGGCCGAGGAGCGCGTCAGCGACCCTTACCATCGCTACCAGGTCAGCGCGCTTTGGGCGGTGAAGGTCACGGATGGAAGCAAGCGGCTCCTCACCAAGGGCGACGCGGTCCAGCCGAGCTGGTCTCCCCACGGCCATCGCATCGCCTTCTGGCACGCACGTGACGAGAGGGCTTCGCAACGCGATCTGGCGACCGTGCCCGCGAGCGGATCTTCCGACGAGTCGGCGGTCGCGGCCGCCACGGATGACGCCGCCGTGGACTGGAGCCCCGCCTGGTCGTCGGACGGGAGGCACCTGTATTTCGCGAGCGATCGTGGCGGGACCATGAACCTCTGGCGGGTGGCCATCGATGAGACTACGGGCCGCGTACTGCGGCAACCCGAGCCGCTCACGACACCGTCGCTGGCCGCCGAGCGGCCGAGCCTCTCGCGCGACGGCCGCCTCGTCGCCTACGCCTCTGCGTCCCTCCGTTCCAGCCTCCAAAGGGTCGCCTTCGATGAGCGCCGCGGGGTGGCCACCGGTGCGCCCACCGAGATCTGGTCCAGTTCGGGGATGCTGGGGGAGCCCGACGCCACGGCGACGGGCACTGGATCGTCCTGCGTCACTCGACCGGACCGGTGGAGGATCTGGTTGCCGTCAGGGCCGACGGCAGCGGCCACCGGCGCCTGACGGACGATCCCCATCGCGACCGCGTCCCGCGCGTTTCCCCTGACGGCCACCGCATCGCCTTCTATTCCAACCGCAGTGGCCGCTACGAGATCTGGGAGGTGGGCTTGGACGGCAGCGGCTTGAGGCAGTTGTCGGATCACCTGGGTGCTGAGAGCTTCTACTTTCCGGCGTGGTCCCACGACGGGCGACACTTGGCGGCTGTCGACCAGGTCGGAGGCACCTGGCTCCTCGATCTCGAGCCCCCGCGTCACCAGTGGGTCCCCCGCTACCGGGCGGAGCGCGGTGAGATGTGGGTGACTTCCCTGGACTGGTCCAGGGACGGCCGCTTCTTTGCCGGGGACACGAAGGGAGGGGGCCGGGCGGCAGGCATCTTCGTCGAGTCCCTGGAGTCCGGCGCCCGCCGCCGGCTGACCGACTCGGGCGAGTCTCCGCGCTGGCTGGGCGACAGCCGCCGTCTCCTCTACCTGCGCGACGGCGGCCTGTGGCTGCTAGACACCGCGACGGGGGCGTCCTCGAACGTCATCTCCCGGCCCAAGCCCTCGCGCACGCTCCTCGACTTCGGCCTCGCCGCGGATGACCGCTGGCTCGTGTTCGTAGAGCTGACACGCGAGAGCGACATCTGGCTGTCGAGGCTCGAATGAACCCATACACGAGACCCGTGAGAGGCCTTCGGGGGGAGACGACTCGTCCCGCTCACGCGCGCCCGCTCGGCGGGGCCGCGCGCATCATGCCGTTCTGCAGGATGTCCACGGCCTCGCGCAGCACCGCGTCCGTGTCCTTGCCGAAGTGGTTCGGCACCCCGAACACCAGCTCGACCGCGAAGTAGTGGAGGAAGAACCGCGTGGCGAGCATCACCGCCGTGGTCGGGGCCACCCCGGGCCGCAGCAGGTCGAGCCGGATCCGGTCGCGGTGGCTCTCCAGGAAGCGCGTGAAGCGGTCGGCCATCTCCATGTAGTAACGCCTTATGTGCTTCCCCTCGAACTCGACGACGTCGACGTAGATGAGCGCCACGTAGGCGCGGTAGCGCTCGACTCCGTCGCGCGCCGCGCGCGCGAGCGCCTCGAGGTCCGCGGGGAAGGCGCCCGAGGCCAGGGCGCGGTTGAACGGATGGTCCGGGTCGGCGAGCAGCTCGAAGTAGCGTTCGAGCAGCCTGCGGAACAGGCTCTCCTTGTCCGGGAACTGGTGGTAGACGTTTCCGGTCGAGACCTTCGCCGCGAGCGCGATGTCGCGCATGCTGGTGCCGCGATAGCCCTGCCGCGAGAACAGGCCGAGCGCCGCCTCCAGGATCTGGCCGCGGCTGCGCTCCGAGCGCTGCTCCTGCGCCATGCGGGCTCTGCGCCCAGGCGCTTGCGGGCGTCGGCTCCGGGCTGTCGCGATCCTCGGCTTCGCCTTCACCGGGCCCCTCACGCCGCCGGAGTGAGCACGGTGCACACGGATGCGCAGATCGGCCCGCCGATGTTGAAGGTGGCCGCGGCGCGGGCGTTCTTCACCTGCAGCTCTTTCGGCGCCTTGCCGAGCAGCTGCCAGGCGCACCAGCCGATCATCGCGATCCCGGTGGCGCCGATCGGATGGCCCTTGGCGATCAGCCCGCCCGACGTGTTGATGCCGCACTCGCCCGTCGGGGCGGCCTTGCCGTCCACCCAGTACTGCGCGCCCTTGCCGTACGCGGCCTTGCCGATCACCTCGGTGCCGATCGCGCCCATCACCGTGAAGCAGTCGTGGAGCTCGGCCACGTTGACGTCCGCGGCCTTCACCCCGGCCATCGCGTAGGCCCCGTTCATGGCAGTGTAGGCTCCGCGCGGACACAGCACGTCGCGCCCCTCCTTCTTGAGCGGATCGGTCGCCTGGCCCCAGCCGGCGAGCCTCACGCAGTCCTTCTTCGCGACGCCGAGCCGCGCGAGCCCCGCCTCGGTCGCGAGGATCAGCCCGGCGTAGCCGTCGGTGATCTGCGAGCAGTCGAAGGTCTTGAGCTTGAGCCCCTCGGCGATGTAGCGGTTGATGCCCTCGATCTCACACGCTTTCTCGACCGTGAGCTCGACGTTCCGCATCTGGGCGTAGGGGTTGTGCCGCGCGTTCGCGTACTCCTGCACCGCGATCGCGGCCAGGTGCTCCTCGGTGTAGCCGTGGGTCTTCAGGTAGAGGTCCATCACCTCGGCAAAGAGGTGCGGGAAGACGAAGGTCTTGCCGGGCCGCTCCTCGGGGTGGGAGAAGAAGCCGAGCACCTTGCCGATCAGCTTGCCGTCCATCTTGCCCTCGGCGTCGCGCATCTTCTCGTAGCCGAGCGCGATCCCGGTGTCGCCCTGCCCACACTGCAGCTTCTGGATCACCGACAGCACCGCCTGTCCTCCGGAGGCGCAGGCGTTCTCGACCGACTCGATCGGCTTGGCCCCAAGCCCGGGGACCTGGGCCACGAGGCCCGCGAGCAGGCCCTGGTCGTTGAGCGAGATGTTGCAGGTGGCGCCGATCGAGGCGACGTCGAGGGTCTCGGCCTCGATCCCGATCTCCTGGCAGGTCTTGGTGACGGCGTTCGCCACGATCTCGGGCACGGTCATGCCCATGAGCTTGCCGAACGGGGACTGGTGGTACGCGGCGACATAGACGGGCTTCATGCGGACACTCCTTCGAGCATGAGACGGGCGAGGAACGACTCCAGGATCCGGGCGACGCGATCGGGCGCCTCCACCACCACGGCGTGGCCGGCGCCCACGACGATCTCCAGTGTCGCACCGGTGAGGCCCGCGGCGAGAGCCTGGGAGGCGGGGGGGGGGAACGTGCGGTCGAGCTCGGCGCCGACGACCAGGCTCGGGCAGCGGACGCGCGCGAGATCGGCCCGCAGGTCGAGCGGGTCGAGAGCCTCCAGGAGTCGGAGGGCGACGCGGAACCAGGCCGGGGGCATGGCCGCCACCTGCTCGCGGCGCTCGCGAAGGAAGGAGGGCCGCGCCGCCAGCCACTCCGGGGAGTAGGCCTGGGGCCCGAGGAGATCGAGCAGGCGGCCGCCGTCTCCGCCCTCGGCCGCCGCGCGGCACGCCTGGCGCAGGGCCGCGCCGTGCGCGTCCTGCGCGCTGCCGGGCTCCACGCGGTCGGTGCCAGCCACGAGCGCCAGGGACAAGGCGCGGTCGGGATGACGGGCGGCGAGCTTCACCGCCACGAAGGCTCCGAAGGAGGTGCCCGCCAGGTGCACGCGGCGAAGGCCCAGGTGGTCGAGAACCGCGAGCACGTCTTCGGCGTGGCCCTCGAGCGTCGCGGGAGGCTCAACCGGGGAGAGCCGCTGGCCGCGGAAGTCGCAGCGCACCACGAGATGTCGCGCGGCGAGCGCCAATGCCACGGGCTCCCACGCCGTGAACGACATGAGGCCGCCGTTCAGCAGCAGGAGCGGCGGTCCGGCGCCGTCCACCCGGTGCGTGAGCAGCGTGGGCTCTGGGGTTGCGCCGCTCACGCCCCGCCTCCACCGGGCGGCCGCGTGTAGAGGCGCTGCAGCTCGCTCTTCACGACCTTGCCATAAGGCGTGCGCGGCAGCGCCTCGACGAAGACGAAGTCGCGCGGGATCTTGTAGCGCGCGAGGCGGCCGTCGAGGTGCGCGGCGAGCGCCGCGCCGTCGAGCGTCACGCCCGGGCGACGCACCACGAAGGCGACGCCCACCTCGCCCCACTTCGGGTCGGGAGCGCCCGCCACCGCGGCGTCCTGGACGCCGGGGTGCTGCAGCAGCTCGGCCTCGATCTCGGCGGGATAGACGTTGACACCGCCGCTGATCAGCATGTCCTTCTTGCGCCCGGCGATGGTGAAGAAGCCCTCCGCGTCGCGGCGTGCGAGGTCGCCGGTGTGGAAGAAGCCCTGCGGGTCGATCGCGGCGGCGGTGGCCTCCGGGTTGCGCCAGTAGCCGAGGCTCACGTGCGGCCCGTGCAGCAGCAGCTCCCCCACCTCGCCCTCGGCCACCTCCTGGCCGCTCTCGTCCACGAGCCGCGCTTCGGTGAACATCAGCGGCTTGCCGATCGAGCCCTTCTTGCGCGCCGAGTCCTCGACGGTCATGGCGAAGCAGTTGACGCCGACCTCGGTGAGGCCGTAGCCCTGCTTGAACACGACGCCGCGCGCCTGGTAGGCGTCGATCAGGTACTCGGGCAAGGGCGCGCCCCCGCTGATCAGGAAGCGCACGTGCCGCAGGTCCACGCCCTGGAACTCCGGGGCCTCCAGCAGCATCTTCCAGATCGTGGGCACGCCGAGCACGACGGTGCAGCGCTCGCGCTCGATCGTGCGCCAGACCTCCGCGGGGTCGAAGCCCTTGTGGAGCACGATCGTCCCGCCGATCGTGACGATCGGCACCAGGAAGGCGCCGAGGCCGCCGGCGTGGTAGAGCGGCGTGTAGATCGGGCTCACGTCGTCCTCGCGGAGCGCCCACGAGGCGACCGTGTTGTAGCCGTTCCACGCGACCATCCGCTGCGGGATCATCACGCCCTTGGGCTTGCCGGTGGTGCCGCTCGTGTAGAGGAGCGCGTAGAGGTCCTCGGGGTGGCAGCTCTCGCGGCGCCAGTCGGGGCGCGCGGGCAGTTCGTCGGCGAGCGCGCCAAAGCGGCGGTCGCGGGGCGAGTCCGGCTCGTCGAACGCGAGCCAGTGCTCGCGGCGCACCAGGCTCTGGAGCTCCTTTGCCGTGTCACGGAGCTCGCCGCCGTAGACGAGGCCGCGCATCCCGCTGTCGCGCACGACGTGCTCGAGCTCGTGGGCAGTGAGGCGAGTGCCGAGCGGGACCAGGACCACCCCGGCCTTCGGCGTGGCGAAGAGCAGATCGAGGAACTCGACGCGGTTCCCGGCCAGGATGCCGAAGCGGTCGCCCTTCGCGAGGCCGAGCGGCTCGCGCAGCACGCGCGCGGCCCTGACCGCGCGAGCGTCGAGCTCGGCGTAGCTGTAGCGGGCGCCCGTCGCGACGTCGACGAGGGCGGTCTTCGCGGGCGTGAGTCGCGCCCGCTCGCCCAGCACATCCCCGTGCAGCATCAGCTCAGCTCGGCGCGTGCGGAAGCCGCCGGTCTCAAGCTACGTCCGCAGCGCGACCGCGGCCTGGTTGTAGCCGACCCCGGAGCCCACCAGCACCAGCAGGCTCCCGGGAGCGATCCTCTTCTTCTCGAAGGCGTCGTCGAGCGCCATCGGGATGCAGGCCGAGCCGGTGTAGCCCCACTCCTCCATCACGGTGTGGGTCCGCGCGAGCGGCAGGCCCAGCTCGTTCATCACCAGCTCGATCGAGGGCTTGCGCACCTGTGTGAAGATGACGAAGTCGACGTCGGAGACGGCGAAGCCCGAGTCCTTCGCCAGGCGGCGCACCAGCCGCGGCCAGCCCTCGTGGTTGATCTCCGCGGGGTAGCGCTCGCGCATCGTCACCGCCGTGCGGCCGGCCCGCACCGCCTCTTCCGTGGCCGGCTCCGCGGTGCCGCCGGCGAAGATCCCCCAGTGCTGCGCGTAGGCTCCGTCCGCCTGGAAGGCGGCGACCACGAAGGCCGGCGCGTCGGCGGCGGTGAGCACCGCGGCGCCCGCCCCGTCCCCATGGAAGAAGACGAACGGGTCCGTGGCCTGCGCCAGCTTGTGCATGAGATAGACGCCAACCACCAGCACGTTCCGGATCCCCGGGCTCGTGGCCATGATCGACGCCGCGGCGGCGATGCCGGTCGGGAACGAGGCGCAGGCGCAGCCCACGTCGAAGCTGCCGGCGTTCTTCGCCCCCAGCTTGTGCTGGAGCACGGTCGAGGTGGCGGGGGTGGTGTAGTCGGGCGAGTCGGTGCCGAGCACGATCAGGTCGACGTCCTCGGGCCGAAGACCCGCGCGCTCGAGCGCCTGGCGCGCGGCGGGCAGCGCCAGGTCCGAGGCGGCCTGGTCCTCGGCCGCGTGCCAGCGCTTCCTGATCCCGCTCGAGGCTTCCATCTTGTCGACGAACTCCGGGAAGGCCGCGTCGAAGCGCTGGCGCAGCATGTCGTTCGAAACCTCGACCTCGGGGAGGTAGCAGCCGGTCGCGAGGATGCGGGCGTGTCGCACGGAAACGGTCTCCTCTAGGTGCCGGTGACGAGGCCGCCGTCCACCGAGAGGCAGGTCCCGGTGACGAAGCTCGCCTGGTCGGAAGCCAGCCACACGTACGCGTTGGCGATGTCCTCGGGCGCCCCGATCCGGCCGATCGGGGTGTGCTCGACCATATTGTCGAGCACCTTCTGCGGCATCGACTGGAGGATCTCCGTGGCCACGAAGCCGGGAGCGACCGCGTTGACGCGGATCTTGTGCTTGCCGAGCTCGCGCGCCCAGGTGCGGGTCATGCCGATGACACCGGCCTTGCTGGCGACGTAGTTGGTCTGGCCGAAGTTGCCGTAGAGGCCGACCACGGACGAGGCGCTCAGGATCACGCCGCCCCCGCCGCGGATCATGTGCGGGACCACGGCCCGCACGCACAGGAAGACGCCCTTCAGGTTGACGCCGATCACGGCCTCCCAGGCCTCGTCGCTCATCGCCGCGGCAACGGCGCCGTCCTTCCACTTCACGAGCTGGCCGTCGCGCAGGATGCCCGCGTTGGCGACCAGCACGTCGACGCGGCCCCAGCGCTCGACGACCGCCGCCACGCCCGCGTCCACGGAGGCGCTCTCCGCCACGTTCACGCGGGCGAAGCAGCCCTCGCCGCCCGCCTTCACGATCTCCTCGACGAGCGCCGGCCCGGCCGCCTCCGCCACGTCGAAGCCGGCCACGCGGCAGCCCTCCCGGGCGAAGCGAAGGGCGGTGGCCCGGCCGATGCCCGCCGCCGCCCCGGTCACGATCACGACCTTGCCGCGCAGCCCCGTCTCCATGCCCCCTCCCCCGCGTGGTCGGTTCTTGAAATCAGCGCTCCGAAAAGTATCAAGGCGTCCATTCGAGACGTGACCCCTGGAACCGTTCGCGACCCGACTCCATGAACCTCGAATCGGCGCGGGTCAGGTCTCGAACCTGCGCATCGAACGTCGTCGATGCGTCGGCCCGGGACCTGACCCCTGAACTCGGGGCCGCGGCGCTCCGAGCCGCGGCCACCGCTTCAGAACTTGTACTCGATCGTCGCGAGCACTTTCCGCGGCGGACCGTACGACCCCTGCAGGATCCCGAGGGACGGGATGTTGTATCCGTTCGTCAGGTAGGCCTCGTCGCTCAGGTTCTTGGCGTTGACCGCGAGACGCAAGCGACCGCCGGGAGCGAGCCAGCTGGCGTAGGCCTCCCACAGGCTGAAGGACGGTTGCATGATGGGAAGCAGCGGCGTCCCCGGCCGCCCCGGATACTGGCCTCCCTCGTTGGTCAGAGTCGAGTCGTCGCGATAGGAGTAGCCGACGCCCCCGGCGAAGGCCCCGCGGAAGAGCGAGAAGCGGGCGGTCGCCCGCAGCGCCGCGGTCCACCTGGGCGCGTTGGTGATGACCTGGGTGTCGACGAAGCCGTCCTTGTTGTTGTCCAGCGGCTCGACGTCCGTGTCGAGGTAGCTGAGCTGTCCCGACAGGCCGAACCAGGTGGATCCCACGGATGTCGCGTCGAACTCCAGCTCCACGCCCTTGAGCGTGGCGTCGCCGGCGTTCAGGAACTGTCCGAAGAACTGGCCGCCGACGGTCGTGAAGGTGCTGACCTGCACGTCCTTGTAGTCGCCCTAGAAGGCCGCCGTGTTGAGCACCAGGCGCCCGTCGAGGAGCCGCGACTTGAGGCCCAGCTCGGCGACGTCGAGCACTTCGTCTTCGAAGGGCTGGTCGGAGCCCGGAGCTGCGATGGTGTTGGCACGGACGTTGAAGCCTCCGCTCTTGAAGCCACGGGATCCCGACACGTACCCCATGACGTCCTCGGAGAAGCGGTAGTCGAAGCCGAGGCGCGGGGCGACCGACGAGAAGGTCTTGCTCTTGTCGTAGTCGGCGGTCACCACGGTCACCCGGCTGAACGTGTCGTCCGAGTAGCCGGCGTTGAACGCGTGCCCCGTCTTCTTCTCGCTGGTGACCCGCACGCCGCCGTTGAGGGTCAGCTCGTCGGTCAAGCGCAGGCTGAGGTCGCCGAAACCCGCGATCGACTCGGTGTCCGTCGACCCGTCGGTGGTTCCGAAGATCCGGTTGAGGAAGATGTTCTGCACGAGCCCGCCGGCCTCGCCGTCGAAGTAGTAGGCGCCAAGGATGCCGCTCCACTTGCCACGGTTGTCGTAGAGCGCCTGGACCTCCTGCGAGAACTGGTTGTCGTAGTAGGTCACGGCGACGTCCGTGATGCGTGCCGGCGTCGTGTCGAAATCGATGTTGTTCAGGGAGTCGGACTCGCGGTAGGCGCTGATCGACCGGATCCGCCAGGCCGGGCTCAGGGTCCAGTGGATGTTCATGGCGTAGCCCTGGGAGTCCGTGCCGTTCAGGGGCTGAAGACCGCTGCGCGTGTCGAAGATCTCCGCTTCGGGCGGGCAGGTCGCCCCGGCCAGGAACAGCGGGCACAGCGGGTTGGCCATGAGCCGTGTGAGCCCCTTGGGCTCGGCGTCGTCGTCGGTCCGGTCGTAGGCGAGCTGCACCTTCACGCTCGACGAGGGCAGCCAGTCGAGGCCGAGCCGGAGCGCGAAGGTCTTCTTGTTCGACACCTCCCGGTCCGTGAGCAGGTTGGTGCCGTAGCCATCGTGCTGGAGGTAGGCCGCCGCGGCGCGGCCGCGCAGCTTGCCCTCGACCAGGCCTCCGCTGATGCTGCCCTTGAGCTCGTGGTTCCAGTAGCTGCCGCCGGTGTACGAGAGGCCGCCGCCCAGCGGATCGCCGATCTCACGGCTGACGTACTTGATGGCGCCGCCGATCGTGTTCTTGCCGTAGAGCGTGCCCTGGGGGCCGCGCAGCACCTCGATCCGCTGCACGTCGAAGACGTCGAGCAGCGCGCCCTGCGGGCGCGCGACGTAGACGTCATCGAAGTACAGGCCGACGCCGGGGTCGACGCCCCAGAGCGGGTCCGCCTGGCCCACGCCGCGTATGAAGGCGGTGAGCGTCGTCGATTGATTGCGGCCTGGGTAGATCGACAGGTTGGGAACGTCGTTCTGCAGCTCGGCGATGTCGGACGTGGCCAGCTCCGCCAGCTCGCGGCCGGTCTTGAGCGTCACCGCCACCGGCACCTTCTGCACGTCCTCCTCCCTGCGGCGCGCCGTGACCGTGACTTCCTCGCTGAGTGTCACGACTTCATCGGCGGGCTGCTCAGGCTTGGCCTGGCCGGCGGTGCTGGGTGGGTTGCTCTGGGGCGCCGTGCTTTGGGCGCGGAGCGACGCGGCCGGCAGGGCCGTAAGGAGCATCGTCAGTACGGCCAGCAACGACTGTGATCGGCCCGGTGCCGGGCGATGTGCGGCGCGACGAGTCATGGTCTTCCCTCCTGTCAGTCGGGTAGGCGCCCTCTGGAGCGTGAGCTTGCAAGCGCACAGTTGTGGATCGAGGCCTTGGGGCCTGGCTTCGTCCCTCCAAACGGGATTGAAGTCCTGGCCGCCGAGTCCTGGCAGGCTGCCGGAGCGCCAACCTTCTTCCAAACCGAACGCTCGTTATGTATCATCTACCACCTCCGTCGAGCGGATGTCAAGCTCTTGTCAGCTCGACGGGAGTCGGGCCTGAAGGCGGCGATTCCCCGCCGCGGGCGCCGGCGTGGCTTTGCGGGCAGGGAGAAGAAATGGAGATCCACACGAAGCAAGACGGGGCGGACGTAGTGTCCCGGGCAGCCTGGAAGCTGCTCGTCCTGCTCACAGCGCTCAACGTCCTCAACTTCGTCGATCGCCAGCTCATCTCCAGCCTGGCGCCGCTCCTGATCGCCGACCTCGGGCTCACCCGGGCGCAGATCGGGCTGCTGATGGGCTACACGTTCGTCGTCTTCTACACGCTCGTGGGCGTCTTCCTGGGCGTGGCAGCCGATCGTCTTCCGCGTCTCGCCCTGATCGGGTGCGGTCTGGGACTCTGGAGCGCCATGACGGCGCTCTCGGGGGCCGCGCGCGGCTTCGCGCAGCTGGCCGTGCCACGCGTGCTCGTGGGAGTGGGCGAGGCCGCCTTGACGCCGGCCGCGCTCGGGATCCTCGGGGACGCGTTTCCGCGCCGGCGGCTGGGTTTTGCAACGGGCGTCTATTACGCGGGTATCCCGCTGGGCACGGCCGCGAGCCTGCTCCTCGCCGGCTGGGTGGCGCCGCGATTCGGCTGGCGGGTCTGCTTCTATGCCCTGGGGGCGCTGGGCATCGCCTCGCTCCCCCTGCTCGCGCTCGTCCGCGAGCCGGCCCGGCGCGGCGGACGCGCGCCCTTCACGTCCGTGCGTGCCCACGCCGTGGAGCTCTTGTCCCTGGTCCGAGGCAGCTCCCAGCTCCTGCTGGTGATGCTGGCCGGCTCGGCGCTGGTCTACGCCGCGGCCGCCGCGCTCCACGTCGTCACCTGGCTCGTCCAGGAGCGCGGGATGCCTTTCGCCGCCGCGGCGTACCGCGCGGGCGGGATGGCGGTCGTGGCCGGCTTCCTCGGGAATCTCGCGGGGGGCTTCATGGCGGATCAGTGTCATCGACGCTTTCGAGGCGGCCGGCTGTGGAGTCTCGCCATCATCCCTCTGTTCTTCGCCCCCTGGAACGTCGCGTTCTTCCTGCTGTCGCCCTCCACGCCGCTCTTCTACGTGTGCTGGTTCTTCACCGCGGCCTCGGCGACCGCGTATTTCGGCCCGCTGTTCGCCGTCGCCCAGGAGCTCGCGCCGCTGCACGCGCGCTCCTCGGCGCTGGCGCTCACGCTGCTCGTCACCAACCTGCTGGGCGTGGGCCCCGGCACCTGGATCACCGGCCTGATCGGGGATCGCATCGGCCTGACCGCCGGTCTGCTCCTGAGCATCGGCGTGAGCGTCTGCGGCGCCGCGACGTTTGCCATCGCCGCGCGCCGCAGCGCTCGTGCAACCCACGAAGACCCGGGACCCGGGCGGCATGGGTCACATGAGAGGATCGAACGGTGATCGACCGCACGCGGGCTGGCTCTCACGGGCTGCAGATCCGCGAGAGCCTCGAGCGCGCCTATCCCAACGTCTATACACCCGAGTCGCTCGCGGCGCTCGCCGCCCTCGCCCCGTTGAACGAGCCGCGCCGGACGATCATGGCGGCCCGCATGGAGCGCCGGGCGGCGCGCGCTCGGGGGCGGCAGCGCATCGCGTTCCTCGATCCCACGAGCACGATCCCGGGGACAGACATCGGCGTCCGGGATGCCCGCGACGGCAGGTTCATCGGAGGCGAGATCCCCGCCGACCTCCGCCGGCAGTGGATCCAGGGCACGGGGCCGGCGACCAGGCCGAACGCGCCGGTCGAGAAGGGCCTGCGCAATGTGGCCTATGCCCTGCTCTCCGGCGCGGACGGCTGGATGTTCGACGCGGAGGACGCCCTCGGCCAGCTCTCCACGATGTCGCTCGACAACCAGCGCAACCTCAAGCTCGCCATCGCTCGCGACCCGGTGTTCCTGCGGGTCGCGGAAGAGGTGGCGGCGGAGATGAACGCGTGGGCTCAGGGGTTTCTCGGACGGGCGATCATCGACGACTGGCGCCGGCAACTCGACGTCACGACCCGGATCTTCCGCGCGCGTGGGCTGCACCTCGACGACCGGCACGTCCGCATGGCCGATGGCGCGGGGTTCTCGGCGTCGATCGTCGACACGGTGCTCTACGTGGTGGGCAACCACCGCCGGCTCGCCGAGTCCGGCGCCTCGATCGTGCTCTACCTGCCGAAGATCCAGACCGCCGAGGAAGCGGCGCTCTGGAACCTCATCCTGACGTCGCTGGAGCTTCATCTGTCGCTTCCGGTGGGCACGATCAAGGTCTACGTGCTGGTCGAGCAGCTCGAGGCCGCGTTCCAGCTGATGGAGATCCGTGCGGCGCTCGGGCGCCATTTCGTCGGCTACAACACCGGCCGCTGGGACTACATCAACAGCGTCGCCGACGCGATGGCGTGGGACCCGGAGTTCGTGAATCCCAACATCGACGCGATCGTGATGACCTACGGCTACATGCGCCACTACGAGGATCGCGTCCGGCGCGCCGTCAACACCCCCGACCAGGAGGGCCGCTTCGCGCTCTGGCAGGGGGGCATGGAGCCGAATATCCCGGTGGGCTCGGAGCGCGGCGTCTTGAACGGCATGAAGCGCGCGGTCGCGGGCGCGGAGCGCGAGCAGCGCGAAGGCGCGTCCGGCAAATGGGTCGCGCACTGGAAGATGGTGCACATCGTCCGGCCGGTCTGGGAGAAGGCGGGCCCGGACAACCAGCTCGGCCGGCCGTTCCCCCCGCTGACCTACACCGCGGCCGATGCCGACGGCCTCGTCCGGCTCGAGCCGGCGCCGCGCAGCGTCCGCGGCGCACGCGACCTGCTGAGCGTCGCGCTGCAATACGGCAATGCCTTCGGCCAGGGGATGCAGGCGGCGGCGCTCAAGCCCGCCGACTTCTTCGGCGACGACGACGTGCTCTACCTGATGGAGGACATGGCGACGGGAGAGATCCGCCTGAGCATCCTCTGGGAGTGGCTGAGGAAGGCGGCGATCCTGTCCGAAGCCGACGAAGGGACCGCCGTCGCGAAGGGTGACGCCTTCACCCCCGCCCTGTTCGAGCGCCTGTTGAGCGAGGAGTACGCGAAGCTCCGGGCCGCGAGCGACCGGGACGTCCACGACGATTCCAAGGCGACCACGCTGCCGATCGCGCGCGAGATCGTGCGAACCTACGTCACCGCCCCCGTGAAGGCGCCCTGGTACATCGATCTGCTCAACATCAACCTCGGCAACCACGACCTCGCTAAGGCCGAGCGGCGGATCGCGCGGTACATGGACGCGTTCGGCAGGGACGGCACCCGCGTCACCGAAAACCTGGATTTCGAGGCGAAGCCATGAGCTCATTCGAGTCGGAAGTCGACGAGACCGCGCGCTTTTTCGCGAGCCCCCGCTTCGACGGGATCACCCGGCTGCACTCCGCGCGTCAGGTGGTCGAGCAGCGCGGCACGATCCCGGCCGACTACACCGTGGCCCGGACCGCCGCCGAGCAGTTCTACGCCCGGCTCCGGGAGCTCTTCGCGGAGCGCCGGCCGATCACGACCTTCGGTCCCTATTCCCCCGGCCAGGCGGTGGCGCTGAAGCGGGCCGGCATCGAGGGCATCTACCTCGGCGGCTGGGCGACCTCGGCCAAGGGATCGGCGAGCGAGGATCCCGGACCCGACCTCGCCAGCTATCCGCTGAGCCAAGTGCCGGACGAGGCCGCGCCGATCGTGCGGGCGCTCTTGACCGCGGACCGCAACCAGCGCTTCGCGCGCTCGCGCATGAGCGAGGCCCAGCGCGCGGCCTCCGCCGAGATCGACTACCGGCCCTTCATCATCGCCGACGCCGACACCGGCCACGGCGGCGACGCTCACGTGCGGAACCTCGTCCGCCGCTTCGTGGAGGTGGGCGTCCCCGGCTATCACATCGAGGACCAGAAGCCCGGGGCCAAGAAGTGCGGCCACCAGGGCGGGAAGGTGCTCGTCGCGGAGGACGAGCAGATCAAGCGACTGAGCGCGGCCCGCTTCCAGCTCGACGTGATGAAGGTGCCCGGCATCCTCGTCGCCCGCACCGACGCCGAGTCGGCCACGTTCCTGGAGGGCCGCGGGGACGAGCGCGACCATCCCTTCATCCTGGGCGCCACGAGCGTCGAGCTGCCCACGTACAAAATCGGCTACCTCGCCATCCTCAAGAAGCTCCGCGAGCTGGGTGTCGAGGACGCGCGCGGGCATCTCCTGTTCAAGGTCTCCGCGGCGGAGTACGACGAGGCGAACGCCTGGCTGACGCGGACGGGCCAGCTGCGCGCGATCGAGGAGGACGTCAAGGCTTTCCGAGCAGGCGACGGATCGGCGGTCGAAGCCCTGCTGGACAAGGTCGAGACGCGCCATCTGGAGGCGTGGGCGGCGGAAGCCGCGCTCAAGACCTATCCGCAGGCGGTCGCGGACGTGATCGCGTTCCGCGCGAACGAAGGCGAGCGTTTCGAGATGAGCCGCGACGAGTGGCTGGCCTTCGCGACCCGCACGTCGTTCCCCGCGGCGCGGGCGAGGGCCCGCTCGCTCGGCATCAGCATCATCTGGGATTGCGAGATCTCGAAGACGCCGGAAGGCTACTACCAGGTCCAGGGGGGCCTCGAGTACGCGATCGCCAAGTCGCTAGCCGCGGCGCCCTTCGCCGATCTGCTGTGGATGGAGACCAAGACCGCGGACCTCGGGGACGCCCGCCGCTTCGCCGAGGCGATCCACGCCGAGTTCCCGAACAAGATGCTGGCCTACAACCTCTCGCCCTCGTTCAACTGGGACACCACCGGAATGAGCGACGAGGAGATGCGGCGCTTCCCCGAGGAGCTCGGCAAGCTGGGCTTCGTCTTCAACTTCATCACCTACGGCGGACATCAGATCGACGGCCTGGCCGCCGAGGAGTTCGCAACCGCGCTCCGGCAGGACGGGATGCTTTCACTGGCCCGGCTGCAGCGAAAGCTCCGGCTGGTCGAATCGCCCTACCGGACACCGCAGACTCTCGTGGGAGGCCCGCGCGGGGATGCGGCGCTCATGGCCTCTTCGGGGGGGACGGCGGCCACCAAGGCCATGGGCAAGGGCTCGACCCAGCACCAGCACCTGGTCCAGACCGAGGTGCCGACCAAGCTGCTCGAGGAGTGGCTCGCGCTCTGGGCGAAACGGCATCAGCTTCCGCCTTCGTTACGCGTGGGGCTGCGGCCCCACATCGCGGGCTCGGAGCTCTTGGAGCTGAGCCTGTCGACTCCGGACGGGAATAAGGTCGCGAACGTCATCTTCACGATCATCGTGGACCGGCGGGGCCGCAACATCCTCTCGATTCGCGACCAGAACACCTTCGACACGGCCCTGCGCAAGAAGCGCCTGATGACCCTGGTGCATCTGTTCCTGGTGCACCGCTACCGGGCCTCTTCCGTCCACTACGTCAGCCCGACCGACGACAACCGCTACCAGGCGCAGAAGATGAAGGCCCACGGTCTGTTCAGCGACGTCCACGACGAGGTCGGCCAGATCATCGTCGCGGACGTGAGCGCGGAGGATGTCAAGGCGCTGCTCGACCCGGATCGGGTCCGGCTCGAAGGCTTGATCCAGAAGCGGCATCCGGCGCCGTCCGACCGATAGGCGCATTCAGGCCGCATCGGCGTGAGCTGCCGGCGGCGTCAGCCGTACGTACGTATACTCGCGGCAGCGTGGTCAACGTCTACTTCGCTCTCACCGAGGAGTTCAACGCCGAAGGGGTGGTCGCGCTGCTCGCCTCCGGCCAGGCGGTGGTCTTCTACCGGATCGCCCTCATGAGCAAGGACGGGGACTGGGTCGTCCGGGAGTCGGAGGAGGCGTGCCAGCGGGTGCGCGCCGTTCTGGCGAGACACGGCGCGCGCTACCGTCCGGGGGCGCCGCTCGACCCGCGTTGGCTGGCGGGTGGCTGGTCGAGCCATTTCGAGTTTTTCGACGCGCAGGATCGCCGCGTTCGCTGCGACTTCGTGAGTCGACCCCCGCGCGTGCCACCTCACGACCTGGACGAGATGTTCCGCGCCGCCCGAGGCGAAGCCCGCCTGCGTGTCGTCGATCCGGAGCGGCTGATCCTCCTCAAGCAGACGCAGCGGGCCAAGGACTATCCCGTGATCGGCGAGATCGCTCGTCTGCTGCCCGCCGACCGCGAGCTGCGCTGGACGACCGACCCCGACCGCATCCTGGAGCTGGCGGAGTCCCACGGCATGGGCTCGGATCGACCGAGCGTCGAGGCCGCCCGCCAGGGACGCGCCCGCGACGACGTCGTCGTGGAGCTGGCCCGTGAGCTCGATCGCCTTCAGTCCGAGGACCGTCGGCGCATGCGACGCTACGAGGAGTCGGCCCGCCCCTACATCGCCGCGTTTCGCGGCGCGGTCGACGGCGCCGCCTCCCTGGACGACGGGCACGCGGCCGCGGTACGACTCGCCGAGCGGCTTCTGCCCGAGCACCCTGCCGGCGAGAGCTAGCGCGGAGGCTGCCCTTGCAGATGCTGAGCGAAGACGACCTCGACCTGAAGCAGATGACCGAGGAGGAGCTGGCCCGGGCCTGGGACCTGTGGTTCGACCTCGCGCAGTCCACGAACGAAGCCGATCCCCCGTACAGCCACGGCGTCCTGGCTGGCCTGCGCGAGTCGCCGGGAAGCACCCCACGATCCTGAGCAGTCCGGCCGGCCGCTGGCGGGATCGCGCTCGTCGTAGAGCACGTGTGAGGCGGCAAGCCCGCTACTCCCGCGCGCGCTTGAGCAACTCGGGCGCCGCCTCACCGAAATACTTGACGATCAGGCGGTTCCAGGTCGGGGTCCGGCGCAGGTTGGCCACGTAGCTGTCGAGCTCGCGCTTCAGCTCGGGGGCGTCTTTCCGCACGCCGAAGGCGAGCGAGCCCGACGGTCCGAGGAACATCCCGACCTGGATGGCGGGGTCGGATTGCCGGTAGAGCAGCGCGTCCTCGATGCCGCTCAGGATCGCCTCGACAGTCCCCTTGCGCAGCGCCGCGACACCGCCGCCCGAGGCGATGCCGTCGTCGAACGGGATCTCCGCGGCCACGAGCGCCTCGGCCATGCTCGACCCGCGCATGGCCCCCACGCGCACGCCACGGAGCTGTTGCATCGTCTCGACGACACCCTTGGGCTTCCGCGTCACGATGACGTTGCGCGTGGGCAGGAGCTCGTGGCTGAAGTCGACCAGCTGGGCGCGCGCCGGCGTGACCGTCACCCCGCCTCCGAGCAGATCGCCGCGGCCTTCGAGCAGCCATGGCACGAGGGCGCCCCACGTAGGCACCTCCACGGCTCGCAGTGTCAGCTTGTGGAGACGCGCGAACGCCTCGAGGATCTCCTTGTCGAGGCCCGGCTCGCCATCGGACCCGAGGTTGAAGAATGCCGGAGAGCCGTCGACCACGAGCACCCGCAGCGTCCCCGCTTTCCGGATCTCCGGCAGGTCCGCGCCGAGCGCCGGGGTCGCCACCAAGCCAGTCCACGCGATCAGCGCCAGCCCGGCGAGCCACGCGCAGTGGCGCTCGCGAACGCCCGATCCCGCGCCGGCTCCGGATAGAGCCTGTATCCCGCCGAGCCGCATCGACCGCCTCTGCCCGCGATCCTCAGCGCCGGGCCGGGTAGTAGCGCCGGAGCGCGTCGTAGTAGTCGAGGTCGTTGCCGGGGTGGGGCGGCGAGAGCGGCGTGCGCCAGACCGCGGCGCCCGCGACACCCGCGTTGTAGCCGCTCGCCTGCATCCACTCCCACATGGCGAGCTGGGTGTCGCGCGGCATCTTGTCCCAGGTGAAGCCCCAGATGAGCCGCGCGGGCTCGACGGACGCGTAGTTGGCGGGGATGTAGCTTCTCCAGAGCGACGTGTAGGGATCCATCGACGCGACGTAGTCGGCCGAGGTGCGCGCCAGCTCGGCGAAGGGCGCGATCGTGGACCAGGTGGCCGTTGCGACCATCAGCCGGCGCTCCTCCGCGTGCAGACGGTCCGCGAGGTACGAGACGAGCCCGAGGAACGTGCCGCGCGTCGTGGCGTCGGCATGGCCCTCGACGTCGAGGCAGTAGCCCACGTAGCCGTGGACGCGCGCCTCGGCCAGCAGCAGGTCGCCGATCGTCTCGCGGCTCCGCCACATGTTCTGGACGGCGGTGGGCGAGGGCTCGTTGCCTCCAGTGAGCATCGGCCACAGCGCGAGGCCGACGCCGCGGGCCCACGGACCGGGGTCGCCCACCGGGTGCTGGCGCCACACGCCGTCGCGGATCGTGTAGCGCTCGTAGGAGAGCGCGTTGATCGCATCCAGCCCCTTCGTCGCGTCGGCGATGTCGGCGGAGGTCGAGCTGCCGCACGGGTATTCGAGGCACATCCAGGGCAGGACGAGCGGGAAGCCCGTCGCCGAGGGTGGCGGCGACGGGCCGGTCGGCGGTCCGGCCGGTGGCACGACGGGCGGCGGGACGGGCGGCTCGTCGCGCGGGTCGCGCGGCCCGGCGATGAGCACGCGGACTTCCCCGAGCTCACGCCGCTCGCGCTCGCGGTCGACGATCTCGAGCAGCAGGTTCCCGGACGGCGTCAGCCCCGCGCGCGCATCCGCGCGCGGGTCGTCGAGCTGCAGGCCGTTCCCGTCGCGGCGGCCGGCCGCGGCTGCGGAGCACGGGCCGCTCACACACAGCTCGACCGCCAGCCACAGCTCCTCGCGGCCCCGGGCCGTGACGACGTCGATCCGGAAGGCAGCCTCGTGGAGCCCCGGTGCCAGGCCGGAGCCCACCCGGATCCGGACGACGCGGGGATCCATCCGCGCTTCGTCCGTGGGCTCGACCCGCAGCCACGCGGCCGTGGCGGCGTCGCTTTCGATCCGGACCGGGAAGTCGCTGCCGAGCACGAAGAAGCCGTCGCCCTCGAGGCGGATCGCGGGAGGCTCGAGCCGCGGGCCGGGCCCGCCCCCGGCGGGGAGGCCGGCTGCGAGCAGGAGCAGCAGGGCGGCCGTGACAACGTGCCGGGTCGGGGTGCCCATGGTCGTCGAGGATCGGCTCCGATACTACCGCAATCAGGCCATACCGCGCGCCCGAGGAGCGCGCTAGGATACGGCTGCGTTGACCGTCTCGACAGCGACGACGAACGTGGCGAAGCTCGAGGTCAGCCGTGAAGCCGGGGTGGTCCGTGTTCGGCTCTCGGGGCGCTTCACGCTCGACGCTGGGCTGCCCTCGGCGGACGACGTCGAGCGGGCGCTGGCCGAAGCACCCGCTGGCACGCGCGTCGTCTTCGAGCCATCCGGGCTCGAGGCGTGGGACAGCGCGCTCGTCGGCTTCCTGTTCGCTGTCGCAGGGCATGCCGCGGCTCGCGGCTCGGCCGTCGATGCGAGCGCCCTGCCGGAGGGGGCGAGGCGGCTGCTGGAGCTGGCGCTGGCCGTGCCGGCGCGCGTCATGGCCCAGGAGCCGAAGGACGACGCGCTCACGGCCCGTGTGGGCACGGTCGCGCTCCGCGCGTGGCGCACCGCCTCTGACGCGCTCGAGTTCCTTGGCGAGACGGCCGCCGCCGCGTGGACGCTGGCGCGGGGCCGGACGCGCTTCCGCCGCGTGGACCTGATGCACGCGGTCGAGTCGGCGGGGGTGGGCGCGCTCGGGATCGTGGCGCTCATCAACCTGCTGATCGGCGCCGTGCTGGCGTTCGTGGGCGCGGTGCAGCTCCAGCAGTTCGGCGCGGCGATCTTCGTGGCGAACCTGGTCGGGATCGCCGTCACGCGCGAGCTGGGCCCGATCATGACCGGGATCGTGATGGCCGGCCGCACCGGCGCCGCCTTCGCGGCCGTGCTCGGCACGATGACGGTGAACGAGGAGGTGGACGCGCTCCGCACCATGGGCCTGCGGCCCGTCGAGTTCCTGGTGCTGCCGCGGGTCGTGGCGACGGCGCTGATGCTGCCCGCGCTCGTGGCGTACGCGGACCTGATGGGCATCCTGGGCGGGACGTTCGTGGGCGTGGCCGTGCTCGACCTCGGGGCGGTCGAGTACCTGCGGGCGACCCAGTCGTCGCTCGAGCTGCGGCACGTGGCGATCGGGCTCGTCAAGAGCGTCGCCTTCGGCGTGGTGGTGGCGCTCACGGGCTGCTACTACGGCATTCGCTGCAGTCGCAGCGCCGCCGCCGTGGGCGAGGCGGCGACGCGCGCGGTGGTGATGGGGATCGTCTTCGTGGTGATCGTGAACACCGTGTTCACGGTGCTGCTGCACGTGGCGGGGCTCTAGGCGATGAGCCACCCGCCGCTCCACGTCGAGGTCCGCGACCTGACCCTGGCGTTCGGCCCGCACGTCGTGCAGAGCGACCTCCGCTTCGGCATCAGGCGCGGCGAGATCTTCGTGATCATGGGCGACAGCGGCTGCGGCAAGAGCACGCTGATGCGGCACATGATCGGGCTCAACCGCCCGGCCCGGGGCGACGTGCTCTACGACGGCGAGCCGATGTGGGAGGGCGACGAGGACGCGCGCGAGCGCCTCAAGGACCGCTTCGGGGTGCTGTATCAGAACGCCGCGCTGTGGAGCTCGATGACGCTCGAGGAGAACGTCTCGCTGCCGCTCGCCGAGCGCAAGGCCATGGACGCCGACGACGCGCGGGCGGTCGCGCGGCTCAAGCTCGCGCTCGTGGGCCTCGCGGGCTTCGAGGATCACCACCCCGCGGAGATCAGCGGCGGCATGCGCAAGCGCGCCGGCCTCGCCCGCGCGATGGCGCTCGACCCCGAGATCCTGTATTTCGACGAGCCCTCGGCGGGCCTCGATCCGCTGAGCTCGCGGCGCCTCGACGACCTGATCCTCGAGCTGCGGGACAGCTCGGGCACGACGATCGTGCTGGTCACCCACGAGCTGCCCAGCATCTTCGAGCTGGGAGACAATGCCGTGTTCCTCGACGCGGAGCGCAAGACCATGATCGCCCAGGGTCCTCCGGCGGAGATGAAGCAGAGCGACGAGCCCAAGGTGCGCGCGTTCCTGGAACGGGGACGGCTGTGAGCCAGAAGACGCATCCGCGGCTCGTCGGGGCCTTCGTGCTGGGCGCGATCGCGCTCGTGCTCGCCGCGATCGTGCTCTTGAGCTCGGGCAACTGGTTCGAGCCCCGGACGCGATTCACCGTCTTCTTCCCCGGATCGGTGCGGGGCCTCAACCACGGGGCCGCCGTCACCTTCCGCGGCGTCAAGATCGGCGAGGTCAGGGACGTGACCGCGTTCATCACCGGCCGCGACGGCTCGCCGATCCAGATCGAGGTCCTGATCGAGGTGCGGACACGGGTGGTCGAGGCCCCCGAAGGCATGAAACTGCCCTTCGCCGGGGCTACGCCCGACGCGCTCGCCAAGGAGCTGATCGAGCGCGGCGTGCGCGCGCGGATGATGAGCCAGAGCCTGCTGACGGGCCAGAAGTACATCGAGCTCGACTTCCTTCCGGAAGAGCCCGCGCGGCTTTCGGGTCTGAAGCGGGGCTACCCCGAGCTGCCCACCACCCCGACCGCGCTGGAGCAGCTCGGCGACCGGGCCGAGCTGTTCTTCGCGAAGCTGGCCGAGCTGCCGCTCGATCGGATGCTGGAGGACCTGAGCCAGGCCCTCCAGAGCCTGTCCAAGCTGCTGTCCTCGCCCGACCTCGAAGGCGCCGTCGCCGAAACCCATCGCGCGACGCGCACGCTCGTGCCCGCGCTCGTCGAGGCCCGCGCCGTGATCGCCGAGACGCGGAGCCTGATCCAGGACCTCGACGGACGGGTCAAGAGCATGGGCGGCGATGCCGAGACATCGATGCGCGAGCTGCGCGAGACGCTCGGACAGGCACAGCGGACGCTCGACTCGCTCGAGCGGACGCTTTCCGGAGGCGACGAGACATGGGTCCGCGCGAGCGAGACGCTCGACGAGCTTCAGCGGGCGATGGCGTCGATCCGGCACCTCGTCGAGTACCTCCAGGCCCACCCCGAGGCCCTGCTGCAGGGCAAGGCGCAGCCCGAGGACAAGAAGTGATGCGCGTGCGTGGCTTTGTCCTCGCACTGCTGGTCGTGGCCGCGGCCGGCACGGGATGCGTTTCCCTGAAGCGCAGCCCCCAGGCCCGCGTCTTCGTGCTGCGCTCGACCGCCGAGCCTCCCGCTTCGCCCGCCCCCGACGTCAGCCGAGGATTCGTCGGCGTGATGCCGGTTCGGCTCCCCGGCCACCTCGACCGTCCGCAGCTCGTGACCTGGGTCGCGCCGGGCGAGCTGCGGATCGACGAGTTCCTGCGCTGGGGCGAGCCCCTGGATGCCGGCTTCACGCGTACCCTCGCCGAGAACCTGGCTGCGCTGCTGCCCGAGCACTTCGTTGCCCGATCACCCTGGCGCTCCGCGGTGGTGCCGCGCTGCCGCGTGGTGACGGAGCTGCGGGTGTTCGGTCCGCACGCGGGCGGCGAGGTGCGACTCGACGGGCGCTGGGTCTTGCTGCCGGCGCGAGGCGAGCAGCCCCTCGCCCGTGGCACGGCAAGCCTCGTCCGCGGGCCGCTCCCGAGCGGCGCGGCGCGCGTCGATCCTACCGCCGAGGTCGAGGCGATGAGCGAGCTCGTCGCCGAGCTCAGCCGCGAGATCGCGGCCGCCGTCCGCGCGCTCCCGGACGTAACGAAAGACGCGCCGCCCGACCCCTCAGTCCGGCCACGCCAATGATGGGCAGACCCGCAGGATCGGCAAGTTGGGTGGCCAACCGTCACGAGACTCCATGCGCTTCCCTGATCGACCGTCTGGAGCGCGCGGCGGGCGCAGGCTAGCATCTCAGGATGGCGCTCAGGCTCGGGCCGCGACCGGCACTGCGGCTGTTCGTCGTGCTCGCGGTGCTCGGGCAGCCCGCCTGCCGGCGCGCCGCCGCTCCCGGCGTGTTCCCGAACGCTCCGGTCGTGCTGGTCTCGATCGACACGCTCCGCTCCGATCGGCTTCCCGCCTACGGCTACCGCGGTGTCGAGCCGCCGCAGCTCGACCGCTTCCGCGGGGACGCGATCCTGTTCGAGAGCGCGTGGAGCCCGTGCCCGATGACGCTGCCCTCGCACGTGACGATGCTGACGGGCCTGCTGCCGCCGGAGCACGGCGTGCGCAACAACGTCGGCTTCGCCTTCGACGGCCAGGCCCACGCCAGCCTGCCGCGCCTGCTGAAGGCGAAAGGCTACGCGACCGGCGCGGCGGTGTCGTCGTACGTGCTGCGCGGCGACACCGGCCTTGCCGCGCTCTTCGACAGCTACGAGGACTCGCTCGACCCGCGAACGGGCGCTAGCTTCGCGGACCAGCAGCGGCCCGGAACGCTCACCGCCGCGTTCGCGAAGCGCTGGACCTCTGACCACGCCGGGGGGCCGTTCTTCTACTTCTTCCACGTCTACGAGCCGCACGTCCCGTGGAGCCCGCCCGAGCCGTACCGAAGCCGCTACCCGCGACCCTACGACGGCGAGGTGGCGGCCGCGGACGCGGTCGTGGGTGAGCTGCTCGAATCCTTGCGCGAGCGCGGGCTCTACGACCGCGCGATCGTGATCGTCACGTCGGACCACGGCGAGGGGCTCATGGACCACGGCGAGGAGCAGCACGGGGTCCTGCTCTACCGCGAGGCGATCCAGGTGCCGCTGTTGCTGAAGCTACCGGGCCAGCGCCGCGCTGGAGAGACGATCCGCACACCCGTAGGACTCGCCGACATCGCACCAACGGTCGCCGAGCTCGTGGGGGCCGCGCCGCTTCGAACCTCGTCCGGCCGCCCGCTGCTCGGCGCGGGCGAGAAGACCCGCGCGCTCTACTCCGAAACGCTCTACCCGCGCCTGCACCTGGGCTGGTCCGAGCTGCATTCGGTCGTGGACGACCGCATTCACTACGTCCACGGGCCACGGCCGGAGCTCTACGACCTCACCGCGGACCCTGGGGAGAATCGGGACCTCGCGGCGCGCGAGCCGCAGACGCTCGAGCGGATGCGCGCCGCGCTCGCACGCGTGCCGACCGGCCCGGCGGCGCCCTCGAGCGTGGACCCGGTCGTCGCCGCGCGGCTCAGCGCGCTCGGCTACGTCGGGACGGCCCGTGAAAGGCCCGCAGGTGCTCCGCTTGCCAATCCGCGCGACATGCTGCCGCAGCTCGAGCGGATGAAGCAGGGCTTCCACCTCGCAACGGAACGGCGGCTCACGGAGGCGGCGGGGTTGCTGAACACGGTGGTGCGCGACGCGCCCGCCAACGTAGAAGCCTGGATCAAGCTCGGCGAGGTGCAGATGGACCTGGGCCGCTTCGCGGATGCCGCCTCCAGCTTCGAGACGGCCCTCGTGCGGGGCGGAATGGAGCTCGGCGACGTGCGAGTCCAGCTCGGCTACGCGCGGCTCCGCAATCGGCAACTGACCGAAGCCGAGGCGGCAGCCAGAGCGGCGCGGGCGACTGTGCCGGCTCAAGCGCTCGAGCTCCTGGCGCGCATCGCGCTTGCGCGCGGGAGGCTCGCGGAAGCTCGCCAGCACGCGGACGCGGCCGTGGCCGTGCGCAACCCGCAGCCAGCCTCATGGCTCATCGGCGCCGAGGTGCGGACGGCGGAGGGCGACTACGAAGGCGCGCTCGCGCGGCTCGCCGAAGCCGCTCGGCGCGCGAAGGCGCTGGAGCTCGAGTCGGTCTACAGCCTGGAAGCGCTGCGCGGCGATGCGCTCGCCCGCTCAGGCCGCCCGCGCGAGGCGGAAGCGGCCTACCGCCGCGAGGCCTCGGCCTTCCCCGGCAACCTGGTCGCCCAGGCCAACCTCGCGGCACTGCTCTTCGCCCAGGGCCGCCGGCAGGACGCGCTCGTGGTGCTCGACGCCCTGATCGCCGCGAACCCCCACCCGCGGGCACGTCAGGTGGCGGTCGTCACGCTCGAAGCCGTGGGCGACCGAGCGACGGCCGGGCGCTACCGACCCTGAACCTCAGGTCCACCCGCACGACCGGATCTATAATCCACCCTGCAGAGGGAAACTCGTGCGGCAAGGAAGAACGGTAAGAAGGCCATATGCCCAAGGTCCTGGACGTCGAGGGCTTTCGATTCTTCTTCTTCAGCGACGAGCGCCGGGAGCCGCCGCACGTGCACGTCGAGAAGGGGGACGGCGCCGCGAAGCTCTGGCTCCAGCCTGTGCGAATCGCCTACTCCCACGCCCTCACGCGCGCCGAGATCCGGCGCATCCGGGAGCTTACCTTCGAGCACCAAGCGGCTTTCGTGGAGCGCTGGAATGAATACTTCGGTCGTTAGCCCGCCCGAGGCACGGGCCCGTGGAGTGGAGTTCGTCCTAGACGCCTTCGTCGTGCATCTTCAGGACGGCCGCTCACTCACAGTGCCCATCGAGTGGTTCCCTCGTCTTCGGGACGCCACTCCCGAGCAGCGAAACCACTGGCGTCTCATCGGCTCCGGAATCGGCATTCACTGGCCCGACATCGACGAAGACATCTCGGTGGCAGGGCTGCTGGGGCTCCCGGACTGAGCGGACGCTCGCCGCCCGAGACGTTATGAGCCGATCAGGTTGTAGTCGCTCAGGCCCGCCCAGAATTTGACCAGGGGTCCGGCCAGCAGCCAACGACCCGGTAAAGGGGCCGAGCCGCCACGAGTCGAATGTGCCGGCTCAAGACCTGGGGGGACGGCGCGACCAGCCAGACGCTGCGCCGCCCCCACCAGGGGGAATCAGAACCTGAACCCCACCGAGAAGTCGTAGGAGCGCGCGTACTGGTAGGCGTAGCGGCTCGTGGGCGTGCCGAAGGCCGTGCCCTTGAGATAGTGCACGCCCTCGACCGGCGTATCCGTGAACGGGTTGAAGCGGGCGAGCGACGGGTTGGTGCGGTTCGACTGGATCGTGGTGTCGATGCAGCCGGTGGTGGCGCAGCCCGTTTCGCCGGACCGCTCCTGCCCGCCGCTGGCGTTCGTCAGGCCGTCGCGGTTGAAGACGTTCAGCACGCGTCCGCGGAAGAAGATCTCGGCGTCACGGACGCCGATCCTGCGCGACCAGTTGAGCGACAGGTCCGCCCGGTGCAAGTCCTCCATGCGGAACGCGTCGCGCGGCACGAACCAGTAGGTCACCTGGGCCGGCGGGCTGCTGTAACCGGGGTTGGGGGTGACGTACGGCCTCGAGTCGATCGAGGGGATCGTGCCCCAGGGATAGGGCGCCCCGGAGTTGTAGATGTACAGGCCGCCGATGTCGAAAGCCCCGATGCCCTGGGGCAGCGGCAGCCGCCAGGTGCCGAACAGGCGCGCGCGGTGACGCACGTCGGTCACCAGGTCGCCGTCGGAGAGGAACCAGCGGTTGTCGATGTACTCGGGGTAGCTCGTGACGAGAGACGCGCCTGGGCCGCCGCCGCCCGTCTCGCCGTCGAAGTTGCCTTCGGTCTTCGAGAGCGTGTAGTTGGCGCCGAGGTTCACGGCTCCGGTCGGGCGGTAGCTCGCCTGGAAGTTGATGCCCCGATACTTGCGCTCGAGGGGTTCGTTGACGTTCTCGAAGATGCCGAGGTCGAAGCTGCGGCCGAACTGGTCCTGCACCTTGCCGGTGCCGACGTCGCGGCGCAGCGTGTAGAAGTCGCCGTACGTGCGGTAGACGCCGTCCACGCGCACCAGGCCGCGCGTTCCGAGCCGCCGGGTCAATCCCAGGGTGAACTCCTGCACGTTCGGCGAGGCGAGCCGGTCGCTGATCTGGAAGTTGACGCCCGGCACCGCCGGGGTGCCCCGGATCGGCCGGTTCGTGCCGCCGTTGGCGTTGAACCAGTCCCACAGGATCTGCAACGCCTGGTCGGTCGGGATCGGGCTCGCGGGATTGCCGGTGTTGACGGCGGGCCCGAGGTAGTCGAAGTCGATCGTGGCGGGCTGGCCGCCGGCCGCGGCGGCGTCGCCGACGGTGTTGGCGATCGAGGCGACGTACTGGGCGTAGGACGCGCTCGCGGTCCAGCTACCGTCGCCCTTCGGGTCGAACGTCGCGGCGAGGCGCGGGCTCCAGGCCGCGTCCTTGACGACCGCGTTGCCGGAGCCGTCCTTGCCGTCGTTCTTGTCGTAGCGCAGGCCGAGGTTGAAGCTCCAGTGCTTGTCGAGCGTCCAGGCGTCGTTCAGGAAGAACGACCAGGTGCGGAAGCGGTTGCCCTGGCTCTCCTCGAAGATCGGGGTCCAGCGGATGAAGCTGCGGCTGTCGAGCACCGGGTAGACCTCTTGTCCCTGGATGATCGCCGAGGTGGTGAAGATGCGGAAGTCGCTGCCGGACTGGTGGTTGTTGGCGAGGCGCTTGTCGTCGAACACGTCGACGCCGGCCACCAGGTTGTGGGCGCCGGTCGACCTCGTGGACAGGAAGTAGGACGCCTTCAGCACCACGTTCTGGTTGTCACGGCCTTCCGCTCCGCACACGCCGCAGAAGGTCGGCGAGTTGTAGCGGTTGTTGCCACGCGACTGGTCGAGCAGCAGCGTGCCCTGGATCGGGTCCGTGAAGCGCGAACCCGAGTTCTCGAACTTGAACGAGCGCGAGGAGTACTGCGCCTCGACGAAGAAGTTCTGGCTGGCGATCCCGGTGTAGTTGAGCGAGAGCAGCCGCTGTGGCAGCTGCCGGTTCGAGAGGCTCGCGACGTCCATGATCGCGCCGAAGCTGTTGCCGTTCTCGGTCGCGTCGATCCAGCTGTAGGCGCCCTTGAAGCTGTGGCGGGCGCTCGGCGAGAACGTGAGCTTGCCCTCGTAGCGCTTCTCGTCGAGCTCGCGGCGGTAGTCGACGAGCGTCGTGGTCGTGGCGCGCGCCTCCGTGAAATCGCGCAGCCGCGTGGCGCCGAAGAACCACAGCTTGTCCTTCAGGATCGGGCCGCCGAGCGTCGCCTCGTAGGTGGGCACGACGTCGTCGGTGCGCCTGTCGTTCGGGAAGGGCGTGAGCGCCGTCCAGTCGTCGTTCTCGAGCGTCAGCCGGAACGATCCGCCGAGCGCGTTGCTGCCCGACTTGGTGATCGCGTTGACGACGCCGCCGCCGAAGCGGCCGTACTCGGCCGAGACCGCCGCGGTGGTGGTGGTCGTTTCCTGCAGCGCGTCCTCGATGAACAGGTTGAGCGGCGTGCTGCGGACGTTGTCCTGCACCACGACGCCGTTGATCATGAACAGGTTCTGGAACGACATGGCGCCCGAGATCGTCATGGCGCCCGACGGACCCGACACCTGGACGCCCGGGGTCAGGATCGCTGCCGACTGGAACGTGCGCGAGAGCGGCAGCGTCTGCACCAGCTCCTGCTTGAAGTTCGTCGAGACCTGCGCCTTCTGCCCGAAGTCGGCGACAGTGTCGGCGGTGACGTTCACGGTCTCCGACAGGCTCGATACGGCGAGCGTCGCGTTGACGGTGGCCGTCTGCCCGATGGCGATGCGGGCGGAGTGCTTGGCGGTGCCGAAGCCGCCCATCTCGACGGTGACGGTGTAGTCACCCGGCGGCAGGAAGGGAACGATGTAGTCCCCGTTCGGCGAGCTCGTGGCGGTGCGAGTGCCCTGCAGCACCGGCGACTGCGCCGAAACCAGGGCGCCGGGAACGGCGAGCCCCTGGGTGTCCGTCACCTTGCCGGAGAGAGTGCCGGTGGGGTTGGTCTGCGGGAATGCCGGCAGCGCCATCAGCAGCATCACGCCGGCGAGAGCGAACAGTCTCTTGGACATAGGCCTCCTGATGTCCGCGAGAACGTGCGGACTCGGAGCTTGGAGACGGCAATGGCCGTGCCGCCTCCGTCCAAGACAAATGCACGCGCCGATCTGAGCCGGGCTCAGCGCGTTGACGGCGCGATCAACGACTTGGTGTCCAAGCCGACTGCGCGCGACTCCGACTTTCGGGATCGCGATTCGATCCGCCGGATCGAAACGTCCACCGCCGTGGAGGCGGTGACCCAGACAACGTCCGCGGGATTGGACGACACCGTTAACGGCGGGACTAGCCTGGGCTGATCAGGGAACGGAACGGACTGACAACGAACGGAACGAACGAGAACGACGGAACGAACAAAGAACGACGGAACGAACGAAGAACAGCGGAACGAACGAAAACAACGGAACGAACAGACGCCTGGCTGGACTGGCTTTCGGGAGGCTGAGCGCCCCCCGAACCCCCGCTAGCGTGCTTGTTCGAAGAGCACCTTGTACTCGCCGTAGCCCTCTTCCTCGAGCTTCGCAAGCGGGACGAAGCGCAGCGACGCGGAGTTGATGCAGTAGCGTAGCCCCGTGGGCTTCGGGCCGTCGTCGAACACGTGCCCGAGGTGCGAGTCCGCGGTCTTGGAGCGCGCCTCGGTGCGGACCATGCCGTGCGACGCGTCGGTTTCCGCTTTGACGTTCGCCGCCATCAGTGGGCGCGTGAAGCTCGGCCAGCCCGTGCCCGAGTCGAATTTGTCGAGCGAGGAGAAGAGCGGCTCGCCCGAGACCACGTCCACGTAGATCCCCGGCTCGTGGTTGTTCCAGTACTCGTTGCGGAAGGCGTGCTCGGTGCCGCTCTCCTGGGTCACGGTGAACTGCAGGGGCGTGAGCCGTTTCTTGAGCTCGTCCTTGGGCGGTTTCCTCCAGCTTCCGTCCTTCACGCTCGTCCATCCTTTCCCGGCGCCGGCCAGGGGCGCCGCCACCGTCTTTGCCGGCAGCTTGCCCCACAGGTCCGAAAGCCGCTTGTCCCGGCCGCAGCCCGCGCGATAGCTGTAGTAGCGGGCGGGGCTCTTCTTGTAGAAGTCCTGGTGGTAGTCCTCGGCCGGGTAGAAGGCCTCGAGCGCCACGATCTCGGTGACGATCGGCCGGCCGAGCACACCCGAGGCGTCGATCGAGCGCTTCGACTCCTCCGCCGCGCGCAGCTGCGACTCGCCCTCGAAGAAGATCCCCGTGCGGTACTGATCGCCACGGTCGCAGAACTGCCCGCCCTTGTCGGTCGGGTCGACATTTCTCCAGAACACCTCGACGAGCTGCTCGTAGCTCACGCGCGAGGGATCGTAGCCGACCTGCACCACCTCGGCGTGTCCGGTGCCGCCCGACGAGACCTGGTCGTAGCTCGGGTTGTTCACGCGCCCGCCGGCGTATCCCGAGGTGACGGACAAGACGCCGGGGATCTTCTCGAAAGGTGGCTCCATGCACCAGAAGCAACCGCCGGCGAAGGTGGCGCGGGCGAGGCCGCCGGCGGCCTTCGCCACTTTGGCCTCGCGCGCCTGGGCGCCGGCCAGCAGCCACAGGGCACCCGCCAGGACGAAGCCGGAGAACAGGATCAGCCTGAGCTTCATGTAAGAGCGCCTCCCGTTTATCTTAACGTCCCTCGGAGCGCCGCCATTCCTCGCACGCGGGGGGCCTGGGGGGTGCGTAAACCCCCAGTGTGTCATGCGCGTGGTGCTCCAGCGTCCTCCACGTATCGAGCCGTCCAGAATGTAACCCTAGGGGGATCGTCGCGCCATTTGTGAATGTAACCCTGGGGAGGCGGCTTGGGACGGACATCGAGATGGGATTACCTGAAGCAGATTCATCCTCGGTAC
>Ga0247727_10003452_pt1 | contig 34947 bp, 30 predicted proteins | sample WisWelCaveWW1625_FD_202498 | JGI IMG/M metagenome (GOLD analysis project Ga0247727, IMG submission 202498) | Biofilm microbial communities from Wishing Well Cave, Virginia, United States - WW16-25 | ecosystem: Environmental > Aquatic > Deep subsurface > Groundwater > Cave microbial mat | place...
GCCTCGGCTTGCCTCACGGAAGATCCGCTTTGGGCGGATCTTCCGGGGGGCTGCGAACGAGTCGCCAACCCGCCCAGCGCCGCAGCTCCCCCGCGGCCCCTCGACGACGTCCGCGCAGCTGGAGACGAGCGCTCGGCGGCGAGGGCCCGGAGGCGCGAGGAGCCTCGGCCGCCTGCCCGGGCCGCCACGAGATCACGCACGCGCGCAGCGCGGGCGACCGAGGCTCCCGCGCACGCTGCTGGCTGGCTGCGTGGAGCGGCGCCCGCCGCCACCGCGCCTCACGCTGCCCAGGCTGGCTCCGCCATCACCGCGCCCGCTCGGCGCCGTCGCCGGGCGGCCCCGAAGACCATGTGACCGGCCGGGGCGCATCGAGGCGCGGGGTCGGCGGCTGCGGCTCGGCGCAGCCCGTGATCAGCGTGGACGGGGAGCGCGCTCCGGTGGCGCCGCACCGCGGCGCCTCCTGGGCCCGCAACCCCCGCGCAGCCCGTCCTCGTCGTGCGCGGTTCGCCCCGTCCGCCCGCTCGTTGGGTGGAGGGGCACCGACGGCGGGCGGACGGGGCGTACTCGCGGCTTCGACACCAAGACTGCCGATCGCTGATCCCCGTGCGCGCGGGCGTCGTCGCGGGGCCGCCACGGGTGCCTTGCTCCGCAGCGGCCCGTTTCTCCGGGCCGCGAAGGAGCGAGGCTCCCGTTGGCGGCCCACGACGACGCTACCGCGCGCCCAGCATGCGCGCCGCCAGCGCCACCAGCTCCGCGCGGCGCACGGGCTTGGTGGCGTGGTCGTCGAAGCCGGCCGCCAGGCAGGCGGCGCGGTCCTCGGGCATCGAGTCCGCGGTCAGCGCGATGATGGGGCGGTCGTAGCCGGCCTCGCGCAGGCGGCGCGTGGCCTGCAGGCCGTCCAGCTCGGGCATGTGCAGGTCCATCAGCAGCAGGTCGAAGGCGCGGCCCTCGGCGGCGGCGGACTGGGCCGCGTTCACGGCGGCCATGCCGTCGTGCACGACGGTCACTTCCGCGCCCGCACGGCGCAGGATCGTCGCGATCACCAGCGCGCTGTCGCGCGTGTCCTCGGCCAGCAGGACGCGGCCCTGCAGCGTGGGCAGCACCGCGGGCAGGGCCTCGTCGGGCCTGTCCAGCGTCTCGTCGGCTTCCAGCATGCGCAGGCCCTCGAGCGGGCCGCTGGGGATGCGCACGGTGAAGGTGCTGCCCTGGCCGGGGACGGACGTGGCCAGCACGTCGCCTCCCAACAGGCGCGCCAGGCGCCGCGAGATGACTAGCCCGAGGCCCGTGCCGCCGAAGCGGCGGGTGGTGGACGAGTCGGCCTGCACGAAGGGCTGGAACAAGCGCGCCGCCTGCTGCTCGTCCATGCCGATGCCCGTGTCGCGCACGCTGAACTCGAGGCAGCCCTCGGGCGCGCCGTCGGCGCGCACGAGCCGCAGAGCCAGCTCGACCCGGCCCTTGCCGGTGAACTTGATGGCGTTGCCCGTCAGGTTGACCAGGATCTGGCGCAGTCGCGTGGGGTCGGAGCGGATGACGGCCGGCAGCGGGCCGTCGCGGCGCTCGACCAGCGTCAGGCCCTGCTCCTCGGCGCGCAGGCGCAGCATGCCGGCCACGTCGGCCAGCAGGCCGGCGGGGGAGCACTCGACCTGCTCCAGCGTCATGCGCCCGGCCTCGATGCGCGAGAGGTCCAGGATGTCGTTCAGCACGGCCAGCAGGTGGGTGCCGTTGTTCCGGATGGTGCGCACGTGCTCGGCCGACTCCTGCGGGTCCAGCATGGGATCCAGCAGCAGGTCCGCGTAGCCCAGGATGGCCGTCAGCGGCGTGCGGATCTCGTGGCTCATGTTGGCCAGGAACTCGGACTTGGCGCGCGCGGCGGCCTCGGCGCGCTCGGTGGCCGCGCGCAGCTCGGACGTGCGTTCATCGACCAGTCGCTCCAGCTCCTCGCGGCGCAGCGCGGCCTGGCGCTGCAGCTCGCGCTTGCGGCCGAGCGTGCAAGCCAGCTGCACCACCTCCACCGGGTCGAAGGGCTTTTTCAGCACGAGCAGCGCGTCGGTGGGGCCCAGCGTCTGCTGGATCTCCTCCAGCGAGTGGTCGCTGAAGGCCGTGCAGATGACCACTTGCAGGCCGGGGTCGTGGCGCCACAGCTCCTGGACCGTGCGCAGCCCGTCCCAGCCGGGCGGCATGCGCATGTCCACGAAGGCCACGTCGAAGGGCCGGCCGTCGCGCAGGGCGTCGGCCACCGCCTGCGCGCCCGCCTCGCCCTGCTCGGCCGAGGCCAGTTCGAAGCGCGCGGCCGGCGCCGGCGCGGCGCCGGGCGCCTCGCCCCAGAAGGCGGAGCGCGCCGTGGACAGGCCGGCCGCCTCTCCCGGCCCGCCGCCGAGGACCTTGCGGTAGTCCTCGTGGATGGCCGGCGTGTCGTCGACGGTCAGCACGCGCACGCTGGGGGTCATGCCGGATCCTCCCGCGTCGGCTCGTTCACCGGCAGCTCGAGCACGAAGGTCGCGCCCTGGCCCTGGCCCGCGCTGTGCGCGGTGAGCGAGCCGCCCAGCTCGCGCGCCGTGTTGGCCGAGGCGTGCAGCCCCAGCCCCTGCCCGCCGCTCTTGGTCGAGTAGCGCGGCTGGAAGACGCGCGCGAGGTTCTCGGGAGCGATGCCGACGCCGTTGTCGCAGACCTCGATGCGCACCAGGCCCGAGCCGTTGACGACGCGCACGACCAGCCGGCGCGCCTCGACCGGCGCGGCGTGCAGCGACTCGCGCGCGTTGCGCAGCAGGTTGACCAGGATCTCCAGCAGGCGGTGGCGCGGCACCAGCACCTCGGGCACCTTCTCGAACTCGCGGCTGACCTCGATGGGCGGCCCGAGCGCACCGTCATCGCTCAGGCGCAGCGCGCTCTCCACCTGGCCGGGCAGGTCCACGCGCTCGGCCGGGCCGGTCGCGCCGGCGTGCTGCTCCTGCGCGCGCACCAGCACCGAGACGTGCTGCAGGCCCTCGTCCAGCGTGGCGGCCTCGGCGGCGAGGGCCGCGCGCTCGGTCCGCGCCTGGGCGGCCAGCGCAGCCAGGTAGCCCGGCAGGTGCCGGCCGCGCTCGTCGCCCTGCATCCAGGCCGCCAGGTCCGTGGCGTGCGCTGCCAGCAGCGGCTCGAGGCGCTCCAGCTCGGCCAACGCGCCGGTGGACAGGCCGCGCTGCAGGCCGGCGGCCGAGACGGTCACCGAGTTGAGCACGTTGCCCACGTTGTGCAGCACGGCGGTGGCCACCTCGGCGCGGCCGCCGAGGCGCGCGGCCTGCACCAGCTCCGCGCGCGACGCGGCCAGCTTGCCCATCATCGAGTCGAACTCGCGCGCCAGCACGCCCAGCTCGTCGGTGCGCTGGCTGTCGAGGCGCGCGGTCAGGTCGTCGCCGCGGCCGACGCGCACGGCGTGCGCCGTCAGGTCGACCAGCGGGCGCACGACCGAGCGCTGCAGCAGCCAGCCCGCCACGCCCAGCGTCAGCGCCGCGGCCAGCACCAGCGACAGCAGCGCGAAGCGCAGCACGCTCTCGCCGTGGAGCGTGATCTCGCGCGGCCACTCGATGCGCAGCAGCAGCACCGGCCGGCCGAGCAGGTCCGGCAGCAGGGACCAGGCGCGGCGCGTGGCGCGGTTGACGCTCAGCTGGACCTCGTCCTCGCCGGCGTGCAGCCGCTCCAGCGCCTCGCGCTCGGACTCCGGCACGTCGCGCGTGGTGTCCAGCAGCACCAACGGCACGCGCGTTTGCTCCACCAGCTCCGCGATGTGCGCCGGCCCGAGGAACTTGGCGAACAGCAGCCAGCCGCCCATGGGCGCCTGCTGCAGCGAGTCGGTCACGGGCCAGCAGCTCGCGAGCAGCGGGTTGCAGGACGTGGCCAGCAGGCCGTTGACGGGCGTCTCGATGTCGCGCGAGGCCAGCAGCGGGTGGTCCAGCGGGAAGGTGTCGCGGGCGAACTCGGGCAGCGGCAGGAGCTCGCTGGTTTCAGGGTCGTGAGCCTCCGCGAAGGCCACCGTGCCGTCCGGCTCGATGATCCAGCACACGTCGAAGTTGCCGTTGGCGAAGGTCTCGGCGATCAGGTTGTCGGCGACGTACTCCGCGTTGTGGTCGTCGAGGAACTGGTAGGTGTCGTCCCACGCGGCCCAGTCGTGGCAGAACTTGCTCAGCGACTCGAGGTCCTTCCCGATCGCGTGGCGCGCGCGGGAGAGGTTGCGCGAGGTCGTCTGCTCCTCCAGCTCCTCGAAGCCGGGAGCCAGGATCAGCTCGTTGACCGCGAAGACGGTGGCGCCGAAGAGCGCCACGGGCACGGCAAGGCCGAGCAGCAGTCGCGCACGAATTGACATGCGGCCCATCCGGAAGGAGGAAGTCTCTCCCTCTTCGGCCGGTGCTCTCGGCCGCCTTGACCGGAATTGTCAGGGTCGCAACGGCACGCTCAGGCGCAGGTCATGCAGGCCCTCGACCGCGGGCAGGACGGCCAGCAAGGCGGCCCGCGAGCGCGCGCGCGGCCGGGACGGCGCGACGTCCAGCCGGAGGTCGGTCGCCACGAGGGTCCGGCCCTGCGCGTCCAGCCCCTCGAGTCGCGCCAGCGTCTCGCCCGGTCGCACGGGATACGGCAGGACCAGTTGCCCGGCCACCTGCCAGCCGTCGGCAGCGGGCTGCACGGCCAGCGCGACGACGCGCACGTCCGGCCGCACGTCGGCCAGCAGGCCGGGAACCGCGACGCCGGCGGCGCGCGGCGCCACGACGCAGGCCGGGAACAGCAGCAGGAGCAGCAGGACGGGACGGATGGACATGGGGCCTCCTCGGGCGTCCCGCAGCCTATCCCCTGGCGGTGCGTCGTGCAGGCAGCCTCATGCGGGGCCGGGAATGCGGTCGATAGGGACTCGGATGGTCCCGGCCGTGCTCCGCCTTGCGTGCCTGTCGGCCGTGCTGGCCGGCTGCGCCGTGCTCCCGGCGGTGGAGGCCGGGCCACTGGACGCTCCGGCGCCGATGGCCGCCGGCGCGGAGGATGCCGGGACGGAGGATGCGCAAGGCGAGGCCAGCGAGGACGCGGCCAGCGGCCCGCGCGCCTGGCTGGAGGAGCAGGGCCTCACGCTCGAGATCGAGGTGCTGGCGGACGCCGCCACCGTCGTCGGCGGAGGCGTGCGCCAGCGCAGCACGTCGCAGGCGCTCCTCGACGTCGGGCTCTTCGCCGACCTCGAGTTGCTCGCTGGCTGGGAAGGCGCGAGCATGTGGGCCGAGTGGTACACGCGCCCCGGGCGCAACCTCTACGACGACGTCGGCGACTGGCAGGGCACGACCTGGATCGACACGCCCCACGGCCACGAGCTGTACCAGTTCTGGCTGGAGGCGTGGGCCGTGCCCGACGCGCTGCGCGTCAAGCTGGGCAAGCAGGAGGGCTTCGACGAGTTCGCGGTGGTCGAGTCCGCGGCCGAGTTCCTCAACAACGGCCCGGCCTACGCGCCGACGCTGGAGCTGATGCCCACCTACCCGGACTCCGCCTACGGCGCCGCGCTCTTCGCCTATCCCTGCGAGGACGGCTGGCTCTCGGCCGGCGTCTTCGACGGCTCTGCCGCGCAGGGCGAGGCCACCGGCAAACAGGGCGCGGGCAACCTCTTCGGCGGCCCGTCCGACCTGTTCCTCGTCGCCGAGGCCGGACGGAGCTGGATGCGCGCCGAGGACGCGGGCGCCGGCCGCGGCCTAATGGGCGCCTACAAGCACACCGGCAACCTCGACCGCTTCGACGGCGGCCGCCAGGACGACGCCTGGGGCTGGTACGCGGTGCTCGAGCAGGAGCTGTGGCTCGAGAACCCCGACGACGCCGAGGACGCGCAGGGCCTGATCGCCTTCGCCCAGGTGTCGGTCGCCGACGAGGACGTGCTCTCCGTGGCCGGCCACCAGGCCGCCGGCGTGAGCTGGACCGGGCCCTTCGAGGGCCGCGACGAGGACATCCTGGGCCTGGCCGTCTCGCGCGTCGTCTTCAGCGACGAGCCGGCCGCGGGCTTCGACGACCACGGCGAGACGGTCATCGAGACCTTCTACCGCTGGCAGGTGCTGTCCTGGCTGGCGATCAAGCCGGACTTGCAACTCGTGCGCGACCCGGCGGGGGACAGCGCGATCGAGGATGCGTTCGTGGCGACGCTGAGGTTCGAGGCGTCGTTCTGATCCGGTCGTTCCGGCCCTGAAAAGCGAGGGGCGGCGGCGGGACTCCGGCTTCGCCGAAGGGGCGCAACAGAAGCGCTGAGCCGAAGTCGGCGGCGAGTCGTCCTGCCACCGCCCCTCGCTTTTCAGGGCCTTCACTGCGGGTGGCCCGGGGTTACAGGTGCTCGATGAGCCTCACCACGAGTTCGCTTCGGCGGCCTGAGCTCGGCCCACAAGTGGGCAGCTCGCTTTCGGCCGCCGAAGCTCCCGCGCGCCAGGAGAGCTGGCTCCGTGGGGATCGCTGGCCTCGGAGGCGCCGCTGCGCGGCGGCGGGACGGGCACTCGCGTTGCGATGCAGGCATGGCGCGAGGCGCGCTGCTAGATCGTGACCTTGAACACGCCCTTGAGCGCCAGCCCCGCGACGATCGACAGCACGAAGAACACGCCCAAGATGCCGGCTTCGCCGCCGGGCATCCAGCCGAGGTCGCGGGTGGGGTAGGCCACGCCGACGCTGAACAGCCGGCTGCCGGAGGGCAGGCCGGGCTCGGCGGGGTAGAGCACGGACTCGAGGCCGCGCGTGCGCAGGACCGGCATGCGGCCGGGCTCGCCGCCCACGACCAGCGTCTTGGTCACGACCTCGTCCCCGAGGTGAATGCGCAGCTCGTGCCGGCCGGGCTGCTCGCAGCGCACGCGCCAGGCGATCTCGCCACGCGGCGTGCGCACTTGGCTCTCGAGCGTGACGCCCGGCGGCGTCTCCAGGCGCACCTGCGTGGCGGGCATGACCGGGCGGCCGGCGTCGTCGGTGTCCAGTTGTGCCTTGACCAGGTGCACGCTGCCCGGCGGCAGCGGGTCGTAGGCGTAGGTGGCCACGAGCTGGGCCAGGATGGCCAGCATGGGCACCAGCATGACCAGCATGGGCACCAGGTTGTGCCCGATGTAGAGCAGGTTCTTCAGCAGCACCTTGGCGGTCGAGACCAGCACGCCCGGCAGGTCGTCCTGGAACAGGCGCACCTCGAACAGGTGCACCTTGATCTCGTTCTTCACCCGCGCGATGGCCTTCTGGTTGCTGCAGCGCTTGATGACCAGCAGCGCCAGGATGCCGCCCAGCACCGACCACACCAGCACGTCGGCCCATGCGGAGCCGTCGCGCTGCGCGCCGAAGGGCGCGAGCAGCGTGCCGAGCACGGCCGAGGTGAAGGCGTTGAAGGCGTTCATGCGCGGGGCGGCGTCGGCCTAGCTGATGTACCCGAGGCCGCGCAGCTTGTTCTTGATGTCCTCGTCGCTCTCCGCGTCCTCGAACTGCTGCAGCTCCTTCTCGAGGATGTGCGTGATGAACTCCTCCACCGTGGCGTAGCCGGCGGTGTCGGAGACCTTCTTCAGGCGCGCGAGCAGGTCCTTGTCGAGCTTGATCTTGGGTCCGCCGAACATCGGGGGATCCTCCGTGGGGGTCAGTCGTTCAGGAAGGGAGTGCCGACCATTCCATCGGCCGGCCGGACGCCGAACTGTGCCAGCAGCGTCGCGGTCACGTCCATCAGGTCGTGGCCGGACGCGGAGAGCTTGCGGTTGACCAGCAGGATGCCCGGGACGACTTCCGGATCCATCAGGTGGTTGCCGGTGAAGCCGTGGATGTTGTCCTCGACCACGGCCGCGGTCACCGTGCCCAGCGTGCTGTCGTCCGAGCAGCCGTAGCCGGCGTCGTAGCCGACGACCAGGTCGGGGGCCTCGGCCAGGCGCTCGCCGTGATAGACGTCGCGCGCGCGGTAGACCCGGCGCACGGCGGCGCGGCCGCCCTGCGGGTCGCGCCAGGCCTCCAGCTTGCCGGAGATCTCGGCCATCAGCGCGTCGGCGTCCGCCGGATCGACGACGCCCTGGCCCTCGCGCCCGGCGAGGTTCAGGTACAGCGCGTTGAAGCCCAGGCCGTAGGCGCGCGTGCGCGACCAGTCGACGTCGTACACGAGCGGCGCCGGCTGGCCGTCGTGCTGCGCCGGGTCCCAGTCCCGCTGCGGGTGCTGGAGCAGGAGGCCCTCGCGCAGGCCGTCCTTCAGCACCAGGTAGCCTTCGTCGCGCAGCCAGGCGTTCAGGTGGAACTGCCGCGTCTGCGCCTGGAAGCCGTGGTCGCTGATGGCCAGCAGCAGCGCGTCGGACGGCAGCGCGGCGCGCACCTGGCCCAGCAGGCGGTCGGCGTTGCGGTAGAAGTCGTCCACGTGCCCTGCGTGGCGCGGCGAGACGGCCGCGTCGAAGCCCGGGTGCGCCGGCGCGCCGGGCGTCCTGGGGTCGGCGTGGCGCCAGAGCATGTGGCACTGCAGGTCGATGTCGGACAGGTAGAAGAAGGTGCACTGCCCGGGGCCGAAGCGGCGCAGCGCCTCGCCCAGCATGACCTCGGCCTCGGCGTGCACCAGGCCCACCTGGCGCACGTAGTCGTCGTCGTCGAACAGGCCGTCCTTGAGGGCGTTGATCTCCTCGGGGAAGCCCTGGGTCCAGTAGAAGCCGATGGCCTCGCACAGCTCCTCGGCCGCGTCGTCGGGCGTGGCGATGGGCGAGGCCGGCGCGGACGGGTCGATGTTGACCGGCGACGCGTAGAGCTCGAGCCGCGGGCGCAGCGACTTGGCGTAGAAGCGCACGATGCCCGACAGCGGCATCAGGCCCATGGGCGCGGCGTCGAAGGACACCTGCAGCCACGGGCTCCACTCGCCCTCCTTCAGCACGCACTCGGCGTCGCCGGCGCGGATCCAGACGGCCTCGTCCTCGGGGTCCAGCGACAGGCGCACGGGCACGCTCAGGTACTGGTCGGCGCCAGGGATCTGGCCCGGCGGCAGGTGCATGAAGTCGGGCGGGCCGCGCAGGATGGTGACTGCCGTGTCGCCCGTGCCGTCGCCGTCGGTGTCCTCGACGTCCACCTTGACCAGGTCGGCCTTCAGCTTGCGGCTGCGCAGGTCGGCGTACGCGAAGGCGTCGTCCACGTACCAGGTGAACTTGCCGAACTCGCCGCGCAGGTCCACCGTGCCCATGCCCGACAGGGTCAGGGCCTCGGAGGGCGTCACGGGAAAGTTGCCCGGCATGCGGTAGACCTGCACGCCGACGCCCGCGTCGTGCAGCAGGTCCCAGAAGGGCGTGCCGCCGCGCGTGTTCTGCGGCTCGTCGCCGCCCAGCGGCAAGTACCACCCGCCCAGCTTGATGTAGGCCGGCGAGTCGTCTTCGGGCGGCAGCCTGGACGACGACAGCGGCTCGTAGGTGTGCGGGTCGCGGTGGATGAAGTCGAAGACGCCGTGGCCGCCCGGGTCGCGGCCGGTGACGAAGGACGACCAGGCCACCGGGCTCTGCGGCGGGTTCACCGTGCCCAGAGGCTGTAGCGTGCCCTCCGCCGCCAGCGCCGTGAAGTGCGGCATCTGGCCCGCGTCCATCAGGCGCTGCAGGATCACCGGGTCCATGCCGTCGATGCCCAGCACGAAGACCGAGCGCGCCGGCGGGTCCGCCGGCAGGAGCGGCAGCAGCAGCGCGGCGACGGCGGTCGGCAGCGGGTTCACGCGGCCCCCTCCGGCGCGCGCACGGCGGCCGGCTCGCGCGCGCCGCCGCCCGGCGTGCGGTCCTTGTGCACCAGCGCGCCGGGCGCCGCGCCGCTTTGGTTGAGCGTGACCGGGTCCAGCGGGCCGCGCACGCCACCGTCGGGCTGACCCTGCGCGGCGAACAGCGGCTGGCCCTGCATGTAGCCGGGCACCGCCTGGCCGAAGAGCGTCAGCACCGAGGGCGCGATGTCCAGGATGTTGGGCTGCTCGCGCACGATGGGCAGGTTGCTGAAGAACACGCCCGGCACGATGCGCGGGTCGACGCAGTGGTCGCCCGACCAGCTCTTGACGTTGTCCGAGAAGACCTCGCGCGGCACCGCGCCGGTGGCGCAGTCCCAACTGTTGCGGTAGCCGCCGTCGTAGCCCACGATCAGGTCCGGCGCATCCAGCTTGTAGGGACCGTCGAAGAAGTCGGCCGCGGCGAAGACGTCCAGCACGGCGCACTTGCCGGTCTGCGGATCCTTCAGGGCCTTGAGCTTCGCGATCAGCTCGTCCTTGAGCGCGCGGTACTCGGCGCCCTCGGCCACGATGCCGCTGGCCTCGCGGCCCTTGCGGTTGATGAACATCCCGGTGAGCCCGAGCGAGAAGGCCTGCGTGCGGCTCCAGTCCACGGCCTCGAACCAGTCGCCGCTGGTCTCCTGGCCCTCGCGCAGGAAGAGGTAGCCCTCCTGCCTGAGCCAGGCGTTCAGGTTGACGCCGCGGCGGAAGTTGGTGAAGCCGTGGTCGGACATGACCACGAAGCAGGTGCGCGGGTCCTCGACCACGTCGTCCCAGATGCGGCCGAGCAGCTCGTCCATGCGCCCGTACACGCGCTCGATGGCGTCCTTCCACTTCTCGGCGTCCTTGCCGGCGTTGGCCGGGTGGGAGGGGTCGAGGTAGCGGTAGAACATGTGCTGCACGCGGTCGGTGGTGTCGAACACCGTGCACACCAGGCCCTTGCGCGTCTTCTGCAGCGCGTCCTCGAACATGCGCACGCGCTCCTCGCCGATCAGCAGCGCCTGCTCGAAGAAGGCCTGCTCGTCGATGACGCGCTCGTTCAGCGCCCAGGTGTCCTCGGCCAGCCCCAGCGTCGCGTACTTGCCCAGCTTCTTCGCGAGGTAGATGGCGTACACGGACGGGTGGCTGATGGGCATCGCCGGGTTCTCCGGGTCGATGTGGATCGGCGTCATGTACAGGTTGAAGTCGGGCTGCACCTGCGTGATGTAGAAGCGCACGATGCCCTGCACCTTGACGCCCAGGCCAGCCTTGAAGGTCAGGGTGATCCACTCGCTGTAGCGGCCGGCGGGCAGGTGGAATGGCTCGGCGCCGTCGATCTCGAAGCGTGCACCCTTGCGGTCCGCGTCCTCGATGACCGTGAACGGGATGGTCAGGTGCGGCGCGCCCTGCACCATGGAGTTGGGCGGGCCCATGATGCGGCTGCGGATGTGGCCCTGCTTGTTGCGCCGCAGCACGGTCTGCTCGCCGCCGGTGAAGGCCGCGTGCCCGTCCTTGCTGGCGGTGCTGAAGAAGCCGAAGGTGCCCTGGCTGCCCAGCAGGTCCGGCACGCACATGCCGGACAGCAGGTGCCCCTTGAAGGGCACCGGCGGAAAGGTGATGGGCACGCGCTGCACGGTGCCGTGGATGTGCTTCTCGCCCAGCAGCTTCCAGAAGGCCTGGCTCTTCTGCAGCAGCTTGATGCGCGGCTTCTCCAGCGGGATCACGTACTTGCCGATGTTGAGCACGCGCTTGGCGTTGCCGATGTCCGTGCTGGAGAGCATGGGCATGTAGGTGCACGGGTCGCGCGTGAGGAAGTCGTAGATCGCGTGCCGGCTGGGGTCCACGCCGGTGGTGAAGCTGCTCCAGGCCACCGGCGACATGCTGGGGTAGCTGGTCTGCAGCGGGCGGAACACGCCCTTCTGCGCCAGCCGACTGAAGTGCGGCAGCTTGCCTTCCTGCATCAGGCGCGTGGCCAGGCCCGGGTCCATGCCGTCCAGGCCCAGGATGACCACGCGCCTGACCCGAGCGTGCTTGAACGGGTTGCCGGTGACCAGCGTGCGCCACAGCAGCCGCAGCGGGAACAGCAGGATGGTGCCGAAGGCGATGAAGATGGTGCTGACGATGACCAGCGCCGTGCCGGCAAAGGCGATGCCCGCGCCCGGCCCGATGTAGGCCTGGGCGGGCCGCGCGGCCAGCAGCGTCCACACCGCCACCAGCGCGGCGATCCGGAGCCTGCGCGCGGTCACCGTCATCGGGTGGTCCTCAGTCGATGAACTGCAACTGCTTGAGGCGCGCGCGGATGGCCTGCTCCTCGGCCTCGGGGATGTCCTCGCCGACCGCGGCCGGCATCAGCCCCTTGAGCTCGAGGTAGCGCACGATCTTGTCCGTCGACTGCTCGATGCTCTCGTGCTCGCTGTCCACGGTGATCTCGGCGTGCTCGGGCGCCTCGTACGGGTCGTCCACGCCGGTGAAGCCCTTGATCTCGCCGGCCATGGCCTTCTTGTACAGGCCCTTGACGTCGCGCTCGGCCAGCGCGTTGAGCGAGCAGGTGCAGAAGACCTCGACGAAGCGCTGGTGCAGGCCGCGCACCTCGTCGCGCACGGCCTTGTAGGGCGAGATGGCCGCGGCCATGCAGACCGTGTCGTTGCGCGCCAGCAGGCTGGCCACGAACCCGATGCGGCGGATGTTCGTGTCGCGGTCCTCCTTGGAGAACCCCAGGCCCTTGCTGAGGTTGGTGCGGATGACGTCGCCGTCCAGCAGCTCGACGTTCATGCCGCGCTGGACCATGATCTTCTGCACCCGCTTGGCGAGCGTCGTCTTGCCCGCGCCCGAGAGGCCGGTGAACCAGAGCGTGAAACCCTTGTGAGCCATGATGTTCCGGGGGGAAGGGAGGAAAGCGGTGCCTAGCGCACCTTGGCCTCGAGGAACGGCACCTCGAAGACCTTCTCGTGCATGATCGGTCCGTGGCCGAAGTAGCCCTTCTCGCCGAACAGCTCGCCGTGGTCGGCGGTGACGGTGATGAAGGTGTCCTTGGGCACCATGTCGTACAGCCTGGGGAAGACCACCTGGTCCAGGTACTTGACCGTGTTGATCTGCCGCCGGCGCAGCTCGTCCAGCTTGGCCTGGTCGAAGAACTGCGGGACCTTGTCGTCCTTGATCAGCTTGCCGCCCACGACCTGGCTGTCCAGGTGCTTGAAGACGCCGTGGATGCCGCTGATGCGCGGCCAGTCCTTGGGGTCCTCGTCGGGCAGCGCGAAGGGGTAGTGCGTCTCGCCCACGTTGAGCATGAAGAAGCTCGGCCGCTCCGTGCTGAACTTGAGCGTGTCCAGCATCTTGAGCATGTCGTTGTGCTTGTCCATGAGCTGGAAGCTGTCGAAGGCGCGGTTGACGCCGGTCTTGCTGTTGAGCACCGGCAGGCTGACGCGCGCGTGCGTGAAGTAGCCCAGCTCGTTGCGCAGGTACTCCGGCATCCACAGGCTCGGCACCAGCTTGCCGAACTCCATGCCGTCCGTCCCGAAGCGCGTGTTGTAGTTGAGGAAGTCCTCCTTGTAGTACTCGGAGGCGAACACGTTCTCGGGGCTGTGGTGCGGCAGCAGGCCCATCAGCAGGTTGTAGTGCGAGGGGCCGGTCCAGCTGGCGTAGCTCCAGCGGCGTTCGACCTTGCCGCCGGCGATCCGGGTGATGTTCCTGGGCGCGGCCGCCATGAACGAGTCGTAGCGGCACGAGTCGAGCGTGATCACGATGTAGTTGTTCCTGGCCTTCGCCGGCGGGCGCGCCGGCGCGTGGCCCGGCAGCGGGCGCGGCGGCGGCCTGGCTCCCGCCGCGGACGGCGGCGCCTGCTTGCCCATCAGCTTGTCGAGCAGTCCCATCGTCCGGTCTCCTCGGTGCCGCGGCTCAGGCCGGCGCCTTCTCGGCCAGCGCCGCGATCAGGATGTCGGCCACCTCGGGCCGCGTGAACTCCACCGGCGGGCGCATGCCGGCGCGCAGCATCTCGCGCACCTTGGTGCCGCTCAGCATGACCATGTCCTCGGGCTTGTCGGCGGCCGAGGTCTTGTTGGTGGCCATGCTGCCCGCGCGCTTGTCCCAGAAGGCGTTCTCGAACATCAGCGGCTCGATGCCCAGCTCCTGCGGGTCCAGCTTGCGCATGAAGGCCTGCGCGTCGAAGCTGCCGTAGAAGCTGCCCACGCCGGCGTGGTCGCGGCCGACGATGAAGTGCGTGCAGCCGTAGTTCTTGCGGCACAGCGCGTGGAACAGCGCCTCGCGCGGCCCGCCGTAGCGCATGGCCTGCGGGTACACGGCCAGCGCCACGCGCTGCTTCGGGTAGTAACCCGCGAGCAGCGCCTTGTAGCAGTCCATGCGCACGCGCGCGGGCACGTCGTCGCTCTTGGTCTCGCCCACCAGCGGGTGGATCAGCAGCCCGTCGCAGATCTCCAGGCCGCACTTGGTCAGGTACTCGTGCGCGCGGTGGATCGGATTGCGCGTCTGGAAGGCGACCACGCTGTTCCAGCCCTTGGCCTTGAACAGCACGCGCGTGTCGCGCGGCGTGAGCCGGAACTCGTTGGCGAAGTCGTGCTTCGGCAGGTCCGTGCACCACAGCGCGCCGCCCAGGTACTCGTTGCCGATGCCGTCGAGGTACTGCACGCCCGGGTGCGTCTTGTCCGTGGTGCCCAGCACGCCCTGCGCCTCGACGTTCTTGTCGAAGCCGAACTTCTCGGCCAGCTCCAGAACGCCCAGCAGGCGGCCGGCCTCGTCCTCGAGCGCCACGTCCTGGCCGACGTCCAGCTTGAGGCCCTTGTTGCCGAGCGTCACGGGCATGGCCCACAGCACGCCGTTGGCCAGGCGGTGGCGTTCGACCACGGCCTTGAGGTCCGCTTGCCCCATGAAGCCTTCCAGCGGGCTCATGGCGCCCACCGCGATCATCTCCAGGTCGGCCAGCTCGCGCGCGTTGACCTTCAGGCGCGGGGCGGCCTTGGCGCGGACCAGCAGCGCATCGCGCTGCGCGCCGGTCGCGAGGCGGTTGATCAGGCGTCCACCATGGGCGGGAATCATGCTCGTCAGGGCTCCTTACAGGTATCCGAGGTTGTGCAGCTTGCGCCGGATCTCCGCGACCTCTTCGTTGGTCGGCGCGGTCTTGGCTCCGGCGGCGGGATCGGCCTTCTCGAGGGCGCGGTCGCCCACGATGTCGCGCAGCACGAACACGATGAAGTCCGTCGGGCAGGAAAAGCCCGATTCGTGGATCACCTGCTGGATCCGCTGGTAGAGCGGACGCGGGATCTTGACGGTCACCTTGGGTTCACGCATGGGCCACGTCGCGACGGGACGAAGGGAAGTCGAAGTGTTGCGAAGGCACCCTTTCGACCGGCCCCGGCGGGGGCTGGAGTCCGATCAGGCTCCATTCGCACTCCAAATGGAGCCCATAGGATACAGGTTTGCGATGCCGTGGCAAGGCGTCAGGCAGGCCGAGGCGGGACGAGGCTGCCCAACGGACCCGGTCGGGACGCCGTTGGTGCAGCCGCGTCCGCCGGGGCCTGGCGGTATCCTCCGACCCCGATCCAGCCCTCCCTCCCCGGAAACCGCCATGCGCCGATGCCTCGCCGTCCTCGTTTTCTCGGTCCTGGCGGCCTGCGGCGGCAAGTCGCCCACGGCGTGCTGCGACGCAGCCGACGCGGCACTGAAGAAGGGCAACTTCACCGAAGCCCAGGCGTTCGCGGAGGAGGGCCTGACCCTCGAGGGCGCGACCGCGGATGCCAGCACCTCATGGCGACTCGAGCGAATCCGGCTGGAGGCGCTGGCCGGCAAGGGCGAGCTCGCGGCCGTCCTGACCGGCCTGGCCGCGGTGTCCACGCAGTACCCGGGCAAGGTGGACGACCAACTCTACGCCAAGCTCGGCACCGCGCTCGCGGACGCCAACAAGCTGGTCGAGGCCATCGAGCTGGTCGAGGCGGGCAAGCAGGCGTTTCCCGACAAGGCCAAGTCCTTCGACGGGCTGGTGGCCGCGATCAAGACGGCGGCGACGTCGGGCAACGACAGCGCCGCGGTCGCGAAGCTGAAGGCGCTCGGGTATTTGTAGGCCATGCCGCGTCGCGGATCGGCTGCCTATCGGTGGCTGGTCATCGCGGCGCTGCTGTCCGGCTGCGACGGCGGAGAACCTGACGGGCTGCTGGAGCAGGCATTGCGGGACCTCCGCGAAGACCGCGCCGCACACGCGCAGGGGCTTGCCGATCAGGTGATCCGGACTGCCATGGCCAACAACGACGCGTTTCGACTCTGCGAGGCCCGCGCCGTGCGCGTGCTGGCCTTGGCCGCCCAGCCGTCCAGTGGCGGGGTCGCGGCGGAGTTGGAAGCCCTCGCGGTCGCCTGTCCTGACCGGGTTGATGCCCGGTTGGTCGCACGGGTCGCTGCCGTGTTGAATGAGACAGGACGCCACGTGGACGCGCTGGCAGTCATCGACGAAGCGACGGCGCGCCACCCCGACGACGCCGCCCGCTTCGCAGATCTGCGCGACGTTGTCCTGTCGGATCACCTCGAGGCGCTGGCCAAGGTAGGGCACGTCGAGGCGCTGATGTCGCTCCTGAACGGCGGCGGCGTCTGCAACTACGACTGGAGCCAGGACGCCGATTCGCGCTAGCCCGCCAGCGCCCACGCCAGCGCGGCCACCAGCCCGGCCAGCACCGCCGCCAGCACCGCCACGCGCAGCCCGCGCTGCCTGCGTGGCTCCTCGATCGTCGACTGCCGCCCCGTGGCCACCTCGACCCACTCGCCCGGCGTGAGCACGCCCGCCAGCACCAGCGCCTCGCCGGCCGTGCGCCCGCGCGACAGCTCGCGCCGCGCCGAGGCCTCCTGCGCGCGCGTGATCCGGCCGCGCCGACGCAGCGCGTCCAGCGCCTCCTGCGCGTCGGGCGGTGCGGGCGCGTCGTGCACGAAGAGCACGTCCACCTCGCCCAGGATCAGGTGGCTGCCGGACGGCAGTGGCGCCGGCGCGTCCAGCCGCCGCAACCCGAGGCGCGTGCCGTTGGTGCTGGAGAGGTCGATCACCTCGAAGCCGGCGCCCGCGCGGCGGATCTCGCAGTGCCGCTGCGACACGGAGGAGTGGTCCAGCGCGACGGCCGGCCCCGCGCCGCGCCCCAGCACGCCGCCCGCCTCCGGCAGCTCGCACAGCTCGCGACGCGACCCGAGCGCCACGACCACGCGCGGCCGCAGCGCCGCGCCCGCCGCCGCCGGCCGCTCGCCCGCGCGCCGCGGATCCTGCACGCGCACGTCCAGCACCGTGGCGCCCAGCAGGATCTGCACGTCCTCCTCGAGCGGCACGCTCTGGTGCGCGCGCAGCGTGGGCCCGGACGCGACGATCGAGCCGTTGGTGCTGCCGAGGTCCGTGTAGCGCCAGCCCGGCCCCACGCGCTCGATGCGCCCGTGGTGGCCCGAGACCTGCTCGTCGTCGATGACCAGGTCGTTGTCCGGCAGGCGGCCGATGTTGATCGCGCGCGTCAGGCGCACCTCGCGCACGACGCGGTGGTCGCGGATGACCAGCACGCGTGGCGCGGCTTGCGGCGCCGGCAGCGGCTGGGGCTGCGGGATGGGGGTGCTCAGGGCGGGTCTCGCCGGTCCAGTTCCGCGTCGGCGTCCACCAGGCGCGGGTCGGGCGCGGCGCGCCCGACGGCGTGATGGTAGACCACTTGCCGGGAGTGGCCGTGCAGCCCCAGCCAGCGGTGCACGTCGTCGTCGAAGAAGGCCCCGATGCCGGTGGCCTCCCAGCCGCGTGCCGTGGCGGCCAGGTACAGGCCCTGACCGAGCATGCCGGCCTCGACGTGCGCGTGGCGGTACGCGCGGTTGCCGAAGGCTGCGCCGCCGCGCGCCAGGTCGGCCACCAGCGAGAAGGCCGCCAGCGCGTGCCCGGCCAGTTCCTGTCCCAGCGAGAGGCCGGCCGCGACCGACTGCACGTCGCCTGCGCGCACCGGCAGCAGCGCATGCGACTCGGGCAGGTAGCGGTAGCAGCCGGGTGGCAGGTCGTCCACGCGATGCGCGTAGACGTAGATCTCCACCAGCCGGCGCGGCAGTTCGCCGGCGAGGCCCGCCAGCGCGTCGGTGCGCGGCAGCACGGCGGCCTCACGCAGCAGGCCGGCGAAGTCGGTCAGCGTGATGCGCGCCGCCGGGTCGAAGTCGATCGCCGAGCGCCGTCGTCGCGCCACGCGCGCAAAGGGCTCGCGCGCCGGGCCCGGGTCGGGCAGCGCGCGCGGCTCGCGCGGGGCGTCCGCCGGCGCATCGCCGCGCGGCGTGTCGGCCAGCGCGTCGCCGGGCGGATCGACCAGCGGGCACGCGCCGCCCTCGACCAGCGTGCTCGCGTGCAGGCCGTCGATGAGCGGCCACTCCAGCACCTCGACCGAGAGGCGATTGGGCGTGCCGGCCGGCGGCGACAGGCTGGACAGCAGTGCGGCGGCGCGCTGCGGCTCGGGCGCGCCGCGTCCGGCGCGCAGGTCCACGATCGCCAGCGGCTGCTCGTCGCCGTCGCGCAGGCCCAGCACGTCCAGCACGGCGCGGTCGGGGTAGTGCAGGCGCACCTCGGCGGGCAGGCCCAGGGCGCGCGCCGCGCCGGCGACGGAGGCGGCTGCGTGCCCGGCGTCCAGCAGGCAGTAGCGGTAGGCGCGGTCGCGATACTTCCAGGCCTCGCGCCAGAAGATCGAGGTCAGCACGACCAGCACGCCGCGCCCGCCGGAGGGCAGCCCGCAGGCTGCGGCCAGCGCCTCGCCTGCCGGGCCGTCGCGGCGCCGCTCGAGCGCGTGGCTGCGCGCGTCGTGGTGGTACGCGCCGTCGGGGAGCCCGGGCAGGTCCAGCGGCAGGAGGTGCGCCTCGGTCGGGTGCAGGTTGCCCGAGCTGGGGTTGACGCGCAGCGACCAGCGCACGTCCGTGCCGGGCACCTGCTTCCACGCCGACGTGGCCAGAGCGTGCCACAGCAGCGCGGAGAGCTGCGCCGGGCCGTCGTCCCACGCGGCGTCGGCCGGCGCCGCCAGCGCGCGCAGCACCTCGCCCGCGGGCCGCAGCGGCAGGCGCCCGGCTGGCAGGCGCGGCGCCGGTGGCAGCTCCACGCGTGGCGCGCCCGCGTAGCGTCGGAACGGGTTGGGCTGGTTGTCCCAGTCCAGCTCCCAGCCGCCGCGGTACACCGACGCGTAGGTGTGCTTGGTGCGTTCGTGGTAGGCCAGCATGCGGCCGACCTCGCGGTTGCGCGCGTCCAGCGTGCCGGGCGGCTCGGGCGGCGGCGCGGCCTGAGGCGGCGCGGCTGGCGGCTGCGCGGGGCGCCTGCGAAAAAGCCCCACGCGTCAGAGTCCCAGCAGCAGCGTGGCCACGCCGAAGTAGATCAGCAGCCCGGTGATGTCCACGGTCGTGGTGAGCGCCGGGCTGGCCACCACGGCCGGGTCGAAGCCGAGCCGGCTGACCAGCAGCGGCAGCAGCGCGCCGGCCATGGTGGAGGTGATGACCTGCACCGAGAGCGCCAGGCCGATGGCCAGCGCCACCGCCGTCAGCGTCATGCCGACCGGCATGGCCGCGGACGACTCCATCAGCATGACCTTGCCGAACACCAGCAGCCCCAGCACGCCGGCCATCAGCGTGGCCACGCGCGCCTCCTTCCACAGCACCTGCAGCGCGTGCTGGCCGGAGATCTCGCCCGTCGCCAGGCTGCGCATGACCACCATGGCCGCCTGGCTGCCGGTGTTGCCGCCGGTGCTGGCGATCATCGGCAGGTAGAAGGCCAGCAGCAGCAGGTGGTCGAGCTTGGTGTCGAAGGCCTGGTAGATCTCGCCCGAGACCAGGCCCAGCGCGGCCAGGCCCACGACCCAGCCGGCGCGGTTCCGGAAGTGCACCAGGGCCGACGTGCGCAGGTAGGCGCCCACCTCGTGCTCGCCCGCGATGCCCACGAACTTCTCGACGTCCTCGGTGTGCTCCTGGCGGATGACGTCGATCACGTCGTCGTGCGTGACGATGCCCACCAGCGTGCCGTCGGCGCCGGTGAGCGGCAGGGCCAGGAGGTCGTACTTGGCGATGAGCTGCGCCACCTTCTCCTGGTCGTCGTCGGCGCTGGCGTAGACCACGTCGCGCTGCATGATCTCGCCCACCTTGCGCTGCGCCGGGGCCAGGATCAGGTCGCGCAGCGAGATGAAGCCCACCGGGCGGCGCTTCTCGTCCACCACGTAGGCGTAGTAGATGGTCTCCTTGTCGGGCGCCTCGCGGCGCAGGCGCTCGATGGCCTGCGCGGCGCTCTCGCTCGGGGACAGGGCGGCGTAGTCCGAGGTCATCACGGCGCCGGCCGTGCCGTCGGGGTAGCTGGCCAGGCGGCGGATGTCCTCGCGCTCGGCGGCGGTGAGCGCCGGCATGAGCGCCTCGCGCTGCTCGTCCGTCAGGCGCTGCAGCAGGTCGACGCGCTCGTCCGCGAGCATGTGCGTGACCATCTCGGCCAGCTCCTTGCGCGACAGCAGTTCCGTGAGCGCGAACTCCATCGCGGGGTCGAGGTGGCTGAAGATCAGCGCGCGCTCGCGGGGCGGGACGGTGGCCAGCACGCCGCGCACCTCGGCCGGCTCGAGCAGCGCGATGAAATCGGCCACCGTGGCCGGGTGGCTCTCGAGACAGAACTCGCGCAGGCCATCGCCGTCGCCGCACGCGAGCATCTCGCGCAGCTCGGGGACGAGGAGGGGGTTGTGCATGGCCGCCTGCCAAGGCCCGTCGGGCCGCGCCTGGTCGTGCCGCCCGTGCGCCTCGGCCGGGCGCGCGCGACGGCCCTGAGGGCCGGACGCTAGCCGCGCGGCCCCCGGCCGGTCAAGCAGCGAGGGGCCGGCCGGCGCGCGGACGCGGCGCGCCGGCGCCCCGCGGTTGACCGCGCGCGCCCGCCTCCGCGACACTGCGCCCATGGCCACGCGCCCGTCCAAGTCGCTCGAGACCTTTCCCAACCCGCGGCCCGGCCGCGAGTACGAGATCCGCTTCGAGTGCCCGGAGTTCACCTGCCTGTGCCCGCGCACCGGCCAGCCGGACTTCGCGACCTTCCGCATCAGCTACGTGCCCGACCGGCTGTGCGTCGAGCTGAAGTCGCTCAAGCTCTACCTGTGGTCCTTCCGCGACGAGGGCCACTTCCACGAGGACGTGACCAACCGCATCCTGGACGACCTGCTGGCGGCCACCCGGCCGCGCCGCCTGCGCGTGGAGGGCGATTTCAACGTGCGCGGCGGCATCCACACGCTGGTGGTGGCCGAGCACGCCGGGCGGCGCGGCAAGCGCGCCTGACGCCGCGCCCGCCGGCCGCGCCCAGCCCCCCGTCCGCCCGCCGGAGCCAGCCGCTTGTCCCTGATCGCCGTCGCCAACCTGCGCAAGACCCTGGGCGGGCGTGCGCTGCTGGACGGCGTCTCGTTCACCCTGGGCGAGGGCGAGCGCGTGGGGCTGGTGGGGCCCAACGGCTGCGGCAAGTCCACGCTGCTGCGCATCCTGGCCGGCGCCGAGCCCGCCGACGACGGCTCGGTCACGCTGCGCCGCGGCCTGCGCCTCGGCTGGCTGGAGCAGGACCCGGCCCTGGATCCCGCGCTGTCGGTGCGCGACGCCGTGCGCGCGGGCCTCGCCGGCCGCGACGCCGTGCTGGCCGGGCTGGCCGCCGTGCACGCCGGGCTGGAGCACGCCGACGACGTGCGACTGCCCGCGCTGCTGGCGCTTCAGGAGCGGCTGGAGCAGGAGCTGGACGCGCTGGGCGGCCACGACGTCGAGCACCGCGTCGAGGCCACTCTGCAGTCACTCGACCTGTCGCGCTTCGACGCCGCCTGCGGCACGCTCTCGGGCGGCGAGCGCCGCCGCGTCGCGCTGGCGCGCCTGATCCTCGCGGGCCCCGAGCTGCTGCTGCTGGACGAGCCCACCAACCACCTCGACGCCTTCGTCACCGACTGGCTGGAGGACTGGTTCCTCGAGACGCGCACGCCCCTGCTGCTGGTCACGCACGACCGCTACTTCCTCGACCGCGTGGTCGACCGCATCCTCGAGCTGGACCGCGGCGAGCTGTGGGGCTGCGAGGGCGGCTACGCCGAGTACCTCGAGGCGCGCGCCGAGCGCATGGCGTCCGAGGCGCACGCCGAGTCGGCGCGCCTGAACCTGCTGCGGCGCGAGACGGCCTGGATCCGCCGCGGTCCGCCGGCGCGCACGACCAAGCCCCGGGCACGCATCCACCGCTGGGAGAAGCTGGTGGCCGACGCTCCTCCGCCCGCCTCCGCCGACCTCGAGCTGGCCCTGCCGCCAGGCCCGCGCCTCGGCACGCGCGTGCTGGTGGCGCACGGCATCAGCAAGCGCTTCGGCGGGCGCGTGGTGGTGCCGCCGCTGGACCTGGAGATCGGCGCCGGCACGCGTCTCGGCATCGTCGGGCCCAACGGCGCGGGCAAGAGCACGCTGCTGGGCCTGCTCACCGGGCGCATCCCGCCCGACTCCGGCCGCGTCGAGACCGGCGAGACCGTGCGCTTCATGGGCATCGACCAGCAGCGCAGCGCGCTGGACTTGTCGAGCACCGCGGCGCAGACCGTGGCCGGCCGCTCCGACGTGGTCTGGGTCGACGGCCGCAGCCAGCGCGTCGAGGGCTTCCTCGAGCGCTTCGGCTTCCCTGTCCAGCGCCAGCAGACGCTGGTGTCCAACCTCTCGGGCGGCGAGCGCAGCCGCCTGCTGCTGGCGACGCTCCTGTGCGCCGGTGGCAACGTGCTGGTCCTGGACGAGCCCACCAACGACCTCGACCTGCTCACGCTGCGCGCGCTGGAAGAGGCGCTGCTGGCCTTCCCCGGCGCCGCGCTGCTGGTGAGCCACGACCGCTGGTTCCTCGATCGCGTGGCCACGCACATCCTGCACCTCGACGGGCACGGCGGCGCGCGCCTGGCCACGGGCGACCTGTCCTCGCTCCTGGCGCGGCTCAAGGCCGAGGCCGCGGCGGCGCGTGGCGCCCGGCCTGCGGAGGTCACGTCCGCGCCCGCCCCGGCGCCGGCGCCCGCCAGCGCGAAGCGCCGCCGCCTCGCGCCGTGGCAGGCGCGCGAGCTGGGCCTGGTCGAGGCGCGCATCCCCGCCGCCGAGGCCGCGCTGGCCACGCTGGACGCGCGCCTCGCGGACCCGGCGCTGTACGCCGGCCCGGCCGTCGAGCGCGAGCGCGTGCAGGCCGCGCGCGCCGCCGCAGCGGACGAGGTCGCGCGCCTGTATGCGCGCTGGGAGCAGCTGGAGTCGCTGCGCGCGGGGCTCGCCGGCGCCGATTGACCGCCGGCGCGTCGCGCGGCGACACTCTGCCGCGTGCGAGACACGGCCACCTACTTCCCGTTCCTGGTCTACGTAGCCTGGAGCGTGCTCGTGTCCGTCGCCGCGCACCGCCGCGTGCGCAACGTGATCCTGGCCAGCGCCGGCGCCGCGGGCGTGGCCAGCGGCGGCTTCGTGCTCGCGGGCGTCCTCGCGACGCGCGAACTGGACGCGCTGCTGATCGTGGCCTTCATCGCCGGGCTGTTCGTCAGCCTGGTGCTGGCGTTCCTCACCTGGTTGGCGATGAAACTGGGCGGGTGGCTGCCGCAGTGGGAGGAGCAGGATGCGCCTTGACCCGCGAGCTCCTCGACGGCGCGCTGCTCGTGCGCGACTTCCCCGCCCATGCCCCGAGCCTCAGCGCCGCTCGAAGCTCAACGTCCCGCGCAGCAGCCCGTGGGTGCGGTCCAGCAGCAGGTTGACCGTGCGGCGCGGCACCTTGCCCACCTGGCTGGTGCGCTCGATGCGGTAGGACAGGGACGTGCCGTCGGCCAGTTTCGCCGTGCCGGCGTAGCCCTGCAGCGGCGCCTCCTGCTGGCTGAAACCCGTCACCGGCTCGGCGCGACAGAGCATGGCCAGCAGCTCCGTGCGCACGGCTTGCAGGTGCGGCTCGGGCACCGAGAAGTGCAGGTCCAGCCGTGCGTAGGGCGGCCACTGGATCGAGTCGTCGTCGCCCTCCAGCCAGAAGGCCTCGACGCGCGGCTCCTGCAGCAGCTCCGTCACGAGCCGCCGTACGAAGCGCGTCGCAAGCTGCTCGTCTCCACGGCCCTGTCGTGCACCCATGTCCACTCGCTGGCACCTGCAAACATCGGACCCGAACGCGACGGACGGCCTGCGGCACTCCGCCTGCCAAGCGCCGTTCTATCACGGCGGGGAGGTGCCGGCGTGTCGGGTTCGCAGCCTTCCAAGAGGGCCGCCTGCGCGAGCGGTTCCGGAAGGCAAGCGCGGCTCTCCGGCGCCCCCTGCCGTGATAGAACGGCGGCGATGGATGTCCTGATCGTCGGCGGCGGCGTCATCGGCCTGGCCACGGCGTGCGAGCTGGCGCGCGAGGGCCACGCCGTGCAGATTCTGGAGCGCGAGACGCCCGGGTCGCGCGCAAGCTGGGTGGCGGCGGGCCTGCTCACGCCCAGCAGCCCGTGGAAGTACCCGCAGGCGCTGATCGACCTGTGCTTGCGCTCCGAAGAGTTGTATCCCGACTTCGTCGCGGACCTGATCGAGCACACGGGCGTGGACCCCGAGTACGAGGTTGCGGGCATGCTCTACCCGGTGGGCGTCGGCCTGACCGCGGAGGACGTGGCCGAGCAGTCGCGCCGCCGGCAGGCCATGGGCTTCCGCTCCGAGTCCTTCGGGCGCGCGCAGCTGGACGCGCTGCACCCGGGCTTCGGGCCGGCGGTCACCGGCGCCGGCTGGCAGCCGCGGTCTGGCCGCGTGCGCCCGCCGCGGCTGCTGGCCGCGCTGCGCCTGCGCGCGGCGGGCCTCGGGGTCGAGGTCACCAGCCACTGCGAGGTGAAGGCGCTCATCGCCGGCCCGCGCGGCGTGCGCGGAGTGTTCGCGGCCACGGGCCAGATCCTCGAGGCCGAGGCGCTGGTGCTGGCCGCCGGCGCCTGGAGCGGCGGGCTGGCCGACACGCTGGGCCTCTCGCTCTTCGTGCGCCCGATCCGTGGACAGATCCTGCTGCTGCGCGGCGAGCCGGGCCTGCTGGGGCCCACGGTCAACAACGGCGACAGCTACCTCGTGCCGCGCCGTGACGGCCGCATCCTGGTGGGCAGCACCATGGAGGCTGTCGGCTTCAACGAGTGGAACACGCCCGAGGCCATCGCGCGCCTGCGCGCCCTGGCGCGCGCGCTGTTCCCCGCCACCGAGGGCATGGTGGGCGAGATGACCTGGGCCGGCCTGCGCCCGGGCACGCCCGACCGCATGCCCTACCTCGGCCGCGTGCCGCAGGTGCCGGGCCTGATCCTGGCCACCGGCCACTACCGCAACGGCATCCTGCTCGCGCCGGTGACGGCCAGGATCGTGGCCGACCTGCTCGCGAACCGCGCGCCGCCGGTGGACCTGTCGCCCTATGCGCCGCGCGAGATCGACCCCGAGCTCCAACTGGCGGGCGTGCCCTGATGCGCAAGTTGCTGGCCGGCGTGCTGTTCGCGGCGCTGGCCCTCGCGCCGGCACCGGCGCCGGCGGAGGTGGACCTCGCGCGCGCGACCTGGACCCTGGACGGCCGCGCGCCGGCCGCCGCGCCGCGCGTCGACGTGGCCGAGGGCGCGCCGGCGCTGGCCGAGTTGTCCTTCGCGCGCCTGGGCCAGCGCTGGGCCTGCGAGTTCTCCAGCGTGGAGGCCGCGACGCAGCGCCTCGCGTTGCGCTGGCAGGGCGCGCCCGATGGCCTGCTGTTCGAGGTCGTGCTGGACGGCCAGCGCCTGGCGCCCCCGCGTGACGGCTGGCGGCCTACGCCGCGCGTCCTGGCCAGCGACCTGGGCGGCGTGTGGCTGGGCCGCGGCGCGCACCTGCTGGAGTTCGTGGCGCGCGAGAAGCCGGGAGCCGATGGCGCGCGCCTGCGCGTGTCGGCGCTGGAACTCGGGCCGCCCTGACGGCCGCGAATCGGCCCTGTTCCGTCGGCCCTTCGCGCCCGGGTGCCCAGACGATCACACGACGCGTCGCGTCAATCCGCAGCCTGCCTGATCCGCATGCGGTAGAAGGAGCGCCAGACGAACACCATCGAGACCAGCAGGAACAACGCCGACAGCGCGAGCGTGAAGCCGTGACCCTCCTGCCTGGTGAGTTGCACGGCCAGCTCGACCGCCAGCAACCCGAACAGGGTGGTGAACTTGATGACCGGGTTCATGGCCACCGAGGAAGTGTCCTTGAACGGGTCGCCCACCGTGTCGCCCACGACGCAGGCCGCGTGCAGCTCCGTGCCCTTCTCGCGCAGCTCGGTCTCCACGATCTTCTTCGCGTTGTCCCAGGCGCCGCCGGCGTTGGCCATGAAGATGGCCTGGTAGAGGCCGAAGAGCGCGATGGAGATGAGGTAGCCCACGAAGAAGAACGGATCGAAAAAGGCGAAGGCCAGCGTGCTGAAGAACACGCCGAGGAAGATGTTGAGCATGCCTTTCTGCGCGTACTGCGTGCAGATCTCGACGACCCGCTTGCTGTCCGCGACAGACGCCTTCGTGGCGCCCTCGAGCCTGATGTTGCGCTTGATGAACTCGACGGCGCGATAGGCCCCGGTCGACACGGCCTGCGTGGCCGCACCCGTGAACCAGTAGATGATCGCACCGCCGGTGATGAGGCCGAGCAGGAAGTTGGGGTTCAGGATCGACAGGTTGTTGACCAGCTCGGGTTTCAGCCCGTGGGTGAGCATCACGACGATGGAGAAGATCATCGTCGTCGCGCCGACCACCGCCGTGCCGATGAGCACGGGCTTGGCCGTGGCCTTGAAGGTGTTGCCCGCGCCGTCGTTCTCCTCGAGCAGCAGCTTGGCGTGCTCGAAGTCGACGTCGATGCCGTAGTCCTTCTTGATCTGCTCCCTGACGCCCGGGATCTGCTCGATCGTGGACAGCTCGAACACCGACTGCGCGTTGTCCGTGACCGGCCCGTAGGAGTCCACGGCCAGCGTCACCGGGCCCATGCCGAGGAATCCGAAGGCCACGAGGCCGAAGGCGAACACGGCCGGAGCCATCATCAGATCGCCGAGGCCCAGGGTGCTCACGCCGTAGGCCGCGCCCATCAGGGCGACGATCGTCAGGCCCAGCCAGTAGGCGCTGAAGTTGCCCGCGATGAAGCCGGACAGGATGTTCAGCGAGGCGCCGCCTTCGCGCGAGGCCGCCACGACCTCCTTCACGTGGCCCGAGTTCGTGGAGGTGAAGACCTTCACCAGCTCGGGCACCACCGCGCCGGCCAGCGTGCCGCAGGAGATGATGCTGGCCAGCTTCCACCACAGGGTGCCGTCGCCGAGGTTGCTGATCAGCGCCCACGATGCCAGGTAGGTCAGCCCGATCGACACGGCCGACGTGAGCCAGACCAGGTTCGTCAGCGGCTGCTCGAAGTTCATTTTCGTCGCGTTGCCGGTCCGGGCCTTCGTGACCGCCGCGTTCAGCAGGTACGACGCGCCGCTGGCGACGATCATCAGCACGCGCATCGCGAAGATCCAGACGAGGAGCTGGACCTTGAGCAGGCTCGTCGCGGCCTCGTCCAGCGCGCCGCCCGCGACGTGCACCTGCACGGCGAGCACGATGAACGAGATCAGCGCCACGCCCGTGACGCCGTAGGTCTCGAAGCCGTCGGCGGTGGGGCCGACCGAGTCGCCTGCGTTGTCGCCGACGCAGTCCGCGATGACGCCCGGGTTGCGCGCGTCGTCCTCCTTGATCTTGAAGACGATCTTCATCAGGTCGGACCCGATGTCCGCGATCTTGGTGAAGATGCCGCCCGCGATGCGCAGCACCGAGGCGCCCAGCGATTCGCCGATCGCGAAGCCGATGAAGCACGCCCCAGCCAGGTCGCCCGGGATGAACAGGAGGATGCACAACATGATGAGCAGTTCGACGCTGATGAGCGCCATGCCGATGCTCATGCCCGCCTCGAGCGGGATGGCCAGCAGCGGCAGCGCCTTGCCGCACAGGCTGGCGAAGGCCACGCGCGAGTTGGCCAGCGTGTTGATCCGGATGCCGAACCACGCCACCGCGTAGCTCCCACCGATGCCAATCAGGCTGAACAGCAGGATCACGCCCACCCTGAACGCGTCGAAGCCCACCAGGAAGCCGAAGTAGAAGACGATGACCGCGCCGAGGAATACCTCGAGCAGCAGCAGGAACTTGCCCTGCGTGGTCAGGTAGGTCTTGCAGGTCTCGTAGATGAGATCCGAGATCTCCTTCATCGCGGAATGGACCGGCAGTCGCGAGACGTGCCTGTAGGTGGTCCAGCCGAAGCCCAGACCCAGGACGCACACGAGCAGGCCCCAGGTGAGCAGCGTCCGTCCGTCGATGCCGTGGAAAGTGGCCGTCGACAGGTCGGGGACGATCAGCGCGGCCTCACCGCCGGCGTGTGGCGCAGCAGCCTGGGAGGGCGTCCCGGCTTGCACGGCCGCGAGGCAGGGCGGCACCGCCAAGGTCAGCACCGCGAGGGAGAGCAACAGCACCCTTGCCAGGCCGGCGTGCTGCGCGAGTCGGCGCTTCCATGCGTTAAGGCTCACGTCCGAATGACCCTCCAGAGTCCGCCGAGTTCCTGATGGATGACCGAACCGGGGCCGGTGGAACGACGCGGGCGGAAGGCGCCGGTTCCGCCGGGGAGTGCGCCCGGTGGGAATGTGATGGAAGAAGGAGCACCGATCTCCGGCAGCCCGCGGATCATCGCAGAACGCGGATGCGCATGCGATGGATGACCAGTTCGGTGTCCTCGGGGACGACTATACCGATCGCGCCCTTGCGGATCTTGGTCCAGGCGACTTCCTTGGTCTCCGGCGCGTTGCCGGACTGCGGAAACGCCAGGGACAACTGGCTCCCGATCAGGGAGAACTGGGCGCTGATCCGCTCGCCGACACGCACGCCGGCGTGCAGGGCCGGCGAGAGCACGAAGCTCTCGACCGTCGTGTTGGCCTGGGCGCCCAGGCGCAGGTAGACCTGCGGATCGCCCTGCTTCAGCGTGAACTCGAGGTCGAGCACCCAGTCGCGCCACTGATCGCGGTCACCGATGCTCAGGATGCCGAGGGCGCCCGCTCCGCTCGCCGGACCCCAGACGTGCAGGGTGCCGTTGCTGATCTCGTGGCGGAAGCCCTCCAGCTTGCTCGCATTCCACTGCTCGACGGAGGCCTGGTCCAGGAGATCGCGCGCCGGGGTGTCCTTGATGATGTCGGCCGTGAACGTCTGTGCGCACAGCGCGTCCGACTCTCGGAGGGTCTGCCGGAAGCGTTCGCGAAAGAAGGTCTCGCCCTCCTTGTCCTCGGCCGTGATGGCCTTCTCGAAGAACTTGCGCAGCTCGTCCTCGGCGCGCGCATACCGACGCAAGGCGGCGCGCCTGCCCTCCAGGCTGTCGCCGACTTCCTGCGCCTCCTCGATCAGCTTGTCCGCGAAGACCCGGTCGAGCGACTTCCTGGCCGCTGCCACGCGCGCGGCGAACTCGTTGCCCACGATGTTGGAGCGTGGTTCCAGGTCGTCGATGCGGCGGCGAATGTCGACGAGCTCGTCCGAGGTGCGATCTTCCGGCTTGCCGAGGGCGTTCTCGACCTCGTCCATCCTCAGGCGCATTTCGATGCGCTGCCTGTCGGTCTCCAGCGTGTTGCGCGCGATGGCCAGGCGCGAGGAGACGTCGTCGCAGCTCGGCTCCCTTTCCCAGACCGCCTTGGAGCTCTCGGCGAAGGCGATCAGCTCGGCCGCCGAGACGGGTTGCATCGCGTCGAACGCCATCAGCTTGTCGTGAACGCCCTTCACCTTCTCGGCGTGGACCACCTCGGCGGCATGCTTGGCGTCCTTGGTGAGCTTCACCTTGATGACCACGACGCTGGCACCGACGATGAAGATTGCAGCGGCGACCCAGCCGAAGATCACCGACTTGTCGGTCTTGACTGCGTGGTGGGCGTGAACCTGGCGCTGGGCGGGGTGCGCCGGGCCTTCGTGGTCATCGCGGCGGCGGGCGCTCGCCGCAGGTCGTGGAGCGGCGGCCTCCGGGCGGCGAGCGCCGGCAGCGGCCGCGCGCGCCGCGGGAGCCGAGGCCGGTTGACCGGCATCCGCCGCGGGTCGCACCCCCGCCGGCCGGGTCTCGGCCGGGCGCCTTGCTGACGGCGCCGCTGCCGCAGGGGGCGCCGCCGCAGGTCGAACGGCAGGGAGTGGGGGAGTCGCGACGGACGGGCGCGCCGGTGCCGGCGGACGCGGACCGGAGGCCGCGGCACGCGCGGCCGCCTCACGCTGCTTCTCGACCCGGCGAGCGGCGGCGCACGTGGGGCACAGGACGCGCATGGACGCGACTTCGACGAGCTCGTCGGACGGCGTGAACTCGATGCCGCACTTTTCGCAGGTACTCATTGCGGTTCCGCAGGGGACGAAGGTGGCGGACCGGACTTGTTGGCCGGTCGTGTCGGCGCGGCCGGTTTCAGCTTCTCGCGGAACACCGCGGACGGATCAGCCGGCGCCGCTGTCGACAGGCGTCGGCGACGGATCATGCTGAAGGAACGGAAGCCGAAGTAGGCGAGGGCCGCCAGGATCAGGACGAGCGGCAGGCCAGCCACCGGGCTGCCGCGCTTCAGTGCGCGCGTGTCGACCACCGACACGCCGCGAGCGACGACATAGGGCGCCTCGACCACTTCGTTCCTCATGTTCTGGAAGCGGACGGTGCGGTAGAAGACGCCCTCGACATCGACCAGGTCGCGGCCGGTCTCCAACGGTCCGGGCCAGTCGAGGATGTCGAACAGGATGCCGCCGCTGCCATCGGTATCGGTGACGAGCCCGCGCCAGACGTCCTCGTGGCCATTCAGGGGGCGAACGAGGCGATTGGCCCAGAGCTCGGCCAGCAGGCCGCGAACGCGCACGCGACTGCCACGCAGCGCGTCGGGCCCGGCGAGCGCGGCGGATCGATCGAATGCCGCCGCGCCCTCGGACAGGCGGACGGGATCCTCGGCGGACACGAACAGCATGAGCCGGCGGTAGCCGTCCGTCTCGGCGAAGTCCTGTCCGTTGGCGCTATCGAGAAGCGCGCCCTCCCAGAGCGTCACCAGTCGGAGGCGTCCCGCGTCGGCTTCGGACGAAGACGGAGGCCCGGCCGTCTCGGACGGGATCGTCTGCGACGGCTCCTGGGCGACCGGGAGTCCGCTGACGCCGAAGGCCAATGTGAGGAGCAGGAGAGCTGGAGAGTGGTGACGGTGCATGTCGCGGCCGGGATGCTATTGCGGTGCCGCTCCCATTGCGAACTCGATCTTGTCGATCTTGTTCTTCTTGCACAGGTTGACGATGTCGATGATGGTCGACCACGGCACGCGCGAATCGGCGTCGATCGTGACGGGCATGTCGGGCTTGTTCATGCGCAAGGAATCCTCGTGCGCCTCCTTGATGAGCGCTTCGAGTTCTTCGTCGGAGCTGACGCGGCGAGCGCCGAGGTGCTTGATGGCCTGCATCAGGTTGGCATCCCAGAAGATGACCACGCGGATCTCCTGGATGAGCTGGTCCGCGCTGCCGACGCCTTCGGTTCCCTTGCCCTTGGGAAGCCACGTGTCGAACTTGCCCTCGACCTGCTTGAAGTGCAGCGAGCACATGAAGAACAGGCACAGGCAGAAGATGACGTCCACCATCGCCGTGACGTTGATGGCTACCGGGTTCTCGTCGTTGTCGCCGATGCTTGCGCCGGACATGCTGCCTTCCTTTGTTCCGAATCACGCCTTGGGCGGTTCGGCTGCTGCAACCTCGATCTTGTAGACGCCGACCTCGCCGCAAATGAGCATCACGCGCTGGATGTCGCCATAGGGCGCGCCGCTGTCAGCGCGGATGAGCACCTTGCGAGCGGACATGCGCTTCTTGACCACCGGGTCGATGTCCTGCTCCATCGTCGCCTCGGCCTCGATCCTGATCTGTTCCCTGATGGTCTGGGCCGAGAACTCCTGGCTGCGCACCGCGTAGCGCCAGTGCTCGGCATCGCGGCAGACCGCGTTCTTGTACAGCGCGCAGCTGAAACCGCCACCCTCCGGGCGGTGAAAGATGTTGACCGTCGTGATCTGGTCGTTTCCGAGCAGATCGTCGCCCGTCTGGACCATGCTCGCCGCAGGCAGGACCACGTCCTCGAACTGCCGCTGGGTCATGTCGGCGCTGAGCATGAAGAACAGCAGCAGCAGGAACATGATGTCGATCATGGGGACGAGGTTGCAGGTCACGTCCTCCTTGACCTGTGGCGGCTTCTTCATGCTGGTGACCCTGCTCCATGCGCGGGGGACATCACTTGGAGGCGCCGACCTTCTCAGAGCCGGCCAGGTGCTTGATCATGTCGACCGCCTGCAGGTTGATCGACAGCGACGTCTTGCTGACGAAGTTCTTGAAGATGAAGTAGACGCTCAGGAACACCAGCGCGAGGAACAGGCCCATCGTCGTGTTCACGAGGGACTCGTACACGCCCACGGCCAGATCCCTGGGAGTGGGAGCCTTCAGCGTCTCGATGACCTGGAACGACGAGATCATGCCCGTCACCGTGCCCAGCAGACCCAGCAACGGGGCGATGTTGCCGATCAGCGACAGGTAGGAGATCTTGGTGTTGAGCTTGAGCGTCTCGGAAGCGGCAGCCGCCTCGAGGCCGCCGACCATGTCCTCGTGGCTGGCGTGGCGCATCTGGAGCGCCGCACTCACCACGTTGGACAGGAAATTCGGCTGCTCCTCGCACAACGCGAGGGCGTCGTCGTAGGCCTCCTCGTCGATGAGGGCCTTGAGCTCCTCGGCCATGTCCTCCGGCGCCAGCTTGTCCCGGCGCAGGTTGATGACGTGCTCGATGGTGAGCGTAGTGCCCACGACCGAGCAGACCACCATCAGCCAGCCCACCATTCCCGTGGCCTCGAAGAGCTCCATGAGCGTCTTCGAGTGGACTTCACCCTCCTGCGCGAGCAATGGCGGCGCGCAGACGAGGACGAGGATGGGGACGAGGGCGAAAACGCTCCAACGCCGGCGGGGAGACATGTTTGATTCCGAAAGGTTTGCGGGGAGCAAGGTACGTGCAGGTGTCATCAGGGTTGTGAGCGGAACTCGGAGTCGGGAAAGTCGCGCGCGAGCAGGTCGGCGCGTTCGCGGGCTCGTTGCTGGTAGAGCTGGCGGCGCTCTTCGCTTTTTTCCACCTCGGCGATGAGCTGGAAGCAGCGAGCGGAGCCCGCCAGTGCGCGCTCGTATTCGCGCGTGGGCTGGCCGGGAAGCGGGCCGTAGAGGACCGAGCTGCGCAGGTAGGCAAACAACGCCTCGAGCAGCTTCTCGGCATCGCGGTTGCTTCGACCCTGCTCGAGCAGCACGTCGGCCAACGTGTTCCATCCTTCGGAGTGGATGTGGCTTGGCAGTGCTTGCTCGACGATGCGCCGCAGCAGGCCCTCCGCATCGGCAGGTTTCTTCTGCGCGACGAGGCAGCGGGCCTTGCCCAACTCGGCCTCGGCCTTGAGGCTTGCGCCGATGCCTGCAGCGGCGCCGAGCGCCTCGAAGTCGGCGATTGCGTCCGCCAGCCGGGCCTGGGCCTCGAGCAACTCGGCCTTGAGCAGTGCCAGGCGTGGCTTGAGTTCCGGAACATCCGTCGCACGCGGCGTGAACTGGGCCAACTCCTTGGCGGCTCCATCGAAGTCGCGCGCGATCACGCGCAGGTTCACCAACGCGGTGGCGGCTGTGCCCAGGTGGCGGCCGCGCGGATAATCCTCAACCAGCTTGTGCCACGCGGCTGCGGCGCCGGCCGCATCACGCTCGCGCTCCTTGAGGAGCGCCAGGACATACAGGGCATGCTGGCGAACGACGGGGCGGCCCTTCGACCCGTCGACGACCTGCTGCAATCCCTGCTCGGCCGCGTCCAGATTGCCCGCGTCGAAGTCCTGCTCGGCCTGCACCAGTCTCTCCGCATCCCGGTAGGTGGTGGACCTCACCTGGTCCCACGCGTAGACCTCGACCTTGCCCTGTACCTTGATCGAGAGGCCGCCGAAGTCCTCGGATTGGATGAGACCGGTCACGGCCTTGCCGTCGACGAGCTGCACGGCATCCCGCTCGGCCTGCTCCTGCGCGGCCACCGGCAGCGCGAGCGCCGCGATCGCCAGCAGGACGGTTTGCGCGGAGGCGCGCGCGGAAAACGAGTGTGAACGCATCAGGCTTCTCATGAGGTGGGTCGGTTCCGCGTGGCCTACCTGGGCCGCATTCGCTTCTGGATCTGGTCCTTGGCCGCCAACAGGCGTTTCCTGGCTCCGTGCTTGTCCTCGTCGAAATCCTGGTTGTTGCGCTCGATCGAGCGCAGCGCCACGTCGGCGGCCTCGTACTGCCCGCGGTTGACGAGCGTCTCGATCTGCATGCACTTGGTCAGCCACCACAGCCGGCCGCCGGCCTCGAGGTTGCCCAGGGCCTTGTCGAGCATTTCGGTCGCGCGCGTCAAGTGCGACGGATCGTCCAGCGACTTGCCCAACTCGACCTCGGCCATGGCCCACTCGATCCAGCCCTGCAGCAGTTCGGGCTTGGAACGCAGTTGCGCCGAATCGAAGCGCAGGCCTGAGACGTCCAGCAGCGGCTCGCGCTCGAAGAGCTTGAGGTAGGTGACCGCCGCCTCTTTCCAGTGGCCCTGGAAGCCGTGCGCGCGGCCGAGGAGGATCTCGGCGCGATACGACGTGCCGTTGTCCGCGACGGCCTGAAGCACCTTGCCGACCTGGTCCCATGTGCCGGGAACCGAGGACTCCGGGAGCTGCCAGTCGAGAAAGCTGTCGATCTCCTCGGGTGCGCCATCGAGCGCCAGTGCCAGTGTCAGCAAGCGCGTCCCGACGTCATCGAGTTCCTTCAGGTCGAGCGCCGCTTGGCCGGTGAGCTGGTCACGGACGGACAGGGCGTAGAGGCGCGTGGCGTTGCGCCAGAACTGCTGGCCCTGCTTGGACTGCGGGTCCTTCTCGATGGCGGCCAAGCCGGCGGCATCCAGCGTGCGGGCCAGCGAGCCCGCGGCATTGCCGAGCATGCGGGCATCAGGGGATGTCTGGGCCAGACCGTCGATCATCTGAACCGCGTCGTCCAGCCGCCCCTGCAGCTCGAGCGCGCGGATGCGCAGGCCCAAGGCGGTTGCAATCTTGACGTCGTCACCGGCGTAGACGGTCTCGACATCCTCGAGGAGGGGCAGGACTTCGACGGAGCGCGCAGCGCCGTCCAGCAACAGGATGGCCGCAGCCGTGGCGCGGGCATCGAAGGCCAGACCGCCGAGGCGGCCGCGCACCTCGAGGTCGAGGCTGGCTTCGCGCCTCTTCTCCAGGATCGCCTGGGCCTCATTCAGCAGGGGCAGGGCCTGCTTGCGCGCCTCCGCGGCTTCGGAGGCCTTGCGGG
>Ga0247727_10003453_pt1 | contig 34943 bp, 30 predicted proteins | sample WisWelCaveWW1625_FD_202498 | JGI IMG/M metagenome (GOLD analysis project Ga0247727, IMG submission 202498) | Biofilm microbial communities from Wishing Well Cave, Virginia, United States - WW16-25 | ecosystem: Environmental > Aquatic > Deep subsurface > Groundwater > Cave microbial mat | place...
CACTATCATGTACCCCCGTCACGCTGGACACCGCCCAAGCGGCGCGGGCGCGTTTCTAAAGCAACCCAAGAGCTCATCAAACGCTGGTGTTAGCTCCACGATTTAGTGGGGTGCTACCATGTTCGACTCCCCTATCCGTTTATCCGTTTATCCGTTTATCCGTTTATCCGCTTCACCAATCCGTTGGCAGCGCACCTCCCACGCGAAAAGCATCACTCCTTCGCCAAGGGCTATACGGGTCATTCACGCTCGCCACATTGTCACCTGCCCCTTTCTTTTCCTCCATCTCCATCAACGCCGCCGCAATGAACGCAATCTCGTTTCTCGTTTCTCGTTTCTCGTCTTGCCACTCCCCCATCTCCCTCTCAATAAACCTTGTCGTCGCCTCTCCCTTACGAAACGTCTCATGCGCCAACACCGTTTGCAAAAATTCCACATTCGTCATCACACCTAGCAAAACAAATTCGCGCAGCGCGTTCTGCATCCGCGCAATTGCCCCCTCGCGCGTTTCCGCGTGCGCGATCAATTTTACCAACAAGGGATCATAAAACGCGCTCGCTTCACCCCCGCCTGCAATCCCCGCGTCCGCGCGCACCCCCGGTATATTTGGCAATTCCAAATCCAACACACGCCCCGTTGACGGCAAAAAATTGTTCGACGGGTCTTCCGCATAAATCCGACATTCAATCGCATGTCCCCGCTGTTTCAACTGCCCCCTGCCCCCTGCCCCCTGCCCCCCGACCCCTGATAACTGTTCCCCCCCCGCAATCCGAATCTGCCACTGCACCACATCCAACCCCGTCGTCATTTCCGTAATCGGATGTTCCACCTGCAAGCGCGTATTCATTTCCAAAAAATAAAAGCCCTGCCCTGAGTCGCGTCGAAGGGTCGCCGTATCGGGGTCAACAATAAATTCAATCGTTCCCGCGTTTTCATAATTCACCGCGCGCGCCGCCGCCACCGCCGCGTTCCCCATACGTTCGCGCAAGTCATCATCCAACAACGGCGAAGGCGTCTCTTCGATAATTTTCTGATGCCGCCGCTGAATCGAACATTCGCGCTCAAACAAATGAATGGTATTGCCAAATTTATCCGCCAAAATTTGAAATTCAATATGCCGCGCGTTCTCCACATACTTTTCCAAAATCAACCGCCCATCCCCAAACGCGTTCAACGCCTCCCGCCGCGCCATTTCCCCCATTTCCTTTATTTCCCTCGCTTCCCGCACAACGCGCATTGCCTTCCCCCCGCCGCCCGCCGCCGCTTTAAGCAAAACAGGATACCCAATTTCCCGCGCCGCCTTTTCCAACGCCGCGTCATCATCCGCCCCTTGAAACCCTGGCACCACAGCAACGCCGCTGGCAATCATGCGTTCGCGCGCGTGCGCCTTGTCCCCCATCGCGCGAATCGAAAACGGCGATGGTCCAATAAACACAATCCCCGCGTCCAGCACCGCCTGCGCGAAATCTGCATTTTCCGCGAGAAAGCCGTACCCTGGATGAATCGCGTCTGCGTTCGTCCGTTTTGCCGCGTCAATAATTTTCCCAATATTCAAATACGATTCACGTGGCGGCGACGCGCCAATGTGAATCGCCTCATCCGCCACGCGCACATGCAGCGCCGCGCGGTCTGCGTCGGAATACACCGCGACAGTTTTGATATTCATTTCCGCGCACGCCCGCATGATGCGAACGGCGATTTCGCCGCGATTGGCGATGAGGATTTTTTTGAACATGAGTGTAAAACCCGTTGCCAACGGATAGGGTAGCGGATAAACGGATAAGCGGATGCGTGACGCTCTATCCGCTTATCCGCTTATCCGTTTTTATCATCCGTTGGCAGTCTCCTCGCGCAACGCCAACTCCATCGCTTGTTCCATTGTCAGTTTACTTCCCGCATCCCACGCGGCGGAAAATTTCTCTTCCCCCAATTCCACGCGCAACGTTTCAAGGTCGCGTTTGTATTCGGGTTCATCGAATGGATCTATTGAGGAACCCATTGCCGCGCGGATGGACGCGGCTGCGCCGAAAATTTGCGCCGCTTTTTCGCGATTGCCGTTTCCCAACGCCACTTGCGCGAACTTTTCCAAGCACCAGACGAGACCGCCGCTGTCGCCAATCTCTGTCCGTACTGCGACGCTGTCTTTCAGTCGCGCATCCGCCGCTTCCCAATCGTGTTCAAGCAAAGCAATCCATCCCCAAACGCCGAATGACACGCCAATGCCCCATTTGTGCCCAATCGCTTTTCGAATCGCGAGACTGGCTTGAATCAGTTCGGATGCCGTTTCCAATCTGCCCTCGCGCAAAGCCACCTCTGCGAGACCATTCAAACACTCTGCAACTCTGCCGCTATTCCTTTCGTCGGCAGCCAATGCCAATGCCTCTTCAAGTTGTGACTTTGCTTGAGCATAGTCTCCCAGACCGAAGGCTGCCCAACCCAAATTTGTAAGTAATCCCGTAATGGCTCTGCGATCATCCAGTTCGCGCCGAAATTGAAGCGCCTCATCCAACAAAGGGATTGCCGTTGCGTAATTTTTACTATCAATCGCCACAACCCCCAATATATTCAAAACCTCAGCGATGCCTTGCTTGTCTCCCAGATCGCGGAAGATTGCCAGTGATTCGTCGGCAAAGGATCGGGCGGCAGGAAAATCACCTTGAAAACTTGCGAGCCAAGCCGCGCTACATAGCCCCTTCGCGTAAAGCGCCGTACCTTCAAAGGCGCGCGCGCGTCCAAGCGCGGCAGAGATTCGCGCACGTCCTTCAACGAGGGAGTCACGGTCCAACCAAAAGTTTCCAAGCGCGGACACAAGACGCAACTCGGTCTCTGCGCCAAGTGCCGTCTTTTGACACCAATCGAGCGTGGCGCGCAAGTTGTCAAGGTCAGCTTCGATTCGATCATGCCACTCTACTGTGTCTGACCTCAGCAGATAGGGTTCGGCATCTTCTGCCAACTTGAGAAAGAATTGAAGATACCTGTCTCGAGTAGTTTCATTCTCCCCCGCCTCTCCCAATTTCTCCAACGCAAACTCCCGAATCGTCTCCAACATCCGATACCGCGTCTCGTCCCCCCGCGCCTCTGTCGTCACCAACGATTTATCCACCAAATGCGCGAGCGTATCCAGAACGTCAGTGATCAGTGGGTCAGTATTCAGTGACTGTCCACTCTCCACTGTCCACTGTCCACTCTCCACTGCCCACTGTCCACCACACACCTGCTCCGCCGCCTCAAACGTCCACCCGCCCGCAAACACAGCTAACCGTCGAAACAAAATGCGTTCCTGTTCCGACAACAAACTGTAGCTCCATTCAATCGCCGCGCGCAAGGTTTGTTGACGCGGCAGCGCGGTGCGGCTTCCGCCTGTCAACAAGCGAAACCGATCATCGAGCCGCGCCGCGATTTGTTCGGGCGAAAAAAGTTTGATGCGCGCGGCAGCCAGTTCAAGCGCCAACGGAATCCCATCCAGCCGAAAACAAATTTGCGCGACGGCGGGCGCGTTCGCGTTCGTCACCGAAAAATTTTGTTGAACCGAGATGGCGCGCTCGATAAACAAGCGCACCGCGTCATATTGCGTAATGCGCGCAGTATACGCGTCGTCCGCGGGGAGCCTGCCCTGAGGAACGAAGGGTCGTCCGTCGTCAGGTATTCCCAACGGCGGCACTTGATACGTCCCTTCGCCTGCAATGCCCAACGCTTCGCGGCTCGTCGCCAAAATTTTCAGATTCGGACACTGCGTCAAAAGATGGTGCGCCAACTGCGCGCACGCTACAATCAAATGTTCGCAGTTGTCCAACACCAACAATAATTTCTTTGCGCGCAAAAAATCGGCCAACACCTCTAGCGGCGCGCGTCCCGCTTCCTCACGCAACCCCAACGCGTTCATCACCGCATTTGGCACAAGTGACGCATCCGCAAGCGGCGCAAGTTCCACCAACCACGCGCCCTTGTCAAATTCATCAATTACGTCAGCCGCAACTTGCAAGGACAAACGCGTTTTGCCAGAACCGCCCGTGCCCGTCAATGTGAGGAGGCGGGGGGTGGGGGACGGGGAACGGTTATCTGCCCCCTGACCCCCGTCCCCTGTCAACTGATGTTTGATTTCCCGTATTTCCCTCTCCCTCCCAATGAAACTCGTCAACTGAATCGGCAAATTATTCGGCAGCGCGTCGAGCGTTTTCAGCGGCAGAAATTCTTGGGGTAAATCGCTTGCGAGAATTTGAAAAATTTGCTGCGGCTGCACCAAATCCTTCAAGCGATGCGCGCCCATGTCGCGTAACGCGGTATGCGGGGGCAGTTGTTCGCGCACCAATGCCGCCGAGGGGTCAGACAATAAAATTTGTCCGCCATGTCCCGCCGACAGCAAGCGCGCCGCGCGGCTCAAGGTGATGCCCGAAACATATTCGCCCGACGTGAATTGACCCGCGCGCACTTCTGCCGCGCCCGTGTGCAATGCCATACGTACCCGAATCGCGCCCGTCTCGCCCCACGTTTCATCGCGCAAGGCGCGCTGTGCGTCCAACGCGGCATCGAGTCCCTCGAACGCTGTTGCAAACGCCGCGCAAAACGCATCACCAATAATTTGAAATACATAGCCGTTGTGCATTTCAATCGCGCGCTGCAAAATTTCGTGATGGCGCGCGAGCGCGGCGGGCATCGCGTCAGGAAATTGCTGCCACAATTTCGTGCTGCCCTCAATGTCCGTAAAAAGAAATGTGACCGTGCCGCGCGGTAAATCATTCATAATCTATGTAGAGACGTTTCGGTGAAACGTCTCTAGCTCTGGCAATCACGCGCGCCTCCTCGAAAAAAACCACCTTCCACCCCGCAAGGAATTTCCCGCGTGCGCGGGTATGCGATATTCGTCGCGCCGTAGAGACGTTTCACCGAAACGTCTCTAGCTCTGGCAATCACGCGCGCCTCCTCGAAAAAAACCACCTTCCACCCCGCAAGGAATTTCCCGCGTGCGCGGGTATGCGATATTCGTCGCGCCGTAGAGACGTTTCGGTGAAACGTCTCCAGTTCTAACAATAACACGCGCCTCGTCGAAAAATATTGAATTCCAAACCCCAAGGAATTTTCCACATGCGCGCTTGTGACATTCGTCGCGTCGCGAGACGTTTCCCCGAAACGTCTCTACCCATTCGGCGCGTCTCCTTGAAAAATATTCATTTCCACCCCACAACGATTTTACGTTCGCGCAAATGCGATGATTGTCGCGCCCCAGAGACGTTTCCCCGAAACGTCTCTCCCTCTTGCCCACACGCGCCTCGTCGAAAAAAAATCATATTTCCAACCCCAAGGGATGTTCCTTTCGCGCGCGTGCGGTATTCGCCGCGCCGCGAGACGTTTCCCCGAAACGTCTCTACAAACCCATTACATCCATAACCCTGGCGCGTTGTCGCGATCCGTTTCCCATTTCGCAGGATTGTTGCGAATGTATTCGCGAACGTTGTCCAACCCGCGTTCCGTCCAAATAATTTCATCCCAAAACGTTCCTGCCAATCAAAATCCGCAAACCCCGCGGCGCGAATCCGTTTCGTCGCGTTTCCTTTAATTTGCCCCATCATCGAACCAATCGAATTGGGTTTCAAGCGTGATGGATTTACTTCCACCGTTGGCGGATTGATCACATATTCAATCACCACAATCCCGTGCAAATGATTCGGCATAATAATCCATTCATCCATCCGCATATTTTTGCGAACCTCTTCTGTCTTTAACCATTCCTCCGCGACAATTTCCCCAATCGGTGAAACATGCGCCTCCGCGTCAATCACCGCTCCCAAGCAACACACGCGCTCCCGCGTACACAGCGTCACAAAATAATATCCCTGTGCGGAATAATCCCACCCCTTCAACCGCGCCGATTCGATGCGATATTTATTTTTGAACAATGTCATGGGATGCCTCCTTGGGATTGGTGTCGCCCCGTAGAGACGTTTCGGTGAAACGTCTCTAGCTCTGGCAATCATACGCGCCTCATCTAAAAATTTTTTTCCCAACCCCCCAACGAATTTCTTGCGCGCGTTCGTGATTTTCGTCGCGTCCCGTAGAGACGTTTCGGTGAAACGTCTCTAGCTCTAACAATAACGAACGCTTCATCGAAAAAAATTCTTTTCCCAACCCCCCAAAGAATGTCTCGCGCGCGTGCGTAATTTTCGCCGCGTCCCGTAGAGACGTTTCGGTGAAACGTCTCTAGCTCTAACAATCACCCGCCCCACATCTAAAAAATTTTTCTTCCAACCGCGAAGGATTTGCCTGTGCACAGGTACGATCTTTGTCGCGCCGCGAGACGTTTCCCCGAAACGTCTCTACATCCGAAACACCCCAAAATTCCCTTTCATCTCTGGCGCGTTCAACACCACTGACAACGCGAGCGCGAGTACGTTTCGCGTTTCCGCTGGATCAATCACCCCGTCGTCCCACAACCGCGCTGTCGAATAGTACGGACTGCCTTCGTGTTCATATTTTTCCAATGTCGGGCGCATGAACTCTTGTTGTTCCCCAAGCGTCATCAACGGTTTGCCTTCGCGCGCGAGTTGATCTTGTTTGATCGTCATCAACACATGCGCCGCTTGTTCGCCGCCCATGACGCTGATGCGCGCGTTTGGATACATCCACAAAAAACGCGGTTGATACGCGCGCCCTGCCATGCCGTAATTGCCCGCGCCGAACGAACCGCCGATGATGATGGTCAGTTTTGGCACTGACGCGTTGCTGACCGCATGCACCAATTTCGCGCCGTCTTTGGCGATGCCGCCCGCTTCGTACTGTTTGCCCACCATAAAGCCCGTGATGTTTTGCAAAAACAAAAGCGGGATGCCGCGCTGCGAACACAATTCGATAAAGTGCGCGCCTTTCAATGAACTCTCGCTAAACAAAACGCCGTTGTTGGCAATGATGCCGATGGGATAGCCGTGGATCCGCGCGAAACCACAAACGAGCGTCGTGCCATAACGCGCTTTGAACTCGCGGAATTTTGAGCCATCCACAAGCCGCGCAATCAATTCGCGCACGTCATACGCCTCGCGAAAACTGCGCGTCAAAATTCCATAGATTTCTTTTGCATCGTACAACGGTTCTTCAGGCGGTTCCACCTTGACGTGAATTGACGTTTGACGATTGAGCGTCTCTACAATCTCGCGCGCAATCTCCAACGCGTGTTCATCGTCCTCCGCGAAATGATCTGCCACGCCGCTTTTGCGCGTATGCACATCCGCGCCGCCCAATTCCTCCGCTGTCACTTCTTCACCAATCGCGGATTTGACCAATGGCGGACCGCCGAGAAAAATTGTGCCTGTCCCGCGCACAATGATCGCTTCATCACTCATCGCGGGTACGTATGCGCCGCCAGCTGTGCATGAACCCATCACCACCGCGATTTGTGGAATCCCCAACGCGCTCATGCGCGCCTGATTGTAAAAAATTCTGCCGAAATGATTCGCGTCGGGAAAGACGTTATCTTGCAAGGGCAAAAACGCGCCGCCCGAATCCACGAGATAAATGCACGGCAAAAAATTTTCTTGGGCGATTTCTTGCGCGCGCAAATGTTTTTTCACCGTGAGCGGATGATACGAGCCCCCTTTCACCGTCGCATCATTCGCCACAATCATCACCTCTTGCCCACTCACGCGCCCGATGCCCGTGACAACGCCTGCGCTCGGCACATCGTCTTCGTACACCTCGTTCGCGGCGAGCGGCGACAATTCCAAAAACGGTGAACCTTCATCGAGCAGGCGATCAATGCGTTCGCGCACAAAAAGTTTTCCCTGCGCTTCATGCCGCGCGAGATACTTTTCACCCCCCCCTTGCCGCGCAATCTGTAAGCGTTCACGTAATTCTTGCGCGAGCGCGCGGTGAAATTCCGCATTCGCCTGAAATTCGGGAGAATGGATTTGAATGTGAGAATGAATGATAGACATGGGGTTACCGCCGCAACGCGCGGATGAGAAAAATGGTGTTGAGGATCGAGAGCAAGACAATCGCGGCAAGATAGATTTGACTGGGGATGCCAAGACCCACAGCTGCAAAGTATGCTTCGGAAAACGAGCGTGTAAAACGACTATTCCAACCCAACGGAATCCAACCCAAGACGGGCAGGATTTTTACGAGACTATCCAAAAAATACAACGCCATGACCGCCAATGCCGTGCGGGCAATTCCGCGAATCGGAAGAACATTTAACGCCATCACCGCGCCGACGGACAGCAGCAGCGTGAACGTCGAACCCGCCATCACGATCAACCGATGATTTGTCAAACTAACTGGCGCGAACCAATACACATAACCGCCAAAACCCAACTGCGGCATCCATTCCAATTGTGGAAACCACTGCATCCCCAACACATTAAACATGACAACGCGCGCGCCGAAAAACTGCGCGACGATGGCGTGACCCAATTCATGTGCGAAAAACATGCCGACTGCAACGAGGAGAATGACGAGGAGATGGGGCAGGATGCGTCCTAACGGGGCGATGAAATTCAAGCGCGCGAGTTTGGGAGGAAGGGTGATGCGCGGGGTGACAGTCGTTGAGGACACAATGGGCGGATTGTAGCACAAGAAATTGTAAAAAACCTCCGATGTTTTCGGAACCATCGGAGGTTTTATCTGGGGTATGTTATTTGGCAGAGGTTTTTTTGACGCGCCGCGCGCGTGGCTTGCTTTTTTTTCGTCCCATCTCTTTTTCGTAAAAAAATAATGGATTCCACGCCTCGATATTTTTCGGGTCAATATAAAAGACCATCCCGCGCTTTTCATATCCCAATGCTTCATAAAACTTTTGATTGCGCTCGTTGCGTTCCGTAACATTGAGCGACCATTTCTTGGCATCCGCGAAATGCGTTTCGATAAACGCCATCGCCTGTTTCCCAATCCCGCGTTTTTGATATTTTGGATCCACACACAACGTATTCAGCAAGTATTCACCCTCGCCATGATCTTCAACCACAATCGTGCCGACAATTTTTTCATCTGCCAGGATTTTGAAATAGTGATGATGTTTGAGCATGTAGCGATGCCATTTCAAATCGTCACTGCCAGGCAGCAGCGCGCCCATTTCTTTGCTTTCAGGCGCAAACGCGCGCGTGTGAATTTCCATCACCGTTTGCAAATCCGCGCGTGTGGCAGGTTCAAAGTGAATTTTCATTCCAAAATTTCGTCCACGCGAATTTTGAAACCCTTGAGCAATTCCGAGCGCGCCGTCTGCGATTTTTTGAAGCGTCCCAGCAATTCAAACGCACCATCGGTGAGTGTCAATACCTCGACTGTCGCCGCATCGGGATCAACGATCCAATACTCTTGTACGCCAAATTGTTGATACAACGCGCGCTTGTCAATCGTATCGCGTCGCCAACTGCCCGTTGAAATTATTTCGACGACGAGATCAGGAACGCCGCGAATAACCTTGGCAAGAATTTTCTTTTTTTCATTCGAGACAAATACGATATCGGGCTGGACAACGCGCGTATCCGAAAGCACGACATCAATGGGCGCGACAAAGACAATCCCTAATTTGTTGTCACGAACGAAACTATCCATCTTTTTCCCCAATTGCAAAACGGAGGTTTGGTGCTCGAGGGTTGGCGATGCGCCCATAATGAGTTCTCCATCCCAAAGTTCTATCGGTTGATTTGTTTCGGGCAGTTTCGCGGTCATCTCGTCGTACGTCCACAAACGTACGCGGCGCGGTTTGATTTTTTCAGTTGCTGTTTGAATCATTCTGCCTCCTCACGTTTCCCATCGTCACAAAGATTCTACACCCGACGCATCATCACGCATAAAGTTCGGTTGACGCGGGGTGCGTGATGATGCGTCGCCGTCTGCTACCCTGGCACAACCACCACTTTCCCAAACTGTTTCCGTTCGATCAAATATCTCTGCGCGTCTGCCAATTCCGCAAGCGGAAACGTGCGATCCACCACCGCGCGAAATTTTCCTTGCGAATACAAATCCAACACCTGATAAAATTCGCGATGCGTGCAGCCATTCGATCCCATCAACGTCAACTGCTGCCAAAACATTCCCCAGATGTCCGTCTCGCCCCAACGCCCCGACGAACCACCGCACGTCACCAAGCGTCCCGTGGGACGCATTGCCGCGATGGATGATTTCCATGTCGCTTGCCCTACATGCTCGAAAACTACGTCCACCATCCGCCCATTTGTGATGCGCCGCACTTCATGTTGAAAACTTGGATGCTTCCTGTAATTGATCGCCGCATCTGCGCCCCACTGCTTTGCCATTTCCAATTTGTCATCCGAACTCGATGTCGCAATTACTTTTGCGCCAAGATGTTTTGCCACCTGCACCGCCGCGCTGCCTACGCCCGAACCGACTGCGAGAACCAACACCCATTCGCCCTCTTTCACCTTTGCGCGAAAATCCAACATGTGCCACGCAGTGCCGAATGCAGCTGGGATCGCAGACGCTTCAATAAAAGAAATGCTATCAGGCAAACGCACAGCTGCATTCGCAGGAATTTTTACAAATTCCGCAAAACCGCCGTCCACCTGCACGCCGACGATTTTTCGATTCACACACAAATTATCATGCCCCGCGCGACAAATTTCGCATGTCCCATCCGACGTGAACGCGCCCACCAACACGCGTTCGCCAATTTTCCAATCCATCACGCCCGCGCCCAATTTCGCTACTTCGCCCGATGGTTCGAGTCCGCCGATGTGAGGCAGGGGCGCTTTGACGCCGTGCGATCCTGCGCGCGTATAAATATCCAAATGATTCACGCCGCACGCGCGCACCCGCACCAAAATTTCGCCTGCGTCTAATTTTGGCTCATCCACTTCCTCGTACTGTAACACATCGAGATCGCCACGCTTATAAAAAATGTTTGCCTTCATGGGATTTTCGATTTTCGATTTCTGATTTTCGATTTTGACGTTTGACGTTTCACGTCTCACGTCCTTCCAACCACTCCCCGCGTATCATCGAATACACGCGTGTATCGCGCAAATCCCCATCCACCGTGCGCGCCTCATTTCGTAACACCCCTTCCAATTTGAAACCACATCGTTCCGCCACGCGCCAACTGCGAATGTTACTTTCATCCATCTTGATCTCGACGCGTTCCGCAAATAATTTTTCAAACGCAAAATTCGCAATCCCCGCCACCGCTTCAGAGATATATCCCTTACCCGCAAAACTCGCGCGCACCCAATACCCAATTTCAAAACGCGGCACGTCCCAATCAAACCGATGTAACCCGCTGCCCCCCACAAATTCGCCCGAATCTTTTTTCAATAGAAACAACGGCAAATCTTGACGCGCCAAAAAATCCGCGTGCATCCGCCGCGCGATGCCTTCTTCATTTTCCAGTGCCACTTCATTGTGCGCCCACGGCATCCACGGTTTCAAATGTTCCAGCGATTCCATCACCGCCTCGTACAACATTTTTCCATCGCCCACACGCGGCGCACGAATCAACAAGCGTTCCGTTGCAAATTGATCGGGAAAATCTTTTAGGATGGGGTTCATTAGATTTATGACTATGGTCTGATAACTGAAAACTGATAACTGAATACTGCCCACTGCCGACTAACCACTGACTACTCCTCCAGCACCAGCGTAAATTTCACTTGCGTCCCACTCCGCGCATCACTCGTCACTGTAATTTCCCCGCCGTGCGCGTTCACCAACAATTTCGCAATCGCCAAGCCAAGTCCACTCTCGTTTTTTGATTCTCGATTTTCGTCGCGCTGATAAAAACGATCAAAGTAGCCGCGCAATCGTTCGGGCGCAATCACCGCTGCGCGGTACGCTATTTCGATTTGCGCCATTGCCGACGCCTCTTCGTCTCGCAAGTTCGCTTTGGATAATTCAATCCGCACATCACTCTTGAGATTCGCGCGCAGCGCATCGTCAATCAAGTTTCCGAGCGCTTGTTGAATACGCGCGGGATCAACATTCGCGGTCAATGTTTCTTCCGACACAACCGCGTGCAAATTGACGTTTCGCGACGATGCGCTTCGGTGATACAGGGCGACGGTCTCGCGCACCAACGCGTTCAAGTCCGTCACTTCGCGTTGCAAAATCAAACCGCCACTCTCCGCCAGCGCCAACATTCGCATTTCCTCGACCAGATTCGACAAGCGAATCGTCTCGCCCAAAATCAAATTCAAGTGCGCGTCATCGCGCGCGAAATTTCCATCCAACAGCCCTTCGATATTTTCTTTTAACATTGTCAGCGGTGTTCGCAATTCATTCGCGATATTGCCAATCAGCGTGCGGCGTTCGCTTTCATTGCTGCTCACCTGTTCCGCCATGTGATTGAACGAGCGCGCCAACGAACGCAATTCGCGCGGACCTTGCTCCTGCACGCGCGCTGAATAGTCGCCTTGCGCGATCCGTTCCGCGCTCTCCATCATTTCCCGAATTGGCATTGTCACGCGCCGCAGCGCGCCGACAATGAAAAAAATGCCCGCCGCGCCCAACACCAACGCGCCGAGTCCGAACGCGCGAATGAAAAATAATTCTTGCGCCGCCACATTAAAGAGTCCCGTTGACGTTGCCAGAATCCAAAACGTCAACGTGCAACTGCCGACCGCGAGCACAAACAGTGAACCCCAATACAAACCGAGACGTACAAGCAACCCGCGCGTCACGGGCGCAGGACAGGCGCTTGCCGCGCGGGTTGGGGTACGGATGGGACGGGAACGACTCAAAATGAATTAACCCTCGCTCGCTTGCGCGCGTTCGGACGCAGGAATGAGACGCGTATCCGCCATGTCAGTACTTGCATCGAGCGTGACATTCATCTCACTGCCGTCTTCCAGCTCCAAAACGAGCTGCATAAATTGATCCATAAATTCTTTTGAAATCACCTCGTCGTCTGGCGTCATATTCGGGACACGCATGATCAATTTGCCACTTTTGATCTGAATTGTGACTTGATCGGGTCCTTTTGCTTCCGCGCGCGTTCCATCTTCCAATTGATCTGGCTCGCCATGAAATGCCGTTCGCAAATTTACGCGTTCCATGTGTTCCTCCGTTGAGCGCTTATGGGGCAGGATGTACGAGTCTTCCGCCGCTGATCGTATAAACGATCCCCGTGTTCAAAATCTCACGCGGTGGAATTTCAAAAATATTTTGCGACAACACAATTACATCCGGGCGTTTGCCCACCGTCAATGAACCCGCGCGCATTTCATCACCCGATGCTTTCGCCGCGCCCAGTGTGTATGCGCGCACCGCGTCCATCACTGAAATTTTTTGTTCAGAATACCAGCCGTTTTCGGGAAGTCCCGCCGCGTTTTGCCGCGTCACAGCTGCGTGAATTCCCAACAACGGATCAATTTTTTCGACGGGGCAATCCGAACCGAACGCCAGTGTCGCGCCCGCGTCTTGCAGCGACTTGAACGCGTAGGTCCAAGCTGCGCGCGCGCGCCCCAACACCGTGTCCGTGACAAACATATCGCTCGGTTGATGAATGGGCTGCATCGAAGCAATCACATTCAATTCACGAAAACGCGCCAGATCGGAGGGATGCAAATGCTGCACATGCTCCACGCGAAAAATCGCGTCGTGAAAACCTTCCGCGCGCATCGTGGCAAACACATCCAGCACACGCGTAATCGCATAATCACCAATCGCATGAATCCAGACATCCAGCCCCGCCGCGCATGCTTGCCGCGATTGATGCAGCATCGCTTCGGAAGTCGTCGTTGCAACGCCGCGATTCTCAGGTGTGTCGAGAAACCCCTCGCGCATTTCAGCTGTATGCGAACCGAGCGAACCATCCGCAAAAATTTTGATCGCTTGCAATTTCAACCACTCGTCACCAAACCCGCGCATGATCCCTATTTTCGCGGCGAGGTCAATTTTTTCAGCAGGGATGGTGTGAACCACGCGCAGCGTCAATTTATCTTGCGCGCGCAATTTTTGAAACGCGCGCAGCGCATTCGCGCCTTCAATGCTGTGGACTGTAGTGATGCCCGCCGCGTGCGCGTGTTGAATCGCGCGCAACAAAGTTTCCTCACGGATTTCCGTGCCATACGACGCAATCCCGCCGCCCAACAATTGAATCGCGTTCTCGCGCAAAATGCCGCTCGGTTCGCCCGCGTTGTCGCGGTCAATCACGCCGCCATCAGGCGCAATCGTTTCGCGTGTGATTTGCCACTTGTCGAGCGCGCGCGAATTGAGCCAAACACTGTGTCCATCTTTGCGCGTGAGAATGACAGGATTTTGCGATGACACCGCATCGAGCGCGTGCTTGTTCGGAAACGCCGCATCAATCCATTCCGCGTTATTCCACCCGCCGCCCCAAATCAAAACCTGCGGCGCGGTTTGCGCCACACGCGCGCGCACGCGTTCCAACGCCTCTTCCAGCGAACGGCATCCCACCAAATCTACATTTTCCAATGTCTGCGCGAATCCTGTAAAGTGCAAATGCGCGTCCGTGAACGCGGGCAGCGTCAATTTATTTTGCAGATCAATGATCTCACTGTCATGTTCGCGAAAAGTTTGCGCGGTGGCATCATCGCCCACGTACAAAATTTCATCGCCGCGCAAAACGATAGCTGTCGCGCGCGGCTGTGATGAATCAAGGGTGATGAGGTTGCCGTTGAGGAGGATCAGGTGGTGGGGCATGGGAAGGGTTTGAATCTAAATTCAGGGTTAAACTTTTTCGAGTTAAAAAAAAGACCTACATTACCGCCGTTTCAACTTGCGATACGCGGCATCGTGCTTGTCAATATCCTCAATGACAATCATCCGAGCTGTGCGCGCGATAGTGTAGAGGATACGATATTGCCCGCTATGCAAACTAAATTCGGAATGACCGTGCATTTGTTCGTGATCAATGTTCTCGACGTTCGTAACGAGCCACTCGATTTTGTCTTTGATGTCTTGACCAACCTGCTTATTGCGCCGCGCAATTTTCGCGAGTTGGCGTTGCGCGGTTTCTCGAAATTCGAGGGCGAACACTATTCGACTCCCAACTTTCGCAATTGCTCCCAAACGGTTTCCGCTGCTACAGTCCCTTCCTGTTGAGCGGCATGAAGCGCGCGCGCTTTTTGCGGGGTGGGTTCATAGTCGCTATAGTGAACCCGCAGTCCTTGCGGATCAAGAAATGATGCTCTTACTTCACTTGGCAACTTATCGGGCTGTGTTTCCAGAAAAGTCGCATATGCTGCCTCATCCGGAAAAATCAAATAGCCGCGTGAATCAACGTGTACCGCTGTGAGCTCCGCCCGCAATGTTTCCCGTACTGCGCTGGAGACAAGTTCTTTCATTTCGGCGGCTGTCATTTGTTTAACCGAGCGATTCATTGGCACTTTGAGAGAGCTCATCGTTCACATCCCTTTCCATGTTTGAGCAGATAATTCGATTCTACTTGGCTTGAAACGCTACGTCAATTTATTTTGCAGATCAATGATTTCACTATCGCGTTCGCGAAATGTTTGCGCGGTAGCATCATCGCCGACGTACAAAATTTCATCGCCGCGCAAAACGATAGTTGTCGCGCGCGGTTGTGACGAATCGAGTGTGACGAGGTTGCCGTTGAGGAGAATGAGGGAAGGAGGCATCGGCGGGGATGATAGCATAATCAAAATAAAAGTAAAAGCGGAACAATCCCCCTCCCCAAATCGTCCTTGACACAACACCCCCTCCGTCCTATCTTTTATCCATGTCTCGCCAAATCAAGCTCCTCCCTTTCGCGGTTTTCGCCCTCTTCGCGCTTTTCGCGTTCCAACCGCCCTTCACCCCCACCCACGCGCAATCTCCCCTCTATCGCCTCACCACCACCAACGACGTTTTGGAATTTCTCTGGTCTCCGCGCGGCAATGAGATATTCATCACTCGCGCAGGAAAAATAATTTCACTCGACACGACGCGTCAACAAATCACGGGCGATTTATTCCGCGTGAATGTTGATGACGCGCAAAGCGAACTCTTGGCGCACAATGCGAACAGTACTGCGCTCGCGCCCGATGGAGAGGAACTTGCGTTTGTGCGACTCAACGCGAATGGTGTCGCGCGCGTGATCGGGTTGGAGGTGAAAACGAAACGCGAATTTGATTTTGCTGAAACGACGTGGGGCGCGGTTCCGCAGTGGAATAGGGCAGGGAACAATTTGTTTTACGCGCAAGATGGAAAAATTACGCGCGCCACGCGCCGCGAACGTGTCAACGCGTTCGACGAGCAAAATTTGCCGTTCGATGCGCGCGTTTCACCGACGGGCGAACAAGCGGCGTTCGTCAATGCAAGGGGATTGTGGGTTACACAAGGAAATTCTGTGCGGTTGATTTTGGGGAGTGAAAAAGATGAGCGTATCTTGCCGCAGATCAAGTGGTCAACCGTGGGCGACAAACTTGCATACATTGTCACGCACGATGGACTTGATCCCGAAGTGTGGATTGCGGACACGACGCGCAACACCACCACGCGGATCGCGCAAGGGCAGGGGCTTACGCATTTTGCAAATCTCGCGTGGTCTCCCGATGATACGTTCGTGATTTTTACGCGCGTGCCGACAGGAAGTTCAAGCGCGAATCAGTCCGAAATTTGGCGCGCGCGCGTGGATGGGTCGGAGGCGCGCGCGATGACGCGCAACAACGCGGAGGAAACATTGCCGCAATATGCGCCCGATGGAAAATCAATCGCGTTCTTGCGCGAGGGTGATGTGTGGGTGATGGAGTTGAACGCGGAAGGTTTGCCGCAAGCGGACGCAAATGTTTCACAAACCAGCGCGCCCGATTTCAAAACTCCGCGCGCGTTGGATGCACAACGCGTTGCGCCCGCGACCATTCGCGTGCGCCATGACGCCGCGAACGCGTGTCGCAGCGTTCCTATTGGACAAATTGATACGCTCGATTTTGAAACGTACGTCAAACGCGTTGTGCCTGCCGAAGTGTATCCGTCGTGGGATGATGACGCGTTGAAAACGCAAGCGGTTGCCGCGCGCACGTATGCGTGGTTTTGGATTTTGCAGCATACGACGTGGACGTACGATGTGACAGACACAACTGCATATCAATATTTTTGCGATGCCCAATACGCGTCAACGGACAATGCGACGGAGGCAACGCGCGGACAGTATCTTGATTATCAGGGTTACATGGTCTTTGCCGCGTATGGCGCAGAGAACGGCGATCCGACATTTACAAATTCGTGGGGCAATCCGTACTTGATCGGTGTGGACGATCCTGTGGGATTCATGCAAACGCGCGCAGGCAACGGCATAGGGTATTCACAATGGGGCGCGCAGCGTTGGGCAACGCAGTACGCGTGGAACTATCAACAAATTTTATTGCACTATTACACGAAAGTCACTGTCGAAGCAGCAGCGGGCGAGGCGAATGATCTCACTCCGCCCTTTGGCGCGATCGTTTCGCCGTGGTCGAATTGGGGCGTCACGTCGAAGCGCGTGTTGATTCGTCTTAATGCGAGCGATGGTGCGTCGGGCGTCGTGTCTGTTGACTTGAGCGCGCAATATATTTTCAATGGCGCGCCGCGCGATGAAATCATCGCGACGTTGAGCGGCACTGGACTCGAATTTATTTGGGATGTTTCCGCGCTCGCAAATCAAACGGACATTATTCTCACGCCGATCATTTATGACGCGCAGGGAAATTCGGCGACGGGCGCGAGCATCACCTTCGATCTGGATCGCAAGAAACCGCAAGGCACACTCAGCGCGCCCGCGACGACGACGAATCAAAACATCACGCTGAGCTTGAACGCATCGGATGCAGGTGGCAGCACTCTCGCGGGGATGATGTTTAGCAACGACTGGGAATGGCAAGGCGAGAATCAGTACGTTGAAGGAAACAGTGGCGCGGTGATCAGTGACGCGGACGCGTTGAATGGGAGTGCGCTGAGCGGGCATGTGGAGGTGAATGTTGCGGGCGCGTGGTATGGACCTTATACAAATGTGTTGACGATCAATCAAGCGTATCGCGCGTATTTTCGACTCAAAACGGACAATGTAATGACGACGAACGAAATCGCATTGCTCGATGTTGTCACCGACGGCGGCGCGAACATTTTGGGATTGAAACGCGTGCGCGGGGATGATTTTAGAACAGCGGACGAGTACCAAGAATTTTATGTAGATTTTTATTACACGGGCTTTAACACGAACGCGTTGGAATTTCGCGTCGCCTATCGCGCTACCGCATCGTTATGGCTTGATCGTATTCTCGTCGTGCGTTATCCGATTTCGTATGCGGCAACAACCGCGTGGACATTATCGAACGGCGCAGGCAATAAACGGGTCCTTGCAAAATTTGCGGACGGCGCGGGAAATGTTTCGCAAGATGCAATTTCCCTCGTATTTTACGGGCAAAATCCACCGCCCACACTGACCCCGCGCGATTGGTTGCCGTTCATTGTGCGCGAATGATAAGCGAATCGTGTAACGCGTAACGCTCACCGCCAATCGTATTTCTCGTTTCTCCAACCTCCAACCTCCAACCTCCAATCTCCAAATCTTTTTTGCCCCCCCCAACGTCCATGCTATAATCGCGTTCAATGCGCGCGTGGAATGGTATTTTGCTTGCCACTTTTTTTTTCTGTCTTGCCGCGTGCGGCGCAACGAATCCCCCCCCCTCACCGCCCGCTGCTAAATCGCCAACGTTTGCTACGCCCGCCGCAACGGATGTTGCCGTTGCATTTCACACATCGGTTCCGGCGCCAACGCGCAGCGTTTCAGATAACGCGTCACAGCTCATCGTCTTGACACTGTGGGTGCCCGAAGAATTTGCAACGGGCGCAGAACGCGGCGGTGATATTCTCGAACAACAAATCGCGGCATTTCAAACCGCGCATCCGAACGTTACACTCAATTACGTCTTGAAAGCGCCGTATGGCAAAGGCGGCATGGTGGATTGGCTCACACAGCTGCACGAATTAATGCCCGACCGTTTGCCCGACGCGGCGATTGTAGATTCCCGCGAACTCGATCAACTCGAAAAGTTAGCGCTGCTGCATCCTTTGAATCGCGATCTCCCATCCGGCGCGTTTTGGGATTTATTTCCGCCCGCGCAAACCATCGCGCGGCGCAACGGGCAATGGAACAATCAGCCGTTGACGCTCGATGCGGAACATCTCGTTTATGATGCGCGTCGCGTTGCTTCAACTCCCCCCACGTGGGAACAAACGCTTGCCAACAAAACTTCATTTGCCTTCGCGGCAGATAGCACGGAAACCTTTTTGTTTCACTATGTTGAAAATGGCGGTTCCCTCGATCCCACCGCGCATCCCGCGTTGGATGCGAATGTGATGCAAGCGATTTTGGATTATTACCAACGCGCCCGCGCAAATGGAACTTTGAACGAAACGACAGCCGCGATGAAATCAGCGCGCGAAGTGATGCCGCTGTTTGTGACCGGGCAAGCGCCGATGGCGCAAGTCCGCGCGCGTGATTTCTTGCTCGAACGCCAGCGCTTACCCAACGCACTCGCCGCGCCGATTCCGACGCGGGATGGACGCGCAACAACTCTTGCGTCCAGTTGGAGTTTTGTGATCATCACCAACGATACAGCGAGACAAAATGCTGCGGCACAATATCTCGTATGGATGATTGATCCCGCGCGTATGGGCGAATGGTCGAACGCCGCGCGTTTACTTCCCGCGAGCAAAAGCGCGTTTGCACAATCCACCGAATCCGATGGATACGCAGATGTCATGTGGCAACTTTTTTCCGACGCGCTCGTTGCGCCAAGTTTTTCGCAACAAGCTCCGTATGCCACGGCGTGGCATGACGCGGTGCAAGCGGTATTGACCGGACAACTTGCGCCCGAGGATGCTGCTTTTCGCGCGCTGCAAGCGATTACACAATGATGCGTACGAAAACCTACGAGTGTCTGCTGCGATGTGCGAGGTATTCCTTCGCCTACATCGCAGACCTCGTAGGTTTGGCTGATGTATGATTGAAACCTCTCTGCGTCTCGATGCACAACGCCGCCTTGCCGATGTGGGCAACGCGGATGTGGTCGTTGGGATTCCCACGTACAAACACGCGCGCACGCTCGCGCCGGTGATGAAAACGGTTGCGGAAGGATTGGCGCGCGATTTCAAAGGATTGAAAACGGTCATCACCGTCATTGACGGCGGTTCGCCTGATGATACACTCACGGTGGCGAATCAATTGCCATTGCCTTCCGGCGTAAAACGACTCGTCACAAGTTATCAAGGCATACAGGGCAAAGGCAGCGCGGTGCGCGCCATTTTTGAAATTGCGCGCGCCTTGCGCGCGCGTGTGATTCTGATTCTCGAAGCTGATTTGCAATCCATTACATCCGAGTGGGTTGGAAAACTCGCGCGCCCGATTTTGGATGGACACTATCAACTGGCGATCCCGCATTACACGCGCCCGATCCCCGATGGCGCAATGACAGATTTGCTCGCGTATCCCCTCACACGATTGTTGTATGGCGCGGATGTGCGTCAACCGATGGGTGGCGAATACGCGTTGTCCGCTGAATTCGCGCATCGCATTACAACGCGCGATGTGTGGGAAACGGATGTCGCGCGTCACGGTCTTGATATTTGGCTCACGACAACGGCGATTAACGAAAATGTAAAAATGTGCCAGGTGCGCTTGGGTGTAAAAGTGGACGACTCGCGCGAATTATTATTGTCCTTTGATCCAACCTTTGTGCAAGCGATTGGCACGCTCTTTCGAATGATGGATATTTACAAACGTCGCTGGCAAGATTCGCAACAAGCGCGCACCGCGCCCTTTTTCGGCAACGGCGCTGCCCCTGCCTCGACACGCCCATGGATACCAAGTGTGACCTCCGCCGCGCTGGGTGACGCGTTTGTCGCGGGTTCGCGCCGCTATGTGCGTTTATGGAAAACCGCGCTCACGCCTTCGACGCGCAACGCGATTCGCGAATTGAGCGAAGCGTCCGACGGCGCGACGCGCTTTGACGCGAAATTATGGGCGCGCACCGTATATGATTTTTCGACCGTGTACAATCAAGGCGAAGGCGATCCCGACAAAATTGTCGCCGCGCTGCTGCCTTTGTATTACGCGCGCTGCGCGACGTTGATGCGCGAAACGAATATGGAACCCGCCGCCGTCGAACGCGCCATTCAAGAACAAGCGCGCCAATTCGCAATCGAAAAACCCTACCTCGTCCATTTGTGGAACACGTACGTGCCGTGGGCGTGGGAGGGGGTGCGGTGAAGGGGAAGGACGAGGGATGAGGGATGAGGGAAGGGTGAAACGTCAAACGTGAACTGCCACGCGCGATTTGCGATAGGCGAAACGCGATTCCCATGAACAAAAATTATTTGATTGCGTTTGGAATTTTTCTGGTCGTCGGCATTGCGCTCTCTGCGCTGCTGACGTTTTTTGTTGCGCCGCGTGTGGATTATGCCGCGCAGCCCGCCTCGGCGAATTTGGATTCGGAAACGTTGCGCGTGGCGAAAGGTTTGTATTGCCCCGTCTGTCCGGGTGTGCCGCTGGATGTGTGCGACACGCAAGCGTGCCAACAATGGCGCGGGGTGATTAAACAAAAATTGGGCGAGGGACAAAGCGCGTCGCAAATCGAAGCGTACTTTGTCGAACAATACGGGGAACGCGTCTTGGGCGCGCCGCGCGCGCAGGGATTGAATTTGCTGGTGTACGCATTGCCCGCGTTCGTTGTGAGCGCAGGCGCGGCGTTGCTATACCTGTTCGCGCGGCGACGTACCGCGCAACCTCCAAGCGGGCAATCCCGAGCCATTGCCCCTACAAATGAATTTCGCGCGCGCATCGAACGCGAATTACAAGAGAATGACTGAAACTGTTTTGCCATCGCAGCTGAAACGCCGCGCGTCGTCGCTGATTATTTTTGGCGCAATTGCGTTGTTTGTGATCAGTTTGCTCGTGGTGTTGGCGATTGCGGTGCGGACGCGCGGCGCGCCACCGCTGGCTTCAGGGAACGCGCCTGATTTTGCGTTGACGACGTTTGATGGGCAAACGTACAAACTCTCGGAACTTGAGGGCAAACCCATTGTCCTCAACTTTTGGGCATCATGGTGTATCCCTTGTCGCGACGAAGCGCCAGCTCTCCAACGCGCGTGGGAAAATTATCGCGAGCGCGGTTTGATTGTGTTGGGCGTGGATTATGTGGATACCGAAACAGACGCGAAAAAATTTATCGCGGAATTTCAACAAACGTATCCGAATGGCGCAGATTTAGGCACACGCATTTCGCAAGCGTTCCGCATTTCGGGTGTGCCTGAAACGTACTTTATTGATCGCGAGGGCAAATTGCTGCAGGGGATTGATGCGCGGGGACGCGTGAAAGGAAATTGGATCGGACCGCTGCCGGAGGATGTGTTGATCGCGCGGATTGAGGAATTGTTGAGGCCATAAGAAGGAGAAATCAAGATGGACGTACCCACAATTACATTTCCTGTAGATCGGGAAACCGCGCGTCTTTACAACGACGCGTCGGAAGAGGAGCAAAGCAGGATTCAGTTTTTGATGAAACTCTTTCTGAAAGATTTCATCATGTCCCCGCGCCCGCTGAAGGTTGTCATGGACGAGATTGGACGAAATGCGGAAGAACGAGGATTGACGCCAGAGATTCTGCAAGAACTACTCAAAGATGAGTAACCTGCGTTTTGTCCTTGACACGAATGTAATTATCAGCGCGGCGCTTTTGCCCAAGTCGATCGTGCGACAAGCATTTGATCGCGCTGTTACAGAAGGAACCATCTTGCTCTCAGATGAAATTCTTTTAGAGTGGGAGCGTATCATACGCAAACCCAAATTCAACAAATACATTCTTGAGGACGAGCGCATCGAGTTCCTATCTGGGTTGAACCAAGAAGCGTCGCGAATCAAAATCACGGAACTCATAACGCAAGCCCGCGATCAAAAAGACAACAAGTTTCTAGAACTCGCCGTCAGTGGTCATGCATCGTGCATTGTTAGCGGAGACGAAGATTTACTCGTCCTCCACCCGTTTCGAGGGATTCCAATTCTCACACCGCGTCAATTTTTAGAATGGTTGGAGGGACAACTACAAGACGAGCAAGGTGACAACTGAGTGTAGCTTGAGTGGGTCAATGAAAAATCGTTGTGCGTCGCACAACGATTTTTTTATTTCCCTTTCAGCGCCCACAGCCAAGCGAACGCCGCTACTACAAACAGGAAGGTGATGCTACTCACCACAGCACCAAGTTTGAAAGATAACGGATCGTAAATCATTCGGACTTGATGTGCGCCCACCGAGATCGGAAGCGCGCGAAATAAATGGTTTGCACGGGTGATTGGAATTTCATTTCCATCCACATACGCGCGCCATCCCACAACAAACACCTCGCTAAAAATCAAATAGCCACTTTGATTCGCGGTCACTTGTGCGGTAATTTCGTTCGGCGCATATTCCGTGATCGTTACCTCTTGTGTTGACGTTGGCGCACGCGTCAATTTAATTCCATCTCCGACAACCCGCGCGTCTGTCGCAATCCACGCGCGCGGCGCAGTGGTTTGATTTTCCCAAACCGTAATTCCCCCACCGCCTTCAAACACATTCACAAAATTTTGTGGCATCGGCGTTCCGCGCCGCGTCAACACATATTTCACATTTAACAATTGATACGCAAATGAATCGCGCCCGCCGACATTTTCCCAATACGCGTTGAAATCGTTTAGGACGAGTGGATTGTCGCCGTACACATCCTGCAAGCGATGTAACAAGCCCGTGTCGGGTCGCCACAATCCTTCAACGTCCGTCCGTGAATCAATGCGCGCGAGTCCTGTATTTTCTTTTAGGAAATTTACAATGTCCGCGCGCTGATAGCCGAGCGTTGGATCGCTGTTGCCTACATCCACGTACGCGCCGAGCGAAAAGAGATCGAAAAAAATCAACGCAAGCGCGAGGAATGACCAGATGCGCGCCGATAACCAATTACGCGTTCTAACCACCAACAAGGCGAAAGAGAACGCGAGCAGCAAAATAAAAAAGCCGGTGCTGTTTGCCGCGTTTCCAATCCGTTGAAATAGCGCGGGGTCTTGCCCTTGCCCCAAAATCAATATCCCCAACGCTAACGCGCCGCTGACCAACGCGACGAGCAATGCAACCCACGCGCCGCCGCGTACAACGCGGCGAAATCCTTGACGCGCGGCATCGCTCATCGGTGAAATCAGCGCGTCGAACCCAATCGCCGCCAACACCGCGAGTCCGAAATCCAAAAGCAGAATAAAACGCGCGGGGGCGCGCAATTGTCCAAAGCCGGGAATGAATTGAAATAGCCAGCCGTGCAAAATCGCATAGCCGCCAAGCGCGAGCAGCAGACCGACGATGCTGATCAATACAAAAAACATAGTCTTGGCATTGCGCCGCAAAATTACGGCAAAAATAGCGAGAATAAGCGGAAAAATGCCAAGATAACCGACTTCGACGCGCGCCCATGGTCCCCACGCATTTTCTGGACCTCGCCCGAAAAATCCCGGTATGAACATTCCGACGAGTTCAAGTGGTGGAAGGGAAAATTGCGCGGCGTCTTTATACGTGAACGCGCTGCGGACAGAGAGCTGCGCCAATTCCAACGCGGGAAGGAATGTGATGGCAATCAAGCCGAGGATGACGCCGACGGTGAACAAAAACACGGACGCGATTTTTTTCCACTGCGCGCGATGCAGCGCGATGTGATATGCGGCATACAGCGCGAGGGTGAGGACGATAAAGAGAAAGGGCTGAATGTGTCCCGCGAAAAAAGAGAGGGCGAGGGTGAGTCCGCCGAGCAGCGAAAATACCAAACCCGTTTTTGCAAAAAAAACGGGTTTGGTATTTTCGCGGAGCGCGCGCGAGAAAAAAAGAAAAATAAGCGGCAGCCACGCGGCGGACGCAATGAGATTGAGATTGCCGAAATGGGTAATGAAGAGATCCGAAAACGCGAATGCAACTGCGCCCGCGAGACACGCGCAACGATTCAGTGGTTTGTTGGGAACCTGCCCTGAGGGGCGAAGGGGCGTCAGCGATCCGTATCGCAGCAACGCGTACATGCCCGCGCCCGCAATGTAAAAATGCAACACCGCGAGATATTCAAGATCACGATAGTGCAAAGGGTTCGAGAGAAAGTAGGTGAAAAGGTTTGGCGGATAAAAGAGCGCGGTTTGAATATCGCCAACAAAGGGTGTTCCGCCGAAGATGTACGGATTCCAAAAGGGGATGATTCCGCGCGTGAGCCAATCTTGTGCGAAATGATAGGTGGGGTACAAAAAGCCCGCGAGGTCACCTCCCCCCGCGGGCATGTAGGTATTTTGCGTGAACAGCAGTTGCAAAAAAAATCCTGCCGTGAGAATGCCCAACGCGCCGAACGCGCCCACATCGTACTGCGCGTTACGCCGCGCCTCATGATCGAGACGCGGCGGAAAGGAAACGAACAAAACGATCAATAGATAAAGGACGGCGGTGGCAACCAGAATCATTGTATCGTACCAAGACCTGACAGGTTTTCACCGCGAAGGCGTCGAGTGACGCGTGCGTGATGTGTTGCAGCAGTAGGGGTGTGTGACGCGATTGGTGTAAAAACCTGTCAGGTCTGGACTGTCAACGCGTTAAGCGGAACAAGCGCGTCTTGCCGTCCGCCGAAGTCCACGCGAGCTGTAGATCGGGAACATCGGAATAGACAAAGAAAATCAGATCGCCTTTTTTGATTTCACCGGGTTTCACTTCGCCCGCTTTGAGATTTTCGCCGGTGGTGATGCCGCCAATGTTCACCGCAAAGCGATCCCCTACCTCGGACACCAACGCGAAATCTTCAGGATCAAATTTCAACGGCGCGCCCGTCGTGCGCGAATTTTGAATGCGGACTGTGACGAGAGCTAATTCTTGCCCATCCGGAATTTCGACATCTTCGGTCGGCAGCGGGCGTTGCCACGCCGTGACGGTCACTTGCAAACCATTGTCATTTTTTCCCGCGCGATTAAATGGCACAAGCGTTGGAGTTCCTCTTGCCGAGGCGCGGGGTGTAGGAGTGGACTCGGGTGAACCAAAGTTGATCGTCAAGCCGTCGGTCAGCAGTGGGTTATTTCCGGTAGCAGTCAAAAGCGCCGTGACGCCGACGCACAAACAAACGCATAGAAAAGCGATTCCGCCGATTGCAAACAACGCGGTGCGATTCGCCGAACGGCGTGTTTCAAAGCGTACTTCGCGTCCAACTTCTGCTTCGCGTGGAATCTTGTAGCTTCCTAAATCGTCCATCCATCCTCCAATTCATTTTCTTAATGCGAATGTGCGGGCAAACCATCGTGCGCGTGAGATTCAATGTGATGATGATTCTTGCCCGCGCCCTCGGGATCAACGTGAATCGTTGCGCCCGAGAGATAAGTGAGATGGTGCATCAAATTGTGCTGTACTGCGTTTGCAATTTCATGCGCGCGCGGGAGTGACAAATTTTGATCCACCGTGATATTCAATTCTGCATTCAAACGATGTCCGAGCCAACGCACGCGCACATCGTCCACTTTCAAAACACCGGCGGTCTTGCCAGCTGCATGTTCAATTTCGTCCACCACTTGCGAATCCACGCCGCCGAGCAAACGCGTCAATACCGCGCGTCCCGCATCAATTGCGATACGAATAATCAGAATCGTGATGGCGATTCCGACGAGGGGATCAGCGAGTGGAAATCCAAAATACACACCGATTGCGCCAACAAGAACGGCGAGACTGCTGAAGCCATCCACGCGCGCATGATAACCATCAGCGACTAGAGCTGCGCTGCCAATGTCCTTGCCCACGCGAATCCGAAAAAGCGCCACTGCTTCATTGCCAATAAACCCCACAATCGCCGCAATTGCCACAAACAAAACGTTTTCCAAGGGCTGCGGGTTCAACAAACGCTGCGCGGATTCATAAGCAATCACAATCGCAGAAACGACAATGAGCAGAACAATGACCAAGCCCGCTAAATCTTCGGCGTGACCATAGCCGTAGGTAAAACGCCGATTCGGCGGACGACGCGATAGCATGAACGCAATCGCAAGCGGTATCGCGGTTAGCGCATCGCTGAAATTGTGAATCGTATCGGCGAGCAAGGCGACACTGCCCGAAATAATCACGATGACGGTTTGAAACAACGCGGTGGCAATGAGCGCGGCAAAGGAAATTTTTAATGCCCAGATCCCGCGTTCTGTCGCGTACAGCGATGGCTCAATGATGCCATGTGTATGCGCGTGCGCCTGGTTTTCCCGCGAATGATCGTGGTGGTGATCCGAGTTGTGAGCGCTCATGGCAAAGCGAACGTTTGAATCGTAAACGCGTCGTTTTCGACGCGCGCGTTATCGCGATTGTATAAAACAACCCGCGCGCCCGTTTCCAAAAGGTACATGCTCACCTGAATTTTATATTCGCCCGGCAGCGCGTCGCGCGGAATTTGTATACGGAAGGTTTCAAAAATCTCTTGTCCGGATTGCCACGCGGTGGTTGGGTATGTCCCGGCGGCGGGCTGTTTGTCCTCTTGCGCCCACACTGTTGATCCTGTCGTCGGACGCAGCGGTCCAACAAGTTGCACAGAGACCGTGTAAAGATGTGGCGCAGGTTGCAGCGCGCGCCATTCCAATTCGACTTGAAGCGTCTTGTCACGCGTCAACGTCGCGGGTTCAAGGCGCGCCGCGCGCAGTTCTGCGAACGCGTCGACGCGAACCAATGGAGTGTTTGGCGCGGCGGACTCAATGCGTGTACCGACAGGAAACGTCAAGAGTGTGGCATATGACGATTTTCCTTCCGTATCTATAAAGAGCATCGGGAGTTCTGACCCATTAAACGCGCGCTGCAACTTGTCGCGCGTGACGCCATCCTCGCGCAAGATAATACCATAACTCGCCGCGCGGCTTGAATCCGGCAGCACAAGCGCGCGTCGTCCGTCAAAAGACGAAAGCGCGCGCCCATCCAGCGCCCAAATCACAGTGTAATGTTCATCGTAATCCGGTGTGAGGTACAGTTGTTCATTGGCAGGGCGCGCCGCTAACGCGCGCGCGACATGAAGCAAACCCGCATCGAACGAATAAGACAATCCCGTCCCACTCCCCCAATCCACAAAATACGCGCGCGCGCTCCAGAACGCGCTTGTTACGAGCGTGGCAACGAGTAAAATTTTTCCAAGGAGGTAGAGCGTGGAGCGTGGAGTGTGGAGTGAAGGGATGCGTTGCCACAGCCAATCTACGCCGAGCGCGCACAACAAAATCGTCGCGGGCATTGCGCCGATGGCGCGGCGAAAGTTGGGCGCAAATTCCGTGAGCGCGGAGGGGAGCAGCATGACGACGAACCAGAGGAGCAGGAACGCGTAAAAGGGTTTGCGAAAACGCGCGAGGGAGAGGAGGAGACCAATCAGAAAAAAAGTAAAGAGTAAAAAGTCAAGGGCGGGGCGTGCGGGAAGATTGTCGCGCGGATCGAGATCGCCAGAGAGAAAGAACATGCCCGCGGTGCGCGCGACGCCCGTGAAAAAAATTTCGGGTGTAAAGACCGTGCCGCTTCGTCCGCTAAACGCGACGGGATTTTGAATAAAGAAATAAATCAGCGGCGCAAGGGTGAATAGCGCGACGATTCCGATCACGATCCATTTTGAAAAATGCGCGCGGATGGTGGCGCGATGAAATAGAACGAGATAGATGAACCAAAGTAAAACCGCCGCGAGCCAGAGACGCGATGCGAGATATGTATAAACTGTCGCGCCGATCAAAAAGCCCGCGCCGATAACCCAACCCCACGACATTTTTCGATACGCGTGCGCGAGGGCAGCTGCGCTCAATGTCAGCAGCATGGGCAAACCGTTTGTCTCGATCCCAATCCGCGAAAAATTGATTGCCCAGTACAAGGTGGCGGCAATAAACGCGGCGGTGAGCGAAATTAAATCGGAAGGGGGAAAAAATGCGCGCGCACATGCGTAAATCGCCGCGACAAAAATCACGCCAAAAAACGCAGAGACGAGCCGAATCGTCCATGGCGATTCGCCGAGAAACGCAAACAAGAGCGCTTCGGTGTAAATGTGCAATGGTTCTTCGCCAAAGTTTGGGGTAAAGAAAATGGGGCGATTGATGCCGCGTAACACATCGCGCGCCATCGTGCCGTTAAATGCTTCGTCGTAATGCAGCCCGGGCGGGAGTGTGTCCAACTGCCACACGCGCAAAAAGAGCGCGAGCCACAAAATCAAAAGCATCCAGAGCCAACGGCGAATGCGCGGGCGCGTCAAAAACGGCGCATCCGATGCGCCGTTTTTGTTTTCTGGAATCATCGAGTTGCGAGCGTCAGGCAAAGGAATTACAAAAGTGTGAAGCAATTGTCATTTCGAGCAGAGTGCGATGTAATCATCGCCGAAGTCTCGGTTTGGCGTTGGCGATTTCTCGCAAACGCGGCTGCACAGAAACTTCCGATGTCGAGTGCGAGTTAGGGGACTGAAAACGCGAATCCTCGCGAATCGCAGCGAATCTAAGCGAAAGATACAGGAACAAAAAAGTTGGTGTGGATTCGTTCCGATTCGCGTAGATTCGCGTTAAAGGACAAGGCTCTGCCCAAAAGTTTCTGCGCTCATACAGCCCCTATGGGTTGACCATCTCGAAATGACAAGGGTGAAGCAGCAGGACGGCTCGAAATGACAAGAGGTGAAGAATCACTTGCGCTTGCCGCGTTTCGGTTTCGCGGCAGTTTTCTTTTTCGGCGCAGCGCGTTTTGTGGTGGCGGTGATCGAGAGTACGCCGAGTCCCCTCGACTGCGCTCGGGGCATGCCTTTTTTCGCGCGCGCTTTTTTCACGACCACTTTTTTCGCCGCGCCCTTTTTCTTTTTCGCGGGTGCGGCGGACAAGATGCCCAACGCGCGCGGACCGGGCGATTGGAGCCAAGGCAAAACTTGATCGTCAATGAGCTGACGCGCCTCATCGTTTTTGCCCGCTTCGATGCGCCGAATCGCTTCTTCGCTGAACCAGCGCGCGGTGGTATGCGCTTGCGCGTTCGGCAAATCGGACGAATGTTGCGGCGCGGAGGCGTAAAACCACGGGACGAGCGTATCTACAAGAATTGCGCGCGCGCCGTCGCCATCGCCGTTTTGCAATTTGTCGCGTGCTTGTTTTGCGAATCCCAATGCTTCGATCAAAAGCAAAAGATCGGAGACGCGCGGCGTTTCCTTTGGCGTTTCTTTTGGCGTTTCGATGACAGGTGGGATTTCAATGGGCGGTGTTGGCGTTGCGATAATGTATTCGCGCAGCACGCGCGTCATTTCGCCGCCAATGTCATACGTGACCCATTTCTTGTCGTCCACGCCATAGCAATAAATGACCGCCCCAATCACATACGGATCGCGCATCAATTCTTGATCATAGCGCGCGAGCATACTCATGTGTTGCGGAATCGGTACTTTGCCCTTGTAGCCGTGTTCGCCGTTATAGTCCACGCCACATTCGGTGATCAAGATCGGTTTACGCGCGTCGGCGGGCAGACGCGAATAAAACTCGCGGTACTTGTTGCACATCGTAAAATTAAAATCGGTAAATTCTTGATTCGGCGCGATGTATTCGTGCAGCGCGAGGTAATCACTCGCGCGCAAACCATCCACCAACAAATCCCACAACTCGACATGCACAGGATTCCCGGTGCTGAACGAATACGCCGCGTATTTTCTTCCCGATTCGTGCATGAGCCGCGCCATCTCGACCGTGAACGCGTTATAGTTGCGCGCTTTTTGAAATTCACGTTCGGTGAGCGGGTTGGGCGTGTCAATCGGAATTTCGTTGTACGCTTCCCACACATCCACCAGCCCGTGCAATTTGTCCATGATCTCGCGCATTTGATTGAATGCATTGCGCGCATCCGCAATCGGATCGTAGGTGAACACGGTATCCACGGGTTCGCGTTCATCGCGCTCGATGCCTTGATCGGGAAAATACATGCGCGCAACAAAGGTTGTTGCAGGGGAACGCTGTTTCGCCACCGCAATTTTGGTGTCGTTCAAGCCGACGTTGCCAAAAACTTTGACAACGGGCGGACGCGTCGCGCCGATGAAATCGTACGCAATGTCCGGATCGAGCCAGTCGCTGATGTGAAGGGAAAGTTTGCTCATGGGAGAGGGGATTTGAAAGTTTATTTTTGCTGCACGCAGCGAAAATAAATTTTCAAATGATCAAGATGGAAACGGCGAACCCGACGCAAGCAATTGTTGAAAAAGATTTTCCAACGCGTAACTGTCCGCCGCTTGCAAGCGCGCAACTCTTGAACCGCCGTCGCGCAAGCGTTGTTCGTCTGGCGCGCTCACGGCATTCGCGCCGCCGACAATCGTGACGCGTTCGGCGTTCGATGCTTCGTCAACGGAAAAGCCGACGATGGGCGCGAAATGCACAATGTAATCGAGCGCGAGTATGAGATTCGTCATTGTGCCTGCTTGCGCGCCAGGACCAAACAACAAATAATGTTTGAAAACTTTTCTCGCTGTGGGCGGCGACGCGACCGGATAATCAAACGTAGCGGTTTGATCCGCGACGATGTTCAGCGTGGGATTGATGATGCCGACATTTGAAAGCTCGAGCGTGTACGCTCCGACGGGAACATTCGTGAAACTGTACAAGCCGTCGGTTGCAACCAGCGTGTCGAGCGTTCGGCCTGTGGTTCTTAGAACGAGACGCGCACCGGCGGGCGCGCCAGTGATGCGTCCGCGCAAATTGCCTGTTGCGATGGGTGGTGGTGTCGCTGCAAAAATCGCGCGGCGGTATGTCAAAATATATTGCACATGCCGACGCAAGGGTAGTCCCATGCCTTCAACTTGATCACCCGGCATGCCGTCAATCACGACAGAGTAAGGTCCGCTTTCGCCGCGTTCGGGCGCAAAGGACGAATCGCCTGACATTGGAAATTCAATATGCCCGCGCTCGTCCGTGACGGCGGATGCTTGATCACCGGGAAATTTTTGCAGGACGCGTTGTCCGGGGATGGGCGCGCCGCGTTCGTCTTGGACGAAAACGATAATGTTGATGTTGCCGCCCGATTCGTCGGGGTCTTGGTACTGCGCGGAGATCAATTTCCAATAGCGCGTGTTGGGCGCGAGCTGCGCGAGTTTCACGCGCACGTTCGCTTGGCTGGCGAGACGCGGATCAATTTGCAATTCAGGAGTTTCGATCGGCTGATTGGGATTCTCCGGCGCACTCGCGCCTTCTGGCGAAGCTGTCACAATGACCCAACGCGCTTCGCCCGCGGGAAATGGAAACTGAAATGCTTTGCTTTCGGGCGCGCCATCATTGCCCAAAACCTGCACCCAGAAATCGAGACGCTGCGCGGGCGCGCCATTCGCAACAATGAATTGAAATTTGCCATTGCCATCGGTGCGGCGGTTTGGATTGTTGGGATCATCATCTGTAAAATACGGCGGCTCACCCGACGGCGGTGGACCCGCAAAAATTTTCACTTTTTTGTTCGGCGCGGGCGCGCCATTCGCATCTTGCAAATACAAAAACAAAATGCTTTCGGAATGAGGTTCGATGTTGCGATTTCTTTCGATGAAATTCATGGACGACTCCGCGGGACGGGTTAGGGATGAGGGATGAGGGATGAGGGATGAGTGGAACGAGTGGATTATAACATGGTCAACCTAAAACCTCTGATGTTCCGTATCCTCGGTGGTATGCGTCACGATTTTGGGTGAGACCTACGGGCGATTGCAAATCGCGGCAACGCGAACGCGAAACCTGCCTCCGCAGGTTGGCATCGCCCGTTACCCAAAAATTTGACGCATACCCTATCCTCGGTGGTTTAGGGGCTGTAAAGACCCAACCCCTGCGCGCGTGGATTTGTCAAACGGTGCGTTGTAATCAACGCCTCATTCGCATCCATGCTGGATTGCAAATCCACGCGCGCAGGTGGAAAGTTATCCGCTTTTCTGTATTGCCACCAATCCCAAAATTTCGTACCCCACGCGCGCGGCGAGCAAAGCGGTAATCCCCGCGCTGTCATAGGGTGGCGAGACTTCGACAATATCCGCGCCGATGATGTTCAAGCCGCGCAAGCGATGGAGCAATGCCATCATTTGCTGGGAAGTGAATCCGCCGATTTCAGGCGTGCCGGTGCCGGGCGCGAACGCGGGATCAACGCCGTCCACGTCAAAGGTGATGTACACAGGCGCGCTGCCGATCTTGTTGTGAATCGCCGCCGCGATGTCGTCCACTTTCCGATCCACGAGCGCGTCCATCGGCAAAATTTCAATCCCCAACGCGCGCACATCGTCCATGTCGCGTTCCGAAAAAAGTGGCCCGCGAATCCCAACTTGGAGCGAATGACGCACATCCACCAATTCTTCTTCAATCGCGCGTTTCATAAAACTGCCGTGTGTGTACTTGCTGCCAAAGTACGAGTCCCACGTATCGAGATGCGCGTCAATTTGCAAGACGGCGACGGAACCGCGCGCCGCGGCGATTCCGCGCAACACGCCCAACGCAACGAGATGATCGCCGCCGAATGAAATCGGCAAAATTCCCGCGCGCGCGATTTCCTCATAGCGCCGCGCCATCATGTCTAGTGATTCCAGCGTGTTGAATGGGTTGACGGGACAATCGCCCACATCCGCGCAATTCAAAATCTTGTACGGATCAATATCGAGAACGCGATTGTACGGGCGCAGCAGCGAACTCATTTCGCGTATGGCGCGCGGACCGAAACGCGCGCCGGGGCGAAACGATGTCGCGCCGTCGAATGGGATGCCCGTAATCGCCACATCGAGTCCATTCAATTCGGATTGATAGGGCAATCGGAAAAAAGTGGGACTGCCTGCAAAGCGCGGTGTGATTTGCGCGTCGAGGGGATAGTTCATGCTGACCTCTGTGTGATAGTGTCGAAAAATATAGACGATTGTGGGGGAGCTGTCAATCGAAGATTCACCCCCAAGATGAACTACACCCATACGCAATACGCCATCTGCTTCACGATGCGTTATAATCCGTGTCCATGAACCGTCTTGCTCTCATGTATCACCCGCACAAAGAAATCGCGCGCGAGTTGGCGGAACAATGGCGCGGGGAAATTATTGCGCGTAACGCGCCCGAACCGATAGTGGCGAATGCGTGGGATGAAGAGCGTTTGGAAGATGTGTGCCACAACGTTGATTTGATCCTCACGCTCGGTGGTGATGGAACGCTGCTGCGCGCGGCGCGCGTCTGTGCTCCGTGTGGCATTCCCGTGATTGGTGTGAAACTTGGCACGGTCGGATTTTTGTCGGGCTTGCGCCCCGAAGCGTTTTCGGAAAATTTGGATCGTTTGCTGCGCGGTGATTATTGGATCGAAGAACGGATGATGGTGCAGGCGCGTTGGTTGCGCGGTGATCAAGTAATGGGTGTGTACGAAGCCATCAATGATATTGTCGTCAGTCGCGGCAAACTTGCGCGCGTGATTCGCATCGAAGCGGTGATTGATGGTGAAGTATTGCAGTTGTTTGCGGCGGATGGCGCAATCATTTCAACCGCCACAGGTTCTACCGCGTATTCACTTGCCGCAGGCGGACCGATTCTTGCGCCAACGGTTCGTACGTTGTTGCTGACCTTGATCTCGCCGTACCTTTCGCCGATTCATTCGCTAGTGATGCCCGAAGGCGCGCGCGTTTCGTTGCGCGTTCATTCGCAAAACAATCCGATTTTGACGATTGATGGACAAGCGGATTATGAATTGCAAGACGACGATGTCGTGGAGACGGGCACAAGTCCCAACCCTGCGCGCTTTGCGCGGCTCGAAGCGAGAACGTATTTCTATCACACCTTGGTAAATCGGTTGCGCGAGAGCGATGACAGTTAAACGGAGACCTGACACAGTACATCACAATTTTGACGCGCCGCTCATCGAATGGAATTCGACGGCTGAACAAAGATTGGAAAAAAACAACGCGCACCAAACAATGTTCGCTTTTTTGCGTTGTTTTTTAGAACGCTATGTTGAGACGTCGAATTCTATTCGATGGGAGCCGCGCGGTGGATCGCAGATCTGTGATGTACTGTGACACAGTACATCACAATT
>Ga0247727_10003454_pt1 | contig 34943 bp, 26 predicted proteins | sample WisWelCaveWW1625_FD_202498 | JGI IMG/M metagenome (GOLD analysis project Ga0247727, IMG submission 202498) | Biofilm microbial communities from Wishing Well Cave, Virginia, United States - WW16-25 | ecosystem: Environmental > Aquatic > Deep subsurface > Groundwater > Cave microbial mat | place...
CCAGCGCAATGAAATGAGCCGGCCCGTAGTCGAAAGAAAACCAGAGCTCGTTCGCTGGGAGACCCGGATAGAGAAAGTGTCGGAATAGTTCGCCATTATCGCCATCCCCTTCATGATCGCCCAAACATGACAGCAGTGGAATATGATCAACTATTGCCGACGCCGCCGAAAAATAAAACGCCTGCCACTGTTCGAAATCACCGCCATTTTCGACCAGATCGCCGTTGCTGATGATTACATCGGGATTCACTTGATTGACCCGCTCGGCCACGAGCCGAAAAATATCCGGGTTGGAACGGCTGTCGCCCATTGCCACAAAACTCATTGGGGTGTTGTCGTTCATAGCGGTTCGAAAATGACCGGTGATAGTGTTGGCGCCGCATTTCACCTCGTAGAGATAATCAGAACCGGGCTGTAAATTCAGCGCCGCAACTTCATACAAATAGCATTCATTTTTTTCGCTCATTGGTTGAGCCGGTGCAGATTGCCGTTCCTGGCCCTCCTGTCCCCAGTACACCCAGCCATCGGTCTGTTTGTCGGTCTCCCAGCGAATGGTCATTGAATTTTTGCCGGGATTCGCCAGGTAGGGACCTTTGGTAATTGTCTGAGTTAGAAGACGGCACGGGGCGAAAAGGCCAACAATGTAAAGAATCGCTACTGCACATTTTTGGTAAATCAGCAATTTGGCCACCTAATTTTTCCAGGCGTTAGAAAAGACTCTTTGTGCATTCAGACGATAAATCTTTTCCACGACGACTCTCGGCAGCGCCAGGCCTTGAAAGGACTCGTCCAACTGCGGCACGCTCATAGTCGAGTCGGTGTTCAGGTATTTCCAATCGTCAAGCCATTTTTCGTGCACTTCTTTTTTGAATTCATCCGGATTTGCGTTCGGCTCTTGCGTCAGATCGGTTGCATACAAAATGCGATCTTGATATTTGTCGAAGAAGCTCCGCACTTTTTCGCGGTAGCGACGCGATTGATATTGCACCTGTCCCATGCGCGCCGCCAGATCGACGGTGGCATTCGGGAAGCGATCCAGGAATTTGGCGATCTCATCCACGCTCCATTCGAGGCTGGCGAGGTGAGCGCCCATGAAATGAATATCGCGATTCTTATCCAACATGCGATCGCGCGCGGCCATTTGATCTTCGTACGACGGCATTTCCGGATGCAGGTACATGTGATACTGCGGATGATTTTTGAAATAGCCCTTATCGTTATTCACCGTCATCTCTTCGATAGGCAGCCAGCAGTTTTTCGGCTCACCCTGGTGGCCAATCAGCACCTTTTGTTGCTGGCGAATGTGCTCGAAGATGGCGTCGAATTTGGGATCGTCGATCATCACTAGTTTACCGTCACTGGCGCGAAATTCCATGCCGATGTTCTTCCACATCTTCACCGCCACCGCGCCTGTGGCGAAGGATTCGTTAAGGCGTTGCATAACTTTTTCCGACCAATTCGAATCGTCCCAGCCATTCATTGAAAAAGTCGTGGCATAGGCGATTACGTCCGGATGATTTTGCTTATGCATAAGGGCGCGACTCTGCTGATCGTCGATCGGAGGAAAATCTGGATATTCGACGTTCACCGTCAACAATTTGAAGTTGTCGGAACGGGCTTGGTCGATAAATGCAGAATCTGCGGAATTGACATGGACGTGCGCATCGATCTTTTCCACAAGCGCAAAATCTTCCATCGTAAAATGATCGGGCCCGCTTTTGCAGCCGGCCAAATACGCAAAAGCAAAAGCCATACTCAGAAAAAGCAGAACTCTCTTTGACATTGTCTCCCTCATTTTTTCATAGATTCATAAATCGGTTGGCTTTCGATTTCTACTCAAATCAAGTCTTCCAGCGTGTCGATCACTCCATCTGCAAGACTGAAGTCCAGCTCCCGATTGTAAACCGTTCGCAGTGCGACACAAACGCATCCCGCAGCTTTCGCGGATTGAATGCCCGAAACGGAATCTTCAATCACTATACATTGCGATGGCTTCACCTTCAACAAGGCGGTGATTTTATGGTAAGGCTCGGGATCGGGCTTCTTCTTCGTGACATCGTCGCCAGTCACGATGGCATCGAACACATTTCGCGGCCCACGGTACGGCGGTTGATCGCTGTTCCAGATTTGCCGCAACAAGGTGTCGGCCTGATTTCGAGACGAGGATGTGCAGAGGCCGAGTTTCAAATTTTTTGATTTCAATTTGTGAATCAACGGCCACACACCAGGATTAGCTGAAATCGCTTTCGTTTGTAGCAGATGATTGTACGACTCTTCCAGCTTGCAAACGCAATCTCCCACGTTTAATTTCAAGCCAAAGTCCACGGCGATATCCTCAAAGTTTTTTTGCGCTGAATGGCCGACCAGGCTGTGCAAGTAATCTTGCGACAGTGTGACATTGTACGCGCCAAGCATCAACTGAAACGCCTCGAAAAAAAACGGCTCGGTGTCGGCGAGCACGCCGTCCATGTCAAAAATCAGCGCGTTGAAATCGGTCGGCTCTATCATGCATTCGCTTCGAACAGATCACCGGCCCAAAATCCTCAGCGCGTTTTCACGGTACAATTTTTTCAAAATCGTGTCGCTCAATCCGAAACCGTACAGCGGCCAGTGGTAACCGAATTGCTCATATTCGTAAAAGTGCTCGTCGTTACTTTCGAGGATGCGAAAGGTGATCTGATACATTGCCTTGTCAAAACCCATGTCGGTGCCATACATCAACCGGTCCTGATACTTCTCAAAAAATTGCGCGACGAATTTTGGAATGGGCGCCATCTCCGCGTAGCGCGCGCCAATCTCAGCGTGCAAATTTGGATATTTATCCAGCATGGCGCCGAGAATGTTCAAATCATATTCGCAGTTGGCGACGTGGCACGCGATGAACGTGGTGTTGGGATGACGTTTGGCGGCGTTCTCCAACGTGGCAACGGTTTCGGCGTGTCCGAGAATATCGGTTTTGTTATCGAGCCGCCATTCGTAGGCGTTCATTAAACCGTCGTTGGTGGAATCCATCGGCATGTACATCCATTTGGGTTCGGCCACGTGGATGATGGCCGGCATCTTTAGCTCGGCGCATTTTGCGAGCAGCAAGTCCATGCGCAGGTCATCGATGTGCATGCCCCAGGCTTTGGTGGGCCAATCGTAGAACAGCCCCTTGCCTTTGTCGCCTAACTCGCCACTGCCGCGGGCGCCGACTTTGTAGCAGCGCTCCAATTCCTTCACCGCTGCGGGGCCAAAGCCAGGCTTATCGTAGCCGGTGTAATCGAAGCCGCACCAAACTTCGAAGCGCTCCGAGTAATTTGAATAGAGCGCATAAATGGAATCGAAACGCGCCCCGGTGGATGCGGTTAGAATCAAAGTTTTTTCGATCCCGACTTCGTCCATCGTCTGCACCCACTGGGCGATTTGCTCCGGGCCCCGGGCGTAGGGATGCGAGTGCACATCGATGACGGGATACTTCGCGCGTTCGATGTGCGTTTTCGGCACATTATAAATTGATTGCGGCCGGTAATCTTTTAAGAGAAGCTTTTCGGGCGGGGTCTGCGAAAAACACAGCACAACATTTCCCACGAACGCTGTCGTGACCAAAAACATAATGACGGATCTTTTCATTCTTCCTCCACGCGAGTTAACAAAGTTCGGAAGGCAATTCGTGAACAATTCAGAGCAGGCCAGGATTATCGAATCAAAAGCATTTTGCGCGTCTGCGAAAACCTCGCTGTTTTGAGTTGATAGAAATACAAACCTGAGGATAAATGGGAAGCCTCAAATTGAACCACGTAGCGGCCGGCGGTTTGGTAGCCATCCACCAACGCCGAAACGAGCTGACCAGCAGAGTTGAAAATTCTGAGCGACACCCGCTCAGCGTTCGGAAGCTCAAAAACGATCTCGGTCGTGGGATTAAATGGATTCGGAAAATTCTGTTGCAACACAAAATTTTGTGGAATCCCGTCGGGATTGACGTCAACGGCAGACGGCGGTGACGGCAGAATATCTTCCAGCCGGCCGCTGATTCGCACATCGTCGATTCGTCCCTCGAAGTCTTTTATGGAGGGCGATTGCGGATCACTGCGGAACCAGGAGCCAATGGCTAATGGATCATCGTTGGCGAGAATCGGCTGATTGAAATCCAGCGTGTCCACTGCTTGCGGCACCGGGGCATTCCAGAAATAAACTTTGCCCGCAGCAAAATCATAGAAAGCGGCGATGAACGTCCACTGGTTGGCGGCAATTTTAAAACTCGAAGCCACGGTGTGGGCGCGATCGTTGGCATCGCGAATCAAAAACTCCAGTTCCTGGCCGCTCGATATGCGCAGCGCATAATTGGTAGTCTTGGGTACTGGGAACTGATCGCCTTTGTTGATCAAATAGTGGACATCATTCTTCAACACAAACGGATAGATCCACACCGAGATGCCAACGCTTTCGTTCGCGAAATCCAGATCGTCGCTGTCCGGGATGAGCAGGAAATCGTGCTCGGCAGCGATGTCCAGCGAAAGATACGAAGCGCCCTCTTGCAGCGGGGAATCGCTGCCAAAGACCGCGGCGCCCTGAAGCTGACCACTATCCGCGAGTCCATCCCATTCCGCAGTGTCGGTCCCGTTGTTTTCCATTTGCCATCTTCCACCCTTGCTCTGGGAAAACGCGGTCGAAAAAACAAAAAGCAAGATCGCGACACTCTTGAAATTCATCCGGCAGCCGCTTCGAAGCTTAATTTTGGCTTTCACTGTCTGCCATAATTGGGCGCTTGCATAACGCCAATGTACGCGCTCACCGCGGCGCCAATATCGGCCCATCCCGGGAAAACACAGTACACGGTTTTCTTGTAGAAAGTCATGTATCGCAAGGGCGAGTCGGCCGGATCCTTGAGCTGGCCTTCGTACAACGTTTCCTGCGTGCCATCTTGATGATAGGCATACAGGTTGCCTTCCCATGCGTGCGCCCAGTACATCGTACCCTGTTCATCGAAGTCGAAGCTGCTGGGCGAGTCGGTATCGGTGCCGCCGAGATCCAAATAGATTTCTTCGTCACCCAGTCCGCTGGCGGTGATCTCAAAACGCGAGATCACGGAATCCCAGATTTTGTTGACATACAAGTGATCGCCGAACACCCGGCAATTCTTGACGGCGCCAATGTCCCCCACTTGCTCGGTCAACTCGCCAGTGGACGTGAGACGGAAAATACCGTAATCACCTGAAACGATGTAGAGGTTGCCGTTGGCGTCCCAGTCAAAATCGGTGGCGCTTTCAACTTCCACAACGTCTTCGACCGTCGCGCCGTCTGGCGAGATGCGCACCACTTTGCCTTCGTCTTTTGCGCAGACGTACAAAAATCCCTGTGGCCCGAATTCCATCGCGCCTTTCACGGGAACAGCGGCAAATTCCGAGGACGTTCCATCCGGCGCAAATTTGTAAATAATCCCATCGTTGGTCGAACCTACGTACACATTTTCCGCGTCATCGACGGCGATGCCATTGGGCCAGGAAATCTCTTCGCTGATGATGCGCAGTGTCGGCAAAAAAGTGAACCCGATCTCATTACTCCAAACCTCGGATCCCTTCACGGCCACCCGCACCATCACGGTTTCGTCGGTAACGTTGGGCGCTTCGACCGTCAACTGAGTTGCCGTGGCGGTCAAAACTGTGCCGGTCTTGTTTCCAAAAGCAACGAGATTGAATTCAGGCGTGGTGTCAAATCCATTACCTTGAATGGTGACGACATCGCGCAAAAATCCTTGCGGCGGATCGACGGCGGTGAGCGTAGCTGCCGCTTTGCCCGTTGGATTTGGATCGGGATTATTCGGACCGAAGGTAGGATTCTCCGGCCCGTCGCATGAAGTAACAATAATCAAGCAGGCTACGATGAGCAGCAGCAAAAAACGGTTAGCCTTCATTGTTGATTCCTCCTTCAAGTGGTCGCTTCTGCCGGTGCTGCCTGGCCGCGTCCTCCTCGTGCCGGCCAGGCGAGCAACCGTTTTGACCACCGTTCAATAGTAAACAACCTTGACACGAGATTTCTCGTGACAGCGTATCAGTTTCAAAATTCCATCAGAAGCCAAAATCGAACGAGAACATGTGAACCGCGTCGAAATTGTCGAACCGCAGGTAACTGTAATCGACGCCAAAATCCAAGTTACTGACGCTGAGCTGCAAGCCGCCGCCAAAGGTCAAATCCTCTTCGTCGTAGTTGGTCTTGTAGCCGCCGCGCAAAAAGATCATGTCGCGGAAACCGTATTCCAAACCAACGTGCAGCCGCTCGGAGAAATCGCGGGGGTGAAGGGCATCAAATGACAGCGTCAAACTTTGATGCTTCTCGCCGTTCATAAAAATCTGCGACACGTCCATGGCCACGCCAAATTTGAAGGTCAATGGCAGCGGAAAGGATTCGAAACGATACTCCTTTTCTTGCGAGACATTTTGGATGGTCATGCCTAAGCGCAGATCTTTGAAGCCGGTATAAAACAAGGTTCCAAAATCAAGGGCGACGACGTTCATGGCAGCATTGTATTTCTCCGGGTCGTCGAATGAACCTTCGAATCCGGAACCGAGACTCTCATGCAGGAAGCGAACGGTGCCGCCGAACGAAAATTTGTCGGATACGCGGCGAGCGTAACTCACGCCAATGGCGAAATCATCCGGGGAGAATTCTCCGGTTTCTTCATACAACTGGCCGCCAGTCGAAAACTGCGTGCCGTGAAACGTGCCCCAGCTCACAGCCATGGCATGAACGCCAAAGGTGCCGAGATTGCCGGCGTTAAAAGAGAAGGCAAAGGCATTGATGTCGATGTCGGCGATCCATTGCGTTTGATTGAGAAATACGTGCTTACCTTCCACGAGCGCGAGACCGGCGGGATTATGAAAGGCTGAACCGGCATCCGGGATAACAGCGGTGAACGCGCTGCCCAATGAGGCGGCGCGGGCGCCGATGGGAATCGACAGCCATTTGAAGCCGGTTTGCGCAATTTTATCTTGCCCCAAACCCGGCGTTGTTGAAACGAGCAACGCCATCAGGGACAAGCCGATCAGAATTTGCAATTTTCTCATTGTGACCTCCTGAAAATTCGCGGTGATTATCATTTTAAAATGGCCGAGTTTCATCGAATGATGACAAATTTCTCGGTCGTTCCCGCGATGGGCTGCTCATTGATATTGCGGGCGTTCGTGACTTGCAAAATGTAAATGCCGCTGGCAACGAACTGATTGGAATCGGTTACTAGGTCCCACTCGTTGTCGCCGCTGCCGCTGACGTGCTCGATGGTTTTGATCAAGTCGCCGGTGACGGTGTAAATGCGAAGCGTGCAGAACGGCGGCAGGTTAACGAACAGAACGGTGTTGGATCTTGTGCCGGCAAAATTGAAATCATCCGCGCCGGAAATATACGGATTGGGCACGATGCGAACGCTGTTGGCGTTGTCCTTGCCGGGTTCGAAAGCAAAGGCCGGCAACTCGGAGCGGTTGGCATATCTCGAGCTTTCGAGTTTGTGTCCGGGATTGACCGTGTTCTGCGAGCCGTTGTCAACCGCGGTGACAGCGTAATGATAGGCTTCGCCGCGAATCACGTTTTCGTCAACATACGTCGTTTGAGTGCCCGGTACCTCCGCTATCATTTCCCACACTAAGTGCGTGCCGTCGGGGCGAAGTTCTTGATCGGTATCAACCAAGAAATCACCACGCTTGCGGTAAATGCGATAGCTTTCGAGATCTGGCACCCCAGTATCGTTATCCTGCACCGAGGACAAATCCTCCCATTCCAGCTCGATGCGATTGGGGCCGGAACTCACCAGTAGGTCCGGCGCGGGCAGTGGATCCGGAATATCCAGTCCGTTGCTCCAGGCCCACATTGCGCGATCCATGGTTTGGAAGAGTGAGTCTTTGCCAGTGGCGAGAAGTTCATTTTTCGCCGCATCATCAAAGGTGGCGCCCGCTTCACCGCGATACCAGGCCCGCCATTCCAAACCTTTCTCAATGGCTACCTGACGAGAAATGCCATTGGCGCCAACGGCATACACTACCACCACAGAATCGCCGAGCGACAAGTTGTATGGCCCGAACGACTGAAACGGATATTCGGCTTCCTGGGCACCGGCATCATCCGGCCAACCGGCTTGATCGAGCACGGTCTGTTTCGTTGTAGAAGCTGCCCAATCCCATTCGGTGGCAAATCCCGGAAAATCCGAATCCCATACGTTGTAAATGCTCATGTTTGCAATCACCGAAACCGGCTGGCTGATGTCATCGCTGCGATCGGTCGCGGAACGATCAGCGTGCAAAGCCGCAAATCCGGCATACGCGCTGGAAACGAATTCGCCCGAAGGCAGCGGCGTGGTGCCGCCCGACCCAATAGCGTAACGAGGATCGCCGGTGTCGTCAAAGCTCGGGCCACCGGCCTCAAACTCCGTCACGTCGGGATGGTCGCCATCCCAACCGTATGAGAGGTGAATGTCCCGCCCGCCCGGCGCGAGTTGCGACGGCCGGCTTTCATAATCCGCCCAATCGTCTTTGCCTTCCTCGTACCAACGGGCATAGGTGATCCAGGTACCGGCCGCAGTCTGGAAGCAATAGCCAAAAACGAAATAGACATCCTGCAACGTCTGATTAGGATCGGTATCCGGCTCCGGATCCTGATCCGAATCGAACGTGACTTTGAAGCGGTTGTAGAAGATCACATAATCATCATGATCGGGATTGGAGAACGAATAGGATCGCTTGAGCACATCGAAGCCGGGCCCAGCTTTGTATCGCACTTCAATCATCATATCAGATGGCAAATCGGGATCGACGACGCCGTTGAAGCGCCGCGACGACACCTGGGTTTCGCCATTGGCAAATACCAAAACTACCGGTGGCTCAACCCGGCGAAACTCTTTGATACCATACGGCTCCTCGGCGTTGTAGCCGGCGCCAAACAGAAACGACTCTTTTGAATGAGCCGTTCCCAACGAGTCCAGCCACGTGCCAACTACAAAACCGACATTTTGGAACACGACGTTGGCATAGCGGAAATGATCTTGCGGCCACTCGCCCGTCGGCTCCACGTCATTGGTGTTGATATTGTCCGAGGCTTCCACTCGGAATTTGAAGTCTCCCAAATTGTGTGTCCTGGTCTGTGCTTGAAGTCCGCTGACTTGCAGACTGAAGATCAAACACAAGAGGCAAATCGACCAGAAGCAGAAGACTCTCGTGCGAGGCTTAGAAAACCTCTTCATGCTGCACCTCCTTCAAAAAATTTGCGATCGCCACAATTCATGCTAAAAATTCAGCCGTAGCCCGAAAAAGATATCTCGGGGATTCACAAACTGCGACCAGGTGTTGATCCCGAGCTGAATGTAATCCTTATCCCATTCGCCAAATTTATCATTCCCTTTCTGGCTGCCCTGCTCGTGCGGGAAATGCAGCGAGTCCACGTATTGCTGATATGGGAACGGATTTGGAATGCCTCGGCGGTTGAACAGATTTTTCACCTGCATGTAGAATCCCATATTGCTATTGGCCAATTTAAAACGCTTTTCCAACAGAATATCGGTGTTGGCGAAATCGATCACATCGACATAGATTTGTTCACGCAGCGGCGCACCGGAATTCAACAATGCCTGGCCGCCGTCGGACCATTCCTGCAAAACGTTGAGGCGCCAATCGCCAAGAATATTCTGGCCCAAAAATTTTGGCCCAAAATCAACCGGGGTCATGAAATTCAAGTTGGCGGTCAGCGAGGGCACGCCTTTGTTGGTGAACTCGGTGGCCGCATTGCGCTGTTGATTGGCCAACTGGCGATCCTCGTAGATGTAACGGAAGCCCGTTAGACCTTCGCTCTGCGTTAGATACTCAAGCGTGATCCAACCATACCACCAGCGGCCGCGACGTTTTTCCAAGCGCAGCTCGATGCCGCGGATATCGGCGTAACTGGTGTTGGAAAAGGTGGAAACATCGTTTTCGCCATCCAGCGAAACGATGTTCTGCTGCGACAACTGATCGGAAACATCTTTGTAGTAACCAGTCAAGTGCACGAGGAAATTATCGCCGACGCCCTGCTCCAATCCAACTTCGTACGCAATGGTTCTCGGCCAGTCGGCGCCAATGTTAGGAATATCACCGCCGCCTCCGGAACCGTTCGGCCGCGTCAGAAACAATTGATCGATGACCGGCGGTTGTAGAAAATGGCCATAGTTGAAAAATATTTTGCTGGTCGTTGTCACGGGGTGAGAAATTCCGACCCGCGGGCTGACGTAAAATTTCGAGCCGCTTGCGGATGTGCTCAGGCTGCTGAAGCTATTGTTGTTGGCTCTAAAATTCTCGATCGTGTAGGGATTGTTTTCAAAAATGAATTGTGGATCGAGATTGAAGGGGCTGTTGCCGGTGGCGAAATAATCCATCCGCACGCCAACATTCGCGATCATGCCTTCGAATTCCAACTTGTCCTGTACATAAGCCGCCAACTTGATCGGCTGTTCGTCGTAATACCACCACAGCCACGGGGCTTCGGCGACTGGCGTGGTGGTTTCGCCGTGGTTGATTTCGCGGCGCTCGCTGAAGTCGGTGTAGTCAAACGAAAATCCGACTTTGACTTCGTTGTGCTTGTTCACCTGCGAAACCAGATCACCATTGATGCTGAAGCCCCAGTATTTCGAGTGATCCTGTCCGCGTCCCCCGCCCGACATAAAATCGCGCCCGAGGATGTCGTACTTCTCGGTGATGCCGCCGCCCAGTGAACTGCCCACATATCCGAACGGCTGCTCATCCAAACGGATGCTATTGCCAATGAATTTGATGGCGGTCGTATCGCGTAGTCCGATGGGTTCCTGTGTCGTGTTGAAGTTGGTGAACTCAACGCGCAGGTCGTAGAACGTTTTCTGGCCGAGGACGTGGTTCAAGCTGATTCCGCCGCGATATTGCTTACTCTCGATGGGGTTGAAGTTGGCGTCGCTCCAAATAAATCGGCGCTCGGTAAACACACCCTGAGCGAATTCTGAGCCCTCGCGCGTGCCAGTGATCATGCCGATGGTGTCATCATAAATGGAGCCGCTGACGCCGCGCGTGAGAATGTAAGTATTGTTAAGCGAGAGCTTCATGTTGGAAGTGAGTTGCTTAGTCAATTTAAGCAGCGTGGTGCCAGCGATAGAATTGTTGCGGCTCATAGGAAAAACGAGCTGCAGATTTTCGTAACGCTGCGACAGCAAAAAAGTCGCCGAAGTGAGCGGCAATCGCCCGCTGATCGAGACATCGCCGATATAGTCCGCTTCATTTGCGTAATCCCGATTGCGATGCTGCCACTTCCAGATTTCCAACGCCTGCTGCGGCGTGAAATCATTGCTGACATCGGTGTCCGCAAGAAACTGCCGCGACACCTCATTCCAGCCAACAAACGAGAATGGATAGTGACCCTGATCCACCATCTCGTCGGTCACGCCGGTGAACGCATCGGCGCCGGCATAAACCTGCCAGAAGGGTCCGTCGATGCTGTACGGGCTCGGACCGAAATGTTTGCGCGCCGGCGGGCTGATGCGGCCATCGAAGTTGATGGAGTATTTGTCGAGACTGCCCTCTTTGGTGATGACATTCACGAGGCCGGAGCGGATTTCGCCGTACTCGGCGTTGAAGCCGCCGGTGAGCAATTCGATTTCCTGAATCGCCGTCAGACTGATATTGGTGTTGGCTTGCTGGTTACGCTCGTTGCGAGTGGAGAGGCCGTCGATGACGATATCGGTCTCGTTGAGTTGACCGCCACGCACGATTAAACCCGATCCCTCTGACGACGCAATCAGGCTAATGCCCACCTCGGACGCGAGAATTTCTTCGAGGTTGTCGAGTGGCCGGCTCTCAATGGCTGCAGCCGTCACAATCCGCTGGCTCGAAGAAACGTCGAGCTGCACGACTGGCCGTTCCGCCTGAATCACCACCGTCTCGCCCTCAATCGCCTGAGTAGAAAGCTCAAAATCAATCGTGGTAGTCTGATTGATGCTGACCTGGATGTTCTCCTGTATGACGGGAGCGTATCCAATCACGGTTGCTTTGACTTTGTAAACACCGGGTGGAACGTTTAAAATAACATAAAACCCCTCCAGATCCGCCGCTGCCCCCAGCCGAGTCCCTTCGACTTGCACGTTGGCGCCCGAAAGCGCCTCATTGCTCCCCTTTTCGATGATGCGGCCGGCAATCTTGCCCGTCTTCGCTCCCCAGACATCCTGCACGAAAAAGGCAATCACCAGCAGCATCAACAAGAAAATAGAACCGCGTTTCATTGTACTCCTCCTGAACTTTAGTTCTGGATCTCCTCGTTTCTTAAGCTTTAAGCGAGTCACGGAAAAACCAAAGCAACGACTCAGATATCACCTCCCTCTGTTTGTTTCTTTTATCAGAAGTTTCTTTCTTTATGAAACCAGAAAAACCTACTGAGCTTCTTTCTGCCCGTTCGGATTATTGAATTCATCCCTGTGAGTTGAGTGAACAAGGCCATACTTGCCATCGCGGTGGCGATCCACAAAAACAAATTCCACTTTTCCTTCAAGCGCATAGGTCCAAACTTCCACCGGCTTGGTAAACTCCAACTTCGAAAACTCGCGCACCACCTCGAGTGGCGGCCCATAGGTGACGTAGATTCGGCCCATGTCCGAATTGATGCCGCCAGCAAATTCCTTTTCGCAAAAAGCGAAGCGCCGGAAGTATTCAATCATGAATTCATTCTCAGAAGTCTCTGGATCGGGATCATGAGAGCGCCAGAATTCCAGCAAAAATTGCTGTTTGCCGCGCAGCGAAAGTTGGTGAAACAATTTCTTTTCCTCTTGAGAGGCAATGTACTTGATCTGATCCAAATATTTCTTTTCATCGGCCGCAGTCATCGGCAGCAGCAAATCATCGATTCCTTTTTCCGAATCGAAGGTGAAGTAACGCTCCGCGGCGCAAACGTTGTTCGTGGTCAAATCAGCGACATGCAAAATCAATTTGTAGATTCCGGACTTGAAGTCAGTGAGCGGGATGGCCTCCACACGCGCGCTATTGACGCCACTGTTCTGCAAACGTGGCCGACTCTCGTCAAGCAGGATATCCCCTTTCAGGTTCGCGACCTGATACTGTAAACTGTAAAACGACTCATGGCCCTCTGTGAACGAGAGATGATTGATCTCGAAATATGCAAACATTCGTGGCTCGTTTCCGGTGTCGAAAAAAGTGCGCGCCACCGCCGGAACAATCACGAGTCCACTTTTTTCGAAAGTTCTGTTGCCGCCAGCCTTCTGCACCTGTGCCGATAGAATTGGATCGCTGATCGACAACTCGTCCGTAAATCGGCGCACGCGGAAGAATTTCTCGACCGTTCCTTCTCGGTTTGAAACTTCATCTTTCACAGTAAGCAGCAGTGTTGCAGCGTCGAGACTCATCTCAAAGCGCCGGCCATCGACAAACGAATAAAATGATTCCTTTCCCGCATCGGAGAGTGAAAATGATTTCTCGTCATTGAAACTGGCAATGGTGTCGTTCGTCGGACTTATCAACGCGAGATGAATCATCAAGTCAACTTTTTTGCCCGAATCCACCGGCTGCGTGACGAACTGGTTCAGATCGATTGAGTAATACACTTCGACGGCTGTGGCGCTTTGCGCCCCTTCAAATTGACAGACATCGACAGAGAAGGACAGCTTACCCTCGCTCTGCACCGGTAGTTGAAAGTCGTCGTCTGCGCCGGCCAAAACCACCGTCACCATCGCCGCCACCCCAAAAAAGAGTAGCGGAAGAATGATCCGATTTTGCCGTGAGTTCGCCATTTTCATCTTTGCTTAAACCAAAAATTCAGCGGTCGTCATACTTTAACCGCTTTCTCCGCGATTGGCGCCGTCGCTTCAGTCGGCTCCTCTTCGATGGCCATCAAAAAGGTGGCGATGAGCGCCATCACCATCCCGGTCATAATTAGCGGGTGGGGAATTCGCTGATAAATGATCAGCGAAATGACCACCGTGATGACCGGCGCAATGGCATTGGTCATCGGACTGACGATGATGGCCTTGCCGTGTCGAAAGGCGTAAACCAGCGTCAGCGCGCCAATCGAATTCAAAATTTGAATGAGCGCCGCGAGATATGGCCCTTTGAATCCCCAGTTGATGGTTTGCGAGAAATCTGTCATCCAAATCGCAAATGGAACGAGCAGAATTCCGGTGGCCATCATGTAGAAGAAAATGCTTTCCGCCTTCATCGTCTCGTTGGCAAATTTCATAAAATAGGCTTGAAGCCCCCACGCCAAAAATACCAGGAAGGCAAACGCCAGCCAAAGGTATCCGCTGGCGATCGTGTCGCCCGGAGCCGAATAGGACAGAAACGGAATGGCGATGATGGCGAGGGCGATTCCCATCCAACCGAGCCGGCTGGCGCGTTCTCTCAACAAAAAGAAGGACATCAAAATCGTGACGACCGGCGAAAGCGAGATGATCGGAAATACTAAATAAGCTGGGCCCATTCGAAGTGCTTGAAACAAAATCAGCTGACCACCCGCGCCCAAAAATCCAATGATGGCCCCGAAAATCATCGACTTTTTATCGTACTCCAATTTCCAATTGATGAGCCTGAGGGCAACCAGCGCCGGCGGAATCATCGTGAGCGCCCAAACCGAATACCCAAGCGTAGCCGGAAAACCCGCTTTCTCCGGAATTTCGATGATCGCTCCCCACAACCCCCAGAACGATGTGGTAACCAACGCAAATACCAACCAGAGCTTCTTCTTCAATTTTTACCTCTACTTTCAATTTGCAATCGATGTAGCGGAACGGGTCGCAGTAGAATAGACTTCGGTGATCTCCATAATTTTGTGGTGGATCAATTCTTCGAGACGATTGGCGATGTGCCCGGCCTTCACGGCTTGATATTGCGCCGGCATGAACTGGCTGAGCAGGGTCATCGGCGCGGGCTGCTCGGTCAAATTGGCGATGAGGCTGTTCAACGCCTCGCTGACTTCCGCAACCGTCCAATAATAGCGGATACGATCGCTATAACTGTATCTGCGGGCGTAAATCTGTCTCGCCTCGTCTCCGTGGTAATGGTGCTGCCAGTATTTCGGGTTGGTAATCATCGCTGTTTCCAATGCGTCAAGAATTCCAGAAAGGGTGACGCTCTTTTGACATCCCAACCATTCGCGCTCCATATTGGCGAGGGCGAACACCGCCTCCCGAAAAGCGAACGTCAGCCACGGTCCAACTTTCAAAATGGCAAACCCATCCTCAACCAGTTGGCGAAGGGCTTCCGGCTGTTGATAGTCCGTGGAATGGGCTTCATAAATCAGATGATTGAATCCCTGTATAAAACCGGCCAGCTCTTTAGTTTTGAGCCGATCATATTCAATGATGGTATCATCCCCGAATTCCACTCCCGGCTGCACCACGACGGCGATCACCCGCTCCCACGCTGAAGTGAGACCCTTCGCAAGAAATGCTTGTCTTGTCATTTCAATGGTTTTCTCTAGATCATCAACTCGCGTAACCGCGAGGTCGCCAAGCTGCTCTTTCGCGCCGCCGGGAATCGGTACTTCCGTGCCAATGACGTATACCGGCGGTTCGAAATCAGTCTGGCTTGTGAAAACTTCTTCGCAGATTTTGCAGAGGGCGGCTGAGCGCTCAACCGCGATCTCGATCGGCAAAACGCCATGTTCGTCCGCCGGGTCGTCAGCACAGCGCATGCTGGCATCGAGATGAATTTTGCTGAATCCCGCGCGCAAATAGGCTCGCATCAATTCCGCCGCGTTGGCCATGGCTGTTTTTGAATTTTGACACTGCCAGGCGTTTGGGCCCAAATGATCTCCACCCAAAATCACTTTCTCAAATGGAAAGCTTAACAACCGCGCAATCTCTCGGCAGTAGGCCACAAAAACGGTGGGCGTCATCCCGGTGTATCCGCCGAATTGATCAACCTGGTTCGAAGTTGCCTCAATCAAGATTGTGGAGTGATTTTTCTTTGCCTGAAGCATCGCCGCTTCCAACACAAACCGATTTGCCGAACAAACTGAGTACATGCCGATCGGTCGTCCACGTTTGTGGGCGCGAATCATTTGTTGCAACGGGTTGTCCATGAAATTGAGATTCAGTTGTTTTCGGATACCCAGTGAAATGACCAACTACAATTTTATCTTTCGCCCAAAAAGTCGATCGACATCGTTTGTAATTTGTTCCTTGCTTGAAAACGCGGCGGTGCCGCCGGCGCGGGTGACGGAAAGCGCGCCGCAGAGATTGCCAAAATCGAGGCATTGTTGCAGGTCTGCACTCTGCAAAAACTTGAAAAGGAATCCAGCGTTGAAGCTGTCGCCAGCGCCAACCGTATCGACAGGCTCGATCTCGACGGCAGGGCTCTTAACTATTTCATTGGCTCGTTTCGCAACCGCACCGTCTCTTCCGGATTTGATCACGACTGTCCGAGTGTACTCAGATAATTTTCTCAACGCCGATTCGACGGTCTTTTGACGGGAAATCAGTAGCGCCTCCGTGTGATTTGGCAAAAAGACGTCGACGTGTTTTAGAACATCGAAGATTTCCTCACCCCACTTTTCTTCGGGATCCCAGTTGGTGTCGAATGACGTCGTCAGGCCCAGATCTTTGGCACGTTTGAATAAAGCTGGGCAGTCCTTGCGAATTCCGTCCTGTAAATAATAGGAAGAAAGATGCAGATGTCGTGCGCTGCTGAGGTAATCTGGTTTTATGTCGTCAATCATCAGCTCGTCCATCGCGCCTTTGTGGGTGATCATGAAGCGATCGTCCGGATAATTCAAAATTATGGTGGCGCCGGTTTTGACTTTCTTATCGCGCACGATGTAGTTTGTGTCGATTGCTTTTTGTTGTAGGCAGTCGAGCACAAAATCGCCGAAGTCATCGCGCCCGAGTTTTCCAACAAATGCTATCCGCGCCCCGAGGGTAGCGATATTGCTGGCAAGGATCGCTGAAGAGCTGCCCAGCACTAAATTCATCGAGCGCGCAAGAATTTCCTTTCCCAACTGGGGACGGATGGGAATCTCACTGAGGATCAAATCCACATTGAGCTCACCCACGACGAGGATGTCGAATCGTTTCATATCAGAAGCTTTGATTTCGTTGCCAATGAAATATCATTCCAGAATAACCACTTGCGTCAAATTTTTCGGATTATCCGGATCGAGCCCTTTGCCAATCGCGCGGTGATAGCCGAGCAATTGCATGATGGGCATATAAAGAATGAGCCGCGCATAATCCGACAGCCCGGAGTTCAACTCCACGCGATAATCGGCAAGGGATTTGATCTCCGGCGCGCTGCGTTCGCAAACAACCACAGTTTTGGCGCCGAGCGCTTTCACGTCTTTCAACATGCGAGTCTCATGCTCTCGTCCGCTGTCTGACATCAAAAAGATTACGACTGTATGATGATCGATAATCGAGATCGGGCCGTGGCGGAATTCCATTGAATGGTAGGCCTCTGAAATCGACAGCGACATCTCTTTCATTTTGAGCATCGACTCACACGCCAGTCCGTAGTAGGGTCCCTGTCCCAGAAAAATGAAATAATCGAGCTCTTTGTTTTCAGCGATTTGCTTTGCGATACCCTCAAAATCGTTGATCACCGCCCGGCCTTTTGCCGGTAGTTCCTTGAGATTGGCGAAGTACTTTTGGTTTCTTGATTTCGCTGCAGCCAGTAGTTGAATCATCAGGAGCATGCTGGTGAACGATTTGGTCATCACCACGCTCGCCTCAACAGCCGCTTCAGCCACCAGGCTGCGGGGACTAATTTTCACCAGATCGCTTTTCGGATTACAACTCAGCGCCAGCGTCTCAATATGCAGTTCGTTTTTCAGGTACTTCGCCGCCCAGATGGTTTCGGTGGTGGAACCGGATCGGGAGATCGGAATTCCTAAGAACTTGTGGTTTTGTGGAAAAATAGATTCGGGGTATAGAAAAACGTCGGAAGCGGTGACAGCACGGGCTTTTTCACCGGTTATGCCGCTGTACACCGCGGCGGCGCACAGGGAAAGATAATACGAAGTACCACAGCCAATGAAAACGAATTCGGTTTCATGCAAATCGCGACAAAAATCGAAAACCTCGCTGTGGTTTTTTGGAAGGTCTTCTAAAACTGCTGTCCATGCGTCTGTTTGCTCTCTAATTTCCTTCGCAGTTGCATCGTCCATAGAGCTCCCTCCGGATTTACGGACTCCAAATCACACGTATCAGAAAGGATGAATAATTCAGAAGAACGAATGAACAATCCTAAACCAGACACACCTCCACTTCTTTGGAACGCAGAGTATTCAAATCATCCTCAGAAATGCCGCGGTCCGTTATAATTTTGTCAACGTTGTTCAGGTCCACAATCAGGCATAGCGAGCGACGCCCGAATTTGCTGGAATCGGTCACGACGATGACTTCATTGGAGCGTTCGACCATTAAGCGGTTGACCTGTGCTTCGAGAAGATTGGGCGTCGTGATGCCATAGTCAGTGCAAATGCCATCCACGCCTAAAAAAAGCTTGTCCCCAAAATAGTCCTTTAAAGTTTGCTCGGAATGAGGCCCTACCAGTGAAAACGATTTTTCCCGCAACATGCCGCCCGTCAAAACCACGCCGATTCCTTCGATGCCGGCCAACTCCGTAGCGATGTTGAGGGCATTGGTAATCACCGTGATGCCTTTCATTTTCTTTTCCTTGATGCTGCGAGCAATTTCAAAAGTCGTCGTCCCGGAATCGAGGATAATGGTATCCCCTTCGTAGATCATCTCGGCCGCTTTGGCACCAATCGCTCGCTTCTCCTCAGCATGTTTTTTGGCCTTCTCCATCAACGTCATATCGAAAGCAACATTGTTTGCTTTCAACGCTCCGCCATGGGTTCGACGCAGAAAGCCGTCTTTCTCCAGCTTCTTCAAGTCATTTCGTACCGTAACCTCCGAGACACTGAAAACTTTAGATAATTCGTCAACATGAATTTTCCCCTTTTGGTTGATAATATCTAAAATGGTGCTGCGTCTATCGACGGTACTGAAGCTCGTGGCATTATCGATTGGACGAATTTCTTTTTCCATTGGATTAATAGGATTATTCATAAAAAAAAGGTTATTATCTTTTTTTTTCTTTCGAAAAATTAATATAATCTTATTTTTCATTTTGTCAAGGCTTTTTTTCAAACAATTTTATATATACCACAAATACCCCAAGGCTTTGCAATCCTTTTTCACATAAGCCTTTCTCCCTCCCAGATTTAATTTATCGGCCGACTTATTGGCCGCTTCTTGGCAATTCTGAATTTGATTTTAAAGGGTTTAGGGTAGTTTTGGACTGCATGGATGCCCGTGCGGTTCCAATTGGAAACCAAATTCATATTAGAATTCTAAGCTTTCTAATTCAAAGAATTCTTTGTGCCCATGGTACACATCGAAGTTCCGGCGGTGCGTTATAAAGAGCTTGCCAGCGAAATTTACGGAGAAAATTCCGCTGTGATCCGTAGACGCGTCAAGCGTGCCAGAGATGTTCAGCTAAAACGCTTTCAGGCAAAGAAGAATATCTTCTACAACGCGCGTATAGAATCGAAAGAGATTCGGCATTACTGCAAAATCGATGAGCAAGCAGGGTCTCGCGCACCATCGCAAATCTGTAGATTCAGAAGAAATTCGCCCCGATTTTGTCAATGAGCGATTCAATATCGCAGTTTGGATTGCACGTTGGAGATACTCCTCGTTTGAACTCCCCTAATTTGCACAAAGGAACATTATCTTACTTTACAAGTATTACAAGTAAAAATATTGAAAATAATAAGCAGTTATGGGGTGTCAAATGATTATCGTCAATGTCAAAAAAGGTGAATCCCTAGATCATGCGCTGAAAAGATTTAAACAGCAATGTCAACGCGCAGGAATTCAGAAGGACCTAAAAAAAGTCAGTTTTTACATGAAGCCCAGCGAGCGCAAGAAAATTGCACGACGTATGGCGAGCCGTCGTTATCGAAAAGATGACTGAGGATGACTTCGGAAGTGCGTTGGCTAAATAAAAAAATCCCTGCATCTCAGTATGGTGTGATCGAAAAGAACTCCGACCAACACGGTGGGCACCGCCTGAACGTTTTTTGCGTCCACTACCCCGAAGCTTCGGGGTGAGGCATGCAATACGCGCACAGAGCTGAGTTCCCATATTATAGGTGTTAGCTCTTTTTTATAATATGCCACACCGAGAACGCAGGGATTTTATGAAATCATGTTAATAAAATTCTCCCAAAAAGTCAAGCAAAAATCCCTCGACAATTTTCACCCTTTCAAATCCTCTCTCAGATCCGAATCGGACTAAGCCATAACCGTAAAACTAGTTGCATTTGTAAATGCAAATCTTTAAGTTTTGTACAAGGTCTTTTCGATATGCGCCCAATAACTTCAAACGGCTACTTGCGGAAAGCCGCATCATTTTTAATTGATTATAAACAGCCGCTCGTACCTTTTCCAATTGAAGAACTAAACCCAAGCGGAAAACCCTCAGACTTGAAACGGACTTTTAACTCAAGCAAGAGTTGATGCCATGATCCACTTCGATTCAATTGGCAAAACACTTATTATCCTGGGTCTCGTGTTAGTGGCGGCCGGTGGAGTGCTTCTGCTTTTCAAACAAATTCCATTCTTGGGGAAACTTCCCGGTGACATGCTCATACAGAAGAAGAATTTCACATTTTACTTTCCGTTATCAACATCTATACTCATTAGCGTGCTCGTAACATTACTCTTTTATCTATTTAACAAACGATAAATTCCATCCAACACGATGAAGATCATTTCCTGCAGTACTGCTAAGACCCTGTTCTTCGCATGTCTATTGTGGTTATCATGCGCGCCAAGCCAAACGGTCGGTCGTTCCTCGAATTCCGTTGTGCACGTCATCGAAGTTGAAAGCATTATAAGCCCGGTCTCCGCTGAATTCATCACCAAGTCAATCATCCGGGCAGAGGAAGAAAACGCCGAATGCTTGATCATCGAATTGGACACGCCAGGCGGATTATTAGAATCGACGCGTGACATCACCAAAAGTTTTTTAGCAGCCCACATTCCAATTGTGGTTTACGTGGCGCCCTCTGGCGCGCGCGCTGCGTCCGCTGGCGTTTTCATCTCCTATGCTGCTCATCTCGTCGCAATGGCACCCAGCACTAATATTGGCGCCGCCACCCCCATAACAATGGGTGGTGAATCTGATAGCTCGAGCGCCCTGACCCACAAAATCACCAACGACGCCGTCGCGCAAATCAAAGGCTTGGCGGAAAAACGCAGCCGCAACGCAGAATGGGCCGAAAAAGCAGTACGTGAGGCAGTGTCGATTACCGAAACCGAAGCATTGAAACTCAATGTCATCAATTTCATTTCCCCCTCGCTTGACAGTCTGCTTAAACAAATTGACGGCAGGGAAGTTGAAGTCACGCAAGGCAAAGTTACTCTAAAAACCCGGGACGTGCAAGTCGTTCACCGGGAGATGAACCTGCGCTACCGCATACTTGAAAAGATATCCGATCCCAACGTAGCCTATATGCTGCTAATTTTTGGATTCTACGGAATTCTTTTTGAACTGTACAACCCCGGCGCCATTTTCCCGGGCGTCGTGGGCGCACTTTTCCTGATTTTAGCTTTCTTTGCATTGAGTACTCTGCCAGTCAATTACGCTGGACTACTACTCATTCTTTTGGCTATTGTGCTTTTTATTTTGGAAATCAAAATTACCAGTTATGGACTATTAACCATTGGCGGAATTCTATCCATGATCCTCGGCTCTCTGATGTTAATCGAAAAAACTCCGGATAATTTCCAACCCGTCGTGTCGATTTCGTTGAGTGTCATTATCTCGATGGCGATCGTCACTGCGCTTTTCTTTCTATTCGCTTTGGGCCTGACTTTCAAAACCCATCGCAAGAAAGTGACCACTGGCGTCGAGGGCATGGTTGGTGAAACTGGCGTGGCGCAAACGACAATCTCGCCGGAAGGCACCGTCAAAGTTCACGGAGAAATCTGGAAGGCCAGCAGTACTCAACCCATTAAAAAGGGAGGCAAAATCCGCGTCATCGCAGTCGAAGGATTGCGACTGATGGTGGAAAAGATAAATTAATTCACAACTATCTAAAACCAGGAGGGAGAAATGTTACTTTATCTAATTGTAATTTTAGGCTTAATGTTGCTCTCCAGCGCCGTTCGAGTGCTGCGGGAGTACGAACGCGGCGTCATTTTTCGGCTTGGTCGTCTCGTGGGCTCTCGTGGGCCCGGACTCATTCTGCTCATTCCTCTCGTCGACCGTATGGTGAAAGTGAGTTTACGCACAGTGACAATGGATATTCCGCCGCAGGATGTGATCACCAAAGACAACGTTTCTGTAAAAGTCAATGCGGTTCTCTATTTCCGTGTAATGGATCCGTCAAAGGCGATCACCGAGGTCGAGGATTATTTGTACGCGACATCGCAATTGGCACAAACCACGCTTCGCAGCGTGCTGGGCGGACACGAATTGGATGAGATGCTCGCCGAACGGGATAAAATCAACGCCAACCTGCAAGAAATTATCGATAGCCACAGCGATCCTTGGGGCGTGAAGGTTGCCCTGGTTGAAATCAAACATGTGGATCTCCCGCAGGAAATGCAGCGCGCCATTGCACGGCAGGCCGAGGCCGAGCGCGAGCGTCGCGCTAAGGTCATCCATGCGGAGGGCGAATTCCAGGCGGCCGCAAAATTGAAAGATGCCGCAAAGATCATTAGTGAATATCCCGAAGCGCTGCAACTGCGTTTTCTACAAACGTTAACCGAGGTGGCAGCGGAAAACAATTCAACCATTGTCTTTCCTATGCCTATCGATCTACTGAAAAGCTTCATGACTAGTTCGGAAGATAAAAAATCTCGATCGCGCTCCGGTAAGTAATTTCTTGGGTTGTCGGTTACCACTACGTCACAAATGGATATCCGAGACAAGCTGCGCCAGATTGAGTCGCTGCAACTCAAGCCCGAGCGAACCCCAACCTTCCGCAGCTCTTCGCCGGTTGCTGAATATGAAATCGGCCGCGTCATTGACGGCTTCATGAAGCTCACTCCCCACGGAGAGTTTTTTTGCCATCAAAGGGATTTCCCGCCCGGGCATCACCATGGTCAAATTGAAATCGCTTCGCTACTTTCCAAACCGGCTGCGCTCCTAAGCATCGTCGGGCAAAATCAAATCTTTGACAACATTGATTTAAGAAAAATCCTCTTTCTCGATACCGAAACCACCGGCATCTCCGGCGGAACAGGTATGTATGCATTTCTCGTTGGATTGGGCTATTTCACTGAAACTGGTTTTCGGGTGGAGCAATTTTTTTTGGATGAAATCCAAGATGAACTCGCGCTGCTGCATGAAATCAATCAATTGCTCGAACGTCACGAGCTGCTGATAACCTACAACGGTAAATCTTTCGACGCGCCGCTGCTGGAAACCCGCAACATTTATCACCGCCTCTCGACGATACTCACCAGCAGGCCGCACCTCGACCTGCTGCACAGCGCTCGCCGACTCTGGAAGTCGAGTCTGCCCGACTGCGCCCTTACAACAATTGAATCACACGTTTTGAAACACCAACGCGTGGGAGACATCCCCAGCTATTTGATCCCACAACTCTATTTTGATTATGTGCATGACGGCGACGCGCGTCCGCTGCGGCCGGTGTTTTATCACAATCAGCAGGATATCCTCGCGATGGCGGCGATCATGGTGAAATTTCTGGCAATACTCGAATGTCCTCTTCACGAAAGCGTGAGCGCACCGGAAATTCTCGCCCTGGCACGCATGTATGAAAACATGGCTCGATTCGAACGCGCCCTCGAATTGTATGCGCACCTTTTTGAACGACACTGGGAAAACAAATATCGCCCGGAGGCATTGTTCCGAAGCGCTTTGATTTACAAACGACAGGAAAAATGGGCGGAGGCCGCAGAAGCGTGGGAAACCTATTTAAGGACTGAACCCTATCACCCTCTGCCCTACGTCGAGCTGGCGAAGTACTATGAGCACCGAATGCGGGATTTCATCAAAGCTAAGGGCTTGGTTGAAAAAGCTCTCTCAGAATTGAACGTCATGGAGGGAATCGGCCGCAAAATTGAGTGGCTGGTTTATAAAGATGATCTCGAATACCGTCGCAACCGACTGATCAGAAAAATAAACTCCGCAGCCGCTCTAAAAAACCAGCCGAAAGTAGATTTCCACCAAATCGGTTTCGACGAATCGCCGCGCTAATTATGGCCGCTGGCCGTGCCGTTGGTCATAACACGATTGCTTTTACCCAAGCCGATTTCGAGTTCGACGTACCTGCCTTGTTGAACCTTAACATTGGGAATGACTTTGGTCAGATAGCCCTGGCTGCGAATCTCGATAGTATATGTTCCCGCGGAAACGACGCGATAGAACCCGCCAAAATCGGGATCGGATTTGCGTGGCGCCACATAATCGGAGGCATATTCCAGAACTTCCACCTCTGCCAAAAGCGGTTTCTTGGTTTCTGAATCAAAAACATGGCCGCGAATGCCGGTTTCTAACAACCGGTTGATCAAATAAAACGCGCCGTTTTGATTTTCTTGTACGATGAAAGGCACGCTCGCATCGGCGGGAAAATAATCGTTCCCAACCTCGATGATGAAATCAATCACCCGCTGATGGCCGTACATCCAAGTCGAGCTTTGCCCGACGCGACCGTTGAGCGGCAAAATCGAGTAGCGACCGCGACCGGATTGGCGGCGGATATTGGCGGACATCTCACTCGCAATGTTCACGATGAGATCGATATCCGGCGGCCGTTTGTAATTTCCCCATGGGAAAAGAATCGATTCGCCGTAGCTGTGGTAGGAAACGCCGAAGACGAAGTTTTCACGAATGGCCAAATTCATAACCGCCCGCGTTTCGTTTTCCGAAAACGGCAACCGGCCGCGGTAAAACCAACTGCCAGGTTTGCCATCGCCGCCATCATTCCAGTTATAGTCATAGTTGCGGTTTAAGTCAACGCCATCCACAAGCGGATTGAATACGCCGTCGCCATCGTTGTCGCGCAAATTTTTTCGCCACCACGGAAACGAGACGTTGTTCTCCATGACGTATTTGTAGCCGTCCGGATTCACCAGTGGCACGAACCAGATCTCTGCATTGTCAACCCAGCGCGAGACCTGATCATCGTGGCCGTACTTCTCACAAATGGTGTTCATGATCCTGAAGCAGATGCTGGCGCCAATCGGCTCGCGTGCGTGATGCACGCCGGCGAAAAAAATCCGCGGCTCATCTTCGCGCACTTCCGCGTTGTCGGAAATCTTGATCGCGCGAATCGGCAACCGCAACGTCGTGCTTTCGCCAATTTTCTCGACCTTGACGAGATCGGGATATTTCAGCTTGAGTATCTCGATATCGGCCTCAATTTCAGTGTGGGTCTTGTATGAGGTTGGAACTGTCGTATTTCTTCGCGGAAGAGCGGAAAGCGGCGCCACTTCAAAACCGCTATTCTTTATCCGCGCTAATTCATTTTCGGAAATAATGGCGTCAATATATTTTCCGCCATTGCGGCTTTTGACCTTGAGATCGAATTTCTTTAGTCGGAGAGAATCCCGCGGGCTGGGCGTAAAAATTCGCACGTCTATGTGGCCTTCGCCACTGCGTGCGGCAAGACCAGTCATTAGAATATGGCCCGAAACAATTGCCAACAAGCTGAATAAAAAAGTCAACGAGTGCGGTGCATGATCCTTCATACAAGTCAGCAGAGGGTTTGTAAATTAAGAATGTAATTTTATTACTAAAAATAATACAACAAATCGGACTATCTGCAAAATTCCGAGACGCTGATTTTAGAGAATTTTTAAAAAGCTGTTGGAATTGTGCATCAAGAAATCGATCAGCCATTGCCAATAAACGCCCAAGACCAGAGTCGGAATCGCTAATAAAACGAGCAGAACGACGTAGTATGGAGATACGGCGATCTTTGAGGACGCCTTGCTTTCCGGGGCTTCGAAATACATCGCTTTCAGAATTCGCGCATAGTAATAAAGAGAAATCACGCTGTTGATGATTCCCACAACGGCCAAATAATAGTGAAATGACTCTCCGCGTTGAATCAGCGCCGAGAAAAGATAGAACTTGCCGACAAACCCGCCGGTCGGCGGCAATCCGGTAAGAGAAAATAAGAACACGCCCATCGCAATGGCGGGAAGCGGCGCGCGCCACACCAGGCCTCGGTAATCGTTGATACTCTCGCTGCGCAGCAAATCCTGGTTGATGATCACAACTAAAAACGCGCCAACATTCATGAGGTAATATACTGACAAATAAAACAGGGTTGCGGAAACGCCCAATTCGGTCAACGTCACCACTCCCATCAGCGCGTAACCAGCGTGAGCAATGCTGGAATAGGCGAGCAGCCGCTTGACATTGTTCTGCATGATCGCAACTAAATTGCCGAGCGTCATGGTGGCGGCCGAAATAATCGCCAGTAGTTTAGGCCAATTCAAGTCGGCTAGAGCAAACCACATAGAGGTGTCGCCATTTGTGCTCGTATTAACCAACGCAACATTGAAGAAACGAATCAGCAGAGCAAAGCCGGCAGCTTTCGGGCCAACTGAGAGCAGCGCGGTGATGGGAGTTGGCGCGCCTTCGTAAACATCCGGCGCCCAAAAGTGAAATGGCACGGCGGAGATTTTATAGCCGAAACCGGCGAGCATTAGTAGCACACCGAGAAACAACGTCAACGGTTCGGGAGAGGTTGAGTTGAAAATGCGAGCGATTTCATGAATGTTGAAAGTGCCGGTCAAACCGTAAATTAAAGAGATGCCGTAAAGCATTAGCCCGGAAGAAAATGCGCCGTAGATGGTGTATTTCAAGCCAGCCTCGCTGGAACGGCGGCGCGTTTTCAAATAGGTGGCGAGGATGAAGGAAACCACACTCACCATTTCAATCGAGATGAAAATAGTCAAGAGATTCGTCGCTGAGGCCATCAAAAACATGCCCAACGTCATCGCAACAATTAGCGTAAAATATTCGCCGACCGGCCGCCCAGATAATTCCACCGACCCTATCGAAAGAAAAATCGCAAAAACGCTCGCCGCCAAAAACAGCACTTTAAAAAAGAAGGAAAACGGATCGACCACCAGCATATCGCTGAAAATGGATCTCGTGCCCATGTTGTATTGCGCGAGTACAGCCACGAACGCCACAATCAAACCGGCCAGCGCGATGAAAGACGTCCACGCCGAGCGCTCGTTTTTCAAAAGCAAATCGGCAATGATCAAGACGAGGATCACGCCCGTCAGAATAAGTTCGGGCACGAAATAACTCAGACTGCCGATGTTATGTTGAATAATCGTAGAATAGTCCATGTGCTATTGCAGGCCCAGTACTGAAGCCGTTCCGGTTGCAAGAACCACTTCGACAAGATTGTTTAAAGAGACTTTGATCAAATCCAGCAGTGGCGCGGGATACACACCTAAAATTATGATGATCACCGCCAGTGGAATCAAGGTGAAGAGTTCGCGGCCATTGATCTCAGGTAGCTCGGCGTACTTGGGATTCAACTGTCCGAGAAACATACGTTGAAACGTCCAAAGAAAATAGCCGGCAGTCAACACGATGCCCACCGACGAAATGATGGTGATGGCCTTGAGGTTGAACATGGTGGAGCCGAATGCACCGAGAAAGGAGAAAGCCTCACTGATGAAACTCGAGAGACCCGGCAGGCCGAGACCGGCAAAAAATGCAACACTCACCACCGCGGCATAACGAGGCATTCGTACCGCCAGTCCACCGAAACCGTCAATCTGCCGGTGATGGGCGCGATCGTAAATGACGCCCACCAAAAGGAAGAGCATCGCGGTGCCAGTGCCGTGATTGAACATTTGCATCACCGCGCCGTTCATTCCCAGCGACGTCAAACCCGACATGCCGAGCAGGACAATCCCCATGTGACTGATACTGGAATAGGCCACGAGTTTTTTCAAATCTTTCTGCGCCATGGCGCAGAGAGCGCCATAAACGATGTTGATCAAACCTAATATCGCCATGCCGTAAGCAAAGTATTTGTAACGCACGGCATCCGGCAGCATCGGGAAGCTGATGCGCAACATGCCGTAGGTTCCCATCTTCAGCAGCACGCCGGCCAGGATCACGCTGATAGCGGTCGGCGCTTCCACATGGGCGTCCGGCAGCCAGGTGTGAAACGGGAACACCGGCACTTTGATAGCAAACCCGATAAACAAACCCACAAAAATCAGCAGCCGAACATCAAACAAGTTGAGCAACCCGCCGTGGTTACGTTGATCCATCATGTGCAGCATGTTAAACGTGTGGCCGCCGGTGGCCGGATCGACGACGTTGAAATAAAAGACCAGCAGCGCCAGCAGCATCAACACGCTGCCGAAAAGCGTGTAAAGAAAGAACTTGATCGCCGCGTAGGGTCCGCCGCGCACCATGCCGTCCTCATCTTTGCGCGAGGGGCTGCCCCAAATGCCGATGAGGAAATACATCGGCAGCAGCATCACTTCCCAGAAAATGTAGAACAGGAAAAAGTCCAGCGAGCAAAAGACGCCCATCATGCCGGTGTCTAAAAGCAGGAACATCGAAAAGTAGCCCTTCACGCCTTTGTCGATGCCCCACGATGCGAAAATGCAAATGAAGGATAGCAGCGCCGTCAACAAAACCATCGGCACACTGAGGCCATCGATGCCCATAAAATATTCAATGTTGAAGGAAGGAATCCACTTGTACTGCTCCTGAAATTGCATGATGGTCGTGTTGCGATCAAAATTCATGAAAATCCAGACTGCGAGCAGCAACTGCAGGCCGGTGAAAATCGCCGAGATGATGCGAATGACATTCTTATTTTCTTTGGGAATGAAAAGAATGGGTAGAATGCCAGCAATTGGTAAGAACGTGATCAGAGTTAAAACATGATTAGCCATGTTTGAATTTCCTTTCCGCAGAGCGGATCGGCTCTGCCGACTCTCCAAAATTTATAAAAGCTGAATGATCGAGATCAGCACTACTACGAACAGCGCCATCAAGATATAACTTTGCACGCGCCCGGTTTGCAGCTCGCGCAGTTGCGCGCCGAAGAAGCGGATCATGTTGCCGACTGCATTGACCAGCCAATCAACGATACGCAGATCGATCCAACCGCCAGCAAACGAGATTTTGGCGGTGACGCGCGCCGCGCCGTTGACCGCGCCATCGATGATCCGTAAATCAAACCATCCAGACACCCGGCTGATGAGCAGCGTACCGGCAATGACGGTGGCGTTGTACATCTCATCAAAATAGTATTTGTTCCAGAGCAAAGTATAAACCGGCCGCAGGCGATTGCCCCATGCTTCGGCTGAAATTTTCTTCCAATAATAAGTGGCCGTGGAAACGAGAATTCCCAAACCGGCGATGACTACGGAAAGAATCAACGCGATGTTGTGGGCCGAATGCGCGACGCCGTGACCGGCTTCATGCGCGGGTTCAATGGCAGCCGCAACCGTCGCATACGCGGCCAAATCCGGTTTCGTGATCAAATGCTCGTACCATCCCCACCAGATCGTACCCACTGAAAAAATCGCCAGCACCGTCAGTGGAATCGTCATGACTTTGGGGGATTCATGGGCGTGATCGTACTTGTGGTGATCGCGGGCTTCACCGAAAAACGTCAGGTAAACCAAACGGAACATGTAAAATGCGGTGATGCCCGCAGAAAGAAACAGGATCAGTGCAATGATGATATGGCTCGGATGCAGCATTCCGAATTCCAGCGCGGATGCGAGAATGGCGTCTTTGCTCCAGAATCCCGACAGTGGCGGCACACCGGAAATCGCCAGCGTCGCGATGAGAAATGTCCAAAAGGTGACCGGCATTTTATTTTTAAGTCCGCCCATTTCGGTCATGTCCTGCGTGTGCACGGCGTGAATAACGCTGCCCGATCCGAGGAACAACAGCGCTTTGAAAAACGCGTGGGTGGTGAGATGAAAGAGTCCCGCGGTGTAGCCTCCCGTGCCGAGACCGACCATCATAAAGCCAAGTTGGCTGATGGTGGAATAGGCCAGCACGCGTTTGATGTCGGTTTGCACGATGGCGATGGTCGCGGCCATGAATGCGGTGATGGTTCCGATGTACGCGATGAACAGCAGCGCATCGGCGGTGAAGAAGACAAATATTCTGCCAACGAGGTAAACGCCCGCGGCCACCATCGTTGCGGCGTGGATGAGCGCACTGACGGGCGTGGGACCTTCCATCGCGTCCGGCAGCCAAACGTGCAACGGGAATTGCGCCGACTTGCCTATCGCGCCGCCAAAAAGTAACATGCCAGTTGCGGTCAACAATCCGCCGGCGAGTTTGCCGTCTGCAACGCCACGAAACACGTCTTCAAATTTAAAAACGCCGAGAGTCGCAAAAAGAATCATGATGCCGACGAACATACAAATGTCGCCGATGCGATTGGTGATAAATGCCTTTTTGCCGGCGTTGGCTGCAGAATCTTTTTCGAACCAAAAACCGATGAGCAGATACGACGAAAGTCCCACCAATTCCCAGAACACGTAAATTCCCAAAAAATTGTCCACGAGGATCAGGCCGAGCATCGAGAACGAGAACAGCGCTAAATACGCGAAGTAGCGACTGTACCGCTCGTCGCCGTGCATGTACCCGATGGAGTAAAGATGAATCAACGAACTGATGAGCGTCACCACGATCAGCATGACGGCGGTGAGGTTGTCGATATGAATTCCGAACGAAATGACGACCGGCCCGAAGTTGATCCATTCCCAACTGGATTGGATTTTGAAATTGGGATCATAGGCGGACAGCGCTTCGAACAAAATTGGAACGGCGAAAAGAAAGGCGGTGAACATGGCGCCGGTGGGCAGCCACGCGCCTTGTTTTGGCAGTCGCTTGCCAACAAAGATTTGAATGACAAAAGCGACCAGCGGAAGTAGTAAAATGATGATAGCGTTGGTTATCATACTCTAATTTTTTTCTTAAAGTCACTCCCGCGTGCTTTTGCAGGAATGTATTTCTCTACTGGCATAACTCCAGCGGCATGCGGCTGCGTGTCGCGACAACTAAAGGTAGCACATCATGAAAATTCGTGCATCTACCCCGCAATCGCACCACACATCATTAGGCCGCATGCCTTGAGAGCGCTGACTGGCCCGGCGGGGCTAAGACCAGAACTCGTCCCAAGCGTGGAGGTCGTAAAAGTGCTCCCTGCCGTCAATAACTCGACCGTCCTTGAACTCGAAGACGATACAGCAGTCAACTTCCAGTTGCTTGCCGTTCCGCTTCGCTGTGTTGTGATGGATTCCGACGATGCGGCCGTCGTCACTCCTGAGCACGTGCTGCAATACAGCCTTGAAAGTCCCTCCAGTGCCACCCGCATACCGGCCAAATTGGGCAAAGGCCGCCTCACGGCCCTTGTAGTCGCCAGCGATCGGGCTTCGCCCCGGCGTGTGCCACGAGGCGTTCTCGTGGAAAAGCTCGGTGAGCGTCTTTATGTCGCCCTTGTTGAAGGCCTCGTAACCGCGTCGCACGGTCTCGGCGTTTTTTTCTGCTTCGTTCATGATTTAGTTCTCCTTGGTTGTGATCGGTGATCGGTCTAGTGTCGATTGTTCCATTTCTATCGTCTCTCGCCTCAAATGTGCCCGCCTAACAAACGTTTACTAAACCTTTGAGGTTTAGTAAACGTGGTCTATGTTACCGCGCTAGAGAATCGGCTTCATCTAAATTAATAACAGAAAGGCGGCGAACATCGCGCCGGTTGGCAGCCAAGCGGCCTGCTTCGGCAGCGCTTGCCAACAAAAATTTGGATGGCAAAAGCCATGAGCGATAGAAGCAGAATGATGATGGCGTTGGTTATCATACATTCTTGATTTTAGCGATTTCGGAATTAAGCATCCGCGCAGACAAGTATCGGGTCAAAATATCTCTGCGAATATTTTCTCTATGTCAGTATCGATATCTCCGTTATAGTCAAAATGAGGAATGTTCAATTTCTCAAGAGCTTTTTTAAAACGTTTGTACCCATTCCTGCTTCTTAACTCAACCCAATTTACTTTCAAACTGTCAAGTTGCTTCTTGTTTGTCTCTGAAAGTTTATCCGCAATGAAGACCTTGCTTGCTCTTGCTATTACTGCATCTGCACTTTCAGGATTTCCACGTCCCATTAATTTAACTTCACACTGATACTCGTTGTTATCATCCAAGAGACAAAAGTCAATCTCACGCTCAAAATCAGGTCTTGTGGATTTTCCCTTGACCTTTGCTGCGTAGTGTTTGGCTGGAACTTTGTAGAGGTTGCAAAGCGTCAACATTAACGGTTTTTCAACTCGCTTTCCTGCTGAACTCCAAAGCCCGCCGCGCAACTCTGCTCTTTTCACTGCGAGAGTATTGATGACGATTAAACTCTCACTCACATTCAGGTCAACGCTTACCCCTTTGAATTTGATTGTAAGAGTCAATTCCAGTTCGTGTTCAGTCTCAACAAGTTCCTTGATACTCTTATATAAGATGTCATAATGTTCGTTTGAGGCGTCAATCACAATTTCTTTCGTTGACGAGTTGAACATATTGTGAATGGTCTTTTTGTTCAACCCCGAATTAATTGCGATTTCATTGGCTGGCAAATCGGGATTAAGAAAGGCATCCTTATACCAGTCAGTAGTTATGCTTTTGCTTTGCAGCTTAGCGTCGACAATCTTTTTGAAAAATTCAATGGCAAATTGCAGAAACTCGGCGTTGATAAGATTTACAACCTCTATTCTGTAATCATCTCCTTTGAGTAACTTTCGGATGATATTTTTCGCTACCTGCTCTGTTAGCGTCATTTACTGTTTGATGGAGTGAATAAAGTCAGTTAACGACAAAAATCTCGTCGCGTGCTCATTGAATAGGGTATTCTTACGCAGGAATGTCTTCATATAGTCAAAATATTTTTGGTCGACTTCGGTAAGAAAGAAATTCCTGCCCATGCTTTTTGCTGTCCTGCCAAGTGTTCCACTTCCTGCGAATGGGTCGAATACTAAATCCCCTTTGAAAGAATAATACTCAACCACTCTTTTACAAAGCTCAACGGGAAAAACAGCAGAATGAACCTTATCAAACTTAGGGTCAATGCTCCAGACATTCGATGTCTCATAACCGTCTTCTACCTTACTTTCCCTCACCGATTTCCAATCGTATTGTCGTATATTCCAGTCAAGGAGTTTTTCAGTCTGTTTACGGTAAACCATCAAATATTCAGTAACTGCGTTTGGTTTATATCCAAGTGGTTTTCGGTGTTGAAGGAATCCCGCGTTGCGATTTTTTACACTTGCTTCTGGTTTTACCCAAACAATATCATCAATAAACTCCCAACCCATTTTTACTAAGTATGGATGTAAGTCAAACGGTATCGGGTACCGTTTACTTGAATGTTGTCGGCTAATTCTCGGAATGATAATGGGGGAAGTATTTACTATTAAGAACCGTCCTTCTTTTGTTGTGCGGTGAACTGCTTTAAAGACTTCTTCGAGAAATTCAAGGTATGCTTGATAGCTTGGATAAATTGAATAATCACGAGCATTGTAGTACGGAGGTGAAGTGAATGTTAGGTGAATACTTTCATCAGGAACATTTCGCAAAACTTCCCTTACGTCTCCGTGAACCACAACATTTTCCAAATACTCGTACGTCTCTGCATGAGGTTGGTTGGTGGTTTTTTGTTTTTCTTTCGCAAAGTATTCTTTGTAAATGACAGTTCTCACCATTTCGTTTTCGTGATTCACAAGTGGTCTTAGACAACTGTCAATCTTTTCATCGCCTTTGAAAACAAGAAGCCCTCTAACAGCTTGGCAAACTACTTTAGGGTCAGAATCTTGAAGAATTTCAACAAGGATGTTTCTGGTTTTGGGATTTCTCATTCGTCCTATAGAAGAAACCGCTTCTCGTCTAACATTCGTATCGGGGTCAGTCTGTGCAACTTTCTTTAGTACCTTTAGAAACTCATCATCTGTCAGCTTACCTAAATTCTTTACCGTCCAGAAACGAACTTCACTGCTTTTACTTTCCAAAAGTTCTGGTAGCCAACTGCCATCAAAATTTGCAGGCAAATGTCCCAAATGTTCAAGTATGTTAAGCACATAGCTGTTACTATTCCTGTGCTCTTGCACAAGTTTGGCTATAGTTCCGTTATCTTCAGTCTTTAATTCTTTTATTTTTTCTTTAGTTAGCATATTCCCTACAATAAAAAAGATTGCAAATTGAATCTACCGCGACAGCGAATCAGCCTCATCTAAATTGATGGATTTGAGCCGTTCGTACAAATTCAAGACGATGGCCAGCGCCACCGCCGCCGAAGCTGCTGCGGTGACGATCACGAACACCGCGAAAATTTGGCCGTCGAGATCGGTGTCCACGAACCGCGCGAAGGCGATGAAATTGATGTTCGCCGCATTTAATATTAGTTCAATGCCCATGAGCACGGTGACCGCGTTTTTCTTCGTCACGACGCAAAGCAATCCCAGCGAAAACAGCACCGCGCTCAGAGCCAAATAATGCGTCAAACCAATCGCGCTCATCCTCTCTCCTTCCTCGCAATGAATGCTGCGCCAATCAAGGCTGCGAGCAACAGCACTGAAACGATTTCAAATGGAATCAAATAGTCGGTCATGAAATGCGTGCCCAATTTGGCGGAGGTCGAATTGAATTCTGCGGGCGCATACGATGCCCAGGGCGTTTTGTAAATCATGCGTAGTAGAATAGCCAGCACACCACTCACCACCACCAGGGCCGGCAGCAATTGCAGGGTGCCGATTCGCATTTCGACGTTGGTGACGCGCTGCGAAAGCATCACGCCGAAAATCAACAGAATCAAAATGCCACCGACATAAACGAGAATCTGCACGACCGCCACAAAATCGGCGGCGAGCAAAACGTAGATTCCGGCCACGCCAAAAAACGTAAACAGTAGTCCGACGGCCGAATAGATGACGTTTCGCGAAAAAACGA
>Ga0247727_10003455_pt1 | contig 34941 bp, 23 predicted proteins | sample WisWelCaveWW1625_FD_202498 | JGI IMG/M metagenome (GOLD analysis project Ga0247727, IMG submission 202498) | Biofilm microbial communities from Wishing Well Cave, Virginia, United States - WW16-25 | ecosystem: Environmental > Aquatic > Deep subsurface > Groundwater > Cave microbial mat | place...
GTTGGAGCGAGTCGAGGGATGTGGGTGTGGGCATGCAGGAGCCTCCTGTCCTAGCGTATCATATACGCACGGATTATTGAGACAAAAAAGAGAACCCAGCCAATCCTCACTCCTGAGACGCGCACCCCGGACAACTCTAGGACTTGCGGTACCATCGGGCCTATGGTACACTTACCGGCTGCGCCGTGGCGCTTTGATCGCCAAAAGGTCGCGGGGGAGTGAAAGAGGACCTCGGTTCGTCACCGCGGGTCGATTGGTCCAAGTCAGTGGCTGTCGGCCCAGCGGCAAGGCCGGCATATTTTGAAAGCCAGGGAGAGGTCCGATCGTTATGTTGGCGACCGACGTCCGGGATCTTCCTGGGGAGAAGTAATGGTGTGATAGACGCCACGGCCGGACCCGCAACCGATGGCGTCGTCGTCCCGAAGCAGTCTCGGCTGTCTGGTATTCTGGTATCGAGAGCCGCGGTGCGCGGCCGTTCCGGGAAGGACTGGTCGAGCTCCCTAGGGCGGAAAGCCTGGAGCGCCAGCAGGTGACCGGGCAGTGACCGATCTGATTCGCGCTGCATGCGCGGTGGGTTTGAGCGTGTGGCTGGCGTGCGCGGCACACGCACAAACCCGACCTGGCACCGAGGAAGCCAGTTCCGATGCGCAACTGGAGAGCCGCCTCCGGGCGTTTCTAAAGCAGTCTGCCCACGGCTTGCCATTCCGCGAAGCGCACCAACTGCCGCAGAAGGAAGCCACCAAGATATTGCTTCGAATCCTTGGGTCGGAGAAGGGAGCCGACCGTGATCTGCGCGCCGGAACCGTCGCACTGTTGGGGATCCTGGGCGACCCGGACGCCGTCGGGCCGCTGAAGGCCTTCATGAAGGGGGCCGGCTTCGGATCCCCTGTCGACAAGCGCGACTGCGCGGGTTTGGTTGACATTCCGATGGCTCTTGGGTACACGCTGGCGGAGATCAACCGCCAGCTGAAGCACTCGCGCAAGAAGCGCCTCGAGAAGGCTCGCGCCGATATTCTCGGTTACTTGCTGGGCGGCTTGCAGCCAGCATTCTGGCACAAGCAGGCCCAATGGACGAGCCCGGTCCATGCCACCGAAACGGAGCGCAACATCGCGCTGGCGAAGATGGCCATACTGGGCCTGGGGATCTCCGGCGACCCGCTGGCCCTCGCGGGCCGGCCCGGGAGAGAAACGGAAGGTCTGGAATGGCTTGCCCGGCACCTGGATCGCCACGATGAGGCGCTTCGCGGCCAGCGACCCGAGGCGGCAGCCCGCCATGCCTGGGTGAAAGACCTGAAACCGGAGGTATTGGACAATCTGAAGCACGCCGTCCGCGCGGCGATTGAAAACAATCGGTTCATTGCACAATACGGACTGGAGCGATACCACAGCCGCGAAGCTCTCAGTCTGCCGACCCCCGCCTCGAGGTAACCCGGCAAGCCCGACGCCTCGCGATCCCATCCTGGTCAACAACACCATCTGGTCGGAGCAACACAAGATCACCGTAGCGGGGAAGCTGTCGTGGTAAGGCCGTAGCCTCAAAACATCAGCCGGAAGCCCATCTGCATGGAGCGCGCCCCGCCGCCGGAGTTGATCACCCCGAAGGTCGCCGCGTTGGACATATTCGTGCCCGGGGCGCTGAAGCCTGGGGTGTTCGTGAAGCCGGTGGACTCCACGCGAACTTCGCCCCGCAGCCGTTCCCGGATCGGGATCACCTTGATGAGCGACAGGCTGAGGGAGCGCGTGCCGGGGGCGCGCAACTCGTCGAAATAGGGCGGCTCGGGGGAAATCGTGTACTGGTTGGGCAGCGCGACGAAGGCGGTGGTGTCGAAGTAGGCGTTAAGGCGGTTGACGATGGGGCCGCTCTTGGCGGCGTTGCGGATGCGGAGGGGCCGGCCGTTGGCCTGAGTGATACCGACCGGCGGGCCGGAGGCCAGGTTCACGAAACCCCCCAGCGACCAGCCCTCCACCACGCGACGGCCCAGAGCGTGGCCCGAGCGGAACGGAAGCTGGTAAGTGAAGGCCGCGCGCATCACCTGGGCCTGGTCGAACTCCGAGACGGTACGGTAACGGCGCGGGTTGACGATGCTGGTGGTGTAGTTGTCGATGAGCTTGGAGTTGGAATAGGTCCAGATGAAGTTGAGGCCGTGAGTGAGGCGCTTCTCGACCTTGAGATGGAGAGCGTGGTAGATGGCGCGCCCGGTGTTGGCGCCCTCCATGGTCAGGGTGGTGAACTGGGGGAAGGCCGGCCAGAGGCGGCGCTGGATGATGGTCGCGCCGGTGCCCAGCGTGGACGTGGCCGGGAACACGCCCAGGAACGGATTCGGGACGCGGGTATTCTCGGCGGCGCCCAGGGCCAGGAAGCGGTCGGGCTTCTCGTTGAGGTCGAAGCTCTCGAACTGCTTCAGGCTGAGCATGCCGACGTACGCGGCCTCGACCAGGATTTGGGAAGGCAGTTCGCGCTGGATGCTGAACTGCCACTGCTGGTTGTAAGGCGACACGCGCTGGTCGTTGAAGAAGCTGAGGCTGTCGCCGATCTGCGCCAGCGGCCCGATGGCCGTCCCCTGGGGCTCGCGGAGCCCGCTGGGGAACGGGTTGGCAAGCGTGGTGAAGAGGGTAGCTCCGCCGTCGATGGAGCCGACGTAGGGGGTAGTGGCATTGAAGGCGCCGAGCGCACCCAGGAAGCCGGTGTTGTAGGACTGGCCGCTGTAGAACAGGCCGTAGCCGCCGCGCAGGACGGTCTTGGGGTTGAGACTGAAGGCGAATCCGACACGGGGGCCGAAGTTGTTGCCGTCGATGCGGCCCTCCCGGCGGGACCGGCCGTCGATGCCCGCGAATTGGATGCCGCCGCGCAGGTCGAGCCCTCGGACCTGCACCGGCAGAGCGGCGCCGCGGTCGAAGCCATAGCTGACCCGGTTGTAGCGCTCGGTGTAGGGCGTCTCCAGCTCGTAGCGGACGCCGAAGTTGACGGTCAGGCGCGGGTTCACCTTCCAGTCCTCCTGCACGAACCAGGCGAGGTAGTGGTTCTGGAGCGACAGCGGGCTGTTGTAGCCGAACGAGCCGGAGTTGGGCGAAGCCAGCAGCACGGAGGCCATGGCGGTGCCGGTGCGGTCGGCCGAGGAGTTGGTGAAGGGGTCGGCCTGCGTGAAGACGGGATTGAAGGTGAAGTCGCCGGCCGCCTGGTTGCCCTGGGAAAGCCGGTTCCAGCGGACCAGGCGGTAATCGACGCCGAACTTGAGACTGTGGCGGCCGGTGAGCTTGGTGAAGTTCCCCAGCAAGGCGTGGAGATCGTTGGCCTCGCGGCTGGAGCTGGAGCCGATGGACGGAATGCCCTCCCCCAGCCGGAAGATCGGATAACCAGCGGTCCGCTGATTGCTGAGGATGATGCCGGGCAGATTCAACCGGGCGGCATCGAAGCCGACGGCGCCAAGATCGTTCGTGGTGGCGCGGCGGGCCAGGCCATAGCGGAGGGAGCCGATAAAGGTCGGCGAGAAAGTATAGGTGTCGTCGAGACCGAAATTGGTGAAACGGCGGCGGTCCACGTTCAGGTCGCTGGAGCTGCCGTCAACGTCGAAGATGCCCGGGAACAGCGAGTCGGGATCTTGCGATCGCAGCATGCGGCTGAAGCGGCCGAAGAGGCGCTGGCGGTCGCTGAGGGTGTGGTCGATGCGAACACTCACCTGCTTCTGCTCGACCTTGTAAACGCCGCTGCCGACCCAGTTGATGCGGCCGATTTGGGGTAGGGCAGTGAGGTTTGGGGTGGGCCAGAGCTTGAGGACGGCGCCGCCGATGGGAGTGATGCGGGAGGTGGGAATGCGCGCGCCAGCGAAGGGTTGCCGCGAGGTTCCGCTCGCCGGATCGTAGATGGCGAGGGGCGCGGCCCCGACGCGGGTCAAGGACTGGGAGAAGTCCCCGTTGCGCTCGGCCTCGGTGGGCACGCGGGCCTGGCGGGTCAGGTCGCGGGGTTCGCTGTCGCGCTCGAGCGAGGTCGAGAAAAAAGTCCGGTTGCGGCGGATGGGTCCGCCGACGGTGTAGCCCCACTGGTTGTATTTGACCGGGGGCTTGGGGACGCCGAGGCGGTTGTTGGTCCAACTGTTGGCGTTCAGCGCCCGCCAGCGCTTGAAGTCGTAGACCGCGCCGTGGAACTGATTGGCGCCGCCGCGGGTGGTGATGTTGACGGCGCCGCCGTTGGAGTGGCCGTAGGCGGCGTCGAACAGAGTGGTATGGACCTTGACTTCTTCGACCGAGTCGACCGAGGGAACGTAGACGATGAGGCCGCCGCCCTGGGGGACGGTATTGGGGATGCCGTCGACCATGAACTCGTTGCGGCCGCGGGTGCCGCCGCCGCCCGAGATGCTCTGGTCGCTCTGGGCGTTGGAGGTGTAGGTGCCGGTGCCGGAGGCGGTCACGCCGGGCGCGAGGCGGGTGAGGTTAATGACGTTGCGCGAGAGACTCACGGCGATGGCGCCGACATAGGCTTTGTCGACCACCTGGCCAAGGTCGGCGCTGGAGGTGGTCAGCAGCGGGGCGTTGGCGGTGACGGTCACGGTCTCGGCGGCGGCGCCCACTTCGAGCGTGAAGTCGAGGGTCACCTGAGTGTTGATGGAGACACGGATGCCCGGTCGCTCCACCTTTTTGAAGCCGGGGTGCTCGACGGCGATCCTGTAGTCGCCGGGGAGCAGGAAGGGGACCTGGTAGTTGCCCTGCCCGTTGGAGTTCGTGCCGGTGGAGACACCGGTCTCGACGTGGAGCACCGCGATGGAGGCTCCGACCACCACCGCGCCGGTGGGATCGGTGATGCGACCAAGGATAGTGCCCCGGTATTCCTGGGCCAGGGCCAGAAACGGAAAAGCCAGCAGCCACGCAAGCTTCATGGGGCCTCCCTGTAACGGACTATAGCATTCCGTGGCGCACGCTTCAGCGTGCCGGCGTGGGCTTCAGCCAAATGCTGCATAGTTTCTTGTGGGGCGGCCCCCCTGGGCCGCAGCCGGGGGCGACCTCTGGGCCCTGGTCGGCTTGGCCGGCTCACGGAAAGGCCCGGAAAAGGCTGGCCAGGGGGCCAGCCGCAGCGCGGGGGCGCCGCCCACATCGGGCCACCGTTCGGACAATGGCAAAAACCATGCCTGTGTTACCGCCGCCAACGCGCCGGGCTAGGGCTTTTGTCCGGCCGCGAAGAGGTGCTTGCGGCCGCGAATATACAAGACGTCGCCTGCGATGGCGGGCGTGGCCATCACCGTCTCGCCGAGCGGGTTGCGGGCGAGAGGCTTGTACTCCCGCCCCAGAGCCACTACATAGGTGTCGCCTTCCTCGCTGGTGATGTAAAGGCGGCCGGCGGCGGCCACCGGAGAGCTGCTGAAGCCGGTCTTCCCGTCGCCCAGCCGCTGCTGGTACAGCCGCTCGCCGTCGGCGAGAAAGTAGACGGTCAGAACGCCGTTGTCGAAACAGAAATAGCCCAGGCCGTCATGGAGGAGCGGGGTTTGCATGTAGTTGCCGGCGCGATCCGCCGACCAGGCCATGCCGGCGCGGCTGACGGTGATATCGCCGGCCGCGTCCGCGCGGATGGCGTAAATGGGCCGGCCCGAGCCATGCGCATTCGTAATGACGATGAGGCCGTCGAGAAATACAGGGGTGGGAACCGGGATATCCCCTCCGCCCTGGAGTTTCCACAGTTCCTGGCCGGTTTTCCGGTCGTAGCCGCCGATATGCTTCCAGCCGTTGACCACGACCTGTAGCCGGGCGGCGCCGCCGGCGGTGTAAGGCGCCACCGCCGGCGTGCCGAACGTCGGCACGTCCGTGCGCGGGGTGCGCCAGAGTTGCTTGCCGGTGGCGACGTCAAAGGCGCCCAGAAACGAGTCCTTCTGAACGTCGGCCTGAACCAGGACGGCGCCTTCGTGGATGACGGGCGAGCTGGCAAACCCCCACTGCGCGCCGGGGACATTAAAGTATCCGGCGTCCAGAATCCCAAAGTCCTTCTGCCACAGCGGCCTGCCGTTCAGGTCGAAGGCCAGCAGCCCCTCGGAGCCGAAGAACGCCACCAGGTGCTGGCCGTCGGTGGCAGGCGTCGGATTGGCATGGGTGGATTTGGGGTGGCGCTTGATCCTGGGCTGGCCGGCGGCGGCGGCGCGCTGCCAGAGGATCTTGCCGGATTTACGGTCGAGGCAATACACATAGAAGCGCTGCTCTCCCTCACCCTCCACCGGCTGGATGGCGCCATAGAGGCCCAGCTTGAGCACCGGCTCGCCGGCCGCGGGAACGGCGCTGGTGAGAAAGATCCGGTCCCCCCAGACTACCGGACTGGAGTGGCCGAGGCCGGGTATCTCCGTCTTCCAAAGAATGTTCTTTCCGGACTCCCCGTTCCACTCGACCGGCGGGGAGCCGGCGGCGGCGACGCCGCTCGCCGAGGGCCCGCGAAACTGGGGCCAATTCGCGCCGCTGGCCGCGGCGAGCCAGGCGAAAGTCGCGCCCATCCGCACAGCATTTTTCATCAGCGGAATCCTTCCACCATCATGAGATCGGCCTCGTGTTGTTCCCGCTGGGACCATACCAGCGCGTGGCCGTCGGGCGTCACCGAGAAGCCGGAATACAGGGCGATGGCGCCGATGCGGTGGACTTCGCTGATCCTGCGGGCAGCGAAGTCGAAGAAGCGGATGGCGACGCCCGGCGTCCGGTGGTCGACAAAATAGATGCCGGCGGCCGCCACCGCCCAGCGGCCTTCGCGAACGACGCCCTCGATCACCCGGGTTTCAAGTCCGCCCTCCACCGGGACGCTCCACAGGCCGAGCTGCTCGCGCTCTTTGGTGTAATAGAGCAAGCGGCCGTCCAAGGATTCGAAGGCTTCGTAGCCGTCCTTGGTGGTGACCTGGCGAGCCGGACCGCCGCCGGCCGGCATCTTCCAGATTTGCCGGGAGCCGGAGCGGTTCGAGCGGAAGTAGATCCACCGGCCGTCGCGACTCCACGACGCCCGGCCTTCATCGGAGGGCTCGGTGGTGAGGCGCGCCGGCACCCCACCCGCCGAGGGTATTACGAAGATATCCCGGTTCCCCTGGAGGTGGGACGTAAAGGCGATTTTCGAGCTGTCGGGCGACCACCGGGGAGCGTCGGTGTAGGGACCGCGGAACGAGGTGAGCTGCCGGACCCGGCCTGCTTGGCAGTCCGCGATCCAGATCTCGCGGTGGCCGGAGCGCCCGGAGGAGAACGCGACCTGGGCGCCGTCCGGGGAAAGAGCCGCCGAGTCGTCCTGCAAGGTGGAAGGGGCCAGCACCACCGGCAAAGCAGGCGGCCTCCACAAACGGAGGTTCATGTCGATGGTTTCAACCTGGACGACCAGGCGATCGCCGGCAATTGCTGGCCGGAGAGGCCCGCCCGCCGGTCCCCCGCCCGTCAGCGCCAGGCTGCGGGATCCGTTGTCGATCCGCAACCGCTCCAACCCGCCGCCGGCCGACCCGAAGACGATTCCCCGGCTGTCGCGGGTCCAGGCGAGGCCGTAGATGCGGCGCTCGTCGAAGCTCAGCCGGCGCGCATTGCCGCCAGCGGCCGGCGCCACATAGATGTCGGCCTCGCTCCCCGAGCGGTAGCGCACGAAGGCCAGGTGGCGGCCGTCGGGAGAGTAGGCGGCGGCTACATCCCCGTGGATGCCGGCGGGGGGGGCGGTCAGACGACGCCGGCCGTCCCCTTCGAGCGGGGTTTCGAATATGGCAAAGGGCCGGTCGTTGGGGAAAATGACGCGTTTCCCGTCGGGGCTCCAGGCGAGGCCGACGCTGGGGTCGATCCACGCGGGAGGCCGCAGGGAGGCCAGACGGCGCCCGCCGGACCCGTCGGGCGCGATCACCAGAAGTTCAGCGGACTCGTGGGTCCGCCGTACAAAGGCGATCCAGCGCCCGTCCGGCGCCCAACGGGCGTAGAGGTCCTGGGCGGGGCCGGAGGTGAGACGCCGGGGCTCCCCTCCGGCAACCGGGCGGACGAAGAGGTCAAAGTCACCCCGCGGCTGTTCCCAAGTAAAGACCACCTGGGAGCCGTCGGGCGAGAGGGACGGGTAAATCTCGCGGCCTGGATAGGACGTCAGGGGAACCATGGGCAGGACAGGGGCGTGCGAGACCGGCCATCGGGCCGCCACCAGCCCGGCCAGAGTGACCAGGACCAGAGCCGCAACCGCCCAGGCCGCATACCGGCGATGCCCGGGCCGCCGCCGGGCGCGCCAAGCGTCGAGCTCCTCCCGGCAAGCATAGACCGAACCCTGCCGGGCGTGCTCATGCCGGTGGACCGGCAGCTTCTCCGTGCGCTCCCAACGCTGTACGGTCGAGACACTGCGGCCAAAGTAGACGGCAATCTCCTTCCAGGATTCCAGGCGCGGCCTCTGGTCCACAGGTAAATATTACGTCAAAGCGCGTCACAAGGCCAGCGAAGCACTTTGGCGTGCGGCGAAAGGGGCCGCACCGGGCTATAAAGGCTGCCTATGGGGGTTTCTCACCAGCCAGCCGCCGAGATGAGGCTCGGCTCTGGAGCGGCCTGTGGCCGCTCCGGTTGTGGGTTGTGGATCGTGGGCTCGATCGCGGCGGCGGTAACACAGGCATCAGCCAAGCGGTCAAATGTCCAAACTCGAAGAGCCGGCACTCGTGCCGGCGCCTGTTCCGCGCTTGCCTTGCGACGGCGCGTCTTGACTCTGATCACCGGGCTGATCCTGGCTTCACCTGGTCTCCCGGCGGCCAAGCTGTACGTGTCTTCCTCATCGTGGACGGGAAGCACCAACGAGGTGTTTCGCTACGAGGCGCCGGCCAGCGGCCCACCGGCGCTTGAGTGGGTAATCACCCATCCCAGTTTTGACCGGCCATCCGGGCTGGTGTTCAGTCCTTCCGGAGAGTTGTTCGTCACCAGCACGACGCCAACTGCTTCTGCAGGCGTCGTGACGCGCTTCCTGACTCCACTGGGGGCGCCGGCGCCCAATGGCGTCATTACGAACCCGGCGTTTCAGGGTCCGTTCCATGGCGTGTTCCGGAATGGGGAGCTGTTCATCGTCAACATGAATGCCGGGAACATTCTGCGCTATCAATTTGACGCTGCCGGCACGGCCCTTCCGAACGGCCTGATCAGCAGCGGCCTGACCACCTCTGTCCGGGGGATCGTTGTGACGCCTTGGGGAGAGCTGTTCGCCAGCCACTGCTGCGACGGGAGTCCTGTCGTTCGATTCACTTTTGACGCCGCCGGCAATGCGGCTCCCAACGGCTCCTTCAACCACCCCTCCCTCTCGGGAACCCACGGGATGGCATTCAGCTCCTGGGGCGAACTGTTCGTTGCCAATCACAGCACCAATGCCGTTTCGCGTTTTACTTTCGATGCCGCCCGAAACGCGGTTTTCAACGGCGAGATCACAGGCAATGGTCTGAACGGCCCATTGGCGTTGGCTTTCAGTCCTTCCGGCGAGTTGTTCGTTGCCAGCCACAACGCAGGGATCGTTTCGCGTTGGACCTTCGACCCCTCGCGCCACCCCATGGCCAACGGAGCTTTCGCCACTGGAGGCTCGGGCCTTGTCGGGATCGCTTTCGGCCCGGCCGCGCCGGCAGGCAGCGACCTAACCGGCCCGGTGACCTCCAACGTCGTCGTGACGCCTGCCGGGCCCCTGGTCGCCAGCACCCCTACCGTCATGGCCGCGGTCAGCGACGCGTCGACCGGCGGCGCCCGCATCGCCATGGCTCAGTATCAACTCGACGGCGGACCCCTGGTGGTGATGTCGGCCGCTGACGGCGCCTACGATCAGACCAATGAGTCCGTGACCGCGAGTTTCGGCCCCCTTGCCGCCGGCTCGCACTCCATCTGCGTCCGCGGCACGGACGCGGCCGGAAACGCCGGCGCCGCGGTCTGCGCCAGTTTTTCGGTGACCGCCGCTTCTCAGGCCAGGCTGCTCACCTCCTCATCCTCGATCTCGGGAACTACCAATGAGGTGTTCCGGTATCTTCTGATGCCCACTGGAGCCCCGGCGCTCGATCTTACGCTCACCCATCCCAGCTTCGATCGCCCCACCACCCTTACCTTCAGTCCAAGCGGTGAGTTGTTCGTCCCCAACACTCCGGGCGCGAACCCCGGTTCCGTTTCCCGTTTTCTGAATCCCCAGGGCGCACCGGCATTCAATGGAACGATCAGTCCACCGTTGGTGAACGCCCCGCTGGGAGCAACCTTCCGCCATGGAGAGCTGTTTGTGACGCAGATCTTCAGCGGCAGCGTGGGCCGGGTCCGGTTCGACCCGGGCGGAGCGCCTCTTCCCAACGGCCAGATCACCGCCGGGCTGGTCTCTGCGGTGAGTCATGTCGCCAGTGCGCCCTGGGGCGAGCTGTTCGTCAGCCAGTTCTGTTGCACTTCGACTCCGATCCTGCGCTACGCCCTCGATGCCAATGGCGTCGCCACTCTTGCCGGAGCCATTTCGCACCCCTCTCTGAGCTTCCCGCGCGGGATGGCTTTTGGCCCTTGGGGTGAGCTGTTTGCCGCCAACTACGAAAGTCACACCGTCTCGCGGTTCACGTTCGACGCCAACGGCAATGCGGCGCATCGCGGGGACATCACCGGCAATGGACTCAACGGGCCGCTGGAGCTGGCGTTCAGCCCGTGGGGTGAGCTGTTCGTCACCAGCCACAACACGCCCTACATTTCGCGGTGGACATTTGACGCTTCTGGGAACGCTTTCCCCAATGGGGGCTTCGCGACTCCGGGTTCGGGTCTGTCCGGCATCGCCTTCCTGCCGGCCGGGGCCCCCAGCCTGGACACCACGCCGCCGCCAGTTTCCGGTGTGCTCGCCGCACCGAACCCGGTGGCGGTCAATACCGCCGTCACCCTCACGGGAACGGTCAGCGACGCGGCCACCGGCGCCAGCGTCATCGCCGCCGCCGAATACCAGATCGACGGGGGGCCGTTCCTGGCTATGGCCGCCGCCGACGGAGCCTTCAACCAGGTTGCCGAAAACGTGACCGTGGTGGTCCCGGGGTTCGCATCTGCCGGGCTCCGCAACCTCTGCGTGAGAGGGCGCGATGCGGCCGGCAACAGCGGCGCCGTCGAGTGCCTCCTGCTGGCCGTGTACGACCCGTCAGCTGGGTTCGTCACTGGGGAGGGTCAAGTCTCCTCTCCGGCCGGGGCGGATCTGCCAGATCCGGCTGCGGCCGGACCGGCGCTGTTCGTCTTCGTCTCCCGCTACAACCCGGGCTCGACGGTCCCGGATGGCAATCTTCAGTTCTGGTTCACGGCCGGCAACCTGCGTTTCCGCAGCATCGCCATGGATTTCCTGGTGGTCACCGGCCAGCCGCGCGCCATCTTCCGAGGCGATGGCCTCATCAACAACGCCCAACAGTGCAAGTTCGAAGTCGACGCCTGGGACGGCTCCTTCCAGCCCGGAGCGGTCGACGCCTTCGGCATCAAGATCTACTCTTGCACTGGCGGCGGAGACCGATACCGTCTGGACCCCAAGTCCTTGATGCGCGGCAACGTGATCATTCACCCGTAAGAAGCACCCGGAGGCAGCGTCTCGCCCCCCTGGGAAGTGATGGGCCAGTCGCAGCCGCTGGTGTTATCCCGAGCGTAGCCGGTGTCATCCCGAGCGTAGCCGGTGTCATCCCGAGCGTAGCGAGGGATCTGCTTTCGCACCGGCGCAACAGCAGATCCCTCGCTACGCTCGGGATGACAAACGCCACCACTTTTATGTCGCACCCCCCCTGGGAATCATTGGCAAGCGCTTCCTCCGCGGCAGGAGCTATACTGGAGTGTTGCTTGCGGCCTGAGGCCTCGGCAGCCAGGAGAAACGAAATGAAGCTCTATGTAGGAAATCTGCCTTTCCAGGCAGGGGAGTCGGATCTAGAGAGCTGGTTCGCTGAGGTCGGGATCACCGTGGAAAAGGTCACCATCATTCGGGACCGGTTCAGCGGCGAGCCGCGCGGTTTCGGTTTCGTCGAGATCGCCAGCGCCGACCAGGGTCAGGCGGCGGTTCAAGCGTGCAACGGCAAGGACTTTATGGGACGGGCGCTGGTGGTCAACGAAGCCCGGCCGGAGCGTTCCGGCGGGGGCGGGGGTGGGGGCAGGCCTTCCGGAGGTGGCGGTCGTCCTGGGGGGCCGCGCCGCCCGGGTCGCCGCGACAGGTTCCGCTAGAGGGAGCGGCCTGCGGCCGCTCCGTTGAAAATCACCCCGCCGGGCTGATAACTGGTGAAGCATTGGGCGGGGTGAGCGTGACTTGGTAACCCAGCCTACGCAGTGCGTTGGCCAGTTTCTGGGCCCGCCGTTTTCTGGCAGCCGGGTTGGTTTCGGTGCCTTGCTCCACATAGGCGACCCCGTCGTGGAGAATCTTCCACAGCAAACGGCCCAGCCGGTGCGCGATGGCCCAGATGGCACCCTTGCATCCCAGTTTGGGCGACAGGCGGCGAAACACAGTCTGGAAGTGGCAGCCCTTCTTCTTCACCGCCGCTTGCGCGGCTTGCGTGAGGATGCGCCGCACAAAACGATTCCCCTTGGGCGACCGCGAGCTTTGATTCTGCTCGGCGCTCTCCTCCGATCCGGGACAGGTACCGGCCCAGGAACTGAACTGGGCGGCGGAGGGGAACGTTTCGGCATCCACGCCCACTTCGGCTATGATCTGTTGCGCCGAGTCCACTCCAAAGCCGGGTATCTGGGCCACGCGAATCACGGCCACCTCGTGCCGCTTCAACTCCCGGGCTATCAGCGTGTCCAGGCTCTGGATCTGTTTATCCAGCAACTCCAGACGATCCAGAAACAGTTGCAACACTTCCAAGTGGATCGGCTCGGGCGAGCCGGTGAGCGCGTCGCCTAACTCCGCCAGTTTCACCGGGTCGGTAGTTCCTTTCGCTAGAGCCGCCAGAATGCGCCCCCCACTGAGCCCCAGCAGATCGCTGATGACGCTGGACAACTTGATGCGCGCTTCTTCCAACATTGCTTCCAGTTGGTTCTGCAACCGTATGCGGTCTCGCACCAGTTGGTACTTGCTCCGGCTCAGAGTCCTCCACATGCGTTGCTCGGCGTCCGGCACGAAACTCAGCATCAACTCGTCGGCGAGCCAGCCGCTTGGCGTCGCGAAAGTCGCTCTTGCGTCCCTTGGGCGCCTTATTGGAATACGCCTGCGCCAGATGCAGTTTCTCGAAATGCGGTTCCAGGTCCAGCCACACAGGCTTCCAGTACTGCGCTGTCGATTCCATCACCACTTCGGCGACGCCTCGTTCCTTCAGCCAACTCACTATGTGCTGGCGCTCACTGTTCCCCGCTCCGAATCGGCGGCACTCAAACTCCAGCGTCTCCCCGGTTGCATCCTCGACCTGGTCGGCGGCGGTGGCCACCACCGCCATCAGCACCTTCTTGTGGATATCAATCGCTGCTACTCTGTATGACATGTCTTCCTTTCAGCGAGGAAGTGGTGGAACGCGCGGTAAATTAAATACGCACCGTTACGCGCTATCGCCCTTCCTCGCCGGAAGGGCAACGACACAATGATTGGTTCAAAACACACGTTCCGGATCAAACTCCCTTACGGCCTCGACTTGTCCAGAGCGGAAACGACCTCTTCTATTCCTCGCGTAAGGCATCCTATCGCACCGCATCCCGATTTTCATCACTTTTGGTGGGCCGCAGGCCCATGGAAGCACTCCCTGGAGTTTGGACATTTTCTCAGGCAGGGAACGGGCTTGGTGGGGCGGCCCCCTTGGGCCGCAGCCGGGGGCGCCCTCTGGGCCCTGGCCGGCTCCTACCGCCTCAGAAAACTTGAATGGATTGAATCTTTGTGAGCTTTTCGAGACGATTTCAGGGTGAGTTCTTATCAGCGACGCCTTCCCCATTGGCACCCTCTCGGCCGGCCGCTCTTCCTGACCTGGCGGCTCCACCGCTGCCCCCGCACCGATCCTTTCCCCCCGCCAGCCTGACCTCCGGAAGGGCTTTCGTCACCATGGATCGGCTCCTGGACCAGGCTCGAACCGGCCCCTTGTAGTTGGGGCAGCCGCAGATTGCTCACTCGTCATGGATGCTCTTCGATACGGCCAGAACACCCTCCGTCACTACACCTGGCACGCCTTTGTGGTCATGCCGAACCATGTCCATCTGCTCCTCACTCCCCACATTGCTGTACCGAAGCTGCTGCGGTCCTTGAAGGGCATCACCGCCAAGCGAGCCAACCAGATTCTGGGGTTGACCGGCCAGCCCTTCTGGCAAGAGGAGAGTTACGGTGAAACGCATCCGGCGTGGCGTTTTTCACAGCGTCGTCGAATTGCAGCAGGCCATCCGAGAATACATTTACCAACACAACAAGAACCCCAAGCCGTACCTGTGGACCGCCAAAGCCAGGGACATTTTGGAAAAAGTCAAGCGCGCTTGGGCGGCGCTAAAGGCCCGCGGGTATGTTCCGAAAAACCAAACGTTCGCTGCTCTGCAGAGTATCGACCGCCGACTGAGTGCCGACGCCACCTGATCGACGGCTAGGCGCGCCGGCAAGTGGACTCCGCGGGGGGCTCATAACCCGATCCACAGACTGGCGGACTTACGGCCTCTGCCTCGGCGATCGGGCCTAAGCCCACTCCACCCTTCCGGGCCGCCTTCCGTTCAAAGTGTCCCCTAAACTAAGCGCTCGTCACGAAATAAGTGTGCCAGTTCGCCACAGCCGCTCCCTTTGGTCGCGGCTCGGAAACGGGCTCCGAGCCGCGACTGAAAGGAGCGGCTGGAGTGGTTATTTCGTGACGGCCCTAACCCCGCGGAACCGCCGGACCATGACCGGAGGGCCTTCCTGATCGGGACCAGAAATCGTGTTAAGGAACTTCTGACGCACTACACTAGCTAAGCTAGCGCTAGGGCGTAGTAGCGTGGATAAGCCCGGGAAACGGGGAAGGAGCGAAGGCCCGAACCGTGATCGTGAATAGTAGTGCGCGGCTCTCCTGGATGGTCTGCGCCAGCCAATCCGCTTCGGCGGAGTTTCCAGGGGGATAGGGTGAAGCCCGAAAGGAACCTGGGAGCGGCGAAACCTCCATCGGCGAAAGGCGACACGAACCTCCGGCCCGCAGGGGCTCAAGTCACGGAACCGCCGGATGCGGACCCGCATGTCCGGTGGTGTGGGAGGGGTGGAGCCGCGAGGCTCCCCCCTATCCCGATACGCCGGGGCGAAAGCAGATCCCTCGCTGCGCTCGGGATGACACACGCGCTGCGCTCGGGATGACACCGGCTGCGCTCGGGATGACACCGGCTGCGCTCGGGATGTCACCGGCGCCGGCTCCGCCTCCGAACGTTTCGTGACAGCTGATGGGACCGCAGCCACCCTTCTCCCCTACGGCGTCACGAACCACTCCGGCCTCTGGAACGGCGGCCGGGCTGCTCCATCAGCGTAATACCGGGTGAGCTCCGTCACCACCTCCAGAATGCGGGCCAACTCCGGGTAGCGGATCTTGTCGGCGGTGTCGGTGGGCTGGTGGTAGTCGGCGTGCAATCCGGTGAAGAATTCGACCGCCGGCACGTTGTGCCGCATGAAGTGGTAGGAATCGATCAGATAGGCCAGCCGCCAGGAAGGCTGCTGGTCCTCGACCACCTGAAGACGGTGACGGCCGCCGATCTCGACGGCCTTTCGGAACAGGTCCGGCGCCCCATGGGCGATGGCCTGCACCTGGCCCTGGCTGCGGCCGACCATGTCCACGTTGATGTTGGCGATCACCCGGTCCATAGGCACGGCCGGCTTCAAGGCATAGAACGCCGAGCCGAACAGCCCGCGATCCTCGCCGCTGGTGAAAAATACCAGGACGCTGCGGCGCCCCGGGGCTGCCGCCAGGCGCCGCGCCGTCTCCAGCACCACCGTGGCGCCCGAAGCGTTGTCGTCGGCGCCGTTCCAGATACCGTCCTGGCCCCCCGGGGCGGCGTGCGAGCCCAGATGGTCGTAGTGAGCCGTCAGGACCACAAACTCTTCCCGAAGCTTGGAGTCGGTTCCCTCGATCCGCCCCAGCACGTTGGCGGTGCGGCCGTCGCGGACTTTGGCCTCCACCTCGATGCGAACCTTCTTGTTCAACGGCCCGCGCGGGAGTTTCTCCGGATCCGAATCCAGCGCCCGTCCCAGGGCCTGGGGTGTGATCACCAGCAGCGGATTCAGGGCCGAGGCCGGCTGGCCTCCCGGTCCCAGACCCGGCTCACGGACGAACCCCACCGCGGCATGCCGCATCTGGCCAAAGAAGCCGCTTTCGGCCTCCGGGCCGCGGTCCAGATCCGAACTCGAGTAAACCAGCAGGCCGGCCCCGCGCGACACCGCCGCCAGCAGCTTTCCCATGCCGCGGTCGTTGCCGAAGACCGCCGTCCGGTCCGGCTCCCAGCCGGCCCCCCGGCGCGCCAGCACGGCCTTTCCACGCAGATCGAGACCCTCCAGATCGTTGACCTTTTTCTCCTCCGCCACCACTCCCAGGCCGGCGTTTACCAGGTCCAGCTCCACCCGTCCCGGCGCCGGATCCCAGCCAAAATTCACAAAGACATACTCGGCCGGCCGGATCAGGCGGTCAGCGATCCTGACGGTGACGCGAGCCTGGTCCGGTGCGTATTCGCCGATGCGATACCACTGTCGGTAGGCGCCGCCCGCGACGGGCCGCACGCCGGCCAGCCGCAGGGCCGTCTCCAGGTACAACCCCGCGGTGTCCAGCCCCCGGCCGGGAGTGCCGCGTCCTTCCAGGGCATCGTCGGCCAAAAAGCTCAGGTCGGCGCGCAAGCGCTCGGCCGCGCCGGTGGATGCCGGCGGTGGCGCCGGTGACTGGCAACCGGTCCACCAGCCCAGCAAGAAAAGCCACCCCCATCTCCTCATCCCTCATCCCCCAGCACGATTCTGCCGATTTTCAGGAGGCAGGTCAACTGCGATGCCGCTCCTACGAGCCACCAGCCAAGTCACGGCGCCCCCCGATCCGCGCCGGATCGAGCAGGCCATCGCCCGGCTCCAGGCGCTCCCGGCCTTCTATCCTGCCGTTCAAAAGGCCCTCAAACTGCTCGAAGACCCCTTCTCGACCCCGACTCACCTCCAACAGGTCATCTGCGCCGACCAAGCCGTGGCCGCCCGCATCCTCCAACTCGCCAACTCCGCCCACTTCACCACCTATACCGCTGTCCATACCGTGTCGCTGGCCATTACCCTGCTGGGGCGCGAGCGCATCCAAACCCTGCTGCACCGCTTCCTGGCTGAAGAGTTGATCCTGATGCTCTCTGGCCGCAAGCCCGCCGCCCGCCAGATCCGCGAGATCTCCCTGAACACCGCCGCCGCCGCCCGCTCTCTCGCCGACCGCCTGGTCCGCTCCGACGTGGAAGAGGCCCTGCTCGCCGGCCTGCTCCACAACATCGGCGAGCTGGTCCTGCTTTCGCAATTTCGCGACGACTACGAGGCTATGCTCCGCCTGGCGGAGCGCGAGCCCTTTCCGGTCGCCGAAGTGACCATCTTCGGCGTCGAATCCCGGATGGTCGGCAAGTGGCTGCTCGAATCCTGGCGTTTCCCGGCCTTCTTTCCGGCCGTCATCGAGCATTACGCCGATCCCTGGGCCGTCCACTTTCCCGCCGCCCCCCTGCCCCTCATCGTCATCATCCACACCGCGCGATTCCTGGCCGACTCCCTGCTGGCCGGCGTTGGGGCCGAGCAGGTCGCCGCCGAGGTTTCCATCCGGGTCCTCAGCACTCTGGAGGCGGACCGCAACTTCCTCCGCGACGTCTACGAAGGTCTGCCCGGCGAGCTGGCCAGGCTCAAGAGCGCCCTGGCTTGATGCCAGCGCGCCCCTTCCACCGAACGCCGTCTCCCAGCGTATGCGCCAGCGCCGACTCGATCGTCATCGCCGCGTAAACCAGCGCCGCCGCCGGCAACGTCAGGGCCCAGACCACCGGCAGCCGGTAGAGCCTTAGCGCCGGCACGTAAGCCAGGATCATGAACCCCAGCGTCGAGCCGATCGAAACCCCCAGCAACAACTGCAACCCCTCCGGCCGAGCCGCGAAAATACCCAGGCTCACCGCCACCACTCCGGCCAGCGGCAGACCAAATAGCGCTGCCAGTCCGGCCAGCGTCAGGGCCAGCAGTCCCCAGGAATACCGCAGCTGCGTAAACGCCGAACGGGTGACCATCTGGCGCAGCGACTTCAGCGTTCCGTAGCGCCGAAAACTGGCGGCCTGCACCGTGGCCCCCAGATAAATGTTGGCCCCGCTGCGCTTCAGCGCTCGAGCCAGGGCCAGATCGTCGATCCAGGCGTCGCGAATGGCCTCCAGCCCCCCGGCCCCTTCCAGCGCCGCGCGCTCGACCAGCACGCAGCCGCCCGCCGCTGCCGCCGTCCGCGACCGGGCGCTGCGCACCCAGTGGAAGGGATACAACAGGTGAAAAAAGAAGAAAAACGCCGGGATCAGCAGCCGGTCCCAGAAGGTTTCCGACCGCAGCAGGACCATCAGGGAGGCCATCTGGTAGCCGTGTCGCACGGCCATGCGCACCAGGTCGCGCACCAGGCGCGGGTCATACGTCACATCCGCGTCGGTGAACAGAATCCACTCTCCCCGGCTGGCCCGCAGCCCTTGCTCGAGCGCCCAGGGCTTGCCGCGCCAACCCGGCGGCGTCGTCGTCCCGGCCACCACTCGAAAAGCCACCGTGTCATGCTGCTCACCGATCTGGCGGGCGGTCTGGGCCGTGGAATCCTCCGAGCAGTCGTCAACCAAAAGCACTTCCAGGCGCGGGTAGTAGGAAGCCAGCACGCTCGGCAAGCTGAAACGCAGGATCTCGCCCTCGTTGCGCGCCGGAATTACGATGCTCACGGCCGGCCACCCGTCAGGAACCTTCTCGGTCTCGATGAACTCCAACAGGCTGTGGGCGGGAAAGCGCGCCCGGCTGAGAAACAGGTAGAGCCAGGCCAGCAGCAGGACGCCCGCTACGATCAAAGCTGCAATCATGCCGCCGCCCCCCGGTACAGCGTCCGGCTCAGCTCTTGCTCATACTGAGCGACGGCGGCCTGGATCCCGGCTTCGTCCCAGCCGAGCGAGGGCCCCGCGGCGCGCGCCGCCTCCAGCGCGCAATCCCGGCCCAGACAAGGGCCGAAGGCCAGTCCGGTGCGGCGCAGCAGCAGGTCCCCCAGCGTGCGGGCCTTCTCGCGCTCCACGGCATAGACGATCTCGGCGGCGGTGGTGGGACTGGAGGCGCAGACCGGCCGGTCCAGCTCCGGTCGCCGGGCGGCAAGAGAAACAATCTCGGCGGCGCGGCCGCCGTAGATCTCAGCCAGCCGCGGCGGCAAGGAATCGGCTTCCGGCGTCGCGGGCGCCCGCCGGATCAGCCTGCCCCGGCCCAGTTTGGCCGCCGCCACCGCCAGGGCCTGCTGGGCGAAAGCCCGCGCGGTGGTGAGCTTGCCTCCCACCAGCGTCATCAGGCCCCCCAGGCCTTCCTGCTTCTCGTGATCGTAGATGGCATGGTCGCGGGAGAGCGCCTGGGCCCCATTTCCGGTCGAGTGGAGCAGCGGCCGCGGCCCCGCATAGCTGTATAAGACCGACTCCGCCCTCAGGCCGGCGCCGGGAAACAACAGGTTGGTCTCCCGGACCAGGTATTCGACCTCGGCCTGGGTGGGGGCGGCCGCGTGCGGATCCTCTCCGCATTCTGTCTCAGTAGTTCCTATAAGCCACAGGCCCCGCCACGGAAGGATAAAGAACGGCCGGCGGTCGGAGCTGGCCTCGTGATAGATGGCGTGAGACGGCGCTCCCGGGAAGCCAGCCACCACCAGGTGCGCGCCGCTGACCAGCCGCAGCAGAGGCCGCCGGGGCGCCGCCGGCAGCAGCCGGCGCACGGCATCCGCCCAAGGGCCGGCGGCGTTGATCACCAGCCGCGCCCGGTGCTCCTGCCCGTCCTCCACCCGCACGCCGGTCACCGCGCCTCGCTCCACCAGAAAACCCGTTACCGGGGCGTGGTTGCGAACCTCGGCGCCCCGCTCGGAAGCCCGCAGCGCCAACTCCAGCGCCAACCGCTCCGGGTACACCGCCTGGCAATCGTAATATTGGAATCCGCCGCGTAGCCCGCGGCTCTCCAGGCCCGGCTCCAGGCGCCGCGCCCCGGCGGCGTCGAGAGCGCGATGGCGCGGAACCCGGCTGCTATGACCTATCAGTTGATAGGTCGCCAGCCCGGCCCGGATCCACCAGGCGGCCCGCGAATCCCTCCGGTACACGGGAATCAGGAAGGGCACCGGCCGCACCTGCCAGGGAAACTCCTGGAGCAGCGCCTCCCGCTCCCGCAGCGATTCCCGCACCAGACCGACCTGGGCGTGTTCCAGGTATCGCAAGCCCCCGTGGATCAGGCGCGTCGACCGGCTGGTCACCCCGGCCCCGAAATCGTCTTTTTCCAGCAGCGCCACGCTCCAGCCGTTCTCCGCCGCCAGCTCGGCCACCGCCGCCCCGTTGATGCCGCCGCCGATGATGAGAAGGTCGTGCATGTACCGACAACTGACAACCGACAACCGACAACTGACAACCGACAACTGACAACCGATGCTAGACTAGAATCTCATCCTACCACTCATGCGCGCCGCTTTCGGTCTCCTGCTGGTCGTCGCCGCGCTGGAAGCTGCTACGCGGCCCAGCCTCCTGGTCCTGATCGTCGCCGAGCAGTTTCGCGCCGACTACCTGGACCGCTACCGCTCCGGCTTCGGCCCCGGCGGCTTCCAACGCCTGCTCAAGGGCGGCGCGGTCTATCGCAATTGCCGTTACGAATACCTGGCCACCTTCCCGGCCTCCGGCGCCGCGGTGCTAGCCACCGGCGCCTACCCGGACCGCAATGGCATCGTGGCCGAATCCTGGTACGACCGGGCCGCCCGGCGCATCGTCCGCGCCGTCGAGGACCCCGAGCATTCCCTGGTGGGTTCCGCCGCCCAGCCAACCCGCCCGGGGGCTTCTCCACGCCACTTGGTGGGCGCCACGCTGGCCGATCAGCTGCGTCTGGCTACCGGTGGCCGCTCGCGCGCCATCTCGATCTCGCTGCGCGACCAGACCGCCGTGCTGCTGGGCGGCTTGGGGGCCGAGGGCTGCTACTGGCTCGACGCCGCCGGCCAATACATCACCAGCTCCTACTACACCGATACCCTGCCGGCCTGGGCGGCGGCCTTCAACCGCTCGCATCCCGTCTCTCGGTTCCGCGGACGCCCCTGGCGGGCCCTGGAAGCCAAGGACACCGCCCCGCCTCTCCGCCTCATCGACGGCAAGGGCCCCGCCGCCCAGGAGGACTTCCTGGCTACCTGGCTGGCCTCGCCCTTCGCGATGGAAGAGCAGTTCGACTTCGCCCGCCAGGCCCTGGACGGCGAGCAGCTCGGCCTCGGCGGATCGAGCGACGTGCTCGTCCTCAGCCTCTCCTCGCTCTACTGGCTGGGCCTGGAGACCGGGGCCGACTCCCCGCTAATGCGCGACATGATCCTGCGGCTGGACCGCAAGCTGGAAGAATTCTTCTCCCGCCTGGACGCCCGCTACGGCGCCGACAACGTCGCCATCGTTTTCACCGCCACCCAGGGCCTCATCGAGACGCCCGAGGCCCTGCAAATGGAAGGCATCCGCGCCGGCCGGGTCTCGGGCGAACAGATCGGCAATACCGTCAACGCCCGGCTCTCGGCGGCCTTCGGCCGGGAGCGGTACGTCGAGAAGTACGTCTTCCCGTCGCTGTACCTGCGCCGCCAGGCTGTTGAGCACCTGGCCGGAGCCGAGGTGCTGCGCCTGGCCGGGGAGGCCGCCCTGGCGGTGTGGGGGGTGGCCGGCTACTTGGCCCCCGACCGCTCCACCTCGGTGCTGGCGCCCGAAACCGCCCCCCTGTTCGCCCGCTCCATCTTCCCGGGTCGCTCCGGCGACCTGCTGCTTGCCTATCTGCCGTATTATTGCGAGCTCTACGGCGACGGCCGCGGCGTCTCCACCGGCTCCTTCTACAGCTACGACACCCGCGTGCCGCTGCTGCTGTATGGGACCCCCTTTCGCGCCGCCACCTTCGACCAGCCGGTCAGCCCCACCGACCTGGCCCCCACCCTGGCGGCCGCTTTCGAGATCCCGCCGCCGGCCTCCGCCACCGGCCGCGTGCTGCTGGAAGCCCTCCAGCCCGCATCTCCATTTTGAGCAACCTGCTTGTGCTATTCTCTTGAAGAAGGGCCCTGCCATGCTCGCCTTAAGACTGCCGAGGGAAATGGAACAACGGCTGCAAGCCCTCGCTCGCAAGACAGGGCGCACCAAGATCTACTACGCCAAGCGGGCGATCCTGGATTTCCTGGAAGAAGAGGAAGATTGCCTGCTGGCCGTAGAGCGGCTCAGGAAGAACCGCCGGGGAATCCCCCTCGATGAGGTAGAGCGTCGTCTTGGCCTGGTCCGTTGATTTCGATGAAGACGCTCTGGACGAACTGGCGCAACTCGATCGAGGAATCCAGCGCCGGATCATTCGTTATCTGCGCGAACGCGTCTCATCCGACGAAGATCCTCGCCGGTTTGGCAGGCCGCTGCAAAGAGATATGCCGGCCTCTGGCGATACCGAGTCGGTGACTTCCGGGTGATCTGCCGGATTGAAGAGGCGCATTTTCGGGTGGGGGTTCTCCGCGTGGGGCACCGGCGTTACGTGTACGAGTAGCCGCTTCCGCAGGCCGGCGGGACGCCCGCAGGCGTTCGGGTGTTGACGCCCGCCAGCCAGGGACTCGTCTTCCACCATCAGAAGATGGTAACGTGGGTCCCGGACTGGTAGCCTGCCGGTGGATGCCCTCGTCGACGCCTCCGTCACGCTGTGCGGGATGACACTCCGGAATCCCGTCATCGCCGCCAGCGGAACCTTCGGCTACGGCGTCGAGTTCCTCTCCCTCCTGGACCTGGAGGCGCTGGGCGGCCTGGTGGTCAAAGGTCTCTCGCGGGAACCGATGGCCGGCAACCCGGAGCCGCGTCTGGTCGAGACCGCCAGCGGCATGCTCAACTCCGTCGGCCTGCAAAACATCGGCGCCCGCGCCTTCGTCCGCGACAAACTGCCGGAGTTGGCCGGCCTGCGCGCCGCCGTCTTCGCCAACGTCTTTGGCTACGCCGTCGAGGACTATGTGGAAGTGATCCGGATCCTCGAGGAGGCCCCCGGCCTGGCCGGCTACGAACTCAATGTCTCCTGCCCCAATACCAGCCAGGGGGGCATGCACTTCGCCGCCGACCCGCGCCTGCTGGCGGAGGTGGTCGCGGCGGCCCGGCAGGCGGCCCGGCGGCGTCCCCTCATCGTGAAGCTCTCGCCCAACGTCGCTGACATCGCCGTCATGGCCCGGGCGGCCGAAGAGGCCGGCGCCGGCGCTCTGTCTCTGGTCAATACCTTCGTAGGACTGGCCATCGACGCCCGCTCCCGCCGCCCCCGCCTGGGGGCCGGCTTCGGCGGTCTGTCGGGACCCGCCATCAAGCCCCTCGCCCTGCGCATGGTCTGCCAGGCGGCCGGCGCCGTCCGGATCCCCGTTATCGGCCTGGGCGGCATCTCGACCGGCGAGGACGTCGCCGAGTACCTGCTGGCCGGCGCCACCGCCGTCCAGGTCGGCACCGCCACCTTCCTCGATCCCCGCGCCCCCCTTCGCATCGCCCGCGAGTTCGACCGCTTCCTGCGCTCCCAGCGGACCAGCGCCCGCGACCTCATCGGAAGGCTCCAGCTGTAACCCAGGCCTGGGGTTGTCACTTTTGACTTTTGACGTTTGACTTTTGACTTGCCTCTCTCATCCCCGCGAGCGTCCCCACCAACACCACCACCAGGCAGCCGAGCACATTGTACCAAAGATAGGCGATCTCGGTGTTCCGGCTGACCCACAGCACCGTCGCCAGCCCGGCGCCCAGGCCCAGGCAGGCGCCCGTCCCGGTGGCCCGAGGGACAAAGAACGCCAGGACAAACACCCCCAGCACCGACCCGTAGAACAGTGATCCGACCAGATTGACGGCCTCGATCAGCGATCCCAGCCGGCTGCCGAAGGTCGCAAACCACATGGCGTAGAGGCCCCAGAAAGCTGTCGCCCAACGCGAGGCCGCCACGTAGTGGGCGTCGGTGGCGTCGCGCCGGATCCGCCGCTGGTAGAGGTCGATTACCGTCGCGGTGGCGAGCGAGTTCAGCTCCGCCGAGATGGTTGACATGGCGGCGGCGAAGATCGCCGCCAGGATCAGCCCCACCACCCCCGCCGGCAGGTAGCGCGTCACGAAGGTTAGGAAGATGTGGTTGGTATCGTCGTAGGGATGGCCCAGCACGCCAATGCCGCCCTGCCGGGCCGCCTGCAGGTTCCGGTGCGCCGCCAGGTACTGCTCGCGAGCAGCCGGGTCGCGCGCCTCCAGCAACTGCCGGGCCGCGGCCCGCCGCGCTTCGAAGGCCTGCTGATAGGCCGCCTCCGCCTGGCCGTAGCCGGCTCGCTGTTCCGCTTGTTCCCGCTCCGCCCGGTGAAACAACATCGGCGGGGGCTCGAAAAGGAAGAACACGAACACCAGCGCTCCCGTCAGCAGGATGGCGAACTGCATCGGGACCTTCATGACGGCGTTGAAGATCAGGCTGGTGCGGCTGTGGCCGATGGACTTGCCGGTAAGATACCGCTGCACCTGCGACTGGTCGCAGCCGAAGTAGGACAGCGCCAGGAACATCCCGCCGATCAAGCCGCTCCACAGGTTGTAACGGTTCTTCCAGTCAAAGGAGAGATCGACGGCGTTGAGCTTCCCGGAGACCCCCGCCAGGTAGAAGGCGTCGGAGGCCGAGACGCCCTCCGGCAGCCGCAGCACCGCCGCCGCCAGGGCCACCCCCACCCCCAGGAACATGATCATCATCTGCTGCACATCCGTCCAGGTGACGGCCTGGATGCCGCCGAAGACGGTATACGTAATCACCAGGAGGCCCATGGTCAGGATGGTCCAGCGATCGCTCCAGCCGAAGAGCACCGACAGCGCCACCGCCGGGGCGTAAAGCGCCACTCCCACCCCCAGCCCCCGCTGGATCAGGAAGACGATGGCCGTCAGGGTGCGGGTCTTGAGGTCGAAGCGCTTCTCTAGATACTCATAGGCTGTATAGACTCCGGAGCCGTAGAACCGCGGCACGGCGGTGGCCGACAGGATCACCATGGCCAGCGGCAGCCCGAAGTAGAACTGCACGAACCGCATGCCGTCGACGTAGGCCTGGCTGGTGGTGCCGATGAAGGTGATGGCGCTGGCCTGGGTGGCCATGATCGACAACCCCATGGCCCACCAGGGCATGGTCTTGTTGGCCAGCAGGTAGCTGGCCACGGTCCGGCTGCCGCGTCCCTTCCACATGCCGTAGAGCAGAATGAAGACCAGCGAGCCCACCAGCACCACCCAGTCGAGTGTCCTCATGGCCGGCTGTAGTGGCGCGTGAAGAGATAGAACAGCGTGATCAACAGGAACAGGTAGGCCACCACCGCGGCGTAGAGCCGCCGCCAGGTTCCCATCAGCGGCGGTGGCTCCTCGATCGGGCGCTCCATGCCGCTACCGAGACTACCACAGCGCGGCTCCGCCCAACCCAAAAGGCGAGTCCACAACTCCGGAAGCGTCCAGTCCCAGGCGGACCCAGTAGCGGACATTGAAACGGCCTTCGGCAGGGTTGAACTTCGAGTAAGTATGTGATATAAAATGTCTTATGACCGAACTTGAAGAGGACATCGGATCGGACATTACAAGGGTCGAGGATCGGGGCGAAGCCGTTTCACTGATGGAGCCCCTGATCCTCAGCGAGGCCTCGCGCCACCGCAGCGCCCTCACCGACCTGGCCCTTGAACTCGCCCAGAAATCCTCCGGGTTCCGCCGCAGTCTTCCGGCCAGCCTGCTGGCTTCCCTGGCCGATCTGGTGCGGGCGATGAACTGCTTCTACAGCAACCTGATCGAGGGGCATCACACGCACCCGGTCGACATCGAGCGCGCTCTGAAGAACGATTACAGCCAGGACCCTCGCAAACGGGATCTCCAACTCGAGGCCAAGGCTCATATCGCCGTCCAGAACTGGATTGACGGCGGCGGGCTCAAAGGACGGCCGGTCGCGGTGGAGAGCACGCGGGAAATCCACCGCCGCTTTTGTGAACTGTTGCCGGACCATCTGTCGTGGGTCCAGAACCCTGCAACGAGCGAACGCACCCGTGTCATTCCGGGCGAGATGCGAAAGCGGGATGTCGCGGTAGGCCAGCATCTGGCAATCAGTCCCGGGGCCGTCCTGCGTTTCTTGCGGCGGTTCGAGGAAATCTACAACGGTCTAGGCAAGACCGATGTGATTCTCTCCGCCGCCGCCGCACACCATCGCCTCCTGTGGATTCACCCGTTCTTTGACGGCAATGGCCGCGTGGCGCGGCTGATGTCGCACGCCGTGCTGCTCGAAACCCTGGACACCGGCGCCGTCTGGTCCGTCTCGCGCGGCCTGGCCCGGAACGTCCAGACCTACAAGGCGCACCTGGCGGCATGCGATCTGCCACGCCGGAATGATCTCGACGGCCGGGGCAACCTGAGCGAGGAAGCCCTTGCGGAGTTCACCCGCTTCTTCCTCTCCACCTGCATGGATCAGGTGACTTTCATGGAAAGCCTTATGCAGCCGGACCGGCTGCGCGCGCGCATTCTGCTCTGGGCGGAAGAGGAGATTCGTCTCGGCGCCCTGCCTCCAAAATCAGGCGGCATCCTGGAAGCTGTCCTCTACCGCGGTGAATTGCCCAGAGGAGATGCCGCTGGCGTTGTGGGCCTTGGAGAACGTCACGCCCGGCGTATCGTTTCCGCCTTGATAGCAAGTGGCGTGCTGATGTCGGAAAGCCCGCGCGCACCCGTGCGCCTGGCTTTCCCCGCCGCCCTGGCCCCGCGCTGGATGCCCGGGTTGTTTCCGGAGGCGGTGTTCTACTAGTTCTCCACCAGCACGTTCATGCCGTTGCGCACCTGGGCCGGAACCGTCACGGCGCCGCCGCGGTCGTCGGTGATCCGGATGCCGAGCACGTGCTGCCCGTTGGGGATGAAGCGGGTGTCGTAGTCCAGCTCGAAGCCGATGTTGGGGCAGGCCGGGACGCCCGCCAACCTGGCGCAGGCCTCCGGCCGCGGGCTGCCGTAGGGGACCGCCCCCACCCGCGTAACCCCGTCGACCAGCAGGGCGACGCTGCGCACCACGCCATCCGGATCGTAGGCATACCCGGCGATCCGGACTACTCCGCTCAGCCGCTCTCCCGGCCGCGGCGTCGTCAGCGCTCCGGCCGGCAACTGGTTTAGCGGATTGTTGACGTTGATGGCCAGAGCCGGCGAGGGAATGATCGTGGTCCGGCCGGCCTCGTCGTGGATCCGTGCCGCCAGGGTGTGACGCCCGTTGGGCAGCAGCACGCCGGCGGTGGTGTTCAGTTGCAAGGTGAAGCCGATCCGCGGGCAGTTGGGCCGGCCAGGCAGGTCCCCGCAAATGTCCGGACGCTCCAGATTGTAGGTAGCCCGCCCGTACGTCAGCCCATCGATCAGGATGTCCACCGCCGTCACCCGCAAGTCGTCGGCCGCCGCCCACCCTCGCACCATGACGGTTCCTGATACCTCCGCTCCGGCGGCCGGCTCTTCCAGCCGCCCGAAGGGCTCCCGGGCCGGCAGAACCTCGAAGGCCGCCGCTTCCTCGGGGAAATCGACGAACGCTCCGCGGGCGTTGGTGGCGCGCAGGCGGACCGTGTGCCGGCCGGGGTCCAGGCCCAGGGTTGCAAAGTTCAGGCTGAAGGTAAACCCCACGTTGGGGCAGCCGGGAACCTGCTCGGAGCCGCAAAAGTCCGGGCGCGCCACCCCGGTGGTCGCCCGCGCTCTCGCCACGCCATCCACCAGCACATCCACCCGCGATATCGAGGTCGTCCTGTCGAACGCCACCCCGCGCCCCGCCAGCACTCCTCGGAAGATCTGCCCGGCCTCGGGGGTTTCGAGCCGCCCCACCGGTAGGCTCGAGAAGTTGTACGGCGGCTCGACGAGGACCGTATCGGCGTTCTCCAGGCCCGCCCGATTGTGGTGGCTCGGAACCGTCTGGGCAAAAACCTCATGACCGTTGGCCAACCCGATTGCCGGCGTATTCGGGCATCCCGCCAGTCCGAAAGGCGAGCTCGCCAGGTTCCGGTTGCCCCCGCCATAGTCCAGCTGGATCCGGCCGTCACTGTAGAGGGTTGCTGCGAAGTTGACCGGCTCGGGCGGTGCTCCTGCCACCAGCGGCACCGTCTCTGCGGCCCAGCGGAACGTGATGGAGTCCGGTGTGGACTGGCTCTGGTAGACCCCTTCGTTCGGTTGCGCGGTTCCGCCCGTCACGACAAACAGTCCAAGGGGTTGGACCCCATGGATCCCCGCGAGCCCCGAGACATCGAAGCAGAGAGGAAAGCTCGGGACGTCGAAGGTGATCAGGCCGAAGCTGTGGAGGTTCACGAACGACCGGTTGCTTCCGAAGAACGGGAACGCGAACGGGAGATCCACTCGAATAGAGGCGGCCGCGAAGCTGCCCGGCCCCAAAGCCGGAGTGCGAAGGGCGGTCAGGGGCGTCTCGCGGGCAAAGCGGTAGTCGCCGCGCTGCGTGCGGATGCTATAAGGCGGCCGGGTGTAGGAGGTTACCTCCATCAGCCGCGCCGTCCCGCCGGCGTCAGAGTCCACGTAATAGGCGCTGATGTAATCGCCGGGGATCAGCTCCAGCCGGCCGTTTTGCCGGCCCACGGGCGCGAAGCCGCTGGCCATCGAGCCGGTGTAGATCAGCCCGCGCCGCCGCAGCACCAGCGACTCCAGGTCGCCGGAGCTGCCGGTCAGCTGGATCGTCACGGTGGGGGCGTCGAGGTTGGCGTCTTGCAGGGCCAGCCGGACGGTCTCGCCGATCACGAAGATGTCCTCGTACAACTTCATCGAGCCGGTGGGGGAGGGCCGCTCGAACGACGGCACCACATGCATCGACGAGAACGCCCCGCTCTGAGCCAGCACGCCCAGGCCCCGGCGGGCGAAGGCCGCCCAGATCTGCTCCTGGCTGGCCCCGTTGAAGGCGGTCCGGTCAGCCAGCAGGATGGCGTCGCGCATGTCGATCATGGTGGGCGAGGGCGGGGAGAGCTTCATGCCGTCGATCACCAGCAGGCGGGCGCGCCGCCGCCCCTCAGCTTCTCCGTGCTGGCGGATCAGGGCCGCCCGCATCTCCCACAGCGCGCTCACCCAGATCTCGCCGTCGGCGTGGACCTCCGGGCCGCTCGACAAGACCCGTCCAAGCTCCCGGTAGGTGAGGGGGTTGATCTCCAGATTGGTGGTGTAAGGACGCGTGCGCAGGCCGGTGCCAAACAGCTGGAAGAAGTACTCGCTGCCGCCCGCATAGATCCCGTCGACGGGGGCGCCCGGGGGCAGCAGGAACTCCAGGGCAAAGAAGTCGCTCCAGGCCTCCCCCATCGCCCCGCCCTGCGGACCAGCCAGCTGCCGGACCAGGCGCGTGCTCACCCCGTGGGCATACTCATGGATCACCACCAGGGCATCGTAGCTGGAGTCGGTGAAGACTCCGGTCAGCGTCGAAGTCCCCAAAAACATGTGGATCCCGGACTCGGTCCCGTCGGCGTTGCTGCGGCGGCGGTAGAAGGCATTGTTGAGATTCACGCGGGTGTCGGCAGCCGCAGCATAGAGGCTGTAGGCCAGCATGGGGTCGCCGCCCGCGCCGCCCTTGCCGAAGTTGTCCTGCTGGAAGTTGCCGGCGGCCTCCTCGAAGCCCAGCTCATAGAACAGGTCATGCGCCCGGTTGCCCCAGTAGAAGAGGTTGACCGTGGAGGCGTCGGTGAAGTTGACGGGGTTGGGCGCGCCCGCGCCAAGCTCCAGCGGAAAGCTGAAGTCGAGATTGGCCGCCGCGGTCTTCCGCGGGGCGGGGAACAGCAAGCCGCGGTAGTCTGCGCCGGCCACCACGTTGTTGCCGGCCGTTTCCGTGCCGCTCACCCAGCCGCGCGGGGAAGCCGCCGCGTCGCCCGTGAAGGGCTGCACGCTCCGCGTCACCAGAGGCAGCGGGCCACTGGCCCGCACTCCCGGACTGGGATTCGGCTGGGGACTCTCGCGCTCGAACACCAGGCCGCGCGGCCCCGACTGGAACAGGGTCAGGTTTTCCTTGGCCAGCACCGCCCCGCTGGTCTCGTCCACGATGATCTCGTAGTAGCTCACGCCATCCTCGTCGAGCACGTGAAAGCTCCAGGCTGGCCGCAGACCTCCCTGGGCGCCGTACCACACCGCCTGCCCGTCGATGTCGGCGGCGAAATCGCCCCGGTGGAACCGGACGCCGCCGGTGGCCGGGTCCACCGCCGCCGGAAACGGAACAAACCGCGCGCCGAGCCGCGGCTGGACCGCGAACGCCGCCGAGCGCACCGCCCGCAAGGCCGACTGGAACGCCGCCGGCCGCAAGCCCGCCGCCGGCGCCGGGTACAGCGAGCCGCCGGCGTTGATCACCCGCCCGTCGCGGTCGATGTTCACTGTCCACTCGGCGTTGAGCACCTCGACGTCCTGGTACCGCTGCCGGTAGACCAAGTGGGTCACGCCGTTGTGCGCTGTCCGATATTGCTTGGCGACATAGACGCCCGCCAGGTCCGCCTGCGACAGGCCGTAGAGCGGCGCCAGGCTCCGCAGGTAGTCATCCGCTACGGCCGCCGGAGGCGCGGAACTGGCCGCCGTCAGCGGCCCGCCGCTGAAGATGTGGCGCGGGGCCGCCGCCTTCTCGGCCCACAGCGCCGCTGACACCAGACACACCGCCGCCGCGATTCGGCAACTCATCGGGGACCTCCTGTCTACTTCTCGAACACCTCATCCACCTTGACGATGTGCACCGCGCTGGTCTCGAGCTTGTAGTGGCCTATGCTCTTGTCCTCTTCCAGCACTTCCTTCGGTTTGGGGGCGACGTAGGTGAGGCCCGACGGCGCGCCCGAGAGGATGGCCCGTTTCATCCCGGCGGCATCCTTGGTCACGATCACGATGTCCAGGTCCGTCGCGCGCAGGTGTCTCTTGACGGCGGTGTTGACGTCGGTCAGGTTGAGCTTCGCCAGGGCCGCCTTCACGAAACCGTTGAACTCCCCCACCCCGTAATACTTGCTGTCCAGGGCGTAGCCCAGTTGGGCGCTGCTGGTATGGGTCAGGAGGTTGACGAACTTGGAAAGAAACTGGCGGGTGGATTCGAAGTTCTCGCTGCTGAGGCCCCGGCTGACCAGCTTGTCCAGCTCATAGAGCGCCGCCTTCAGGGCGAACATGCCGTTGGCCGGCTCCACCGGCCGGATCCAGATCTGGAAGATCTGCTGCCGGCGCCCCAGGTTGGGATCCGGCTCGAACTGGAACATCCCCCGGGGAAAGTATTCAATATAGGCATAGTCGCCGTAGTTCAGGCCCCGCAGCTCCCGCAGCCGCTGGTAGAGATAACTCTTGCTGGAGCGGTGCTGCCCGAAATACGACTGCGCCACCAGCAGCGCCGGCCAGTCGGGCGACGACCGGTTGACGCTGATGGGAAAGCCGATCGAGATGGCCGTCGCCCGGGTGTTCTTCTCGATGATGGTGACCCGCAGCTTGGAGGCCGGCTTCGGCTGGGGCAGCACCACCGCCTGCGCCAGCCCTGGCGCCAGCCGCGAGAGGTCCTTCACCACCCGCGCCGGCAAGTCCTTCGAGTAGCCGCCGGCCAGGCCGATGACCAGGTTGGCTGGCGTGTAGTTCTGGCGGTAGAAGGCCTTCAGGTCGTCGAGGGTCAGCTTTTCGAGCGCCGTCACCGTGCCGGTGCTTTGATGGGCGTAGGGATGGCCCTGGTAGATGCGCCCGTAGAGCGCCTCCTTGCCGAGCTCCTCGTCATTGTTGCCCTGCAGTTCGACGCGCAGGAAGTTGATGGCGTCGGTCTTCAGCCGCCGGAAGTCGTCCTCGCGCCAGCCCGGCTCGAGCAGCATGGCGCTGAGCAGGCCGTAGTATTTCTCCAGGTTGTCGGTGTGGGTGGCGCCGGAGAAGACCGTCATTTCCTTGTCGACCTGGGCGTTGACGGAAGCCGCCATGGGGAACAGCGCCCTCACGATCTGGTCATAGCTCATCTGCCGGGTGCCGCCCTGGGAGAGCATGGCGGCCGTCAGCGCCGCAACGCCCTGCTTGCCCGGCGGGTCCATGGCCGCTCCGGTCTTGACCAGGATCCGGAAGTTCACCAGCGGCGATGGCGAAGGCTGCTCGACCACCTCGATCTGCTGCCCCCAGGCCACGGCGGCCAGCAGTAACCCAGTGACACAGGCATTCTTGCCTGTCCTCATGTTCACTTCCCTCCCTTGTGGCTCAACGTCGCCAGGGTGCGGGTCTGGGGCGTGAAGAACTTCCTGGCCGCCACCTGCACGTCGCCCGGCGTCATCGCCCCGTAGAGCGCGTAGCGCTTGTTGATGGTCTCCGGCGTCCGTTTCAGCGCCACGAACGGCGCCACGATGTTGGCGGCCCGCGCCGTGCTGTTCAGACCCAGGGCAAACTGATACCGCAGGTGCGACTTGACCTCCTCCAGCCGCGCCGCCTCCAGGGGCTTCTCCCGCAGGGCCTCGAACGTCGCCAGGATCTGCTGCCGGACGTTGTCGACATCCTTGGCCTCCTTCACCCGCGCCATCACGTAGAACAGGTAGGGGTCGACGTGATCGGGATTCTCGGCGTCCAGCACGTCCACCTTCTGCTCCTCGATCACCAGCCGGCGGTAGAGATCGGAATTCTCCGAGAAGGAATGGAAGGCCGCCAGGTCCAGGGCCGCCGACTCCTTGTTCTCGTCGTCATAGGCCGGAGCCTTGAAGGCTACCGCCACCAGGGGCAGAGTCGGGGTCGGCCAGTCGACGTGGGTGGTCTTGGGCTCGCCCTGCGCCGGCTCGGCCGGGATGCCGGCCTGGTAGCTGCCCCGCTTCCACTCCCCGTAATGCTTCTTCACCAGCGCCAGCACCGCCTGGCGTTCCACGTCCCCCACCACGCACAGGATGACGTGCTCCGGCCGGTACCAGCGGTCGAAGAACGTCAGGCTGTAGGGGTACTGGTTGGGCATGTCCTCGACGTCCTTGAGGAACCCCATGGTGGTGTGGCGATAGGTATGTCGCGTGAAGGCGGTCTCCTGGATAGCCTCCTCCAGCTTGTAGAAAGGGTTAGTGCTGTTCTTGTTGTACTCGCCCAGCACGGCGCGGGTCTCGGTCTTGAAGGCCTCCTCGGCGTACTTCAGGTTCTGGAAGCGGTCGGCCTCGATCATAAGGACCGATTCCAGGTCCTCCTTGGGGATGACGGCGTGGTAGACGGTGCGGTCATCGGTGGTGTAGGCGTTGTGCTGGGCGCCGGCCGCCTGCAGCACCGCTTCGTACTTGGCTGGCGGAAACTTCTCGGTGCCGCGGAACATCATGTGCTCGAACAGGTGCGCAAAGCCGCTCTTGCCCGGCTCGATCTCGTTGCGGGAGCCGCTCTGCACCACGGTGTAGAGAGCCACCAGGTTCGGAAAGCCGGTGTTGACGGTCACCAGCCGCAGCCCGTTCGGCAGATCGTCGATCCAGTAGGGAAAAGCAAAGACCTTGCCGGCGGTCTCGGTCTTGGAGCCGCACCCGGCCAGCAGAACCGCCACCAGCGCGGCGGACAGGACTCTCCACATATGGCTGCCACCTCGGAGCAAACTGAATATACCATCCCCGGCTTGGACTGGAGCGCCGTTCCGGAGGCCTTCGTCACTACGGCAGTCCGCGAGGGTAAGCTTCTCTATGAAAGAGAAGGCTGACCTGGCGCGCGGCTGGTAGACTGGCCCCATGCGATCCGCACTGCTCGCCCTGTTAGCCGCCTCGGCCCTTTACCCCCAGGCTCGTAAGGCCGACTGGAGCCTGCCCTTCCCGCCCCACAAGGTGGTCGCCAACGTCTATTATGTCGGGTCCACGCAGTTGTCTTCCTACCTCATCACCACTCCGGAAGGCCACCTCCTGATCAACAGCAGCTTCGAGGAGACGGTGCCGGTCATCCGCGCCGCGATCGAGAAGCTGGGCTTCCGCTTCCAGGACGTCAAGATCCTGCTGGGCAGCCACGCCCACGGCGATCACATGGCCGGCAACGGCCTGGTCAAGGAGCTGACCGGAGCGCGCGTACTGGTGATGCAGGGCGACGAGGAGGTGGTTGCCAAGGGGACCGGTGGCAGGCCCTGCAAAGTCGACCAGGTACTCAAGGACGGCGACCAGGTGAAGCTGGGCGGCACAGTCCTGACCGCACATCACACCCCGGGCCATACCAAGGGCTGCACCACGTGGGGCTTGACCGCCATCGAGAACGGCCAGGCTCATCGCGTGCTGGTCTACGGAAGCACCAACGTCAATCCCGGCTACATCCTGGTGAACAACCGCGACTACCCCGGGATCGCCGACGACTACGCCCGCAGCTTCCGCAAGCTCCGCCAGCTGGCCTGCGACATCTTCCTGGCCGCTCACCCCAGCGTCTACCGAATGGAGGAAAAGCACCAGCAGCTCGGCAAGGGCGGCGTCAACCCCTTTATCGATCCGGACGGCTACCGGGCGTTCGTCGATGCGCAGGAGAAACGGTCCCTGGAGGAGCTGGAGAAACAGAAGAGGTGAGGTGGGGAGGGCTTCAGCCCGCAAGGGGACTTTAGCCGAGATCCGTCTGGTGCGGAACTCCGGGCGAAGGGTGAGTCCAAGCATAGCTGGCCCCCATTCCTGCCGTTTTGACGGCATCTCTGCTCTCCGGGGCCAGAGCACTATTCTATTCCCGGAGAGGCGGGGAGTCTCCGCAGGATGGGATGCATGCACCGAGCTGCACTGCCCGGCTCCGAAGACAGGGAGCCTTTGGTCGCCTCAGGGGCTGTTGTCCTTTTGGTGGTCCGCATCCTTTGCGGATTGGGACTTAAGGATCTCTCGCCCGCGCTCAGAATAGAGCTGATCACGAAATTCCCGACTTGTAACGAGCCACGATCTTCTCCCCTCCCGGAAGCTCTTTTTCTCAGATTAAGGCCGCAGTGGGTGGCAGCGATTGCGAGACGGAGCCGGGGTCGAATGTGGGAATGTGGAGCCAAGAGTGGTAGCC
>Ga0247727_10003456_pt1 | contig 34931 bp, 24 predicted proteins | sample WisWelCaveWW1625_FD_202498 | JGI IMG/M metagenome (GOLD analysis project Ga0247727, IMG submission 202498) | Biofilm microbial communities from Wishing Well Cave, Virginia, United States - WW16-25 | ecosystem: Environmental > Aquatic > Deep subsurface > Groundwater > Cave microbial mat | place...
CCACGCCGGGCGCCCCGGCCCCCGAGTCCTGCGACGGCCTCGACAACGACTGCGACGGCGCCATCGACAACGGTTTCAACCTCGGCCAGGCCTGCACCGTCGGTGTCGGCGCCTGCGCCACCTCCGGCGTCCTCGTCTGCGATGCCGGCGGCACCGGCACGGTCTGCGACGCCACGCCGGGCACCCCGGCCCCCGAGTCCTGCGACGGCCTCGACAACGACTGCGATGGCGCCATCGACAACGGTTTCGACCTCGGCCAGGCTTGCACTGTTGGTGTCGGCGCCTGCGCAGCGGACGGCGTCCTCGTCTGCGATGCCGGCGGCACCGGCACCGTCTGCGACGCCACGCCGGGCGCCCCGGCCCCCGAGTCCTGCGACGGCCTCGACAACGACTGCGATGGCGCCATCGACAACGGTTTCAACCTCGGTCAGGCCTGCACCGTTGGTGTCGGCGCCTGCGCGGCGGGCGGCGTCCTCGTCTGCGATGCCGGCGGCACCGGCACCGTCTGCGACGCCACGCCGGGCACGCCGGCCCCCGAGTCCTGCGACGGCCTCGACAACGACTGCGACGGCGCCATCGACAACGGTTTCAACCTCGGTCAGGCCTGTACCGTTGGTGTCGGCGCCTGCGCGGCGGGCGGCGTCCTCGTCTGCGATGCCGGCGGCACCGGCACGGGCTGCGACGCCACGCCGGGCACCCCGGCCCCCGAGTCCTGCGACGGCCTCGACAACGACTGCGACGGCGCCATCGACAACGGTTTCAATCTCGGCCAGGCTTGCACTGTTGGTATCGGCGCCTGCGCGGCGGGCGGCGTCCTCGTCTGCGATGCCGGCGGCACCGGCACCGTCTGCGACGCCACGCCGGGCGCCCCGGCCCCCGAGTCCTGCGACGGCCTCGACAACGACTGCGACGGCGCCATCGACAACGGCTTCAACCTCGGCCAGGCTTGCACCGTCGGTGTCGGCGCCTGCGCGGCGGGCGGCGTCCTCGTCTGCGACGCCGGCGGCACCGGCACCGTCTGCGACGCCACGCCGGGCACCCCGGCGCCCGAGTCCTGCGACGGCCTCGACAACGACTGCGACGGCGCCATCGACAACGTGCCACCGCCATCCAGTCCGATCGTTCTCACGGTCGACGTGGCGTCGATCGCCTGGACGGCGACCGGGGACTCCCTATCCTACGACCTGGTTCGCGGTCGGCTCGGGGCGGCCGGTGTCGTGCCCTTCCTTTCGGAGCAGGTCGATGCGTGCGTGGCTGCGGCGACGACCGACACGAGCGTCCCGTTCACGCTCGACCCGGTCGAAGGGGAAGGGTGGTGGTTCCTGGTGCGTGGCCGTAACTGCGGCGGCGCCGGCACCTGGGACTCGGGCGATCCGGCGCAGGTAGGTTCGCGCGACCCCGGCGTCAACGCTTCGGCGGCCGCCTGCCCATAGCCTGACAGGCCGATCCCGTACCGGGCATCGAGCGGCAGGGTCCCGCCCAGCGCTTCACCACGACCGGTGCCGATTCTCCTTGACGCACCGGTCTCGGCGCCGTATCAATGCGGTGAGCGCGAGCGCCGCGGGGGGGGCGTTGCGTCCCGGCGTCGACCGTGTCGCGTCCGATCACATCCATGAATCGACACCATATGAACACAGCCCTGCGCGGGCTCATCCTTGCCGCCGGTCCGGCGCTCGCCGCGCTCGCGCCCACGGCCGCGTTGGCCCTGCCGACCAACTTCACCGAGTCGATCGCCTTCTCGGGGCTGAGCGCGCCGGTGGCGGTCAAGTTCGCGCCCGACGGTCGCGTCTTCGTCGCCGAGAAGAGCGGCATCGTCAAGGTCTTCGACGGCCTGGCCGACAGCACCGCGACGACCGTCGCCGACCTGGGGCCGAACGTGCACGATTTCTGGGATCGCGGCCTGCTCGGCTTCGCGCTCGACCCGCAGTTCCCGACCCGGCCTTACATCTACCTGCTCTACGCCTATGATTTCGACCCGCTCGAGCCATCGGTCCCCGCGCCCCGGTGGGGCGACACCTGCCCCGACAGGGACGGCATGGGCCAGGAGATCGGGCCGGGCGCGACGGATGACGGCTGCGTCGTCAACGGGCGCCTGTCGCGGCTGCGGGTGAACCCGGACAACACGCTCGACGGCGGCGAGCAGGTGCTCCTCGAGAACAACTGGTGCCAGCAGTTTCCCAGCCACTCGATCGGCGCGCTGGTCTTCGGCCCGGAGGGGGCGCTGTACGTCAGCGCCGGCGACGGCGCCTCGTTCAACACCGAGGACTGGGGACAGCTTGGCGGGACGCGCGGCAGCGCGCCGCAGACCTACCCGTGGACCCCGGTCAACCCCTGCGCCGATCCGAACGGCGCGCGCGGCACCGCCGCCACCAAGCCCGCCGCCGAGGGCGGCGCCCTGCGCTCGCAGGATGTCCGGACCCTCGCCGACTCGGTGTCGTTCGACGGCACCGTCCTGCGGGTCGACCCCGAGACCGGCGCTCCGTGGCCCGACAACCCGCTGATCGGCGGCTCCTCATCCGGCGACGATCGGATCATCGCCCACGGCCTGCGCAACCCGTTCCGCATGACCCGCCGTCCCGGTACGAGCGAGCTGTGGATCGGCGATGTCGGCTGGGACACCTGGGAGGAGATCGATCGCATCGTCAGCCCCACCGACAGCACCATCGAGAACTTCGGCTGGCCGTGCGTCGAGGGCCCCGATCGCCCGAGCGGCTACAACAGCAATCTCAGCCTGTGCACCAGCCTGCCGACGGCGAGCACGACGGCCGCGCACTACAGCTTCCGGCACGGTCAGAGGGTGTACACGGGTGACCCGTGCGCCATAACGGACGGGTCGGCGATCTCGGGGCTCGCCTTCTACTCGTCGGGCACGTACCCCGCGGGGTACGACGGCACGCTGTTCTTCGCCGACCACTCGCGCAATTGCGTCTTCATGATGACCGCGGGCGGCAACGGCCTCCCCGACCCGGCGACCCGGACGGTGTTCCTCTCGTCGGCGAGCAACGCGCAGCAGGTCGGCAACCCGCTGCCGGTCGACCTCGAGATCGGGCCGGGCGGCGACCTGTTCGTCGTCGACCACGAGGGCGGGCGGATCCGCCGGATCCGCTACAACGTCGGCAACAGCCCGCCGACCGCGGTCATCCTGGCCGCGCCGACGAACGGACCGGTCCCCCTCGACGTCGCCTTCGACGGCACCGGGTCGACCGACCCCGATCCGGGCGCGACGCTTTTCTATGCCTGGGATCTCGACGGCGACGGCCAGTACGACGACTCGACGCTGCCGCAGCCGTCCCGGACCTACAACGCCATCGGCGACGTCACGGTCCGCCTGCGGGTGACGGACGACGACGACGCCACGGCGACCGCGCAGACGATCATCTCGGCCGGCAACTCCGCACCGGTCGCGACCCTCGTGGACCCGGCGGCCAGCCTGACCTGGCACGTGGGCGAGGTCATCCCGTTCTCGGGCACCGGCGACGATACGACCGACGGGCCGCTCGCGCCGTCGGCAATGCGTTGGGATTTCGTCCTGCATCACTGCGTCAGCGGCCCGGGGACCTGCCACGAGCACGCCATCGAAACCATGAATGGCATCGACCAGGGCTCCTACACCGGCCCGAATCACGAGTACTACTCGGAACTCGAGTTCCGCCTGACGGTCACCGATTCGGGCGGTCTCACGGACACGGCGTCCGTGACCCTGGCGCCCGAGGTGGTCACCAACGACTTCGGCACGACGCCCGCCGGACTCACGCTGGTGGTCGCCGGCGAAGACGGCACGGCGCCGTTCAGCCGCGAGGCGATCGTCGGATCGACCGTCTCCCTGGTGGCGCCTTCGCCGCAGAGCCTCGCGGGCGCCGGCCACTACTTCGTCTCCTGGGACGACGGCGGCGACGCCGGGCGGGCGTTCACGGCCGCCACGACGCCGCTGGCCTTCCACGCCACGTTCGCCGCGTGCGTCGCCGACGAGACCGCCTGCGACGGTCTCGACAACGACTGCGACGGCGCCGTCGACGATGTCGCCGTCCCCCCCGGGTCGTTCACCCTCGATGTCGACACGACCGCCATCACCTGGACCACCGCGCCCGGGGCGCAGACCCATGACGTCGTACGCGGCCGCATCACCGCGCCCGGAGCCTCGCCGTTCACCGCCGCCGCCACCGACGCCTGCGTCGCGGCCGCGACGGCGGCGACCTCGGTCCCGTTCGGCGCCGATCCGCCCGCGGGCGAGGCATGGTGGTTCGTGGCGCGCGGCCGCAACTGCGGCGGCGCCGGCACCTGGGATTCCGGGGACCCGTCGCAGGTCGGCTCGCGCGACGCCGGCATCAACGCCGCGCCGCTCGCCTGCCCCTGAACAGGCTCCCGCCCGCCCCTTCCGTGATCGACCGTTACGCTGACAGGCCTCCAAGCCCCTGACGGCGGCTGTCCGGCATCTGCACACGCGTAAACCCCGCGCCGGACAAGACTTTCAGCCACAGGGGCATTCCGCCCCGCGATCCCCCGTGGCACCCGCGTTGCAGCCCGCCTCGACGCAATTCGTCGGTTCGTGGGCGCGGGGAGGTAGACAGCGTGATCGGCCGGCCGGGCAACGTCCGAAAGGCTTTCCTGATCGCGGTCCTGTCCCTCGCCGCCGCGCTTCCGGGCGCGCGCCCGGCCGTCGCCGGTCCCACGGATCTCCTGGTCACCTGGACCGCCAACAGCGAGCCGGACATCGCCGGGTATCGCGTCTCGTACGGGACGGTCCCCGGGTCGCACCCGACCGCCGTCGATGCCGGCAACATCACCGCCTGGCGCGCAACCGGCCTGACCACCGGGATCGCGTACTACTTCGTCGTCGAGGCGTACGACGGCGCGGGGAACTACAGCGCCCCGTCGGCCGAGGTGATCGGCGTGCCGGGCGGGAGCACCGGCCCGGCGCTGAGCCTGGCGGTCGCCGACTCCCCCGACCCGATCGGCCCCGGGGCCAACCTGACCTACACGCTGGCCTACGCCAACGGCGGCGGCGCCGCGGCCAGCGCGGTGGTCATCACCGATGCCGTGCCGGCGAACACCGCCTTCGTGTCGGCGACCGCCGGCGGCACGCTCGCCGGCGGCACGGTGACCTGGACGCCCGGCAGCCTCGCCGCCGGCGCCACCGGATCGGTGCAGATGATCGTCCGGGTGAACAGTCCGCTCGCCAACGGGACGATCATCACCAACGGCGGCGCCGGCATCGACTCGGCCGAGACGACGGCCGCGACCGCAGCGGCCGCGACCACCACCGTGAACGCCCTGCCCGTGCTGAGCATCTCCAAGACCGACGGGCCCGATCCGGTGGCGGCCGGGAGCAACATCACCTACACCCTGTCGTACGCCAACGGCGGCAGCGGCGGCGCCACCGGTGTCGTGGTCACCGACACCGTGCCGGCGAACACCACGTTCGTGTCGGCGACCGCTGGCGGCACGCTCGCCGGCGGCACGGTGACCTGGACGCCCGGCAGCCTCGCCGCCGGCGCCACCGGATCGGTGCAGATGGTCGTCCGGGCCAACAGCCCGCTCGCCAGCGGCACGATCATCACCAACGGCGCGTACGCCGTCGACTGCGCCGAGACCGCCGCGGTCGGCGGCGCCGCGGTCACGACGGGAGTCACATCGGCGCCGGTGCTGGCGCTCGTGGTCGGCGACGCGCCCGACCCGGTCACCGCCGGCGCCAACATCACCTACACGCTCGGCTGGTCGAACAGCGGCAACATGAACGCTTCTGCGACTGTCCTGACCGCCGGCGTGCCGGCCAACGCCACCTTCGTGTCGGCCACTGCCGGCGGCACGCAGGCCGCCGGCACGGTATCGTGGACGCTCGGGGCGCTGGCCGCCGGTGCCTCGGGCTCGGCGCAGATGGTGGTCCGGGTCGCGAGCCCGCTCGCCAACGGCACGGTGATCACGCATGCCGGCGGCAGCCTCGACTGCGCCGAGACCCTGCCGGTCGCCGGCGCCGCCGTAGCCACGACGGTGATCGCGGCGCCCGTCCTCACCCTGTCGGCGAGCGACGCGCCCGACCCGGTCGCCGCGGGCTCCAACATCACCTACACGCTCGGCTGGTCGAACACCGGCACGATGAACGCCTCGGCGGTCCTCCTGACCACCGGCGTGCCGGCGAACACCACGTTCGTGTCGGCCACGGCCGGCGGCGCGGAGGCGGCGGGGACGGTCACCTGGAACATCGGCGCCCTGGCCACCGGCGCCTCGGGCGCGGCGCAGATGGTGGTACGGGTCGCGAGCCCGCTCGCCAACGGCACGGCGATCACGCATGCCGGCGGCAGCATCGACAGCGCCGAGACTCCGCCCGCCGCCGGCGTCGCGATCGCGACGACGGTCACGTCGGCGCCGCTGCTGGCGCTGACGCGCGCGGACGCGCCCGACCCGGTCACGGCCGGCGGCAACCTGACCTACACCCTGACCTTCGCCAACAACGGCACCGCCGACGCCACGTCGGTCGTGATGACCGACACCGTGCCGGCGAACACGACGTTCGTGTCGGCGACGCTCGGCGGGACGCAGGCCGCCGGCACGGTGAGTTGGAACCTCGGCACGCTCGCCGCCGGCGCCACCGGCTCGGCGCAGGTGGTCGTGCGGGTCGCGAGCCCGCTGGCGAACGGGACCACGATCACGAGCGGCGCGGGCAGCCTCGACAGCGCCCAGACGAACCCGGCGGCCGGATCGACCGCGACGACGACGGTCACGTCGGCTCCGATCCTGGCGGTGTCGCAGACCGACGCGCCCGACCCGGTGAGCGCCGGCGCCAATCTCACCTACGCCCTGGCGTACGGCAACAGCGGCAACGCCAGCGCCACCGGCACGATCCTGCGGCACGTCCTGCCGGCCGGCACGACCTACGTGAGTGCGACGCCGGTCGGCACCCTGTCCGCCGGCGTCGTCACCTGGAGCCTCGGGACCCTGGCCGCCGGCGCCACCGGCGGCGCGCAACTGACCGTGCGGGTGGCGAGCCCGCTCGCCAACGGCACCCTGATCACGAGCGCCGGCCTCAGCATCGACTGCAACGAGACCGCCGCAGTGGCCGCGGCGACGATCACGACCTCGGTCGGCTCGTCCCCGTCGTTCAACCTGACGCTGACCGACAGCCCCGACCCGGTCGCGGCGGGCGCCAACCTGACCTACACCGTGGGGTACACGAACGCCGGCAACGCCAATGCCACCGGCACCGTGCTGACCGCCGCCGTCCCGGCGAACACCACCTTCGTGAGCGCCACCGCCGGCGGCGCCGCGTCGACCGGCACCGTGGCCTGGAACCTCGGGGCGGTCAACGCCGCGGTCACGGGCTCCGTGCAGATGGTGGTGCGGGTGGCGAGCCCGCTCGCCAACGGCACGACCATCACGAGCGGCGCCCTGAGCGTCGACTGCGCGGAGACCGCGGCCGCGCCGGGCCCGTCGATCACGACCACGGTCACCTCGGCGCCGGTGCTGACAATCGGCGCCGCCGATGCCCCCGATCCGGTGCAGGCCGGCGCCAACCTGACCTACACGCTGACGTACGCCAACAACGGCAATGCCGACGCGACCGGCGTCGTGATCACCGACACCCTGCCGGCCAACACCACCTTCGTGAGCGTCACCGCCGGCGGCGGCGCAACCGGGAGCCTCGTGACCTGGAACGTCGGCGCGCTCGCCGCCGGCGCGTCGGGCTCGGTGCAGCTCGTGGCGCGGGTCGCGAGCCCGCTCAACAACGGCACGACGCTGAGCCACGCCGCCTACAGCATCGACAGCGCGCAGACGGCGCCCGTGGCCGGCGCCGCGGTGACGACGACGGTGCAGTCGGCCCCGGTGCTGAGCCTGTCGCTGACCGACGCCCCCGACCCGGTGGCCGCCGGCGCGAACATCGGCTACACGCTGGCCTACGCCAACACCGGCAACATGAACGCCACCGGCACGACCATCGCCGACACCTTGCCCGCGAACACCATCTTCGTGTCAGCCACCGGCGGCGGGGCCGCGGCGTCGGGTGTGGTGAACTGGAGCGTCGGCACGTTGAACGCCGGCGTCTCGGGCTCGGTGCAACTGGTCGTGCGGGTGGCGAGCCCGCTCGCCAACGGCACCGTCATCACCAACGGGACATGCAGCATCGACAGCGCGCAGACGAGCCCGCTGGCCGCCGCCGCGGTGACCACGACCGCCACCTCGGCGCCCGTCCTGACCCTGACCCGCACCGAGGCCCCCGACCCGGTGGCCGCCGGCGCCAATCTGACCTACACGCTGTCGTACGCCAACACCGGCAGCGCCGCCGCCTCGGCCGTGACCCTCACGAGCGGCATACCGGCCGACACCACCTTCGTGTCGGCGACCGCGGGCGGCGCGCTGTCGGGCGGGACGGTGACGTGGAGCCTCGGCGCGCTGGCCGCCGGCGCCTCGGGGTCGGCGCAGATGGTGGTGCGCGTCACGAGCCCGCTCGCCAATGGCACGATCATCACCGGCGCCGCCGCCTCGATCGACAGCGCCGAGACGGCGCCGGTCGGCGCCGGCGCGACCGTGACGACGGTGACCTCGGCGCCGGTCCTGAGCGTCTCCAAAACCGACGCGCCCGACCCGGTGGCCGCGGGCGCGACGCTGACCTACACCATCGCCTACGCCAACAACGGCAACACGTCGGCTACCGGCGTCGTCCTGACCGACAGGGTGCCGGCGAACGCCACATTCGTGTCGGCGACCAACGGCGGCGCGCTCTCCGGTTCGACGATCACCTGGATGCCCGGGACGCTGGCGGCCGGCGGATCGGGATCGGCGCAGGTCGTCGTGCGGGTCGCGAGCCCGCTGGCGAACGGCACGAACCTGATCGCCGGGACCTGCGTCATCGACAGCGCCGAGACCGCGGCCGTGACCGCGGCGTCGATCTCCACCACCGTCGCCTCGAGCCCGGTCCTGTCGATCCTGGCCGGCGACGCGCCCGACCCGGTGGCGGCCGGCGCCGACATCACCTACACCCTGACCTACGCCAACGCCGGCAACGCCGTCGCCACCCAGACCATCGTCACCGCCGTCCTCCCGGCGAACACCACGTTCGTGTCGGCCACCGGCGGGGGCGTCCACACGGCTGGCTCGGTCTCGTGGAGCGTCGGCAGCCTGGGCGCGAGCGCCGGCGGCAGCGTGCAGGTGGCGGCCCGGGTGGCGACACCGCTGCCCAACGGCACCGTGCTGACGCTCGCGACCTACAGCATCGACAGCAACCAGACGAGCCCGGTCCCGGGCCCCGCGGTGACGACGGCGGTCGTGTCGAACCCGATCCTGTCGCTGGTCGTCACCGACAGCCCCGACCCGGTGCTGGCCGGGACCGATCTCACCTACACCCTGACCTACGCCAACGGCGGCAACGCGCCGGCGACCGGCGCCGCCCTGACGGCGAGCCTGCCCGCGGGCACCACCTTCGTCTCGGCCACCGGTGGCGCGCTCGCGGGCGGCCAGGTCACATGGTCGGTCGGGACGATCGGCGCCGGGCTCACCGGCTCGGCGCGGATGGTCGTCCACGTGCCGTCGAGCGCCGTCTCCGGCGCGGTCATCACCGCCTCCGGCTGGACGCTCGATTCCGCCGAGACCGCCCCGGTCACCGCCGCCACCGCCGCGACCAGCGTCACCGAGCCGGCGGCGCCCATCGTGACGGCGGCGCTCGAGATGGCGACCAACTCGATCTACTTCGTGCGCGGCGCCGTGCAGACGCTGGTTGTATCCGGAAGCGCGTTCGCCGACGGGGCGGTCCTGAACCTGAGCCCCGACATCACCGTCGGCGCCACGACTCTCGCGGGCAGCGGCCGCCTGACCGCGCCGGTCGCGATAGCGCCCGGGGCCGCGCTCGGCGCGCGCACTCTGACCCTGACCAACCCCGACGGCCGGTCGGGCAGCCTGCCGTTCGCCCTCGAGATCGTGAAGCAACCGGACGGCAACAATGACTGTAAGATAGACGGCGTCGACCTGAACCAGATCGCCCGCTCCTGGAACAGCGCCGGCGGCGAGGCGGCATACGCGGCCACGGTCGACTTCGATGGCGATGGGTACGTCGGACCGGACGATCTCACGATCTTCGTCAAGTACTTCGCCGGGAGGCCGTACGGCTGCCCGTAGGCCGCGCTCCGGCTCCCGCGCCGTGCGCCGCGCGGCGCTCCTGCTGGCCGGCGCCCTCCTCGGCGGCGGCGCCGCAGCCGGGACCGCCGTCACCGCCGGGAGCACCACCTCCCCCGCCACCGATCCGGCGCCGTGCGCGCCGCTCGCGATCCGCGCCGGTCTCGCCGCGCCGCAGGCGGGCGACATCTACCTGCGACCGGGGCCGGCGACCTGCGATCGCGCCGAGGTCGAGGTCGCGGGCCGCGGCCTCGCGGGGGTCTTCACGGTGTCGTTCGCCGTGCGCTATCCGGCCGCGCTGCTCAGGTACGAGGGGTACGCCACGGGCACCATGATGGCGCGCGGCTCGCCGGCCACTGCGCCGTTGTACCTGGTGCGGACGCCGGCGCCCGGGGTCGTGGTGGTGACGATGACGCGCTTCGCCCCGGACGGCGGCGCCTCGGCGGACGGGGACGCCGCGTTCCTGGGCCTGCGGTTCGGCCGCGTGGCTGCCGGCGACGCAACCATCGACTTCGACCGCGCGTCCCCGGGCGCCGCGCCCATGCGGATCCTCGGAGCGGCTGGGGAGACGATCGCGGCCCGGTTCGGGCCGGGCCACGGTGCAAGCGTCAGCATCCCCTGACCCGCCGGGGCCGCCTGCCGGCCGACGCCACACCTGCGACCCTCACCAGCGCTGGTACGCCGGATGCCCCGGCCCGACCGCCACGAAGGTGCCGCGGCAGGTGGCGCAGACCTTGCCGCCCGCCTCGAGTGTCGCCTCGACGACGGCGCGGTCGGCGCGCACCTCCACCGGCCGGGCGCGCAGGGTGACCGGGCCGGTGGCCGGCGCCGGGCGCGCCAGGCGCACGTGATAGTCCGCCGTGACCGTGAAGGGCGGCGTCGCCGCCCCGGAGGCCCGCATCAGCGCCCAGGCGGCGGTCCAGTTGCTGTGACAGTCGAGCAGGCAGCCGATGATCCCGCCGCTCAGGATCCCCGCGAACGCCTCGTGGTGCTTCTCCGGCACGAAGGTCGCGACCAGGCTGTCCCCCTCCGGACGGCTGCCGATGTGCAGCCCCTTCGGGTTCGCCGGCCCGCAGCCGAAGCAGACGCTCTCCGGCGCGTGGATCTCCTGAAGGCTCGGCCCGGCGCCGCTCATCGCCCGCCACCGGCGCCGGCCGGGAGCGCCAGGGCGCCGCGGGGCGGGATCGAGGTCGAACGGCGGCGGTTCGCTCTCACGGCGACAACCTCCTCGAGGCCCGGCCCTCGGCTGCCGTCGGCAGGGTTGGAGTTTACCGCACCCGGCGGCGGCGAGTAGAATCCGCGCCGGAGGTCACCATGCCGCTATCGCGCCGTCTTGCGTCCCTTGCCGCCACCACCACCGCCGTCACGGCTGCCGTGCTCACACTCGCCGCCTTCGCCGCCTGCCGGGCGGTGCGCGAGCCGGCCCTCGAGAGCCGCGCGGTGCCCGATTACTCGATCGAGGATTTCCTCGCCACCACGGTCTACACCGGCGCCTCGTTCACCGCCGACGGCAAGGCCCTCGTCGTCAGCAGCGACCGCACCGGCGTGTTCAACGCCTGGCTCGTGCCGGCCGACGGCGGCGAGCCGAGCCCGCTCACGGAGTCGACGACCGAGAGCATCCTGGTGCAGTCGTGCTTCCCCGCCGACGACCGCATCCTGTACGAGAGCGACCAGGGGGGCAACGAGCTCGGCCACCTCTACGTGCGCGAGCGCGACGGGTCGGTGCGCGATCTCACCCCGGGGGAGAACCTCAAGGCCGACTTCCTCGCCTGGGCGCAGGACGACCGCACCTTCTTCGTCTCGACCAACGAGCGCGACGCGCGCTACTTCGATCTATACGAGTTCGCCGCCGACGGCTACGAGCGCGCGCTCCTCTACCGCAACGAATCGGGATTCGACGCCGGACCCGTGTCGCCCGACCGCCGCTTCGTCGCCCTGTTGGAGACCCGCACCGACACGGACACCGACATCCACCTGCTCGACCGGGAGAGCGGCGCCCTGCGCAACCTGACCGCCCACAAGGGCGAGGTGTTCAACGACCCGCAGACCTTCAGCGCCGATGGCCGCTGGCTCTACTACCTGAGCGACGAGGGCGCCGAGTTCCGCTACCTCGTGCGCATGGAGATCGAGTCGGGGCGTCGCGAGGTGATCGAGAAGCCCGAGTGGGACATCGAGGCGGCCGGGCTGTCGAAGCAGGGCCGCTACCTCTGGATCGCGATCAACGCCGACGCCCGCACCGAGCTCAGGGTGTACGAGGCGGCGACCATGAAGCCGGTGCGGCTGCCGGCGCTCCCCGACGCCGCCATCACGTCGGTGCGCTTCTCGCGCGACGAGACGCGCGCCGCGTTCTACGTCAACGGCAGCCGGCAGCCGAACGATCTCTACCTCCTCGATCTCGCCAGCGGCCGGGCGCGCCCGCTCACGCGCAGCCTCAACCCGCGCATCGACCCGGACGACTTGGTCGAAGGGCAGCCGGTCCGGTTCCGGTCGTTCGACAACGTCGATGTCCCCGGCATCCTCTACAAGGCGCACCGCGCGATGGCCGGCGCGCCCGCCCCGGCGCTCGTCTGGGTGCACGGCGGCCCCGGAGGGCAGTCGCGCCGCACCTACTCGGCGCTCGTCCAGTACCTCGCCAACCACGGCTACGTCGTCTTCGCCATCAACAACCGCGGCTCGAGCGGCTACGGCAAGACCTTCTACAAGCTGGACGACCGCAGGCACGGCGACACCGACCTCGGCGACTGCGTGCACAGCAAGAAGATGCTGGCGGCCACCGGCTACGTCGACCAGAGCCGCATCGGCATCATCGGCGGCTCGTACGGCGGCTACATGGTCCTCGCGGCGCTGGCGTTCCGCCCGGACGAGTTCGCGGTGGGCGTCGACATCTTCGGCGTGTCCAACTGGGTGCGCACGCTGCAGAGCATCCCGCCCTACTGGGAGTCGTTCAGGAAGGCGCTCTACCAGGAGATCGGCGACCCGGCGACCGACGAGGCCTACCTGCGCGGCATCTCGCCGCTGTTCCATGCCGGGCAGATACGCAGGCCGCTCATGGTGCTGCAGGGCGCCAACGATCCGCGCGTCCTCAAGGTCGAATCGGACGAGATCGTCGAGGCGGCGCGCGCCAACGGCGCGCCCGTCGAATACGTCGTGTTCGACGACGAGGGCCACGGTTTCCGCAAGAAGGAGAACCAGCAGCGCGGCTACTCCGCCGTGCTGGCGTTCCTCGATCAGCGCCTCAAGGCGACCGGCGCGCCGCCCGAGCCGCCGGTGGCCGCGGTGCCGGACGCCGGGGCGCCGGCGGCCCAGCCCGCGTCGGCGGCGGGAACGGACACCACCGCGCCCACCGAAGCACCGGGCGCCGAGGCCGGCGCGGCGGCGGGCGGTCGCTAGAACTTCACCTTCGGGACCTCGCGCGACTCGGGGGTCGCCTCGAAGTACTCGCGCTCGGCGAAGCCGAAGAACCCGGCGATGAAGTTGGCCGGGAAGCGCTTGATGAGGGTGTTGTAGGAGCGCACCACCTCGTTGTAGCGCATGCGCTCGGTGGCGATGCGGTTCTCCGACCCGGCGAGCTCATCCTGCAGGCGGATGAAGTTCTCGTTCGCCTTCAGATCGGGGTAGTTCTCGGCGATCGCGAGCAGGCGGCCGAGCGCCGAGGTCATGCCGGCGTTCGCGGCCGCCGCTTCCTGCGGGCTGGCCGCGCCGGCGAGCCGGCCGCGGGCGTCGGCCACCGCCTCGAAGACCTCCTTCTCGTGGACGGCGTATCCCTTTACGGTCTCGACCAGGTTGGGAATGAGATCGCCGCGGCGCTGCAGGACGTTCTCGACCTGCGCCCACGCCTTGTCGACCCCCTCGCGTTCGGTGACCATGCGGTTGTACGACCCCATGAGCCAGCCGCCGACGATCAGCGCCAGGACGACGAGCCCCGCCACCACCACCAGGCAGCCGACCAGTCCCTTCCTCATCGCGTCTCTCCTCCCCCGGCCGGACGGAAGGCGTCGAGGACGCCGATCGCCCGCGCGAGCTGCTCATAGTACCGCGAGAACAGCGTCCTCATGTCGAGGCTCGGCGCCGCGTCGCCGCGCCGCAGCCGGTCGATGGCGGCGAAGGGCGCGGCGTCGAGGCCGGCGCGGGCGCAGAAGGCCGCCGCCACCTCCGCGTTCGCGGCCGGCGGCGGCGCGCCGACCAGGTGCAGGCCGGCGCGGAACAGCGCCAGGAACGTCGTGTATGACGACATCAGGAGGAGCGTCAATTCCCGCGGCGAGGCGTGCGCCGCCAGGTACCCCTCGCGCAGCCGCATCAGCTTCTCGCGGAACTCGCGCTCGCACTGCAGCCGGAGCGGCTCGACCCCGACCCGGATGGCGGCGAACGGGTCGGACCCGTGCAGCACGACGTGGTGCGTGCGGATGTCGAGGAACTCGATTGGGAAGACATCGACCGCGTCGGCCAGGATCGCCGGGGTCATCAGGCGCGGCAGCGGCTGGCCTTTCTTCACCCAGGCGAGCAGCGGCGCCGCCAGGATCTCGAGATCGCGCGGCTCCAGGCTGTCCATCATCACCACGAGGTTGAAGTCGCTCTTCCCCTCGTGGTACTCGCCGCGCGCGGCCGATCCATACAGCACCACGCTCCGGAGCCGCTCCCCGAGGGCGCGCTCGAGCCCCTCCACCATCGTCCTCAGGATCGGCCACTGCAACGTGTGTGTGGTCATTTCAATTCCTCCGTCGTCATGCCCGTCGGCGCCGCGCGCCGGCTCAGAAACCCCGGCCGGCACCGCCGCCGCCAAAGCCGCCACCGCCGAAGCCCCCGAACCCGCCGCCACCGCCGAAACCCCCGCCGCCGAAGCCGCCGAGTCCGCCGCCGAGCCCGCCTCGACGGCGGCCGCCGCGCGACCCCGCCAGCAGGATCGCGGCAAGCACGGGATTGCGGGCGGCGAAGATGATGAACAGCAGCGCCAGCGCCGCCAGCACCGCCAGGGCGATGATCGGTTTCGGGCCGCCGGACCGCTGCCGGCGGGCGCCGCGGCTCGGTTGAAGCCCGTCGATGTCGAGGCCGTACTCCGCCGCGGCGGCGCCAATCAGGGCGGCGCTCGCCTGCACGAGGCCGCGCGACAGGTCGCCCAGGCGCAGGACCGGCATGACCTCGCGGTCGATCAGGGCGCCGACCCGCCCGTCGGGCAGGAAGCCCTCGACGCCGTACCCCGTCGCGATGAAGATGCGCCGCGGCGCGAGCGCCAGCGCCACGACGATGCCGCGATCCTCGCCCTTGCGGCCGGCGCCCCACTCCTGGCCGACGCGGGTGGCGAAGTCCTCGATCGGCTCTCCTTCGAGGTCGGGCACGGTGACGACGACGATCGCCACGCCGCTGGCGTCGAACAGCGCGCGGTGCCGGCGCTCCATCGTGGCGGCGTCCTCGGGGCGGATGACCTTCGCCAGGTCGTGCACCGACCGGTCGCCCGGCGGCGGCAGGCGCACTTCGGCCGCGGCGGGTGGCACGGCCACCGGCGTGGCGAGGGCGAGCAAAGCCAGGACCAGCGCCGCCGGCACCGGCACCGCCGCGCCCGGCCCGGCGGTGGCCGGCGCGGCCACGAGCCATGATCGGGCGCGCGACGTCCGCATCAGAACACCGGCTCCTCGATCGGGTTCCCCTCCTCGTCGATGGCGGGCGGGGGGACGTAGCCGGTGGGCGGGCCCTTCGCGGTCAACTGCTTGCGGCGGGCGGTCAGGAAGTAGACCGGGCGCCCGGGCTTCCCCGGCATCGGCACCCGTTCGGTCAGGAACACGTATTGCGTCGCGTCCGACCAGATGGTCTCGTACTGGCGATGGGCGCGATCGCCGTAGCTGTTGATGACCGCCTCGCGCCGCAGCACGTCGGGGGTGCCGAAAGAGGACCCGAGCCGCTCGATGAACGCCTTCGCCGTCCCGGCGGTCGGCCCGTAGTGGACGTCGATGCGCTTGAGGGTGTCACCCTCGGCGCGGCCGGTGAACGACAGGTGCGCCGTGTAGTCCCCCTTGCGCTCGTACGCCCACACCTTCAGGTTGCGGCCCGAGGCGGTCACCGTCGGGCGGATCGCGTGCACCTTCGCCGCCGCGGCCCGGGTCATGCCGAGCGTCAGGCCGTCGAACAGCGGCACGGGGAAAATCTTGGCGGGCGGCGCCGGCGGGGCGGCCTGCTCGGTGGGGCCGCCGCAGGCCAGGACGGCCGCGAGCGCGGCGCCGGCGGACAGGACCAGGGCCGGCCGCACCATCCCCGTCGGCGCGCCTCCTGCCCGGCCGCTCACACGCCCAGGACGCGCGCCAGCTCCTCGCCGAAAAGCCCGGCGGAGGTCGGCCCGTCGGCGGTGATCACGAGGCCGTCGCGCTCGACGTGGCGGGCGGTGTACTGCGCGCCGCCGGCGACCAGCGCCCTGCTCTGGCTCTCCCAGACGGTGGCCCGCTTCCCCCTGAGGAGCCCGGCGTTGGCCAGGATCGTCGGGGCGACGCAGATCGCCGCCACCGGCCGGCCGGCCCGGACGGTCTCGGCCGCGATGGCGTGCGCCGTCGCGTGGTCGTAGTAGGTCTCGGCGCCGTAGCCGCCGACGAAGACCACCAGGTCGAAATCCCCCGCTGCGACCTTGTCGAGCGTCGTGTCGGGGGTCACGATCATCCCGAGCATCCCCTTCGCGGGCCCCGGGCGCGTCGAGGCGACCGTGACCGCGCATCCCCTCGACTCGAGGATGGCGCGCGGCTCGCGGTACTCCTCGTCGCGGAAGTTCTCCGGCGCGATCACCATCAGGACCTTCTTCTGTGCCATGGCTGCCTCCTGGCTCCGAGCGGGGCTACGACGCCGATGCTATCACTGATGTCGGGGCGCGGCGGGGATGCAGCAGGCGCGGCGTGCATCGGGTGGCGCCCGCCCGCATCTCAACGGATGGTTCGAGCGTCCGTACACGCAGGGAGGCCGGTGGAATGACCCTCCTCTTCCGAGTCACCATCGAGAAGATCGTGCACGAGGTGCGTGTCGACGTGCCACCCGGACGCCGCGAGGACAACTGGCCCGAGATCGAGGAGTTCGTGCTGCGGACCGCCTGGCTCGAGCACCTCGGCCGCCTGCCGGCCGGCGTGATCAACGCCCTGGCGTGACGCCGGGCGCGGCCGCGTCGGCGGCCCCTGCGTCGCCGGCGCCCCCGGCGGCCGGCGGCCCGGCGACCGCGAGAGCCGCCGCCCAGGTGGCCGCGCGTTCCGTCTCGCCAGTCAGCCGCGCCAGCCGCACCGCGATCTCGAGAAGCCGGCGATCGGCGCCGCCGTCCCCCGCCGCCCGGCCCGCCCGCTCCGCATCGGCGGGCGGGCCGGTCGTCAGGCGTGTCGCGGCGGCGTCGGCGGCGGCACCCAGCCGGGCGAGCGCCTCGGCCGGCTTCCCGGCGCGCTCCAGCAGGATGGCGCGCTCGAGGGCGGCGGTCGGGTCGCCCGGATCGCGCCGCAGCAGGCGGTCGTAGAGTTCGCAGGCCGCCGCCTCCTTGCCCCGCCGGACCTGGAAGCGGGCCGCTCCCAGAAGCACCTCCGCGTTCCCCGGCACGGCGCGGGTCGCCTCGTCCCAGGCCAGCGCGGCCTCACGCGCACGGCCGCGCGACTCGAGAAGGCGCGCCCGGTCCGCGAGAACGCGGGCGCTGCGGTCGCCTCCCCTCCAGGCGCGCTCGAGACGGCGCTCCGCCTCGTCGGTGTCGCCGTCGTCGAGCGCCAGCGACCCGAGCGCTCCCTGGGCGGCGGCGAGGCCCGGATCGAGCTCCGCCGCCAGCGCGAAGGCGGCGCGCGCCTCGGCCGGCCGCCCGAGCCTCTCGAGCGCCAGACCGAGGTTGTAGCGCAGGGGGGCGCTCCGCGGCAGGGCGGCGATCGCCGGGAGCAGGAACGACTCCGCCCCGGCCGGGTCGCCGGTGATCGCGAGGAACTCCGCGAGGGCGATCTCGCGGATCGGCGGACCGGCGAAGGGCGCCTCGGCGAGGCGCCGGCGCAGGAAGGCGCGCATCTCGGCCGGCGGCCGGTTTCCCGGGAGGGCCGCGCCCGCCGGCGTCCCCGGCGTCAGGACCTCCCGGCGGGCGTAGACTGCCGTCCCCGGGTCGAGGTGGATCAGGACCCACCCATGCCCGCCGGCGAGCCACTGCAACAGCGCCCGGCCCTCGATGGCGCGCTGGTGCGGCCAGAGGACCGCCGTGATCTGGTACCTGCGCGTCGTTTCCTCGAAGACCTCCGGGTCGGCGACCGCGCGCAGGTAGGTCTCCAGCACCCCGTGCAGATAGGGATCGTTGCGGCCGTCGATGAAGACGCGCCGGTCGCCCTGCCAGGCCCGCACCAGGAAGCCGCCGGCGGCGAGCGGGTGGAACACCTGCCCGGGGATGGCCGCGCCCGTAACGAACGCCGCCGCCTCGTCCGGAAAGTAGTACGGGATCGGGCCGATCCCGAACCAGCGTTCGGTCGGCACCAGGAGGTGGAACCGGTTCGACACCACCGCGGCGGCCAGCGTGATGGCGACGGCCGCGAGGGCCGCCGGTGCGAGGACGGCGGCGCGGGCCGGCGTGCGGGCCGGCGCCCCGGCCGCTGCCCGGCGCGCCGCCCGGCGCGCCGCCGCCCCGGCCAGCGCCTCCCGGGCGTTGCGCAGGAGAATCGGCGCCGCGGCGATCGCGAAGATCGGGATGTTGCGCCGCGCGCGCAGCGCCAGGTAGAACGTCGCGGCCGTCACCAACAGGTCGAGCAACCGCGCCCGGCGCAGGTTCATGGCGAAGCCGATCGCCGTCGCCGCCGCCAGCGCCCCGAACGCGACGACCGAAGGCGTATACAGGTAGCCGGAGAGGGTCGGCCGGAACTCGGCGATGGTGGTCGCGAGGAGCGTGCTGCCGCCGATATGGTCGAAGAACTGCTCGAACGGCACCCGGATCGCCCGCGCGCCATGCGGATTCACCAGGGCAGCCGCCGCCTGCAGCGCCAGGCTGGCGAGGAGATCGGTGGCTTCGCGGAGGGGCGCCGCCCGATCGGGCATCGTTCCCGGCACGCCGGCGGCCGCGTGCCCCGGGCGCCCGGCGCGCGCCAGCGCGACGACCAGGGCCAGCGCGGTCATCGCCGGGCCGAGGATGAACAGCGACTGGACATTCACCCAGAGCGCGGCGATGAGCGGCAGCGCCACCCACAGGACGAGGCGCCGCCGCGCCGCCCGCGCCGGTGCCGCGGCCGCGTCGAGACCGGCCAGCACCAGCGCCAGGAACCACCATGACAGCACCTCCGGCCGGGTGAGGAACCGCTCCTGCGCCGCCAGCGCCGCGAGCAGGATCACCGCGGCGCTCGCGGTGGCCGCCAGACCGGCGTTGGGCACCGGAGCCGCCGCGCCCGCGGGCGCCCCGGGATCGGTCGCCGGCGCGCCCGCCGGCGCGGTCGCGGCGAGGATCCGGCGACCGCGACGGTCGAGGAACATGAACAGCCCCGTGACCAGAGCCACGGCGGCGAGGGTCAGCGCGCCCGGGCCGCCGGCGTCGAACAGCAGCGACGCGCCCACCTGGAACAGCCACTGGATGTCCACCCACGGCAGGCCGTAGGCGGTATAGGAGAAGGGGTCCGCCCCCGGCACCGCGCCGGTCGTCCGGATGAGCCGGCCCGCCGCCAGGTGCCAGTGGATGTCGGGATCGGTCGCGCGGGTCACCCCCAGGAGAGCGATGGCCGCGAAGACCGCCGCCACCGCCAGCGCCGCCGGCGCGCCGCCGGCCCCCGCTCCACCGTTGATCCGGCGCTGGAATCGTGTTAACAATCCGGTCCGCTCACCCATCATCCGGTCACCCATGGCCCGGATCATTCTGGGAGGGTTCGCGGCATGGCGCAACTGGCGGCCTTCAATCTCAAGGCCTGGATCGACCGGCACCGGCATCTCCTGAAACCGCCGGTCGGCAACGCGCTGGTCTTCAAGGATACCGATTTTCAGGTGATGATCGTCGGCGGGCCGAACAGCCGCAACGACTATCACATCGATCCCTACGAGGAGCTGTTCTACCAGCTCGAGGGCGACATCGTCGTGCGGGTGATGGAGGAGGGCGGCGCGCGCGACATCGCGATCCGCGAGGGTGACATGTTCCTGCTGCCGCCCCACGTGCCGCACTCCCCGCAGCGCGGCCCGAACACCGTCGGCATGGTCATCGAGCGGGCGCGCCCCGAGGGCGACCTCGATCGCTTCCGCTGGTACTGCGGCACGTGCAACGCGGTGCTGCACGAGGCCGCCCTGCACGTCAGCGACCTCGCGACCCAGCTCAAGCCGGTGCTCGAGGCAGTCGCACAAGACGCGGCGCTCAGGACCTGCCGCCGCTGCGGCGCGGTCACGCCGCCGCCCGCCCCGGCCGCTTCAGTGTAGCCGGAGCACGCGTGGCGCCTCCCCTGACCATCGACCTGCACACCCACATCCTGCCGCACGACCTTCCCGATCTGCGCACGCTGTACGGCTACGGCGGCTTCGTGGCCCTCGAGCGCCCGGAGCCGGGAGCGCCGGGGCGCCGCGGCCGGATGACGATCGACGGGACGCTGTTCCGCGAGGTCCCCGACACCACCTGGGACCCCGAGCGCCGTCTCGAGGAGTGCGACCGCCACGGCGTCGCGGTGCAGGTGCTGTCGACCGTGCCGGTGATGTTCTGCTACTGGGCCGAGCCGGAGCACGCCAACGACCTGGCGCGCCGCCTCAACGACCACGTCGCCGCGGTCGTCGCCGCCCGGCCGCGGCGCTTCGCCGGTCTCGGCACGCTGCCGCTGCAGGCCCCGGGCCTGGCGGTGCGCGAGCTCGAGCGCTGCGTGCGCGACCTCGGTCTCGCCGGGGTCCAGATCGGCACTCACGTCAATACCTGGAACCTCGACGAGCCGGCCCTGTTCCCGGTGTTCGCGGCGGCGCGCGATCTGGGCGCCGCCATCTTCGTGCATCCCTGGGACATGATCGGACAGGAGCGCATGCGCCGGTACTGGCTGCCGTGGCTCGTCGGCATGCCGGCGGAGCTGGCACTCGCCATCTGCTCGCTCATCTTCGGCGGCGTGATCGAACGGCTGCCGGGCCTGCGCATCGCCTTCGCCCACGGCGGCGGCGCCTTTCCGGGGACCATCGGCCGGATCGACCACGGCTTCCATGCCCGGCCCGACCTGTGCGCCGTCGACAACAAGGTCGCGCCGCGCGCCTACCTCGGGCGCATCTACGTCGATTCCCTGGTGCACGACGCCGAGGCGCTGCGCAGTCTCCTGAGGCTGTTCGGACCCGAGCGCGTCGCGCTCGGATCGGACTACCCCTTCCCCCTCGGCGAGGCGGTGCCCGGCAGCCTCATCGACACGCTGGGCGAACTCGCGCCCGAGGTGCGCGCACGCCTGCGCGGCGGCACGGCGCTCGAGTTCCTGAACCGCCGCCGCGAGGAGTTCGCCCCGTGAGCGACGCCGGCGGCCGCCTCCCCGCCGACGAGGAATCGGCGCTGCGCTCCGACCTCGATGACCCGGGGTCGCGCTTCCGGCAACGCTTCGAGATGCCGGCCGGGCCGGACGGCCGCCCGCTCATCTACCTGTGCGGCAACTCCCTCGGGCTCATGCCGAAGGCGGCGCGCGCGCTGGTCGACGAGGAGATGGACGACTGGGCGGCGCTCGCCGTGGAGGGGCATTTCCGGTCGCGCCGCCCCTGGTACTCGTACCACGAGCGCTTCCGGGACAGCGGCGCCCGGCTGGTCGGCGCGCGGCCGGGCGAGGTCGTCATGATGAACTCGCTCACCGTCAACCTGCACCTCATGCTGGCGACCTTCTACCGGCCGACCGCCGACCGGCACCTGATCCTGATCGAGGAGGGGGCGTTCCCCTCCGACGCGTACGCCGTCGCCACCCACGTGGCGCACCGCGGCCGCCGCCCCGACGCCTCGGTGCTGGTGGCCCGCCCGCGGCCGGGCGAAGCGGCGCTCAGGACCGAGGACCTCGAGCGCCTGCTCGAGGCGCGCGGCCGGGAGATCGCCGTGGCGCTCCTGCCGGGGGTGCAGTACCTCACCGGCCAGGTGCTCGACATGGCGCGCCTCGCCGAGGCGGCGCGGCGCCAGGGGTGCGTCGTCGGGCTCGACCTGGCGCACGCCGCCGGCAACGTCGATCTGCGGCTGCACGACTGGCAGGTCGACTTCGCCGCGTGGTGCTCCTATAAATATTTGAACGCCGGGCCGGGCGCGGTCGCCGGCTGCTTCGTCCACGAGCGCCACGGCCGCGACACGACGCTGCCGCGCCTCGCCGGCTGGTGGGGCAACGATCCCGACACCCGTTTCCGCATGCCGCCCGAGTTCGCGCCGCGCGCCGGAGCCGACGGCTGGCAGATCAGCAACCCGCCGATCCTGGCGCTGGCGCCGCTGCTCGCGTCGCTGGCGATCTTCGACGAGGCGGGCATGGATCGACTGCGCGCCCGCTCGGTGCGCATGACCGCGTACCTCCTGGCGCTCGTCGACCGGCTGCCGGAGGGGCGCATCGAGGTGATCACGCCGCGGCGCCCCGACGAGCGCGGCTGCCAGGTGTCGCTGCGGGTGCGTTCCGGGGCGAAGGGGCTGCTCGCGGCGCTCACCCGCGGCGGCGTCGTGTGCGACTCCCGCGAGCCCGACATCGTGCGCGTCGCCCCGACGCCGCTCTACAACACCTTCCACGAGATCTGGCGGTTCGCGCGGATCCTCGAGCAGGCAGCGGCGTGAGCGGCGGCGCGAGCGGCGCGCCGCCCGGCACCGCCGGGACACGTGGCACCGTGGTGCAGGTGGGCGCGGGTCTCGGCGGCGCGCTGATGGCGCTCCTCCTCGGGCGCGCCGGCTTCACGGTGCGCGCCTTCGAGATGCGCCCCGACCCGCGGCGCGGTCCGCTCGTCGGCGGGCGGTCGATCAACCTGGCGCTGTCGGCGCGCGGTCTCGACGCCCTGGCGCGGGTCGGCCTCCTCGACCGGGTGCTGGAGACGGGCGTGCCGATGCGCGGCCGCATGATCCACGACGCCCACGGCGGCACCGCCTACCAGCCCTACGGCACCGAGGCCGCCCACGCCAACCACTCGGTGTCGCGCGCCGATCTCAACGTCATCCTGCTCGACGCCGCCTCGAAGGAGCCGAACGTCCGCTTCGCCTTCGGCCGCAAGTGCGTCGGCGTCGACCCCGACATCCCGGCCGCGACCTTCGAGAACGCCGCCGGGGCGGAGGACGCCGCCGGGACGGGCGCGCCGGAGACCGTGCGCGCCGACGTGGTCCTCGGGACCGATGGCGCATTCTCGGTCGTGCGGCGGCGGATGCAGCGCCTCGACCGGTTCGACTTCAGCCAGGACTACCTCTCGCACGGCTACAAGGAGCTGACCATCCCGCCCGGCCCGGGCGGATCGTTCCTCATGGAGAAGAACGTCCTGCACATCTGGCCGCGCGGCGGCTACATGATGATCGCCCTGCCGAACCGCGACGGCTCGTTCACCTGCACCCTGTTCTGGCCGCACGAGGGGCCCAATTCATTCGCCGTGCTGCGGACCCCTGATGACGTCGAACGGTTCTTCGGCCGCGAGTTCCCCGATGCCACGGCACTCCTGCCCGATATTGCCGGCCAGTACATGGCCAACCCGGTCGGGTCGCTTCTGACCATCCGCTGCCGGCCCTGGCACCACCGCGGCCGGGTGGCGCTTCTGGGGGACGCCTGCCACGCGGTGGTGCCGTTCCACGGCCAGGGGGCGAACTGCGCGTTCGAGGACTGCGTCGTTCTCGACGAGGTGCTGCGCGAGACGGCCGGCCCGCCCGACTGGGAGCGCGTCTTCACCCGGTTCGAGGCGCTGCGCAAGGTGAACGCCGACGCCCTGGCGGTCCTGTCGCTCGCCAACTTCGTCGAGATGCGCGACCATACCGCCTCGAAAGCGTTCCGGGCGCGGAAGGCGATCGAGAAGGCGCTCTACCGGCTGTTCCCGGCGTCCTTCATGCCGCAGTACATGATGATCTCGTTCAGCCGCATCCCTTATGCCGAGACCATCGACCGCGCCCGCCGCCAGGGGCGCATACTGAAGGCTGCCGCCTCGGCGGCCGGGCTTCTGGTCCTTCTCGCCGTCCTGCTCATCGTGGCGCGCCGATGACGCCACGGGAGGCGCCACCATGCCGCTGACCTACGGCCAGTACCTCAAAGTCGAAGCGCTGCTCGCCCTGCAAAAGCCGGCCTCCGATCCGCCGGAGCACGACGAGACGCTGTTCATCATCATCCACCAGGTGTACGAGCTGTGGTTCAAGCTGCTGCTGCACGAGATAGAGAAGGTGAAGCGCGACTATTCGCAGGGCGACCTGTTCGGCGCCATCGCAACCTGGAAGCGGGCGCGCATGGTCCTCAAGACCCTGGTCGGCCAGATCGACGTCCTCGAGACGATGACGCCGATGTCGTTCCTGACCTTCCGCAGCCGGCTCGACACGGCCTCCGGTTTCCAGTCGGCGCAGTTCCGCGAGCTCGAGTTCCTGCTCGGCCACAAGCGCGCCGACATGGTGCGGCACTACCCCGCCGACGAGCCCGGCCGGGCGCGTCTCGAAAGGCGCCTCGGCGAGCGCTCGCTCTACGACCATTTCTACGACTTCCTCGCGGGCCGCGGGGTCGCCATACCCGCGGCGCTGCGGGCGCGCGACCTGGCGCTGCCGGCCGAGCCGCACCCGGAGATCCAGGACGCGCTCCTGCGCCTGTACCGCGAGAGCCCCGACGTCGCCATCCTGCTCGAGCTGATGACCGACTTCGACGAGGGGTTGCAGGAGTGGCGCTACCGCCACGTCAAGATGGTCGAGCGGACCATCGGCACGAAGCAGGGCACGGGCGGCTCGTCGGGGGCGGAGTACCTCCGGGCGACGCTGTTCCACCCGGTGTTCGCCGACCTCTGGGCGATAAGGAACCGTCTGTAGGAGGACGGATGGCGATTGCGGTGCGGTCCCACGGTGACGTTCGCATCCTCGTGCTCTCGGGCGAGTTCACGCTCGAGGGCGGGGGCCTCGCGCGCCCCCTCGACCTGCGCGGCCGCCGGCTCGACGACCTGGGCGGGGCGTTGAGGACGGTGCTCGCCCAGGGCTGCCGGGCGATCCTCCTCGACATGGAGCAGGTGACGTTCCTCGACAGCGCCGCGATCGGCGAGCTGGTGGCCTGCCGCAGGCGCGCCGTGCAGCAGGGCGGCGACATCGCCTTGCTGAAGCCCCTCGGCCGCGTGCGCGCCGTGATCGAGATGGTGCACCTCGACCGCATGTTCCGGGTGTTCGACGACGAGGCGACGGCCCTGGCGGCGCTCGGCGGCTGATCAGTCCGCGCTCGATGCACGGCCGCCGGGGGCCATCCCGCCGGGAGGATGGATCTCCAGGACGGCGGAGCGCCGGGACGGGAGACGGGAGTATCATCCCCGCGAATGAAGATCCTCCTGATCTCCCCGGAATTCCCGGATACCTTCTGGAGCTTCAAGCACGCCGTGCCCTTCATCCGGCGCAAGGCGTCGTTCCCGCCCCTCGGCCTGCTCACGGTTGCCGCGTTGCTTCCGGCCGCCTGGGAGAAGCGGCTGGTCGATCTGAACATCGGGCGGCTCGCCGCCTCCGACCTGGCCTGGGCGGACATGGCCTTCGTCGGGGCGATGACCGCCCAGCGCGACTCGGCGCGCGCCGTGATCGCCCGCTGCCGGGCGGCCGGGGTCAGGGTGGTCGCGGGCGGCCCGCTGTTCACCGCCGAGCACGACGAGCATCCCGAGGTCGATCACCTGGTGCTGGGCGAGGCGGAGATCACGCTGCCGCGTTTTCTTGCGGAACTCGCGCGCGGCACGCCGCAACACCTCTACCAGGCCGACGGCTTCGCCGACCTCGGTGCGACGCCGGTGCCGCTCTGGGATCTGGCCCACCTGCGCTCCTACGCCTCCATGAGCGTGCAGTTTTCGCGCGGCTGCCCGCACGACTGCGACTTCTGCAGCGTCACGGCGCTGTTCGGGCACCGGCCGCGCACCAAGCGGCCCGGGCAGGTGATCGCCGAGCTCGAACGGCTGTACGCCCTCGGCTGGCGCGGCGGGGTCTTCTTCGTGGACGACAATCTCATCGGTCACAAGCGCGACTTCAAGGAGGGGCTGCTGCCGGCGTTGATCGGGTGGCAGAATAGCGGGCGCGGCATCCCGTTCACGGCGCAGGTGTCGATGAACCTGGCCGACGACGACGTCATGATGCGCACGATGGCGCAGGCGGGGTTCGACGCCGCCTTTGTGGGCATAGAGACACCGGACGATGCCGCTCTCGCCGAGTGCAACAAGAAGCAGAACATCGGCCGGAACCTGGTCGAGGACGTGAAGCGCATCCAGCGGGCCGGGATGGAGCTCTCCGCCGGCTTCATCGTCGGGTTCGACCACGACACGCCGGAGACCTTCCAGCGGCAGCTCGACTTCATCCAGCGAAGCGGCATCGCCACGGCGATGGTCGGGCTGCTGCAGGCCCCTCCCGGCACCCGCCTGCACGCGCGGATGAAGGCCGAGGGCCGCCTGCTCGGATCGATGAGCGGCGACAACGCCGACGGCACCACCAACTTCCGGCCGCGCATGGACCTCGAGACCCTGCGCGCCGGCTACCGCGATCTGCTGCGGCGCCTCTACTCGCCGCGCGCCTACTACCAGCGCGTCCGCACCTTCCTGCGCGAGTTCAAGGTGCCCGACGTCGGAACGCGGCTCGACATGCAGCGGTTCCTGGCGTTCGCGCGCTCGGCGGCGCGGCTCGGCATCCTGGGCCGCGAGCGCCTGCACTTCTGGCGGCTCATGGCCTGGACGCTGGTGCGCCGGCCGCGCCTGTTCTCACGCGCGGTGACGCTGTCGATCTACGGCTATCACTTCCGGCGGGTCAGCGAGTTGCACGTCTTGTAGTCAGTCGCCCGCCCCGCCACGGACCGGAGGCGTGGCGTCGATCCAACGCGCCCGCGACAGAAGCTCGCGCATCAGCGCATCGGCCGGCTCGGCATCCTCGTCGGTCACGGTGGATGCGAGCTGGTGGATGTCGTGGTGCTCACGGTCCATCACGATGTAGTGCACCAGCGCGATCGGATTGCCGGCGCCATCCTGGCGCCGGCTGACGCAGCGGAATCCCTCGAACGGGGCGGGGACGTCGTCGTCCATGGTGAGGGTCGGGCCCTCGCCGCCCATCTGGCGCCGGTAATCGTCGCGAAAGTCCCCGAGGCTGTCGAGGATCCCCTGCGGGTAGGCGAACAACGTCACCCGCAGTCCGTTCGGATGGGTCCACAGGGAGCGCGCCGTGGGATCGTCCGCGAAGTCGTCCCACTCCGATGTGTCACGGCTGACCTGCCATGGATTATCGGCCCCGGCGACGTCGAGGTCGCGGTCGATCACCGGCCGGACCGCGCCGATCAGGGGGAAGGCGCCGCCGATCAGGATCAGCGACGCCAGGCCGCCTACCAGGACCACCTTCCGGTAGTTGGACCGGGTCGCGGGTTCTTCGGGTTTCGTCCGCGCCACCAGGATCGAGCTGAGGTGGACGCTCTCCATCTTGGTCATCACGAAGAAGAAGGCTCCCAGCCCGATCGAGACCCCGACGGCGCCGGGCTCGGCCTCGACGGCCAGGAGCAGGAAGAGAGCGTAGAGAACCGCCTCGCCGAAGAAGTCCATCGCGGCGAGGAATGGATGCCCCGCGTAGAGCAGGCCGGCGCCGGGGAAGGACAGCGACAGCATCGCGGCCAGCCGCGAGGAGCGGAACGACGTGCGGCAGTGCGTGCATGAGACCGGCTTCGCCGCGAGGGCGTGGCCGCACCGGGGGCAGTGCCAGAGCGGCAGGGGCTCGGCGCGCCCCCCCCTTCCTGCAGCAGCCGTGGCCGCAGGCGCACCAGAAGCAGATCGACGAGCTTGCGTTCGCCGCGCAGCGGCAGCTTCCAGGCCTGCTTGTTGCCGGCCGCCGGCTGCAGCGTCAGCTTGCCGAGACTCACCTTGAGCGCGCGCACCCCGGACCACGGGAAGGAACGCAGTCGCGTCCCGGCCCGCTTGCCGCGCACGTCCATCATGACCTCGATGAGGCGCGCATCGGTGACGACGAGGACGACCTGGTGGTACGGCATGGCCATGGCCCCGAGGGCGATCAGGTGGAGCGCCGGCGGCATCTGCATGCCGTGCGCGACATACAGCACGTGCTCGTCCGCCTGCAGCAGGCGCTTCACCATCGGCCCGGCCGCGGCCCACTGCTCGCGCCGGCGGCGCTGGTGCCGGGGGTTCAGGAACGCGGCCGCGCCCGGGAACAGGTCCTCCGGGCCGGTCGACTTCGCGGTCTCGGCGAGCGGTCGGTCGCCGAGCGGTCCCAGGTGCTCCGGCTCAATCCTGTAATCGCCCTGACGCATGTTCGTCATGATCCGCCTCCACGATCGGCCAAAACGGTGCCGGTGACGGCGGGCGTCAAGCGCGGGGTGGTGGTCGTGACCGGCCGCCTTGAATCCGGCCGGCCCGGGGTCCATGTTTCTTCCTCGTGAACCGGATGCTCCCGGCCATCGGTCTCCTTGCGGCGCTGGCATTCCCATGGCCGGCCGCCGCGATCGACGTGCCGCAGACGCGGCAGGAGTTCGTGAAGGTGGTCGCCGCCGGCGAGGGTGGGACCTCGGAAACGCTCGTCATCGATCAGCCCTTCGACAAGGTCTACGCCCTGCTGCAGGAACGGGTCCCCGCCTGCCTCGACGTCAAGGTGCAGCGCACCGCGTACGTCGGCTACGTGGAGAGGAGCTCCTCGGACCACAACCCCACCCTGCGCCTCGTGGGGAAGGGCCGGGCGGAATTCACCCTGCAGGTCGTCCACAACCCGCGCGGTGTCGGGCACACGCCTCCGCCGGGCGGGCTCTACGTCATGGCCGCGGATCTCCGATCGATCGACGGCGGCCGCACCGAGGCCGTCCTGTACCGGCCGAACATCGGATTCAAGAAGATCGCGGTCAGCCTCAAGCAGTGGTTCGCCGGGAACCCCGCCGCCTGTCCCAAGCTCAAGTAGCCTGATGTAGGATGCGTGGCGTGTTCCGGCCCACGCGACGTGACTTCCTGAAGGCCGGCGCCCTCGCAGGGGGAGCGCTCCTCTCCGGCATCGGGCGCAGCCGTCCCGGGGCGGGGATTTCGGCGGCGTCGCGGCCCGCGACGAAAGGCCACTCGTCACCCGCCCCGATCGCCCTGCTCGTCCTCGGCGGCACCGGCTTCATCGGGCCCCACCTCGTGCGCCTCGCGGTGTCGCGCGGCCACGGCGTGACGATCTTCTCGCGCGGCCGGCGCAACCCGGAGCTTCCCGACGGGGTCGAGCGGCTGATCGGCGATCGTAACGGACAGCTCGGCGCGCTCGAAGGACGGCGCTGGGACGCCGTCGTCGACGACTCGGCGACCAACCCCGACTGGGTGAAGCAGTCGGCGGCGCTCCTCCTGGACGCGGTCGGCCGCTACCTTTTCACCTCGTCGACGGGGGTCTATTACCCGTATCTCGCGCGCGGTCTCGACGAATCGGCCCCGCCGCATCTCGAGGCCGCCGACCCGAGCGACGGCTCCGAGACCTACGGCGTGTCGAAGGCGCGCTGCGAGCACACGGTGCTCGACACCTTCGCCGATCGCGGCGTCGTCGTGCGGCCGACCTACATCGTCGGCCCGGGCGACACCACCGACCGTTTCCCCTACTGGCCGGTGCGCTTCGCGCAGGGGGGCGAGATCCTGGCGCCCGGGCGGCGCGACGATCCGGTGCAACTGATCGACGTGCGCGACCTCGCCGCGTTCATGCTGCGGCTCCTCGAGACCGGACGGTCGGGCGTCTTCAACGTCGCCGGACCGCGTTCACCGATGACCTCGCGGACCTTCTATCGCACGGCGCGCAGGGCGCTCAACCGCGACGTCACCCTCACCTTCATCGATGACTACGCCTTCCTCAAGGCCCACGGCATCGAGTACTCGATCCCGTGGGCGATGCTCGAGGGGAACGACGCCGGGATGATGTCGATCCGCAACCACCGGGCGATCGCTGCCGGCCTGGCGTTCCGGCCCCTCGAGGACACGCTCCGCGACACGCTGGCCTGGTGGCCGTCGGTGCCGGAGGAGCGGCGGCGGGACCCGAAGTTCGCGATCACGCCGGAGATCGAAGCGAAGGCGCTCGCCGTTTGGCGCGCCCTGCGGGCCCGGGGCGCCTGATAGGCCGCCATCCGCTCCTTCTCGCCCAGGACGTCGATCCCATCGTGGGCCCGACGCCAGCCAGCGCCGGGCCCGCAGCCTCGAGGCCGTAACACCACCAGGCTGAGCGGCGGTCCGGCGCCCACTCCAGCGTCGCTCACCCGGTCGTTTGGCCCACGAGGCCGCATCGGCACCAGCCGCGGGGGGCCCGAGGAGTTCACTCCTTGGAGGAGCCCTGGCGCTCCGGCGGTCCGCCCGCTTCCCCCAGAAGATCCTCGACCTCGCGAGTCAGGTGGTGCGTGGGGCCGTAGATGGCGCGACGGATCTCGAGGGCTTCGCGCAGGAGCGGCAGGGCGTCGCCCCGCCTCCCTTGATCGATGTAGATCCGGCCCAGCATGACCAGCGCGGCGCCGGTGCGCGCGTGCCGTTCCCCGATCGTCCGCCGGTAGAGGTTCAACGCCTCGCGGGTCAGCCGCGCGGCCTCGTCGAGATCACCCCGGCGTTGGTGGAGCTCGCCCAGCGCCGTCAGGCTCAGGCCGACACTGTCGTGCTCATCCCCCAGAAGCTTGCGCCGCATCGCCAGTGCCTCCCGGAGGAGGGGCTCGGCGGCGTCGAGATCCCCCTTGCGGAGCAGAATCCTCCCCAGTCCGTTGATGCTCATCGCCAGGCTCGGATGCTCCTCCCCGTACAGCCGCCGCCGGATTGCGATCGCCTGGCGATAGAACGGCTCGGCGGCGTCGTACTCTTTCTTTTCATAGAACATGAACCCCATGCTGGCCAGCGTGTTCGCCACGTGGGGGTGATCCTCGCCCAGGGTTTTACGGCGGAGCGCCAGCACTTCCCGGTACAGCGCTTCGGCGCCGTCGTAATCCCCGTTTCGGTGCATCGATGTCGCCACGCTGTTCGCGGAGGTCAGGGTGTCCTCGTGTTCATTCCCCAGGAGCTTGCGGCGCATCGCCAGGGCCGCGCGAAGGTACTCGTCCGCCGCGTCGTAGTCACCCTTGTCTCTCAGCATCTCGCCCATGAACTGCAGGCTGGCGGCCACGTCGCGGTGTTCCTCCCCCAGGAGCCTGCGCCGCATCGCCAGCGCGTCGCGTTGCAACTGCTCGCAGGTCGCAAGGTCCCCCATGATGCACCGGGTCACTCCCAGGTCGCCCATGCTCCTGGCGACGAGGACGTGCTCGGGGCCCAGCGCCGCGCGGCGCAGGGCCAGCGCCCGCTCCAGCAGTGCGGCGGCGAGATCGTGCCGTCCCAGCACATCGTAGGCGTTGCCGATCACCATCAGCATCTCGGCCTGGACCTCCGGCTGGCCGGCGAGCTCCTGGTCGACCCGCTTGAGGCCGCGCTCCAGCAGCTCCAGCCGCGTGGTCACGTCCCCCTTCACCTCGAAGAGCGGGTTCGTGGCCTCGAACATCTTCAGGAGATACCCCTTGACCTCCTCGGCCCGGTCGCGCTCCCTGCCGATCCGGTCGGCCTGCGCGCGGATGCGCGCCGACTGCACCGCCGTCACGGCGCTGAATCCGATCAGCAGCGCCGCGATCGCAGCCGCGGCCGTCACGCCGATCCGGTGCCGGCCGACGAACCTCGAGGCGCGGTAGGCCAGCGTATCCGGTCGCGCCAGGACCGGCAGTCCCGAGAGGTGGCGCTGCACGTCATCGAGGAGGGCCTGGGCCGACGCGTAGCGTCGTTCCGGCTCACTCTGGAGCGCCTTGAGGCAGATGGTGTCCAGATCGCCTGCCAGCCGCCGTCGCAGCCGCTCGGGTCTCGTGCCGCGGTCGCGGCTCACGCTTTCCGGCGTGGTTTCGGGAACCGCGGCCGCGGAGCCGTCGCGCTGCGGGGACCGGACGACCGCCGTCGAGGGTCGGACAGGCTCCGTGGCCGCCAGGCGGGCCATCGTCTCCAGTTCGCCCCGCACCATGTCATGCGGCCTGCGTCCCGTGAGCAGCTCGTACAGCACGACCCCAAGGGCGTACACGTCGGCGGCCGTCGTCGCCGGCTCGCCCCGGTGCTGCTCCGGCGCGGCATACTCCGGCGTCATCGGCCGCGAACCCAGCGCGGTCGTCGCCGTTTCGCCCGGTTCGCCGCTCAGCAGCTTCGCGATCCCGAAGTCGACCAGCTTCAGCTCCCCCGACTCCGTCACCAGCATGTTGCCCGGCTTCAGGTCGCGGTGGACGACCAGGTTCTGGTGCGCGTATTGCACGGCGGCGCAGGCGGTCAGGAACAGGCCCAGCCTCGCGTCGACGCCCAGCCGGTGCTCGTCGCAGTAGGTGGTGAGCGGCTTCCCGTCCACGTGCTCCATCGCGAAATAGGGCTGGCCCTCCGCGGTCATTCCGCCGTCGAGCAGACGCGCCACGTTCGGATGCTGCAGCCGGGCCAGGATCTGCCGCTCGTGCAGGAAGCGCTGCAGGATGGCATCGGAGTCCATCCCCCGCTTGATGAGCTTCAGGGCGACCCGCTGCTGGAACTGGCCGTCGGCGCGCTCGGCGAGATAGACCACACCCATGCCGCCGCGGCCGGCCTCGCGCACGATGCGGTAGGCGCCGATCTGTCTCCCGGCCAGCGGATCCTCGTAGAGGGCCGCGACCAGCGGCGCGGACTGCTCGAGGGCGGGCGTGTCGAGGAAGGTCCCGGCCTGCTGGTCGGCCCGCAGCAGCGCCTCGATCCGCGACCGGAGGTCCTGGTCCCCGGCGCACGCCGCATCGAGAAAGGCGTCGCGCTCTTCCGGTCGGAGGTCGAGCGCCCGGTCGAGAAGGGGCTCGACCTCGTCCCAGCGCTGTCGGCTCATCCCCGGGGATGACATGCGTCGGGATCTACTGCGCGGGCCGCTGGCCGTGCAGCTCCTGGTAGAGCCACGCCCTGGCCTTGCGCCACTCGCGCTTCACCGTCCGCGGGGAAGACTGCAGCACCTCCGCGGTCTCCTCCACCGACAACCCTCCGAAGAACCGGCATTCGATCACCTGGCTGAGCCGCGCGCTCAACGCGGCTAGCCGCGTCAGCGCCGCATCCAGATCGATCAGGCTCTCCGCGCACGCATCCACCGTCAGCTCCTGGTCCTCCAGGTTCACCTGCTCCGCCTCGCCGCCGCGCTTCGCGGCCGTCCTGCGGCGCGCGTAATCGACCAGGATCTGGCGCATGGCGCGCGCCGAGGCCCCGAAGAAGTGGGCCCGGCTCGCGGCCGGCAGTCTCTTTCCCCCGGCGAGCTTGAGATAAGCCTCGTGCACGAGCGCCGTGGTGCCGATGGTCCGCGCTCCGTGCTCGCCCCGCATCTGCCGGTGCGCCATCTCGTGGAGCTCGTCGTAGATCAGCGGGAACAGCCGGTCGAGGGCGCTCCGGTCTCCCTGGTTGGCCTGTTGCAGCAGGAGCGTGATGTCACCCGGAGGCGTCATGCGGGAAGGCTCCCTTGCGTGGTCGCTGCGGAACCCCTTTTCGGTGGCGGGCTCCCGGGCGGTCTGGCCGGAATGTAGCACGCGCTTTCCCGCCACCGCAACCGACCTCCTGGCCCCTTAATCCCGCCGATGCCGCATGAGTCAACAGAAGCCCCGAACGCCGTCCTGGTCCAAAGACGCAATCGGGGCCTACGGAGCGGGTCGCTCCGCGCGCGGCCAGGGAAGCGGCCGGGTCGCTTCGGGAGGTGAGGACATGCCGAAGAGAACATCGATGGCGCGCCGATCCGGCTTGCTGGTCCTCGCCGGGATCCCGATCTGGCTCAGCATCGCCGGCGCGGCAATCGCCGGAACCCCGCCGGCGACCTGCCGGGTCGGCAACGGGAACGGCTGCGCCCTCGCCTCGGACCTCCTGATCTTCGCCGAGGGAGACCCGCAGTACCAGATCGTCGCGCGCATCACCGAGTGCCATCTGTGCTCGGCGCCGAACGCCGCCGGAGTCTTCCAATTCAACGGTGAGGCGGATGTCGACTTCGGGCCGTACGATCCCGCCATCCCGGGGTGCGTGGCCGCCGACGGGGTCGTGCACCTGTTCCTGGTGGCCGGCTTGCGGCCCGGCGCCGGAGGTGGCGGGCCGGGCGGGAACGAGTCCACCTACATCCCGGACAATCCCAATCAAGCCTTCAATTTCCAGGCGACCCCGGAGCTGACGCCGGCGTGCGTTGACCAAGCCAATCTCGAATACCGATTCCAGGACCTGGAGCTGACCGGCGCCGCCGGCCTCGAGTCGCTGACGGGGTGGCTGGTGCAGCCCGAGTCGGTGCGGGCGGCGTTCAGCGGCGTCCCGGCGCCGCTGATCGGGCTGCAGCCGCTGCGCTTGCAGCAGAACCTCGGCTTCACGAGCGTCGAGAACAAGCCGCCTTCGTCTTCGCTCCGATGGTGGGCGGAGGGCTTGCCCTTCCGCCTGGGGCCGGACGTGATCACTTACACCGCCGACAAGGTCCAGTTCACGACCCCCGGAGGAGCGGCCGCGCCGCCCGCCTACACGCCGCATCCCCTCCCTTCGTGGGCCGACGCCGGCCTGCTGAGCCAGTCGCAGGTGAAGGCGTGCGCCGGCTCGTCGCCCGAGCCGGGCGACACCTGCACCACGGCGCACATCCGCAACTCGGGTTACCTCGATCACGCGGGCTGGCTGCCGTCCAACGGCCGGTTCGACCGGAATGGTCTGACCGTGACCCTCGCGCTGCCCCTCGGAACGCAGGTCCTGTATCAGACGGTCTTCCCGCGCGACGCCTGGATCAAGCTGCTCGGCCCGGCGACGGTCACCATCCAGGACAG
>Ga0247727_10003457_pt1 | contig 34914 bp, 30 predicted proteins | sample WisWelCaveWW1625_FD_202498 | JGI IMG/M metagenome (GOLD analysis project Ga0247727, IMG submission 202498) | Biofilm microbial communities from Wishing Well Cave, Virginia, United States - WW16-25 | ecosystem: Environmental > Aquatic > Deep subsurface > Groundwater > Cave microbial mat | place...
CCTTCAAGACGGAAATTCCAATGACTTTCGTGCCGGAAGACCCCAGCAATACACCTGCTGCAGTGGTTCCTGTCCCACAGGGCAACAAGATGTAATCGTAACTTTCTTCCAGTTCATTGACGATTTCAACCGCACCCAAAACACCCTCGTAATTTGCTCCTCCCTCGGGAACAAATAACAGATTACCCAACTTCTTTTTTAGTTGTTCGAGGTATTTTTGATCGCCACGAAGATCATACTCAGATCGTTGAACAAAAATCAGCTCCATTCCACTGTCCCTGGCCAATTTGAGAATAGGGTTCGCGTCGGAGCGCAACTCGTCTCCTCGGATGATTCCCACCGTTTTTATTCCAGCAAGTTTCCCAAGGACGGCTGTGGCGGCGATGTGATTGGACCAGGCTCCGCCAAAGGTTAGAATGCCTTTGTACTTTTCCTTGACGCATCGCTCAAGGTTCAGTTTCAGCTTCCTCCACTTATTGCCGGAAATAATCGGATGAATGAGGTCGTCGCGCTTGACACTTACTTCGACTCCGTACCGTTCAAAGACAGGGTGCCGGATGTGTTCAACAACAGATGGTTTTGTGAGTTCCTTCAACATACAATGAACTCAAAAATACGAATTCAAAGCGGGTTCAGCTCCCCTTCGGCGTGTACATCGTAATGCCCTTGCTTCGATACGCCTCAATCATCACCTCCAGAAGTTTTTTCGCATCTACGATCAGGCAAGCTGCCTTTCCAATGTTGCCGTGTGTCAGAACACCAGTCGATTCAAACAGCGGAATCAACTCGTCGCACTTGCGCTTTGTCGAGTATTCCGGGTTGTGGACCTTCGTTTTCATCGTTTTGCGGTTTCCAGTCGTGTCGATGACGGTCGTTTCGAAAACTTCAGGATAATAGACCGGAAATTTGAAGTCCACCGCGTCTTCGAGCGTGTGCAGATTGGTTCCTGCATTGTCAAAGGTCACGCCGATGTACAGAATTTTTCCTCCTGCTTCAGAGAGCCTGTAAAATGGGCTTTTGTCGTTGTAAGGCGTGAGTTGTCCGAAATGATCCCCGGTAAACCAACTAGCCTTTGGGCCAAGCGCTGCAACGCTTTCGGTGGGGTGCTCGCTTCTGACAACGCCGGGTAGTTTTCTAAAAAACTCACTCAGTGCTCCAGTTTTGGATGGAGAATTGAGCACATCAAAAACAGGATTCTTCCGCACAAATTCCAGTTGTAAGCCCGCGTTCGGACTGGTTGGCATCAGGATATTTCCATTTTCACCAACCACCTTGGAAAGCGAATCCACAATCGTTTTCGCACCCTCTTCAATGTACCCTATTTTGCTCATCGAGCAATGCACGAGCACCGAATCGCCGGGCCGTATTCCTGCCGCTTGAAAATCGCCGAGCAACCGCTCAACAGAAATGACATCCCCATTGTTCCGCTGTAGTTCAAGCTCTTTCCGCCGGACATTTTTCTTCCGGTTTCGGTAAATGTTGAGGAATTTTTGAGGAACGAGACGTCTGAGAATTTGCTTCACACGCAACTATTGGCCAACAAACTTGTAGGTGACGGTACCGGACTGAGGTGCCGGAGCCGTTGAACTGAGGTTAAAGCGCGATTTTTTGGCATAGGTGAGCGCCTGGTTGATCATACATTCATCGGCATTCTGAGAGCCGGCTTCGTTGAATACAACGGACTTTACCGAGCCGTTATTGTCCACTTTGATGTCGAGTTTAACCGTTCCGCTGCGGTTACAGGTATAGCCTGGCTTTGGAAGGGAAAAGGCCTTGCGGTCCTTGAGATTGAAGGATACAAGCACATCGCCGGCCGCTTTGAAATCTCCGTTGGTGTGAATTGTCGCGTTGTCCGGTTTGTTATTATTGTCGAGCGGATCATCTTCCTCTGGGTCCTCATCGGTTTCGATGTCCGGACCTTCGTGCGTGGCGGCCCATTCAGCAAAATATTGCTTCTCGAGGCTTTTCGCATCGTTCATCACTTCTTCGTCGATTGCGGAAGTGGAAAAATGGTCAGAAGAGGTCTGACGGGTATCGTTTTCATCGGAGGCCGTATTGACAACATCCTGCGGCTGTCCGGAAACCTTATCCGCCAAATCGAGCAATTCGAGCATTTTCGGATCCAGTTCGATTTCATCAAAGGGGATTTCACCTTCCAGGATATCCTCCTGCAATTGTACGGTACTGCTAACTGTGGTGAAATTGGTGCAAAGGAAGACTGCAACGTGGAACAAGGCCGTTCCGACAATGGCGACTTTATACTGTTCGATATACCTGAAAAACCGGTCCATCACTCTTCCTTTCTCACAAAAATACGTTTGTTCAGGTTATAATAAAACTGTGAGCCGTTTTGCTGAAGTCTGATCATATCCCTCGACGTCGGTTCAAGTGAAAGGTACGAAAAATTCAGCAATGTGTCACCAGTGGTCGTGAGAAGGCCATAATTTCCCCTGCTGCGGGCAATCCAAAGGGAATCATTTAATGGACTTATTTCTTCGAAATAGGGTTCAATGACATACTGACCTTTCTTGTTAATGAGTCCCCAAAGCGGATCAGAGCCAGCTGGGGCATAATTCTCCTTGAACGAACCCGCAAGGGTGAACGTGGCAGGAATAACAGAGGCGCCGGCTTTTGACACATAGCCCCAGTTTTTTCCTTTAAGAACCGCAATGGGATCGCCGTACTGGCCTATGTTCTGCTGATCTTTGGAGAACAGTTTTTTGCCACTGGTATCGATCAGGTTAAATCCCCGCTCAAATTTGATTTTTGCATACCCATCTGAAAATTCAGCCAACTGCCGGCATTCCGGGTAGGAAGCGATCCAGTTTTCAAGAATGGGTTTGCCTTGAGCAGTAATGTAATTGAACTGTCCGCCCCTGTCCACAAGCGCTATTCCGTTTCTCATCTCCCCAATAAAATCATAAATAAATGGAACCACGCTGTCGCCTGCCTCGTTGATAATTCCCCAATTCGACCGAAGTTTCGCCTTGTATAAACCAGCGTCATAAGCAACGATGCGTTCGTAAATCAAGGGTACCATAACCGTGTTGAAGCCATCGATGAGTCCGAATCCGCTTTCCAGCGCAACAATAGCCAGGCCGGAGTTAAAATCGCTGGCGTCTGTATAAACCGGCGAAATCCGGAGCGAGCCCTTTTTGTCAAAATAACCGTAAAGCCCCTCTTTTTCGAATCGAATTAACCCTTCGTTCAGCGTACCTAGGTCCGAATAGACCGGTTGAATTACAAATTCACCGCTGCGATTGATCATACCCCAGTTTTCTCCGGATTTTACCACCGCGTGACCTTCACTGAATCCAAAGGCTTCGTCAAATTGCTCGGCAATAATGATTTCTCCCAGATTGTTCACATAACCGTATTTTTCTTCTGTGCGAACAGGCGCCAGACCTTCCCCAAATTCATCGACTTCCTCGAAAACGAAATCGATGAGTACCTCACCCTCATCGCTCATAAAGCCCCACATCCCGCTATTCATCACAGGGAAAAGTTCGAGATTGGCAGCCATAATCTGTTGTTCCAAATCCCGGTGGAACGGGTAATCGGGAAAGGTGTTTTGAAAATCCTCCAGACTCGCCAATGAATATTCCTTTTGCAGGTGGGCGTTGAACAACTTCTTCCAGGCATTGTTCACGTTGTGATTAGCCGGAAAATCGCGAATGAACTGCGCGTAGGCTTCGGTCGTGGACGTGCGGGTGGAAATTTCGTAAATCCTGTCCTCGGCATCTGGCCGGTAAGGGCTGTCTGGAAATTTGTTGAGAAAGGTCAGGTAATCGACAAAATTGTCATTCGATGTATTTTCAACATACAGTAGCCGGTCATAGGCCGACTTCGCCTGGCGGCCGAAAACGGAATTCGGATAGGTCGTCAGAAAAACCTCAAATCCACTCGATTTATCTTTCAGAATTGCCTGTTCGAATGCAAGAGAATCTCGCAGGAACTCAGCGGTTTTGGTCAAGCTGCTCCAGGAATTCATATCCATAAAGCGCTGAAACGAAGAGATCAGGTTTTCCTTTACCGCGATTTGGTAAAGATCGGCGGAAATCAATTCTCTTTGATCATTAAGCGCTGCGCTGTCCAGACCAAAAAGTGCATACTCCAATTTTAACTTGGGTTCAAGCGCCGGGTATTGACTGACCGCTCTGATAATTTTTGCGTACGCACTATCGAGATTCGTGAAAGGATTATCCTTACGTTGATAAATGATACTCAGTCCGTAAGATGCAGCTACCGGATGTTTTAGTTCAAATTTTTCAAAACTCCTTTTCGCTTCAAAGTAATTATACACTTCCAAAGCGGCAAAAGCCTTTCTGACCTTCCCGGCCCAGGAAGATTGCAAAACCAACAACAAAAATATACTACATACTGTTCTTAGCACGAGTTCTTACATCATTCAAAATTAAGTATTTCGAAAAGAAATCATCTCCTTACCAACCTTAAATATGGCACTGTACGTCAATTAGCATATAAGGTCCACATTCTTAACTTTGCGGGCTTATCCACCAAGATGCTCGGAATTGCTGACCGCATATTGTTTTACTTTTTTCTAGTTCCACTATCCTATTTGCCATTGAGCGTGCTCTATTTCGTAGGCGCTCGCCTTCATTATCTTATCTACTACTTTATACGCTACCGGCGTAAAGTTGTTAGAACCAATCTCGTCAAGGCCTTCCCCGATAAAACCATACAGGAAATCAGGACGATTGAGAGAGGATTTTATCGGCATTTTATGCGCTTTATTGCTGAGAGTGTGAAGGCGCGCAGCATTGGTGCTGAAGAAGTGCTTGAACGCACAAAGATCAAGAACCCCGAATTGATTGAGGAACTTTACAAAAAAGGGAAAAGCGTTATCGTTCTTTGTGGCCATTACAACAATTGGGAATTTTATTCCCTGAGTCTTCACAGACAGGTTCCTTACAAAACCTATTCCGTTTATCAACCTTTGTCAAATTCATTTTTCAACAAGGTGATCTATAAATCGCGTACCAGGACTGGAATGAGGCTTATCAAAGCCAAGGAACTCGTAGGATTTTTAAAGGCAACGAGCGCTGAACAAAAATTGATTGTAGTGGTCAACGATCAGTCGCCAACCAACGTAAAAACGGCTTACTGGAATCGATTTTTGAATCAGGAAACAGGCTGGAACATCGGAGCCGAAAGGATTGCTCGCAAGTTTGGAATTGCTGTCGTTTTTGGGCATTCCGAAGAGGTGAAACGTGGATTTTATGAGGTCACTTTCCGCACGATTTCAGTGGATCACCATAGATCCGAAGATGGCGATATTACGGACGGTTACTCTCGAATACTCGAGGAACTAATTTTGAAAAAACCGACTAACTGGCTGTGGTCACACAAGCGATGGAAGAGAAAGAAGCCTGTTGGAAAGACGCAGATTATTCCGATTGCAGAAGCAAGAGCTTAGAGAAATTCCACTAAAAAAAAATCCAAATTCCAAGGTTTCAGGGTGCACTCTATTCCGCAACCCCAATTGGAATTTTTTTTTTGTCCCGATAGCCATCGGGATTGGAATTTCCTTTAAAAATACCCCATAATCGCATACGTCGCGTACCCAAACCACTCTTTGATGAGATGCTCCCAGTCCGATATTGTTGAAACATTCGGAATGAAATATTGATCAAAGCCGTAACCCCGCGTCTCTCCAGTGTAATGATCCGTGGTGAAACATCCGAAATCTTTAAATCCCACTCCTTCGAAACAGGCCTTTGCCCGTCTCATATGCATTGCAGAAGTAATCAGAAGCATTGATTTGATTTCGGGATGTGCATCGAGAACCTTTTTCGTCTCCACCGCATTTTCGTGGGTGTTTTTCGATTTGTCCTCGATCAGAATCACAGAATCCGGAATGCCGTTTTCAATCAGCTCTTCGCGGAACTGACGGGCTTCATTGAGGCCCCTGTCAACGAGATTGCCGTGGGCACCGGAAATCAAAATGCGGTCCACTTTTCCAAGATGAAAGAGATTGATCGCTTGCCAGATGCGGTCGCCACTCCGGCGAATACTCAAGCGATCCAGGTTGTTATCCCATTCCGCCATTCCGCCCAGAACGACTGCGCAATCGTAGTGTCCGACATCCTCCGTTCGGGTCCCGTCGGGTTCCCAAAGCCGTTCAAATTCGAGAAAAATAACGGTGTTGGAGAAAAACAACAAAACGACCACTGCGGAGATGAAGCAGTACTTTTTGCGCTTTTCCCGTTTGGTTATCCACGAAATCAATAGCAGGGTCAGAACCCAGGTAAACGGGTGAATGAGGTAAAGCAGAACTTTGGAGAGAAAGAAAAACAAATGTTGAAGGTTTGCTCAAATTTAAGGCAATTGGAAGATCAAATGAAATTCCAAAAAAGAATCCCGATAGTCCGCTGGGACGGATCTGGACCAAATTCCATTATCAGGACCCATTGGAATTTGCCTGCCCGACGAAGCACGGGCCATCGCTCAGGCAGGCGGGGAATTTTCCGGTCTATTTCTCTTTCGTCTCGCGCTCCCGCGAAATTTCTTTCGTTTTGTCCTTCACCTTGTTTCCATCTGAGTCCACGGTGACGGTTGTTGTCGTGATGGCCGATGAACCTGCTGTCACCGTGCGCGTGCTTGTGGTCCCGTCGGACGAAGTCGAAACAGAATTCATCAGAACTCCGGAACTTTCCGAGCCTGAATCGTCCACGATTGAATTTTTTACTGTGCTTATCGAACCTTTTGAAGCCGTTTTGTAGTAGAACTCACGTTTCTCCTCATCTGTAGTCTGCCAACCTAGTTCCACTTCGTACTGGCCGCTGAGATTGATGCTGATGAGGTCGGAGCCCCTGCCGGATGTATCAACGATGTTTAATTTGATATGATACCTATCCTTAAAATTAAACCGGTTGGCGAGGACACGCAGCCCTTGTGAGCGCAAAAAATCCACTTTGCTCCGGAAATCCTCTTCGCTATCATCCCATCGCATTACGACAGATAAGGCGGAGTTTGTTGTATCGTTGAGTTCCGGGAGTATAGACGTGCTTTGCTCGAAGTGAAGCGTCTGTCCATTGGCCAACTGAATTTCCGAATCGACATAGGACGATTCAATGGCAGGATTGCTGACGATTGGAATATCCGACAGTGTTTGTTGAACGACTTCAAACGCCTTCGCGAGTTCAGACTCCGAGGATATATCAGCGATCATCTGCTCCGTGTTGGTGCCCGGCTGAGCACTTGTTTCCGATTGCGTATCGTCCGATAGGTTAACGCCCACAAGGGTTGCCGTTGCAGCAGTGGTTAAAATGGTTCCGATCATAAGTGTTGATTTTGAAATACCTAAAAAACCTGCCGATGCAGCGGATGCGGCGCTAACTGCCACACCCGTTGTCAAGGCCGTCGCAACGCGTTCGGTTGTCAGGCTGACCTTCGATTTTCGAGCCGTTGCGAAATACGCGTCCATATTTTTGTTTGTCGTGTTCATCAGGCGGTGAGTTTGTGCTCGAGTGAAGCGTCGTTTTCTTCGATAAGTTCTTTCAGTTCCTTGCGGGCACGGGAAAGCATCACTTTCACAGCTCCCTCCGTCGATTCCTGGATTTCTGCTATTTCCCGAATCGAAAACCCTGAAATTTCGAAAAGAATCAGGGCCTCCTTTTTCGGGTCACTCAAACAATTAAGTTTTTGATACAGGTACTCAATCTCCAAATTTCCTTCGGCTGAATTGTACGTTTTTTCCAGATCGCGATGACTGTGATTTAACCGCTCCTCAGTCCGCTTGCGAATTGTGTTCATCACGATGTTGCGCGCAGTGCCGAAAAGGAAATAAAGCAAGGCGTCCGGTTTCCGTACAGAATCCCAAGCTTTGTATGCCCGTAAAATCGACTCGTTTACCAGATCTTCGTATTCCATTACGCCGAACGAACGCGCCTGACAGAATCGCACGAAATTTTCGTGGATTGGTTTATAGTGTTCCATAAACCCGATCTGCTTTTCCCGTTCTTCGCTTTTTAGGACCATCATCAAACAGTATGTACCCTTTGAGACCAAAAGGTTTCTGAATCGCTAAAATTATTATCCAAATTTCTGAAATACAGTAACATATCACGGTAATTTGGTACGCCATCCAACGGTCCCGACCCCTGAATAAGTTTAGAACACGCTGTCAGCAACTCGTCACCACCCCCGGACCTCTTCCGCAAGAAGTGGACCATTTTGAGAAACCGAAATGCGTCGAACCAGTGAAAAAAGCGTTTTCGAAAAGAAATAAAATCGCGCGTGTTGGAACGAATTTCAGCAATGACCCGGTCGAAATTCTCCAATTCCAGAAAATCGCGGACGCCATCGTTTTTCGACAGATACTTTTCAGTTTGATGGATTTCCGAAAGATCGCAGACGAACTGGCGAATCGCAACAAAACAAGCGAAGGCATAGGTTTCATACCCCGCTTTTGTGCCTTTCAGCCAGCGAGAGATGGCCTTTCCTGTACCAAAGGGAACTCGGTCTGAACTTCGCGGTGAGGGATGGACTTTCGTCGCTGTCAATTCTGTAAAGTTTCCGAAGGCGATAATCTTATGAAGAAAATAGAAGTCCTCACCTGCCTTTCTGCGGTTCATTCCACCACAGCGGATATACGCACCGCTTCGAACCGCCATCGCCGAGCCGACCGTATGGTATCCGTAAGGAACACCGCAAAATTTCATCGCGTTTCGGTAATAACGAAGGTGCAGTTCGTACCGGACGACTCCCTCGTAGATGTCGTAGTCGAAGCCATTTCCCTCCGTTGGATGTTCAAAGGAGAGCGAGCAACCCGGTGTATCGGGATTTTCCCTGAAGTGAGCGGAAATCCGAACAAGGTAGTCTGTCTCGACCGTTGTATCTGCATCGAGACAAACGATGACGCCATCCTGTCCAATGGCAGAAAACCTTCGAACGGCTTCATCCATACCGATTTTTCGGGCCCACCCCACTCCGGCGTGACGAACCGGAAGATTTTGTTGATCGATCGAATAAATCAACAAATCTGGATGACGACGAATAAAATCCTGAACTTGAGCTTGCGATATCCGGTTTTGCTTGCGGATTTCGGAACTACACGTTTCTGAGGAATTGATGACCAAAATAATTTCAACGCCACAGTCTGGAGCGACACAATTTGCCAATGAATCCAGTGTTGGTAATAAATCCGGCTCGTTGAAGACCGGAATGACCACGACAATTCCCATACCGGCCCGGGGAGGTGCCTTGATTTGCATAGGAAAAACCTTGTATCGCTGAATGTAGGCCGTTGCGTCAATCACGGCGCGAGCCTGAAAATTCGCCAGCCTTTGGACTCCCTCCGGTAACACAATCGGTCGTGAAGTCGACCTGGCCGGCCTTGCCAGAACTCAAAATAATGCGGATCGACAATCATTCCGCCCCAATGCGGTGGCCTGGGAACCACAGCGGGGTATTTTTTTTCGAAGAATTTAACGCGTGTTTCAAGCTCCTCTCGCGTTTTTATCTCCGTGCTTTGTTCCGAAGCCCAGGCACCAATCTGGCTCAACCGCGGACGATCCGCAAAGTAAGCGTCCGAAACACTTGCAGGAAGCCTGGCGGCTGTTCCCTGAACACGTACCTGGCATTCGATGCAGTCCCAATAAAACAGCAATGAAACTCTATCGTTCTTCGCAATTTCTGAAATTTTCAGACTGTTGTAGTTGGTGTAGAAGACGATTCCTTCTTCCAGCAACTCGCGCATATAGACGATACGCGAGGATGGCTGACCATCGATTGAGACGGTACTGAGCGCCATAACGTGTGCGTCTGCACAACCCTTTTCACGGGCAGACTGATACCATTGGTTGAGAAATTTCAGTGGATCCGGATGTGGAACCTGATCCAGTTTTCCCTTACCAAAATCTCTTCGTTCGATGCCTGACGAGTCGTTCATTCACCGCTAAGGTACGTATCAATCTTCTTCGTCGGCTGAGTACGCGACATTGATTTTGGATCCTTTCAGACCTGCTTTTTTCAAGGCAGCAACACGTTTGTTCGCCTTCTCCTGAGAAACAAGCGGTGCGTCGGAATCAGAGGGCTCAAAATTAAAGACCTGCTGGATTTGTGTCTCGGCGATGAGCGGAATGCTGTAACTCGCCATCATTCCCTTAAGGCTCTCGGAAATCCGGTCGTACGCGTCCTTCAGATTTTTAGCGCTGACGAGAAAATTCTGGTTTACTTTTTTCTCTTTACCGGTATCGGCGTCCTCGTTGATATAAGAAACCTTGGCTTTGTACCAAACCTCGGCGTCGTCGTAATAGAAAATTTCATTGAGATCGGTTCTCGCGATGGAGGTGACGATAAACTCTCCCCGCACTTCCTCGCCCACTTCGCGAAAGATCCGCGCCTCGGCATCCGTAAAGGACATCGCGTTGACGAGATAAGGTTCAGTGGTTCGTTTCAACGTTCCGTCCCTGTGCTCTTTGTTGTATTTTACCTTTACGGTATACCAGTTTTCCATAGTCATTGTCTAAAAAAAATTTCGGGCGACTAAGGTAATAATATGGTATTGCGAAGGAATTTTCCCGACAGGATACTTATCAACAGTTGTGGAAAATCTGCTCAGTAAACAAATTCAATCATTTTGCCATTCCACCAAATGGTGTACGAAGAGGGCCCCATTTTCATAGCGATGGTATTCCCGACCAGTTTGAATTCCATCACTTTTGCCCGGGTAATTTCCATTTCCTTTCCACGAACGAAGGCATTCACCCCACCCCATTGGTTCGTCCAGGCGACAATCCCACCGTCTATCTGATAATCGACCACCTTGGAGTTAAAAATGCTATAGGTCTTTTCGTTGTACCAGATTTTGGTAATTCCAACATCCTCAAAAAGTACTACGCTGTCGCGAACCACTACATTTTGCAGATCAAATCCGAGATCGAATTTTTTCTCTTCCTTATAGACCTTATGATTTTCCGAAGCATCCATATAGTAGATGAAATTGTTTCCGCAGATGTATCGCAACGCAAACTGTGGCTCAGCATCGATGATGTATCCGTTGTCGAAAACGGTAAATGTCATATTTCGCGGGTCATTGAAGGCTGCGACGTCCTGACCACAATGAAAGGCAGCGCGCGTATTTGAACTGAAGAGATCGTAATACGTGCCGCGCCAGAATACCTTGTTGTTCCCTGAATTATCCCGATAAATAAACAAATTGGAACCTACTTCGCCCCGCTGAAATGGATATTCGCCTACAATCATCGCTACCTCGTGAATTTCTCCATTCCAATAATATTTGAGGTACCTGCCAATTTGGTCCTGAAATAAGACCAGGGAGTCGCCAAACCCGTAACCAATGCAATTCGACGTGAGGATCTGACGCTCACCCCGGTCAAAGATCCGAAGCACGGTTGCCGTTTTTACAAGCAGAATATTGTCCGTCAGATTGATCTCATTGAATGTCTGAGCCATCTGAATTTTTTCTCCATTGTGATGCACGTAGACATCGCCTTTCGAATCGACATAGGCAACGAATGATTTTCCAATGTAGAGCCCCAGATGACGTTGGAAATAGATCTGTTGAAAGCTGCCTTCGCTGAACTGGTACAACCGGTTATTTATATCCGAAAATGCATTGAGGTTTTGCGCAGACCCATTGAAAGTCAGCAACAGCAACAAAGCGAACAGGCAATATTTCGTCATCAGATTCGCTTTGGTATCAAAAAAAATGCCAGTAACACGGGTCACTGGCAATGTGAACGAAATTCACCTTCAATTATTGGCTATTGTCCGCCACTTTTTGCGATCGCCATTTCAACCGCGCTGTAGACATTGGCTATCCTGCCGGTCCGGCAAAGCGTTTTAAATTCAACATTGGTTTCACCGCCCGGTATGGGTGTGATGACTGTGCTGACATCTTTGCCTGATTGCAGAATAATCTCTTTGATTTGAATCATAGTCAGATTAGGAAAGTAGGATTTTAGTAAGGCGGCAACCCCCGTAATCATTGGTGCGGCCATTGATGTTCCTTGCGCTTTGTCCCACTCCGATTGGGGAACAGTGGAATAAATTTCCAGCCCCGGAGCGAAAATATCTACCATTTTGTCGCTGTAGTTCGAAAAGGACGCAGCCAGACCTCCGTGCGACTTACCCGGTTTTTTTGACTGCACAGCCGATCCAAAACGGGTTGATGCCCCTACTTCTATCCAGTTTGTGAAACGCTCCGTCATCCCCTCGTACTGTGGTGTTGGGTAGTTGTCTCCGAGGCCCGTGTCTTTGCCATCATTGCCGGCGGCGTGAACTAACAGAACACCTTTGGATTCGGCATAACGAATGGCTTTAATTACCTCTTCCGGTTGTGCAGTAAAGGCCTTTCCAAAGCTCATATTGCAAACCTGGGCACCATTGTCCACTGCATAACGGATTGCCAATGCCACATCCTTGTCACGTTCGTCGCCATCCGGTACGGTACGGATGGACATAATCAGCACATTGTCTGCAACGCCATCGTTGCCAATTCCGTTTCCTCGAACCGCACCGATAATTCCGGCGCAATGGGTGCCGTGAAAGGCTTCCGGTCCCTCTACATCTTTGCTGCCGTAATAAATATCATTAAAATCGTCGGGATTGTCGCCCACGACACCTCTGAAACTTTTGTCAATGCAATAGTGCGATTTCAACGACTCGTTCATCATATCGCTGTATTCCTTAATACTGGGAATATCGAAGCCCTGACCCATCAAAGTAATCATCAGCGTGGCGTTCGAAGCCAGTACGGCATCGTCGCCCTTCATCAATTTTTTCAGATCTTTAGCGGCATAATCTCCTTTGAAATGCGCCTTCAGTTTGGCGTCTGCCGCTTCGGCTTTAGTCAGTATTTCCTCGAGGTAGCCAACAGTCTTCATCGTTTCATCACGCTCGGCCTCTACAATTTGCTTGCATTTTAAGTATAGCGCGTACTCCGCGTCGCCTTCGTCAATTCCTTCCGATACATTCGCGTACTTTTCGCCGAGTTTCACGTAAAGTCGTGTCACCTCCAATTGTTCACTCTCCACGTTTTCACCGTCCGGATTGCCAAGAAAATTCCAGCCATTCACGTCATCGATGTATCCGTTTTTGTCGTCATCGATTCCGTTGCTCGCAATTTCGTCCTTGTTTACCCAGATTTTTCCCTTGAGATCGCTGTGTTCTATATCCACACCGGAATCGATTACCGCAACCACCACAGGCTCCGATTTTCTACCCACCAGAAGTTTGCTGTACGCAAGATCCGTACTCATTCCGTACTCGGCGCCGTTGTACCAATTGAGTATCTCCTTCAAATATTTGGCATCCGGGTCGCCTTCGGCTGAAGCCACCGAACTTTGAGCGAATCCGGATGAAACGGAAAGTAGTGTAAAAGCAATGAGAACCTTCAATAATTTCATACCCATCAGATTTTACACAAAGTTACTCAATTCATACAAAACGTTGGAATCATATGCACAAAAGGCGATTATCGCGTATGATCGAGCAAAAAATAATGTAGCTTTGAACTAAACCAATGTTAAACGGAAAACGTCTTTGAGTTTGAATAGGTTATGAACAAGTGGCTTTCTGTTGTGCTGGTCTGTTTTTCCGTTGTGGTTGCGGCTCAGAGGACCGTTATTAAAGGTGAAAGCATTACTTTTCAAAAATTCCGTTCCGAGAACCCGGATCAGAAGCTCAGTTTTGCAATAAAAGGAGACGTTTTAGCGCTGCGCGCGATTCCAGAGCTCCACTACAAATACAGTCAGGGCGAGTGGCATTTTATCTACGGCTCCAGTGATAAACTGGCCGAGTTGATGGTATCTGGGATTGTCACTCATATCTATTTTTCGCCGGGTACCGGACATTTGCTAAACGACACGATGCGAATTGTTCAAAATGTCGATTCGGTGCACAGTGGTTACGCTCCCCTACCTGCTTCTTTCACCGGAAAGGACGTCATCATTGGCTACGTCGATACCGGAATTGACTTCAATCATCCCGATTTCAAAAATGCCGATGGAAGTACGCGCGTCCTGTATTACTGGGACCAGACCCTTCCGGTGGACCCATTGCTTACGCCGATTTATGGTTATGGTCAGTTGTGGGACAGCACGGACATCAACGGCGGTTCCTGCCTTTCCCTCGACAACAATGCGCACGGCACAACGGTTTCTGGCACCGGTTCTGGCAACGGCCTTGCATCCGGAACCAATAAAGGCGTCGCACCGGAAAGCGATATCATCATCGTCGAATCGGACTTCTCTTTGCCAAACTGGACGCTGTCGGTCGCGGATGCCATTGATTTTGTTTTCCGGATGGCAGATACGCTTGGAAAACCTGCAGTGGTGAACACCAGTCTCGGCGATTACCTCGGTTCCCACGACGGAACAGATCCCGCGGGCCACTTTGTCGATAGTCTTTTGAATGACCAACCGGGCCGTATTGTGGTCGCTGCCGCTGGAAATTCGGGCAATCAAGGCAAATATCACGTGAATGCGACGGTTGATTCGGATACCTCGTTTTGTTGGTTCATCGTCAACGCTGGATCCGCTTTCGGCGGGGATGCCGTGTTTTTTGATCTTTGGGCTGACACCGCTGACTTCAACAATGTTTCTTTTGCAGTAGGTGCCGACAACCAGGCCCCCTTCGACTTCCGGGGCAGAACGTTATTTTACAACATTGACACGATTCTGGGCGTCATCACGTACGACTCCATAATGGTCGCAGGCAATAAACTGGCTCCGGTACAATTCTTCTGCGACGAAATCAACGGTGTCTATCACATTGAAGGTCTTGTGAACGACCCGGATTCCAATGCCTATCTCTACCGCTTCGAGACCTTTGGCACTGGGGAATATGATCTTTGGTCTGGCGCCTGGATGGGCTTTTCCGATATCAAAAGCACTGGATTGCCAGACGCCGGGACCTTTCCACCCATTGTAAATTACAATATGCCCGACACACTGCGAACAACGGTCAGCAGCTGGACTTGTCTGCCATCTGTCGTGACGGTCGGAAATTTTCAGAATCAATGGGATTATATGTCCTACACGGGAAGCCCTTATTCCAGCGGAGTAATTCCTGGTACGTTAAGCGTGAATTCAAGCAAGGGTCCGAACCGGCTGGGTGTTGTAAAACCGGATGTGAGCGCAACAGGGGACTTGATTTTGTCCGCCTGCCCAGTCTGGCTTACGCCGACCTTGATCGGATCGAATCCTGCGATGCTGTCACCGGAAGGATTTCACGTTCGGAACGGCGGAACTTCAATGGCTTGTCCTGTTGTTTCAGGAATAGCGGCCTTGTATCTTGAAAAATGTCCGCAGGCAACATATCAGGATTTTCTCGACGACCTTCACGGCATTGCACACGAAGACGGTTTCACGGGTACAACTCCGAATTTTGGCTACGGATATGGAAAAATCGACGCGTTCGATCTGTTGGTGGCTACCAATTTCGTAGCCGACTTGCAAGGCGACACGGTCATTTGCAGCGATCCCGAAGTCTATTCTGTTCTTCCCGGACCGTATGCAAGTTATCTCTGGCAAACGGGTGAAATAACGTCAACCATCAGCCTTACGCTGGCCGACACCGTATTTGCTGAAGTGATCGACAATCAGGGTTGCAAAGGAATCACCGATTCGCTCATCGTAATCAACGGCGAAGTGCCGCTTTTTCCTTTGATCAATGAAATCGGAGGCGGTCTCATCACTGTACCTGCCGACTCGTTCATCTGGTATTTTAATGGAGTTCCGATAGTGGGAAGCAACACGCAGTTTTTTGATCCGGACACAACCGGAAATTACACCGTAGAAGTGTTTAGTCCGGACGGATGTTCACTTCTCTCGGACCCATTGTTTGTCGATTATACGATGATTGAGGAACTAAGTCAGAACGAGTTTATCATACTTCCCAACCCGTTCGAAACGGATTTTCACATCATCAAAAGCAATTACTTCGACGTCGATCTCTTTGTTACCGACATCTCTGGGAAACTCGTCTATCGCGACGTTGACATCGACGCGGAACAGTTGTTTATCTCGGTTTCACTTCCGGATATTGCTTCGGGTGTTTATATCCTCGGTCTTTATTACGAAAACAGTTTCAAAACTTTCCGGCTTGTTAAAAAGTAGGCCCTCAAGTTCGCTTGGCGTCTGCTGATATTTTTTACATTTGTCCTCACACAAAGCATCAATGGATTTACGCGGAATAATTGCCATCACAGGAAAAGCAGGACTTTTTAAAGTTGCGGCACAGGGTCGGAACAACATCATTGTGCAATCGCTTGAGAACGGAAAAAAGTTCCCCGCTTTTGCTACCGACAAAGTATCTTCGCTCGAAGACATCAGTCTTTACACCAATGAGAAGGAGGCACCTTTGTCCGGAGTATATGACAAGCTAGCAGAAAAAACGGAATTCAGCAAATCACTCGTGCATACCGAGCCTATTGAGACACTGAGAGCAGAGTTAAAATCTGTGTTGCCGAACTACGATGAAACCCGCGTGTACGACACCGATGTACGTAAGTTTTTTCAATGGTATAACATCCTTGTTGAGAAAGGTTTTATTTCAAAAGAAAATACAGCCGCCAAGGAAGAGTTAAAAGAATCCGGCGATAAAATGGAGGCTTCTGTAAAGGCCCGTTCCAACACAGCCAATAAACTTTCAGCAGGTCAGGCACAGAGCCTGATTACCGGAAATGTGAATTCGTCTGGCTCCGGAACCAGTGGAAAGTCGAAAAGCAACACCGAAACCAAACAAAAGACGACGGGAGGAATTTAATCGTTGGTCCCGATCCGTCGCGGCGGACTATCGGGATTGGAATTTCTCCGTTTGGAAATCTCTTCGATATTATGCGGTTTGTCCGCCGCAACTTGATCCCGATCCTGCAGTACATCCGTAACAATGTTGATCCACACAGATATTGCGACCACTCAGTTCCTCCAGATTAAAGCTGCTTATGTGATTTGACTTGCTCGCTACTTTCAGGTCGAGCATTTGATTGAAATCACAATCGTAAATCGATCCGTCCCAACCGATGGAAAGCGTATTACGACACATCACATTGGATGCGGCACCTGGATTAAATGCATCGAACAACTGATTCATATACCTCGCGTAGTTTCCCGTCATCAAAAGGAAATTCAGAAAACGACTGATCGGCATATTCGTGATCACATAGAGATGATTGAACGAAATTCCGTGTTGACGCATCAGCTCAGCGCGGTATAAATTCTCCAGTTCGGTCTGTGATCCCGGCAGAATAGCGCCCGTGGGATTGTACACGAGATGGAGCATTCGGCCGGTTCCTTCGATGCCATATCCTTCGGCATTGAGTCGCTTCAGCGCATCGATGGATCGCTCAAAAACACCCTCGCCCCGCTGGCGATCGGTTCGCATCGCAGTAAAGTGAGGCAAGGACGAAATCACTTCAACACCATTCTGAGCAAAAAACGATGGCAGGTCGTGGTATTTCGCATTGGCGTTGATGATGGTCAGATTGCAGCGAACGATGATGTGTTTTTTCAGTTTGGCGAGTTCCTCGACGAACCACCGAAATTCAGGATTCATCTCCGGTGCGCCGCCGGTAAGGTCAACGGTCGGAATGTCGTGGATTGCCAGAATCTCCAGGCACTGTTGGAAAGTGGCTCGGCTCATTATTTCCTTGCGGTCAGGACCGGCATCCACGTGGCAATGTGCACAGGTTTGATTGCACATTTTGCCGACATTCACTTGAAAAACATCAATTCGCGTCGGCTTTAGCGGGAACAATCCTAATGTCGAAAGTTTGTCAGCGAAGGATTCGATCCCGCCCTGATGCAACTGTTCCAGCTGAACGGCAGAATCAGACAGCGCGTGACCCTCAGCCCGGAGCGATTTCATTACATCATCACCTTTTTGGTGTGGTTCATCATCTGAACGCCGTGTACCAGCGATGATCCGCCGCGGATCGCCGCAGCGACGTGTATGGCTTCCATCATCTGTTCCTCCGTACATCCTTTTTGCAGGGTGTCGTTCGAATAGGCATCGATGCAGTATGGGCATTGTACGGTGTGGGCTACAGCGAGCGCAATGAGCGATTTTTCTCTGGCCGTAAGTGCGCCTTCCTTAAAGACTTCACCATACCACTCGAAAAATTTATCTGCGAGCGGTTTGTCGAATTCGCCAATGTTGCCGAATTTCTTGAGGTCTTCGGGTTTGTAGTAGGTTTCCAACTTTGTCGCTTTTGATTCGATCAAAGATAGCAAATTCCAGCCAGCGAAAATGACTTAAATCACGCGTCAATATTCGCGTACTTGGCGTTTTTCTCAATGAAATCCCGTCGAGGCGGCACGTCCTCGCCCATTAACATTGCAAAGATACGGTCGCATTCGGCAGCGTTTTCGATAGTCACTTGACGAAGGGTTCTCTCTTTCGGATCCATCGTAGTTTCCCACAATTGCTCCGCGTTCATTTCACCAAGACCCTTGTAGCGTTGAATCGTAACGCTCGACTCGCCACCGGAACCTTTCATTTCCTGCACTAGCCGGTCGCGTTGGTTTTCGTCCCAGGCATAATGCGCAGCCTTTCCTTTTCGGACCTGATAGAGAGGCGGCGTGGCAATGTAGACGTAACCGTTTTCGACCAGTTCGCGCATATAGCGGAAGAAAAACGTGAGGATCAATGTTTCAATGTGTGCACCGTCGACGTCGGCATCGCACATAATGATGACTTTGTGGTAACGGAGATTTTCAATATTGAGTGCACGCTCATCTTCAACCGTTCCAACCCTTACACCCAGTGCGGTATAGATGTTCTTGATCTCTTCGTTTTCGTAAATCTTGTGCTGCATCGCCTTTTCGACATTGAGGATTTTTCCTCGCAAGGGCATTATGGCTTGAAAATTCCGGTCCCTGCCCTGCTTCGCAGTTCCACCTGCCGAATCACCCTCAACAAGGTAAATTTCGCATTCGCCCGGATCTTTGGAAACACAGTCGGCCAGTTTGCCCGGTAAACCGGAACCGGTAAGTAAACTTTTCCGCTGAACGAGTTCCCGTGCCTTCCGAGCAGCGTGTCGCGCAGTCGCTGCAAGAATTACCTTGTTCACAATGGTCCGTGCATCTTTGGGATGTTCTTCGAGATAATTCGCGAGCATTTCCGATACGGCTTGCGAGACAGGAGCCGTTACTTCGCGATTACCCAATTTTGTTTTTGTCTGGCCTTCGAACTGCGGCTCAGAAACTTTTACCGAGATAACCGCAGTGAGACCTTCGCGGAAGTCGTCTCCCGAGATTTCGAATTTCAAATTCTTCAACATTCCGGAATCGTCGGCGTATTTTTTCAGCGTGTTCGTTAAACCTCGCCGGAATCCGCTCAAATGTGTCCCACCTTCGTGTGTGTTGATGTTGTTGACGTAAGAGTGTATGTTTTCGTTGTAGGAGTTGTTGTAGATCATTGCCACCTCAACCGGAACTTCGCCTTTGTCGTACTCGACGTGAATCACGGCTTCGATCAAAGCTTCGCGGGTTTCATCGAGGTATCGTACAAATTCACTCAAGCCTTCCGTTGAGTGAAAAATATCCTTCGTAAATTCTCCATTTTCATTCTTGGTTCGCTCGTCTGTTAGCGTAACCGTAATGCCTTTGTTCAGATAGGCCAATTCGCGCATCCGACCCGCCAAGGTATCGTAGTTGTAGTCAAGAACCTCAAAAATTTCCGGATCAGGAAAGAAGGTGACAATGGTACCGGTACCTTCTACTGTTCCGGCTTCCTTGACGGGATAAAGTGCTTTTCCCTGAGAATATTCCTGCTTCCAGATTTTTCCTTCACGGTGCACCAGGGCCTCAAGATGGCGCGACAGTGCGTTCACGCAAGAAACACCAACTCCGTGCAAACCTCCGGAAACTTTGTACGAGTCTTTGTCGAATTTACCGCCGGCTCCAATTTTTGTCATTACCACCTGAAGGGCAGAAACTCCTTCCTTTGCGTGCATATCGACCGGAATACCCCGGCCGTTGTCTGTGACCCGAACGCCATTTCCTTCGAGGATAGTTACCGTAATCGTGTCACAATGGCCAGCAAGGGCTTCGTCGATGGAGTTGTCGACAACTTCATAAACGAGGTGGTGCAATCCACGAGCGCCAATGTCCCCGATGTACATCGAAGGACGCATTCTCACGTGCTCCATTCCCTCGAGCGCCTGAATGCTGTCGGCCGAATAGCTATCTTTTTTAGTTTCCTGTGTCATTGTTGTTTAAACTTGTAATTCTTTTTTAATCCTACTGAAAGGCCCGAAAATACAGGTATTTCAGTAGGTGATCAAAGATACAAAACCACCCCCTTTAGCGGCATTATTCTGCCGATCATTTCAATGTAGTTTTCAACATCTAATTAACATTTTAGACTGATTGTAACAACCTGATCTTCTGTGTCTTATTGTCGTCAAAAAATCATGTTCCATTTCCTTGATTTAAATATCTGATTGTCTGTTAATTATAAAATACTGCGGGTTCGACTGAAGTGCGTAGAGGGATTCAGGCTGGATTGCTCATTCCATTACAAAAAGTGTAGAAACCGAGCAAGCCGGCAGACAATCTTGAAATAATCGCCTCGGCTAACTCCGAATACATTAATTTTACGCGAAATTTTTCCAATGAGTACGACCTTTTCAAGTCTTAAAGTGGCAGATGTCCGCAAAGAAACGGTGGATTGTGTATCCGTAGCATTTCATATACCGGCGGAGCTGAAGACGGCATTCGCCTTCACACCGGGTCAATATCTGACGCTGAGAACGATGATAAACGGCGAAGATATCCGACGCTCCTACTCCATTTGTTCTTCGCCAGGAGAGAATGAACTGCGCGTGGCGGTGAAGGCCGTTGCCAATGGCAAATTCTCGAAGTTTGCGACGGGCGTGCTAAAACCAGGCGATGCAATTGACGTTATGCCGCCAGACGGACGTTTTTTGATTACGCCAGAGCAGAGTCGCGCTACCAATTACGTATTTTTCGCGGCCGGAAGTGGAATTACTCCAGTGATGTCGATGATCAAATCGATTCTTGCCGTTGAAAAATCAAGCAAAATTTTTCTTTACTACGGAAATAAGTCTGCTGGGAACACAATATTCAAGTCTTCACTCGACGGGCTCGCTGACCAGAACCCGAATTTTAAAGTGCGTTACATCTACAGCCAGGAGAATTCGGTTGCTTTGGAATCACAAGGCCGAATCGATGAGCAGAAATGTGGCCGTTTTTTCAAGGAAGATCAGGAATCTCTGAAATTGGAAGGCGTATGGTGCTGCGGACCGAAAGATATGATTGAAACCGTTAAGGACTTCTACATCTCAAAAGGTTTGTTGCACAAGGTACACTTTGAATTGTTTACAGTACCTGCTGGCGAGGCACCAAAATCTTCCGTCGGTTCGCCCGCTGTTGAGAGTAAGGTGACTGTCATCATCGATGAAATCAAATATGATTTTTCGCTGAAAAGCTCCGGAGTGAGCATATTACAAGCGGCCCAGAACGAAGGAGCCGACGTTCCGTTCAGTTGCAAAGGTGGCGTTTGTTGTACGTGTCGTGCAAAACTGCTCGAAGGCACGGTTTCGATGGATATGAATTTTTCGCTCGAGGAAGACGAAATTCAGCGAGGCTTCATCCTTTCTTGTCAGTCTCATCCAACGTCGGAACGGGTTGTAGTGACATACGACAACTGGTGATTATCGCGGCTCCAGCTATCTGATGAAGAAAATTGTCATCACCGGAACAAGTCAAGGCATTGGTCTTGAACTGGCAAAAATTCTAGCCGAAAGTCATCGCGTTATCGGCATATCCAGGAAGGCTCCACTGAAAACCGCAAAACAAAACTTTACAACGATCCCCTGTGATATGTCTACTTCTGAATTTGCCTCTGACCTGGCAAAAAAAATAAAACACGAATTGGGGCGGATTGATATTCTGATCAACAACGCAGGATTCCTTGTGAATAAACCACTGTCCAAACTTACGCAGGCAGAAACCGCACAAATGTTTGCTGTGAATGTTTTGGGACTGATTGAGTGTACACGGAATTTGCTGCCTTTAATGAAAGAGGGCGCTCACATCGTCAACATTGGATCAATGGGAGGATTCCAGGGCAGTCTGAAATATCCCGGGCTTTCCGTTTACAGTTCAACAAAAGCGGCGGTGGCTGGATTTACCGAAGCTCTGGCGGTGGAATTAAGTGGAACCGGTATTTCGGTGAATTGTCTTGCCCTCGGGGCGGTGAATACGAAAATGTTGCAACGCGCATTTCCGGACTACAAAGCGAGTACGTCAGCACGCGAAATGGCAAACTTCATCGCAGATTTCGCACTGAAGGGAAACAAGTTCTTCAACGGAAAAATCCTCCCCGTCGCACAATCAAATCCATAGTGCGCAATCCCGCATATCTAGTCATCACTGGCAGTGACGCCGGAATTTTCACTTTTTTGCCTGGCCCTTTTTTGTTCCTTCTCCTTCTTTTTCTTCAGCTTTTCCTTCTCTTTCTTCTTTTTCAGCATTTCCTTGCGTCGTTTTTTTGCGAGCTCTGCGCGTTCTTTGCGCGATTCTTCCATTTTTTTGTAGTCGTCCCTGGTAATTAATTTCACCTCGTTTTCAAACGGAATGAGGCCGGCTTGCAAATCCCGGATGACATTTTCCGTAATTTTATCGGCACCCAGTGAATCGTATTCAGCTTGGATGTCCTGATCGAATAGCTTACCCATCAGCGAAAAGAATTCGGCATTCGCTTTTCCCCGGTATTTCTCGGCTGCCTCGTAAACGGTCATCCCGGATTCGCGATGGACCAGTTTCATCAGCATTTGCCCTTCATCGGTATACATATCCAAAATGACGTATCGGAAATCTTCCTTCAGCAGCTGGTACGACTGTGAGTAGAACTTATTGCGCTTTCTCCTTTTCTCGATTGCCGCACCGTCATTCTCCATCGTGCTGATAAGGTCTGCCGCGTAGAGTGCGTAAGCATACACCTCAAGGACCAATCGTCGGGCGTTTTTGTATTTCTTCAAGTAGTCTGCGTCGAAAACAGGAATAATCTTCGATTCATAATGTGGCATACTGTCTTTGACAGCAAGTGGTTCAGCCACCTGCGTGCGCCCGTTCAATGAGCAGATCAAAAGGAATATGAGCAAACTGCTTTTCAATTCCGTTAATTCTATCAAGTTCTATTCCACAATTTACAAAATATTTGAATGGTTTTGTTCACTGTTCAAATTTTCATACTTTAGAAGTCCAATGAGAACCCTGATTTTTTCAATTTTTGCTGCCCTCGCGTTAATTGTATCTGCTTGTTGTGCAGACCCTGACTCGCTTAAAGAGCAGTCAGTCCTTGTCGATACACTTCAGGAAGAGACTTCAATAATAGACACCTTGCTGACTGATTCAGGTCAATATGTGGATGAAATTGCGGAAACGGAAGCGCTCATTGAGGCCACTTATGGCGAGCAATGGGAGTTCTGCGACTGTGTCATTAAAAATGATTCGGTGAATAAGGCCGTTGAAACCTCGGTCAGTGACGCCGATTTTGACCGGGTTATGGCCCGGATGGATGTGATTGAGCAGCACTGTAAGTCAATGCTCGCTCAGCCAAATACGACCCCAGAAGAACGCGAAAAACACGAAAGAAAAGTTCGTAAATGTCTCCAAAATCAATAAACTCAGTCACGGTTCCGGTCTGTTCCCTCGACTTGTTGGATAATGGCATCATTGAGTTGCGGTTCATCCGGGAGTATGAACTCCAGATCGAAGACATCGAGGCCATTCAGCAGGCCATTGTCGAATTGGACCCTTCTCCTAAAAAAATTCTCGTCATTCCCGGTCAGTACGGCGGAATCAGCAAAGATGCCCGAAAAGTGGATTTTTTTGAAAAGACCGGGTCTAAGGATCAATTGTCTGTCGCGATTGTCAGTACCCAGTTGCATCACCGCCTGGTTGGAACGATGTATTTCAAGTTTTTTGATCCGAAGCAATACAATCCAAAGTTTTTCAAGAATGAGTCGCAGGCCAGAGAATGGCTCCTACTTCAATAACAACGACGCCTAGAATTTCAGCGACAACGAAAGTCCTGCAGAATTCCGGTCGTACAAAACCGGGCTCCATTCAAAACTGAGTTTATCCGAAACATCAAAGGTGACAAAGTGCGCATCCACCAACGCTTCAATGACGTTGAGGCCATAAACGCCTAACGTGAGGAGAACGAATAAGTCGCGACGGTCAGCATAGCGATTGTAATCGAATACCAGATCAGACAACTCGTAATTTTGATATTCCGGCGACCAATAGCTACCGGGATGTGTGAGCTGCCAATTGTATTCCTTTTTGACGATGTGGGTTGAATCGAGATATGATTTCAGGTAATATCCGGTGACACCCAATGCACCCCAGATGATCGGAGTCTTCCACCAGGCACGGTTTCGCTTTTTACAATATCTGTTGTAACCGTACTCGTTGTAAATCTGACCTGTTCCAGGGGCCAGCGCAGAGAACAATGCGGCGAGCTTAATTTTGTGATGATAGGAGGTGTCTGGTGTATGATCCCGTTTTGTCGTCGACGAATCTTCAACTGCGCAGATTAGGTCACGTTCCGATGCCGAAAAAGCCAGGTTAGAAAAAAGTGTGCAAACAAAGACGGTCATAAAACCGTTGCGACAAAAACCGAAGATTCGGTCAGACAAATTTTCCGGCAATTTCTTCAAGTTCCGATTCTGACGAAAAGGATATAACGACTTTCCCGCGCCCTTTATTGTCTGCCGAGACTGTCACTTTTTTATTGAGCGACTCGGCCAGCGACTGCTGAATGTTTCGCATCTGATCAGAAAGCGAATTTCCATTGCCTGCACCTCCAGTGGCCTTTTTCACCTGACCACCGCGGTTCGACTGCAGGAACTTTTCGATGTCGCGTACAGACAAACCTTCGTTGACGATTTTCCGGTACAATTCCATCTGCATTTGCTCGTCTCCAGCCGAAACCAACGAACGTGCGTGACCCATCGACAGAACGCCCTGCCGGATGGCCAACTGAATTTGCGCAGGCAGTTTTAAGATGCGCAAGGCATTTGTAATGTTCGAGCGGCTCTTGCCCAATTTTTCGGATAATTTTTCCTGCGTAAAATTACATTCCTCAATGAGTCGCTGATACGACATCCCGATTTCTATAGGATTCAGGTCGACGCGCTGAATATTTTCAACCAACGCCATCTCAAGCATATCGTGGTCGTTCGCGATGCGGATATAACAAGGAACATCTTCAATTCGGGCAAGTTGACAGGCTCTGAAACGACGTTCACCAGAAATCAGTTGATACTTTTCCCGGCCCAATTTACGTACGGTGAGCGGCTGAATGATTCCGTGCGACAGTATCGACGAGCGGAGTTCTTCCAAATCCTCTTCGGCAAATTCAGTCCGCGGATTGAACGGGTTCGTTTCAATCTGATCCAGTCGGATGTTAGCCACGGCACCAACCTGCGACTCAGAGACACCAAAATTTTTGCTGGTGATGTCCGTGGCAGCATTTTCGAGCAGCGCGCTCAATCCTCTTCCCAATGCATTCCGCTTGTTCATTATATCAGCTGTTTATCCGCGTTCTTTATTTTGGTTAGGTCATTTTTTTGCAATACTTCCCGTGCAAAATTGAGATAGTTTATAGAACCTTTGCAGGTTGCATCGTGCATAATAATTGTTTTACCATAGCTAGGTGCTTCGCCGAGCCGGGTATTCCGATGGATGATGGTATTAAAAACCAGATCCTGAAAGTGGGTTTTTACCTCGTCCACTACTTGGTTCGCAAGCCGAAGACGGGTGTCGTACATCGTCAGCGCAATGCCCTCGATGTCGAGATTCGTGTTGAGGCGCTTTTGAATGATCTTAATGGTGTTGAGCAATTTACCAAGTCCTTCGAGGGCGAAGTATTCACACTGAACAGGAATCAATACAGAATCGGCGGCCGTTAGCGCATTTAGGGTAATCAAGCCCAACGAAGGAGAACAATCGATGATGATGAAATCATAGTCGTCACGCAATTGATCAAGCGCGCGTTTCATCCGATGCTCTCGGTTCGGCATATTGATCATCTCCAACTCGGCCCCAACCAGATCGACGTGAGCCGGAATAAGATCCAAATTTGGATTGTCGGTTTTCACGACCACCTTTCTCGGATCGATGTCGCTGATCAGACAATCGTAAATGCTGGCAACGACATTTTTTGATTCGAAGCCTACTCCAGAGGTGGCGTTTGACTGAGGATCAGCATCCACAAGCAGTGTACGGTATTCCAGCACACCGAAACTTGCACCGAGATTGATGGCAGTCGTTGTTTTACCAACCCCTCCTTTTTGATTCGCAATGGCGATAATTTTTCCCATTTTTTGTCGTTGCTGAATTGCTGAAATCCGAACAAACAAAGATACCGTTTTTCAACACGGTCGGTCCAATTGTTGATAACTCCCCCGATGTGTTTATTATTAAGTAAATACAGACTGAAAATCAGTTCATCGATACTTTTTCGATCAGGTGACGGATGTCGGAAAGATGCAACTGCGGCTTGAGTCGGGCCGAGTATCTGTCGTGGTACAGCAATTCGCCGGATTGAATATGTACGACTGAAAGAGCGCTCCATTGTGGATAGAGCAGGCAGTCGGATTCACCAAATTCGCTGGACAGCAAATAATACATTTCCTCCGGGTTGTCGATCTTGAGTTTCCAGGGGTAAGCACCGAACAGCGTCTCGTGCAATTTATTTTCCTTCAATTTCATCGTGATGCCGTTGATTTTGTCGAGTGCATAATCCGGCACGTGAAGCACCATCTGCCGCAACCTTTTACTCTTCTGATAATCGAATTGATCAGGGCCGTATGGCAATACGAGTTCCGACTGCTCCAAGGCCTGTGAGGCCATTCTGAGATAAAGGCCGATATATCCGGGATGCCAATTGTAAAAGGGCTCCATTTCATAATGCACGTCCGATTTGGGAGGCAACAGGTGTGCAAACCGGTAGACCTCGGTCATCAATTGCTGAACATTCACCTGCTTCCGGTCAAGTAGTAAAGGGAACCGGAATACGCTGTTCACCTTGCGATGATCAACCGTTCCATCACTCTTGTATACCGGATACCAAATCGTCAGATAAGGAAAATGGGTTATGATGGTAGGGTCTGTCTGAGAATTCGTCGTGGCGCAGGTAATTGTAGCAAAACTGTGTGGATGCTCGCGATCGGTCCATAGTGAATCCAATTCGCGGTAATCGTCAATTACCTGAACGGCTGAGTACGTCCAGTTTTTTTCGAATACATCGAGATATGACTGATGATACGGCGCTTCATCGGGTTGTAAAAAAAAAATCAAATCGCTGGATCGAAGATACGCCAGATGCTTTTCCAGCGGCAGGAGCGAGAGCAAATGATACCCATTTCGGCTCGCCGGATTCTGAGCCCCGAGATACGCATTTGACGTAGCAAGTAAAAGTAAAATTCCTGTAAACTTCATACCCAACTCAGGTCCAATTTACGAAAAAAAAAATTCCCTGTCAAGCCAGCTCCTTTTTAAGAAATCGCGACGTTTCGGTTTTGAATTTTTTTACCACCGTTTCCGGAGTGCCTGATGCGACGATTTCACCGCCTGCATTTCCACCATCTGGACCCAAATCAATGATGTGATCGGCTACTTTAATAATGTCCAGATTGTGTTCGATGACCAGTACGGTATTTCCTTCATCCACCAGTTTTCCCAAAACATCCAGCAACAGCCTGATGTCTGAAAAGTGTAGCCCAGTCGAGGGCTCATCGAGTATATAAAAGGTCTTGCCGGTACTTCGTTTCGAAAGTTCGGTAGCCAGTTTGATGCGTTGGGCCTCTCCGCCAGAAAGCGTCGTCGATGCCTGACCGATGTGAACATAGCCCAGCCCAACCGATGCAAGTGTTTCAAATTTCCGGCGAATTTTGGGAATTCCTTCAAAAAAGCCAATCGCATTTTCGATGGTCATCTCGAGCACATCGTTGATGCTTTTTCCCTTATACCTGACTTCGAGTGTTTCCCGGTTATACCTCTTGCCCTGACAGGTTTCACAAGACACATACACATCCGGTAGAAAATTCATTTCAATCAACCGCATTCCACCCCCCCGGCAGGTTTCGCACCTTCCACCTTTCACATTAAAACTGAAACGCCCGGCCTTGTAACCGCGAATTTTGGCTTCATTGACAAGTGCGAATAATTCCCGAATGTCCCCGAAAATACCGGTGTAGGTTGCCGGATTAGATCGCGGTGTTCTTCCGATGGCCGACTGATCGATTTCAATGACCTTGTCAAGATGTTCCAGTCCGCTTATTTTCTTATACTCCAGTGGATTTTTATAACTGCCATAGAAATGCTGATTTAAAATGGGATAGAGTGTTTGGTTGATCAACGAGGACTTTCCACTTCCTGAAACGCCTGTGACACAAACCAGCATTCCCAAAGGAATATCAAGATTCACGTTTTTCAGGTTGTTTCCGTTGGCGCCAGTCAGTTTCAGAAATTTTCCATTTCCGTTTCTTCGGTTAAATGGGACCTCAATTTTCAATTTACCGCTGAGGTATTTGCCGGTTACTCCTGCGCCCTTGACCATCTGTGCGCGCGAACAGGCTTCAACAATTTGTCCTCCGTGAATGCCCGCACCCGGGCCGATGTCGACGATAAAATCGGCTTCTTCCATCATTTCCTTGTCGTGTTCCACTACAATGACCGAATTGCCGCTGTCTCGTAATTTCTTGAGTGAGTTGATGAGGCGGCGGTTGTCGCGCTGATGAAGTCCAATGGACGGTTCGTCCAGAATATACAACACATTGACAAGGGCTGATCCAATCTGGCTAGCCAGCCGGATACGTTGCGCTTCTCCGCCAGACAAGGATCTGGACGAGCGGTTTATTGAGAGGTAACCCAGACCGACATCTGCAAGAAAACTTAGCCGGTTATTAATTTCCTTTATGATTTCGCCGCCAATTTTCCTGTTCTTCTCGGACAATTTACCGTTGAGACCCGCAAACCAGTCTGTCAGCGAAGTCAGATTCATAACGGTCAATTCGCCAATGTTCTTACCGTCTACTTTGAACCACAGCGCCTCCTTTTTTAGCCGGCTACCCTTGCAATCATCACAGGTCTTGCGGTTCATAAAGCGCTCTACCCAGCGCCGGGTGGCAGGCGACGGGCTCTCCTGGTGATGGCGCGTGAGAAATGCAGCGATACCTTCAAACACCATCGTTTGCTTCGTGCCGTCCTGCTCAACAATTTCTTCGGTACCGTAGAGAAGTTTTCCGATGAGATCGTCTGGAACGGATTCGAGGGATTCGTTTACTGAATATCCAAGTGTTTCGACAATGGCCTGCACTTTCTGACCAAGCCAATTCGATTCAAGTTTACCAAGTGGCTCGATGCCGCCATTGCGGATGGAACGTTTTCTATCTGGGATTACCTTGTCAATTGCGACTTCGGCCACTTCACCGATCCCCGAACATTTTGGGCAGGCGCCATACGGCGAGTTAAAAGAGAATAAATTCGGTTCGGGTTCAGCATACGAAATGCCCGATTCCGCACACATCAGAAAACGGCTGAAGGCAGCATTTTTACCTGTCTCAAAGTCGAGTATCGACAGCTTTCCGTCGCCATATTTCAAAGCGGATTCGACGGCAGTAGTCACGCGGTTCACTTGGTCGTCGCCTACAGATATACGGTCTATTACAAGTGAAATCTCGTGGATTTTGTAACGGTCCAATTTCATCCCAGGTGTGAGATCACGGATGGTCCCATCGACCATTACTTTGGAAAAGCCTTGTCTGCGAAATTGTTCGAATAGTTCCCGGTAATGGCCTTTCCTGCCCGATACTTTTGGCGCGAGAACGACAATTTTTTTGTTGGGGTAACGACTCAAAACAGTTTCGACAATTTGTTGAGGCGTGTAACGCACCATTTTTTTTCCGGTTGCGTAGGAGTACGCCTCGCCGGTCCTGGCAAAGAGAAGCCGGATAAAATCATACACTTCTGTCACGGTGCCAACAGTGGATCTAGGAGAACGATTCACGGTCTTTTGTTCTATTGAAATCACCGGACTCAATCCGAGAATCTTGTCCACATCCGGTCTTTCGAGCCCGCCAAGGAATTGCCTGACGTAGGAGGAAAAAGTTTCGAGATAACGTCGCTGGCCTTCGGCAAAAATGGTGTCAAATGCAAGAGAAGACTTGCCACTTCCGCTCAATCCAGTAAATACGACAAGTTTATTACGGGGAATTTTGAGGTTGATGTTTTTCAGGTTGTGTTCCCGGGCACCATACACCTCAATAAATTCGTCCTGCGATTGTACACTTTCAGGCTTTGACTTCACGGATAAAAAAAATTCGGTTGAAGTTAAAAATTTTGGCTGACACGATGGGTATGGTGGCGGGTCTCTTTTGATCTAAGACCCAGTTGTCGCATTAAGAATAGGGGGTTGTCAAGGTCTAATAGACCTTCAAGGTCTTTACCTAAAAAAAAACGGGATTTACAAGTAGTCTTGTCAACATTTTACCAACTCATAAGAACTAACCAGCTTTTACTCGAACGATCACCGTCGATCTGAACCTTTGGCAATCCAGAAAAAGAAGACAAGAATTGAGATGACGTAAAGCCAAATGAGCACGAGCACCAAGGAATCGTGCGGCATATATTTCGCAACATTCAAAGACAAGAGTACGGTGACAATGCCCATTATTGAATAAACAATGGCCACTTGTCTTTCCGTCACGCCCCGGTAAAAAAGCGTGTGCGTGGTGTGGTCACGACCACCAATCAAAGGTGATTGACCACGGGCCAGACGTCGGATCACCACGAAAGTTGTATCAATGATAGGTACAGAAAAAGCGACGAGCACCAGCGTTAAATTTGAAAAAATACTGTAATCGTTTTCCTCAACTCCGTGGTTCCACAAAAATCGTATCGAAAAATACGTGAGAAAAAATCCGAGAAATTGTGAGCCGGTATCTCCCATAAACATCCGGGCCGGATTCCAATTGAAAATCAAAAATCCCGAAAGAGCGCCAATTACCGTTATGATGAGAAAATAATGTACGTTGTCGAGCATATCAAACGGAATGGATATACTAATCACAACAGCTAGAATGGAGATAGAGGTAACCGTCGTGATTCCATCCATATTGTCGAGCATATTGATGGAGTTCATAATTGCAACCGTCCAGAAAATAGTCGCCGTTACGTTTAACCATTCCCAGGCAAAGAGATGAACCGATGAGTCGGTAAGAACCAATATACAGCCACATAGAATCTGCACCGCCAGTTTTATTCTGGGCCTGGTGTCGTACGCATCATCCGACAGGCCAAGTAAAAAGGCCATTGTGGTTCCGAAGAAAAGTCCCAGGAGTTGTTTGTTTCTGAATACGTCAGATTGTCCGAAAATAATGGCGTAAAAAATGAACCCGATAAGAAAACAAATGTAGAAACTAACTCCGCCAAGCGATGGTTTTGCTTCAGCGCTCCAACGGATGTGGTGCTCGTGTCGGTGTCGCATCCCCAGTGAATGCGCAAATTTGAGCAGAAAATTATTGACGATCACTGAAAGCACGAACGCACAGGCAAAAAAGCCAACGATCCGACCAACAGAGAGTAGAATTTCTGAATTCACCTTAAAATGGGCTTATGAAATCAACGAATTTCACTCCTTCGGCATCCTTTGGAGAGAGCACAGGCGCTGTAATTCTCCAATCGATATTCAAGGCGGAATCGTTCCAGACGATCGATTTTTCGGACGCCTGATGGTAATAGTTGGTGCACTTGTACTGAAAAATTGTTTCGTCGGTGAGACTTAGAAATCCGTGCGCAAATCCGGGTGGAATCCAGAATACGTTGCCCTCGGAAGCCGACAATAATACCTTGGCGTGTTTACCATACGTTGCCGAGCCCATTCGAAGATCAACCGCAACGTCAAGTGCGGAACCAGCCACAACCCGGACCAGTTTTCCCTGCGCGTGTGGGGGTATTTGGAAATGCAAGCCGCGAAGTACATTTTTCTTCGAAATCGATTCGTTGTCCTGAACAAATTGCGGACTCAGACCCGACAATTCCGTGAACAGTTTCAAATTGAATGACTCGGAAAAAGAGCCCCTGTAGTCGGAGAATTTTTTTGGTGTGTACACCAATAACCCAGTTATGCCCAAATTATTTGCGGCCATACAACCAGAATTTCCACCACGGTTTTTTGACTGTTTCGTCGTCGTAATAAGCGCCATAGCCGTACCCGTAGGCGTAGCCGTAGCCTTTTTTCCACAGCTTGATGCCGTTCAGGATGACATAAAGGTTTCCGATTTTGTTGGTCTGCACCAACTCCACAAGTCTTTGAGCAAACAGTCGTTTGGAATAGTGCGCCCGGAAAACATAGATCGGGCAATCCGCTAGCTTCAGGACGATTACTCCGTCCGAGACAATGCCCACCGGAGGGTTATCAATGAGCACTACGTCGTAGTCCTTCTTAAATTCCTGAATAAGTTTGGCCAATGTTCCGCTCATAATCATTTCGGAAGGATTCGGCGGAATAGGTCCTGCGGTTATGAAGTCCAATCCTGGAATATCGGCCTTGCGCACACAGTCCTTCCAATCGGTTTTAGATGCCGGCGCAAGAAGGTTGCTCATCCCCTGACTATTGTCCACACCAAATCCAAGATGCACCTTGGGTTTGCGAAGGTCAAGATCAAGAACAAGTACTTTTTTTCCGGACATCGTTAGAATTCCTGCCAGATTCAAGGCTACGAACGTTTTACCCTCACCGGAAATCGAGGACGAAATGGCGATCACATTTGAAACACTGTCGTCCAGAATGAACTGAAGATTAGCCCGGATATGCCGGCAACTCTCGGCCAAAGCGGATTTGGGTTTTTTATGAATGATCAAAGCCGAATGGTCTGACTCATTTTTAGCACTCGGAATAACACCCAAAAAACCAACTTCTTTTGGCATCAATCCTCTCAATTCTTCCGCATTTTGAATTTCACTGTACGTAAGATACTTAATGAGCAAGTAAATAAAACTAATCAGCAGCGACAGTACAATCGTGCCGATAAGGACCAGATTCTTGCTCGGCGAAATCAACGCTGCCACAGTCGGGCCCTGCAACACCATATTGTCCATCGTATATCCTGCTTTCGAGATAGAGTACTGCATTTTCTTCTCGATCAGCAATGAATAATATTTTTCGTTCGAGTCGAACATCCGGTTGAGATGGGAAAGCTGCATTTTCGCGGCTGGGATACCGTACAGTTCACCCTCAAGCGTTTCAACACGTGCAGAAATTCGTGCTCTTTTCAGTTTCAGCTGATCCCTGATCGAAGCAATAATCCGTAAAATATTTTTGTTCTGAACGTCGATTTTGGAGTTGATTTTTTTTATCGCATCATTCCGCTGCGTCATTCTATATGCTGCGTCCTCACGAACAACTAGCAGGTCGTGCAATGCCTCAAGTTCTTTAACGAGTAGACCTTCATATTCCGTTCCTGCGACTACTGGGATAATGTTATATATTTCCAGTCGATCACTCACTTCAATCTGCATCTCCAGATCAAACATCAGCTCGTATTTCAAGTCAAGATCGAGCAATTCCGATTGCAAATCGTTGAGCTGCTCAACAAGTCGCTGTGTCTGAAGTTCCGGGTCGTTCACCCTGCTGCTGTCCATATAGGTCTGGATCGCCGCTTCGGATTCTTTTAGCTGAAGAAAAACGGTGTCCAACTGGCTGTCGATGAAACGCAGAATGCTGGCGGAACTCGCACTTTTCTTTTCCAAATCGTATTCAAAAAACGTGTTGGTTACGGACCGTACCACGTCCTGGGCAAGTACACTGTTGTTGCTTTCGAAGGAAATAAAAATGGTTTTCGCGTCTGGATTCAGTGTGTAAACGATCAAGTCGGATTTCAGTCGTTCGGTTAGGTCGCTGTAGTTGTTGAAGACAAAATACAAGTTGTTCTCGGATATACTGATCCGGAACTGATCCATATCGGTAATCTTAAAGTCCAGAACGAAATAGTCATTTTCAACTCTTTGACCCGGGACTATGGGAATATCGATTCGTTTGCCGGAGGCGTTGAATGTGAGATTTACATTCTCACCATTGCCTGTCACATTAATTCTTGATCCAACAAGTGTGGAATCGCGAAGCTCGTAGAGGGTAATGTGATATGCTGAAAGAACGTATTGCTCTTCCGTGAGAATCTGTCCTTCGGAATAATATGAAATGCTCAGATTGAGATTTCGTAGCGCTTTTTGAAGCAGGAAGGAAGACCTGAGTAATTCAACATCCTGCGACAAGTTATCCTCCTGTTCGAGATTTTCGAGCTCGAGAATTTTTTTTCCTTCGTCTCGGGAGCTACGCTGAATGACCGTATTCGATTCGTAAACTGGTTTGGTATATCGCAAATAGAGAAAGCTACCTGTTAGACCTAAAAGCAGGAGAACCGGCACGATGACCCAATTGTTGCGCAGCACAACGAGGGCGATGGAAAAATCCAACTCGTTATTGAACCTCGATATTTTTTGTCCTTCACCTATCACTCCAACCTGAATCTAAATGGGAAAACGGTTTATTTAAGCGCAGCGATAACCGAGATGATGACCGCAGCGCTTGTAATCAGCGAGACGATTGGTGTTACTTCTGCAAGTATTTCACGGCCAATTTGTGGAACTGGCTCAACATAAATGTAGTCGTTGGCTCTGACCACTACGTCAGCGTAATTCACATTGTCCACTGTGGCGAGATTTATCCTGTAAACTTCCCTGCCGGTTGCGCCTTTTCGGATCAGTTTAACTCTGGATGCCCTTCCCCGCTCTGTAATTCCTCCTGCCAAGGCAATAACCTCACCCAACGTTGTGTTGTTGTTGGCGAGATACAAAACTTGCGCCTGGCCACCATTGCCCGGAAAAA
>Ga0247727_10003458_pt1 | contig 34912 bp, 32 predicted proteins | sample WisWelCaveWW1625_FD_202498 | JGI IMG/M metagenome (GOLD analysis project Ga0247727, IMG submission 202498) | Biofilm microbial communities from Wishing Well Cave, Virginia, United States - WW16-25 | ecosystem: Environmental > Aquatic > Deep subsurface > Groundwater > Cave microbial mat | place...
GGCGCCGATGAACGCACGCGCGGCGCCACGGTTGCGCATCGGCTCCAACGTATCGACGTTCTCGACCTGCGCGACGGCGTCGTGTTCGTACAGCTCGCAGCAGCCCGCCATCTCACCGTCGATCCACGCAGCGAACAGCCGGGCGCCGATGCGCTCGGCCGCCACCCGGCGATGATCGGCGAGCATCTCGGCGTCGTCTTGCGTCATGCCGCCGTGCGACACCAGGTTCGCCGTCACGATCAGCGATCGCACGTCGGCGAGCCCGACTTCGCCGGCCCGGATGGATGGCGCCGGCCGGTCGGGTCGGCGATGCAGCGCCATCGTGACGTTCCGATCGGCCTCGTACCCGAGCTCGACGAAGCCGGCGGCGAGCCTCGCACCCTCGGCGTCGTCTTCGACGATGAGCTCCCGGTGGCGAAGGTGAGCCTGGATCCGGTCGGCGTCGGCCGCGAGCTCGGCCGGGGTGGCCGAGCCCACCGGCCGCTCCACGCGCAGGAAGTTCGCGTCCCACTTGTTCGGGAACCGGTCGTCGAACAACGCCGTGCCGTATCGCCACGGTTCGCGCCGGTCCGCCACCGTGTCCTCGGACCAGCGCAGGAACGCGTCGATACGGGCTGCGTCGTCCACGGATCGCGACCCTAGCAGGGCTACCCTGGCCGGCGTGGCGCGACCCGACGACACACGCGCGGCTCTCTCGGTGGCCGCGGTCGCCGCGGGTCTCGTCGTGGTGCTCGCGGTGATCGTGGCGCTCGATCCGGTCTCGCCGCCGCTGCTGCAGCCGCTCGACGACGCCTGGCGGTCGGTGGTGCAACCCCCGCCGGCATGGGCCCACGACCTCGCCCGCGCCTTCTACGTCGCCGGTGCCGGCTCCGTCGCTGCGCCGTTCCGCGTCGGCGTCGCGGCGGTGCTGGCCGTTCGCCGGCGGTGGCTCGAGCTGGCGGCCTGGCTGCTCGGGTGGGCCCTCGCCGACGCGTTGACCCAGGTGCTGAAGCCCGCGCTCGACCGGCCACGACCCGACGGCTCGGACCTCACGTCGTTCCCATCGGGGCACACGAAGACAGCGGCGCAGATCGCGGTCGGGCTGGCGCTGCTCGTTCCGGCGATGGTGCGGATCCGGTGGGTGGTGTGGGGCGCTGCGCTCGCCGTGGTCGTCGGGATGGCGTGGTCACGGACGGTGCTCGACCACCATTGGCTGTCCGACACGGTGGGCGGCGGGTGCCTGGGGGCGGCGTGCGCCGTCGCCGCCGTGTGGACGATGCGCCGGCTGGGTCAGGCACCGGGTCAGACGCCGCCGGCCGATCAGGCGCCCGGAGAGGGGACCGGTCAGGCGCCCGGTCAGACGCCGCCGGCCGCCTTGGCCTCCTCGTAGAGCGCCAGCATCGCGTCGGGCGACAGCTGCCCAAGATCGAGGCCCCGTTCTTCGGCGAGGGCCAAGGTCCGCTCGACGCGGTCTGCGAGCTTCGCGGTGGCGCGCCGAAGCGCCGATTCCGCGTCGAGGTTCAGACGGCGCGCCACCGCGACGACCGCGAGCAGCACGTCGCCCAGCTCCTGCTCGGCATGCGCCGGGTCCTCGAGGGCATCGGCGAGCTCGTCGACCTCCTCGCGGAGCTTCGCGAGCGCGTGATCGGCGGTGGGCCACGCGAAGCCCCACCCCGCCGCGCGCCGCTGCACCTTCGCGGCACGGGCGAGCGCGGGAAGGGTGACGGGGATGTCTTCGCCGACAGGCTGCCGCGCGCCGGACTCCTCGGCCTTGAGCTTCTCCCAGTTGACGAGCACCTCGCCGGCGTCGGCAACCTCCACGTCGCCGAACACGTGAGGGTGGCGATGGATCAGCTTCCGGACGAGACCGTCGGCGACGTCATCGATATCGAACCGCCCGTCGTCGGCCGCGATCTGGGCGTGAAACGTGACCTGCAACAAGAGGTCGCCCAGCTCGTCGCGGATCGCCGGATCGTCACCGCGATCGATGGCGTCGAGCAGCTCGTGCGTCTCCTCGAGCAAGTGCCGGGCGAGGGTCGAGTGATCCTGTTCGATATCCCACGGGCATCCGTCGGGCGCCCGCAGGCGTGCTTGGACGCGGATGAGATCGAGGAGTCGCTCCCCGCGCTGCGATGCCGGCACCTCGCCGTCGGGCACGCCGCTCGGCGCTCCCATCACCCCGGGGCCGCGTTGACCGGGGTGGGCGACGTGATGACCGCCGACGGATCGGTCGAGGAGATGCGAGCGACGCGGAGCCCCTCACGGTCATAGCGACCGAAGCGGGGATCGACCTCGACGTCGCCTTCATCGACGCGGGCGCGAACCCAGTCGAAGAAGATCGGGCCCGACTCTGCCTGGACGATCCCCTCGCGAGCCTCGTCGAACGGCGTGACCTCCTTGTCGACCATGTTGATCACGTGCCAGCCGAACTCGGTCTCGACGGGACGGGAGATGTCGCCGACCTGCATGGCGAGCACGGCGTCGGCGAAGGCCTGCGTGTAGCCGCTCGCGTACGACGACCCGAGCGACCCCTCGTTCTGTTGCACGGTGGGATCGGTCGAGACCTTCCCGGCGAGTGCGAGGAAGTCGTCACGGGTCGCGCCGGGCCCGGTGACCCGATCGTAGACGTCGTTGGCCTCGGCCTCGGTCCCGACGAGGATGTGGTCGACCTGCACGATGGTGAGGTCGGCCAGACCGCGTTCGTAGGCGGCGAGCAGCCCATCTTCGCCCAGCATCTCGATCGTCAGCGCCTTGGCGACCTCGTCTTGCAGCAAGCTGCCGCGGATCAACGTCTCGAACTGCTGGCGCGTCGCGCCGTTCTCTTCGAGGCTCACCCGCAGCACGTCGCCGCCGAACTGTCCTTCGAAGTCTTCGATGGCCGTGGTGACCGCGGCGGCGTCGACGGTTACACCGTTCGCCGTGGCGTAGTCGTCCGCGAGCTTCATCGGTATGAGGGCCGACAGGGCGAGCCGGTTGCACGCCGCCTCCTGTGTGTCGGTGTCGCCATCGAGCGTGCCGCATGTGCCCGACTGCACGCCGAAGATGCTGCGCAGCACGGCGGCGGCGGCGACGACCTCTGCATCGTCGATGCGGTGGGAGCCGACGAGCGCTGCGGGCCCTTGGCCGCCGCACGAGGAGGCGAGGACGACCGCGATCGCACCGACGACGGCATGGCGGAACGTTCGACGAGCGGGCATCGCCCAAGTCTACGGGCCGAGGGGCGAAACGAGCTCGGCGGGTGCGAGACCTGGTGACGCAGGCTCGCCCGTGGCCCGCCGCACGGCCGACTCGACCCAGCGGACGAGGTCCGCCCCGTACACCTTGTCGGGCCTGAGGTTCAACGTCTGCTTCGCAGCGTGGAAGGTAGCTCCGGGAACGGCGTCGCCGAGATCGTGGCTCGCAACTTCGTCGAGCGCCACCGGCGTCAGCCGCACCTGATCGCGGAACGTCGACACGTCATCGACACCGAGCCGGCGCGCCGTGATGCGGAGCGACGCGATGGCGAACAAGACCGACACCTGCTCGGGCAACGCGCCGTACCGGTCGATGGTCTCGTCGCGGATCCGCGAAAGGGCATCGTGATCGGCCGCGAGCGCGATCCGCCGGTACAACTCGAGGCGGAGCACCTCTTGTGCCACCCATCCGGGCGGCACGAACGCCTTCACGGGCAGATCGATGCGGAGCTCACGCTCTGTCTCGACGGGTTCGCCCTGCAGCTCGCCGACCGTCTCCTGCAAGATCCGCGCGTAGGTGTCGAACCCGACCGCTGCGATGTGACCGCTCTGCTCGGCGCCGAGGAGGTTGCCGGCGCCCCTGATCTCGAGGTCGCGCATCGCGATCTGGAACCCGCTCCCCAGGGCCTGGTGTTTCGAGATGGCGGCCAGGCGTTCGTGCGACTCTGGGGTCATCTCGCGCTCGGGTGGGAAGAACAGGTAGGCGAAGGCGCGCTCACCGGCGCGTCCCACTCGCCCGCGCAGCTGGTACAGCTGCGAAAGCCCGAGCTTGTCGGCGCGGTCGACGACCAAGGTGTTCGCCGCCGGCACGTCGAGCCCCGACTCGATGATCGTGGTGCACACGAGCACGTCGGCTTCGTGCTCCCAGAACCGGATCATCGTCTGCTCGAGGTCGGCTTCGTCCATCTGCCCGTGCGCGATCGCCACCCGAGCGTCCGGCACCTGTCGTTGGAGCCAGTGCGCGCGCCGGTCGATGGTCGCGATGCGGTCATGGACCCAGAACGCCTGCCCCTCGCGGAGCAGCTCCCGGCGGATCGCACCGATGCCCAGCTGGTCGTCGAAGGCCCCGACGTAGGTCAAGACGGGTTGGCGGTCTTCGGGTGGCGTGTCGATGGTGGACATCTGCCGGATGCCGGCCAGGGCCATCTCGAGCGTGCGCGGGATGGGCGTGGCCGTCATCGTCAGCACGTCGACCTGTGCCCGCAGCCCCTTGATGCGCTCCTTGTGGCTCACGCCGAACCGCTGCTCCTCGTCGACGACCAGCAGGCCCAGGTCGTGGAACGCGATATCACGGCCCAGGAGCCGGTGCGTGCCGATCACCACGTCGATCCGCCCGGCCGCGGCATCGGTGACCACCTGACGTTGCTCGGAGGGCGACACGAACCGCGACAACATCTTGACCGTGACCGGGAACGGCGCGAATCGCTCGCTGAACGTCAAGAAGTGTTGTTCGGCGAGCAGCGTGGTGGGGACGAGCACCGCGACCTGGGTCCCGTCCATGACCGCCTTGAAGGCGGCGCGCACGGCGACCTCGGTCTTGCCGAACCCCACGTCGCCGCACAGGAGCCGGTCCATCGGCGCCGCCCCCTCCATGTCGGCCTTGACCTCGTCGATGACCCTGAGCTGATCGGGGGTCTCTTCGTGCGGGAAGGCATCCTCCAACTCGTCTTGCCACGGCGTGTCGGGGCCGAAGGCGCGGCCCGGCACCGACATGCGCACCGTGTAGAGACGCACCAGCTCGCCGGCCATGTCGCGGACCGCGCGCTTCACCTTCGCCGTGGCCCGGGCCCAGTCCGAGCCGCCCATGCGGTGCACTCGCGGCACGTCGCCGCCGATGTAGCGAGCCACCATGCCGACGGCGTCGGAGGGCACGTAGAGCTTGTCGCCGGCGGCGTAGGCCAGCACGAGGTAGTCGCGCTCGGCACCGGCGAGCTCTCGGTGCACGATCCCCGTGTAGCGCCCGACGCCGTGGATGCGATGCACGGCGAAATCGCCGACCTCCAGATCGTCTGCGGGATCGTCGCTCGAGCGGCTCGCGAACCGTGGCGCGGTACGGGTATGACGGCGCGAGCCGAAGACGTCTTCTTCTGTCGCCACGGCGACCCGGGCCGGCGCCGACACGAACCCGGACGCCAGGGACGCCTCGACCGCTTCGGCTTCGACGTCGCCGACTACCTCGCGCACGCGAGCGAGCGAGCCATGACCGCGCCCGGTCACCACGACGCGGTGACCGAGGCGCTGCAGCTCGCGGAGGCGACCGGCGAGCTCGGGCGGGTTGCCGGCGGCGCTCCCCCATCCTCCGAGCCCGAGGTCGATCCCCTCGGCCAGATCCGAGAGGTCGAGACGTGGGTGCCCACCGACGGCGTCGTCGAGGGGGTGCAGGACCCTCGGCCCCGGCCAGCCGGTGGCGCTCGCGAGCTCTTCTGCCTCGTCGAACGCCTGCGCCGCTCGCTGCAGCGTCCGGCGTGCGTGCGTCAGCACCACCCACGAACCAGGGGGCAGGAGCGACGCCACCGTCGGCAGCGCGTCGAACAGGAACGGCGCGGCGGTCTCCATCCCGTCGGGGTGCAGACCATCGGCGATGCGCTGGAGCAGGTCGGCGAACCGATCGGTATGGGCGGCCGCCGCCGCGCCGGCACGAGCCGCCACTTCGTCGTCCACGATCAGCTCGCGCACCGGGCCCACGTCGACCGACCCTGCACGCGAGGTCGTGAGCTGCGTCGACGGCGAGAACGTGCGGACGCTCTCGATGCGGTCACCCCAATATTCGAGCCGAACCGGCCGCCGGGCGGTGCCCCCGAAGACGTCGAGCACGCCACCGCGCACGGCGAACTCGCCACGATGCGTCACCAGATCGGCGCGCAGGTAGCCGAACCCGACGAGCCGCTCGGCGAGGGCATCGGGGGCGAGCTCGGTCCCTGCCCCGAGGTGCAGCGGTTTCACCGTACCGAGGGTCGGGATGAGGCCGTGCATCGCCGCGAGGGCGGGAGCCACCACGACGAAGGCGCCCTCGGCCACCCGGAGGCGCCCGATGGCGTCGGCGCGGCGCGCCGCGACATCGGGCGCCGGCGAGATGCCTTCGTACGGCAAGGCCTCCCAGGCCGGCAACACGGTGACGGCATCGGCGCCGAGAGCGGCGCCGATGCCGTCACCCATGGTCTCGGCCTCACGGTGCCCCGGCGTCACCGCCAGGATCGGGACGTCGAGCACCGCCGCCATGGCCGCGACGACGAACGGCTCCCCCGCCTCCACGTGGGCGACGACGGGACGCTCGCGAGCGGTGAGCACCTTCTCGAACGGTTCGGACGCGGCGATCTGGTCGGCGATCTGGCGCAGCCCCACGGTCACTCGCTCCTTCGCCCGGACACCACGAACAGCCCCGAGCGGCACGCCGCCGGGCCGGACACGGTGAGTCTACGGGGAGGCCGGAGCGACCGCCGCTCAGACGACGCGGAGACGATCGTCGCGACCGGGTGGCTCGGTGGGTGGGGTTGGCACCTCTCGGCGCGCGTCGTCGAACGTGATGTCGCGGTCGAGGTTCCGTACCGACAACCACCGGGTGAACTCGGCGGCGGGCATCGGCCTCGCGATGTAGTAACCCTGGGCTTCGTCGCAGCCGAACTCGGCCAGCCGGTCGAACGTCGGCAGGTCCTCGACCCCTTCGGCGACCACGCGCAACCCCAGGTTGCGGCCCAGGTCGACCGTCGCGCGCACGATCATGAAGTCGTTCGCGTCGACGTGCATCTGCATCACGAACGACCGGTCGATCTTGATCTCTTCGATCGGCAGTCGTTTCAGGTACGACAGCGACGAATATCCCGTCCCGAAGTCGTCCACCGATAGACCGATGCCGACGTCTGAGAGCCCGTCGAGCACGGCGGCCGAACGGCCCGAGTCGGCCATGAGGAAGCTCTCGGTCAGCTCCATCCGCAAGAAGGCAGGGGGCACGTCCCACCGGCTGAGGTGGGCGGCCGCTTCCGCCGGGAGCTCCTGGTCGAGCAACGAGCGCGTCGAGATGTTGATCGAGACGGGGATGCGGATCCCCTCGTCGGCCCATGCGCGCCACTGCTTGAGGACGTGCTCCATCACGTAGGAGGTCAACGGGCGGAGCAACACGGTCTTCTCGACGAGCGGGATGAAATCGTCGGGCATGACCATCCCCAGCGACGGGTGCTCCCACCTGATCAGCGCCTCGGCGCCCGCGACGCGACCGTCGGCCAGCCGAACCTTGGGCTGGTAGTACATCGCGAACTCGTTCGCCTCGAGCGCCGGCCGCACTTGCCCGACCAACGTGAGCCGCTGTGGGTTGTGCCGGTCGAGCTCGTCGTCGTAGAGTTCGTAGCCGCCGTTCGTCTCTTTCGCGGCGTACATGGCCACGTCGGCTCGGCGCATCAGCGATTCGGCGTCGTTCGCCATCTCGGGGAACACGGCGATGCCGATGGACCCTGAGATGTCGAGGGCGAGGCCTTCCACCGTGACCGGGGTCTCGAGCTCTTCGATCAGACGATCCGCGATGCGTGTCACCACACCACGGTCGGGAACGTCGGGCAAGACGATGCCGAACTCGTCACCGCCCAGCCTCGCCATGAGGTCGCGCTCGCGAAGGACGGTCGACAGACGTGGACCGATCTCTTGCAGCAGCATGTCGCCGAAATGGTGCCCCAGGGTGTCGTTGATCTCCTTGAAGTGATCGAGGTCCATCAGCATCACGGCGAGCCCTTCGCCGTTCTCCCTGGCGAGCTCTATCGACTCGGCGAGGCGGATCTGGAACAACATCCGGTTCGGCATACCCGTGAGCGAGTCGTGCAACACCTGGTATTCGTTCTCGGCCTGCTTGACGGCGAGGTCGTCGGTCGCCAGCTGCAACGAGTGGGTCCTGGTGAACATCTGACGCGCGAAGGCGAGGGGCGCGATGAACACGAAGATCGACAACACACCGATCGAGTTGAACGTCGTGGCGACGAGGACGCTGAACAGCGCGAGCCCCATGTAGCTCAGCACGAACTCACCGAAGACCCCCACGTGGATCTGGCGGATCACCTCGATGGGGTGATCCCCGTCCTGGAAGTACGCGTAGACGCTGACGAAGAAGATGTTCACCACGTAGCCGGCGACGGCGGCGAACAACACGGCGACGCCCAGCAGCCACCAGTCGGACTTGAGGGTCGCGAAGTGCTCGAAGACGACGCTCTCGCAGACGACCGCGACCGCGATCTGCGCCCGTACGAAGATCGCCTTCATGATGGGCAGCTCTCGGCGCAGCTCCCGGGGATCGCTCGAGCCGAGGAACGCGATCAAGGCCGCGACCGGCGGCGGATAGAGCAAAGCGACCGACAGCTCCAGGGGGAAGCTGAGGCTGAAGTCGACCGAGGACACGGTGGTCGGCACCGGCAACAGGTCGACCGCTGCGATGGCGGCGATCCACACGAGCAAGACGGGATCTTGGAACGGGTCCGGCGACGACCGGTACGACTGGACGATGTAGACCAGAACGGGGAGCGATACCGCGAGCTCGTAGAGCTTCAGGGGCACCGAACGGCGGGTCGGTGCATCGGCGGCGACCGCCTCGGTCCCCTCGACCGGTTCCGTGGGCTCCGGCGTGTCAGGTGCGGACATGCTCCGCTCCTACCGAGGAGTCCGACGTGGGCGCGCGCCGGCGCTTCGTCGGAGCGCGCATGCCGATCACCACGACGACACCCACACCGGCGTACGTGAAGACGTCGCCGATGCTGATCGCTTGCCCGACCGGCGGTGGCACGGGGATCACGTCACCCAGGAACACGACCAGGTCGTGGTCGGACGCGAGGTGATGCTTCGGGTAGGGGTTCTCGATGAGGCCGCTGAGGGTGTCTGCCTGCCCCGATGCGACGAGCGCGCGTTGATCGACCGGCATCCCGCCGTTCAGGCCGATCACGGTGAAGTTGAGCCCGATGCCCAGCAAGATGACGACGAAGCCGGCGACCGCGATGTTGGCCAACGCGAAGATCGTCAGGAACACGAACGAGAGGTAGAGGCACATGAGCGGGATGATCGTGCCGGGGCCTGCGACGAACTGGAGCGCGAAGCCGACGAGCGCGAGCCCCGGCCACTTGATCTTGACCGCGCTCAGGTTGCCTGGGCGGCCGCCGAGTGCCAAGGCCACGGCGAAGATGAGACCCATCGAGACCAGCATCAACCTCATAGGCTTCCTATCGGACGTTCGAGGGTGGTCTGTAGAGGACCCGAAGGCGATTCCCCTGGAATGGTTCCGGACACGATCCGGCCCCCGGGTCCATCGCGGGGATCCGCGGTGGGCCCGAGGGCCGCTTTCGTGCCGGTGTGACGCTTAGCCCATAGCCCAGCTGGGCTTGAACCCCGCGCCCACGGCCATCGCCATGAGGGCCAGAGCCCCGAGCGAATAAGCGATCTTGCGGAGACGCAGCATGTGTCGTCCTTTCGTGACGAACCGTCGTCCGATGGCCGATCAGTTCTTCGGCTTGTATCGGGCGCCGGCCGCGAGCAGCAGGGTGGCGAGCGTGGCACCGGTGTAGAGCATGTGCCGCAGGTTCACCAACAGCTTGCCTCGCATCCGATCACCTCCTTCTGTCATTCGAGAGAAGCATCGGGCGATGCGGCGTGTCGGCACATCGGCCGACGGTCGCGTTCCCGACTGGGGCGCTACCTGGCCGAAGGTAGGCCCTCCGGCTCGGCCAGATGGTGGGGGTCGGTCGGGGGATGGGGATGCCCGACATGGCCCACCCCGGCGTTCCTGCAGGTGACGGCCCTGGCCAGGACATGACTCGGCCCCCGGGTCCGTCGCGGGGGTCCGCGGCGGGCCAGGGGGCCGGTCGGAGCTCCACTGAGGCGCTAGTGGGGCTTGAAGCCGGCGCCCACTGCCATCGCCATCAGGGTCAGTGCCCCGAGCGAGTACGCGATCTTGCGGAGACGCAGCATGTGTCGTCCTTTCTTGTCTCACCGGCGTCCGATGAGCCGATCAATGCTTCGGCTTGTACCGGGCGCCGGCTGCGAGCAGCAGGGTGGCGAGCGTGGCACCCGTGTAGAGCATGTGCCGCAGGTCCACCAACAGCTTGCCTCGCATCCGATCACCTCCTTCTTCCGTTCCAGGAGCATGGAGCCAGGAGCCATGTCGGCACATCGGGCGACGGTCGCGTTCCCGACTGGGGCGCTACCTCACCGAAGGTAGGTCCTGTGGCTCGGGCCACATGGTGGGGTCGAGGCGTTCCTGCAGGTGACGGCCCTGGCCAGGACATGACTCGGCCCCCGGGTCCGTCGCGGGGATCCGCGGCGGGCCCGGGGGCCGCTTCCGTGCCGGTGTGACGCTTAGCCCATAGCCCAGCTGGGCTTGAAGCCCGCGCCCACTGCCATCGCCATCAGGGTCAGTGCCCCGAGCGAATACGCGATCTTGCGGAGACGCAGCATGTGAAGTCCTTTCGTGACTAACCGGTGTCCGACGAGCCGACTACTTCGGCTTGTACCGGGCGCCGGCTGCGAGCAGCAGGGTGGCGAGCGTGGCACCCGTGTAGAACAGGTGCCGCAGGTTCACCGACAGCTTGCTTCGCATCCGATCACCTCCTTCTTCCGTTCGAGGAAGGCATCGGACGAGGGGGCGGGTCACCATATCGGGCGACGGTCGCGTTCCCGACTGGGGCGCTACCTCGCCGAAGGTAGGTCCTCCGATCCGGCCACACGGCGGGGGTCGGTCGGGGGACGGGGATGCCCGACATGGCCCACCCCGGTGTTCCTGCAGGTGAGGGCCTAGTCCCCGGGGGCGTTCCGGTTGAATCGATCCTGGGTGACGCTGAGCCCGTCGACGATGAGGGACCGCACCGCCTCGGCGCCCCTGTCGATCCAGCCCGCCACGTCGTCACGGTGACGGGGGGCGATGGCTGCCAGGACGAAATCGGCCGGATCTTGCCGCCCCGGCGGGCGCCCGACGCCGACCCGCACGCGCAGGTAATCGGGTGTACCGAGGGCGTTGGTCAACGACCGGAGCCCGTTGTGGCCCGCCGACCCCCCACCAAGCTTGATCCGGAATCCACCGGGCGCGATCTCGATCTCGTCGTGCACGGCGATCACGTTCGCGGGCTCGATGCCGCGTTTGCGAGCCACCCCCGCGTACGAGGGTCCCGACTCGTTCATGAACATGGTCGAGGTGACCACCACCACGCGATGTTCGCCGACGTCGATCTCTGCGATCTCGGCAGGCAGGAACCGAACCTTCTTGCGTCGAGCACCCGCCTCGCTGATGAGCGCGTCGGCGACCATCCGACCCAGGTTGTGCCGTGTCGCGGCGTATCGGTCGCCCGGGTTGCCGAGGCCGGCGACGAGCCAGGCCATCGCGGGGCGGCCGGCGAGGCGCTAGCCCTCGCCGCCCTCCGGTGCCTCGGCCGCGGGGGCCTCCTCTTCGCCCTCGGCGGCGGGAGCCTCCTCGGCCACGGGCTCGGGGGCCTCCTCGCCGGGCAGCGACAGGTCGGCCTCGGTGCGAAGCGCCGCGGGGGTGACGACCGAGATGACCGGGGTGTCGGCGTCGGTCAAGATCGTGACGCCCGATGGCGCCACGAGGTCGCCGACCCTGAGCAGGTCGCCCAGCTCGAGCCCGCTGATGTCGACCTCGATGCCTTCGGGGACGTTGTTGGGCAGACACTCGATCTCGACCTCGAACAGGTGGTGCTCGACCACGCCGCCGGCCCGGACCCCAACGGCGTCGCCGATCTCGTGGATGTCGACGTGGAGCGTGAAGGTCTCGTCACGACGGACCGCGAGGAAGTCGATGTGCACGAAGCGTCCGCGGAGGTGATCACGCTGGATGTCGCGCGGGATGGCCAGGTGGCTGGAGCCGTCGACCTCGAGGTCGACGAGGATCGAGGACCCCCCCTGGTGGAACAGGTGCAGGAGGTCTTGCCCGGACACGTGCAGCGAGACGGGGTCCATGCCGGTGCCGTACAACACGCCGGGCACCCGGCCTTTCGCGCGGAGCTTGCGGGCGACACCTTTGCCGGTGCCGTCGCGACGTTCGGCTTTGAGGGTGGCTTCCATGGTCGTGGCAGATCCTTCGCAGGCGACGGGAACCCGCAGATGGTAGCCGGAGCGATACCTTCGCGGCCACTCGCGCGTCTTGACGAGCATGATGGGAACAGCGATCGGGATGGAAGGGTCGGCGGTGGAAATCGGGAGCGTCATGGCCGAGCTGTACGAACGCCATGCGCCATCGGCGATCCGGCTCGCCTACCTGCTGACCGGAGACCGCCACGGTGCCGAAGACCTGGCCCATGACGCCTTCGTGCGCTGCGTCGGGCGGTTCTCCCACCTGCGTGCCCACGAGGCGTTCGATGCCTACCTCCGCCGAGCGATCGTGAACCTTCACACGTCGGCGCTGCGGCGGCGGCGTGTCGAACGTGCGTGGCTGGCGCGCGAAGGCGCCGCCGCCGCACGACGTTCGGCGTCGATGCCCGACGTGGGGGCGACGCACGACCTGTGGCGCGCCCTTGGGACGCTCCCAGCGCGCCAGCGTGCGGCCCTCGTGCTGCGCTATTACGAAGACCTGACCGAGCTGGACACCGCGAAGGCGCTGGGTTGCAGCGTCGCCGCGGTGAAGTCGCTCGTGGCGAGGGGCTCCGACACGCTCCGCGCCGCCGTCACCGAGGGAGAGTTGCGATGAACGACCTCGAACGCGATCTGAAGGAGCTCTTCGAGTCGAAGGCTCGCGACGTCGACGCCGGCCCGGCGGCGCCGGTCGCCGTGCTGCGTCGCGGCCGCCGTCGCCAGGCGGCGACGGTGCTCGGCGGTGCGGTCGGCGGGCTCGCGGTCGTGGCGGTCGGTGTGGCGATCGTGCTCGCGGCCATCGACGGACCGCGCACCGACGTACCGGGCGGCGGCCAGCGGGACCTCCCCGAGCGACGCACGTCGATCGGCGGCGTGCCTGTCACGGCACCCGCAGGATGGACGCTCGTGAACGACTGGCCGCTCGCCACGATCTTGTCCACTTCGTCGAAGACCTGCACGTTCACGGGGACGGGAGTCCCGGTCGGTGACGCGGGGACCGCCGAAGCGACGCCGGCGGGCGACGAGACCTGCGTCGAGACACCGGCCGAGCTGCCCGCCGGCGTGCCGGTGCTCCAACTCGCGAACTTCCAGATCCCATTGCTCGAAACCGTGTGCGGCCTGGGTGATCAGCCCCCCACGACGCTTCCGTCGGACGGGGTTGCGGTGTACGTCGCCATCTTCCCGAACGCGCTCACGATGCGAGCCTTCGAAGATGCGTGCCCCGGGTCGGTGAACACAACCGGCACGACAGCGACGACCTTCGCCGATAGAGACGTCGAGATGCTGTATGGGGCGATCGCGGTCGCCGGGCCCACCGCGCGGGCCGAAGATCTGGCCGTCGCCGAGGCCTACCTCGAGCAACTCGGTGGCATCCGGATCACCGACACGGTGCCCTCGTCGACGCAGGGGCCTGGGTACGTGCTGGCGGCGGGCGACGGCGCCGAGTCATCGTGGCGCCTCGAGGCGGGGATCATCGCTCTGTCCACCGACGGCGTCGAGCTCGGCGTCCCGCTCGTCACCATCACGTCCGGCGCCGAAGGGTACGAGACCCTGCCGCCCGCGGCGGGTGGGAACGTGGCCGACGATGCACACGACTACGGCGATGGCGTCATCACCTGGGGCACCGCCGGTCCATTGGTCCAAGGTGTCGAGGTGGTGACCGCCGACGGCGCGACGACCGCGACCCGGCTCGCGTGGCCGACCGGGCTGTTCGGCATCACCGAGGGCTCGCCGCTCGACGGGTTCATCTGGCTCGCGAACACCACCACGCCCGGCGAGGTCCGAGCGATCGTCTCGGGAGGAGAGCCCACGTCGCCGGCCGACGACACCCCGATGCCCGGCGACGTCGTGACCTCCGGGGCCGACGGGCTCTCTTCATGGGCCTTCCTGTGGACCGAAGCCGGGTGCCCGGTGCTCGAAGTGGTGACCACGCGCGATGACGCGACCGGTAGGACCGAGAGCTGCGTGCCTGCGTGGGACGGCGACCTCGTCCCGTCGTACATCGGTGGGGTCTACGGCGCCGAGGTGGCCACGATCGTGCTCGTCGGTCCCGAGGGGATGTACGTGGACACCACGCGCGATCACCCCGGGCTCGTGGCGTCGCAGTGCGGCGTCACGTTGAACGCGCCGGGATGGCAGGGCTCAGGGATCTGCGTCGTGTCGCTGGAGGTGGGTCAGAGCGTGCGGCTCGTCCCCCGCGACATCGACGGCGCGGCGCTGGGCGACGCTTTCGAGCTGCGGGCCGCGGACGGCAGCCTCTTCGTCTCGGGCGAAGCGGTCGCGAGCTGACGGTGCCGGGCGGACCAGGCCGATCAGACCTGGTTCGCCCCACCGAAGATCTCGGATACGCTCGAGTCTTCGAACACGGCTCGCAACGCCGACGCGATGAGCGGTGCGATCGACAACACCCGCAACTTCGCGAACTGCCGGTCTTCGGGGATAGGCACCGTGTTCGTCACGATGACCTGCTCGATCGGCGCCTCTTCCAGGTTCTGCCTGGCCTTGCCGCTGAAGATGGCGTGGGTCGCGCCCGCGTAGATGGGACCGGCGCCCATCGCGGCCAGCGCCTTCACCCCCATCGTGAGCGTGCCCGCGGTGTCGATCATGTCGTCGACAACCACGCAGGGGCGACCTTCGACCTCACCCACGACGGCGCTTTCTTCGATCTTGTGTGCTTCCGTGCGCGAACGGCGCTTGTAGAGGAACGCCAGGTCGGCGTGGAGGTATTCGCGCAGCCGCTCGGCGGTCTTGATGCGGCCGGCGTCGGGGGACACGACCACGAGGTCGTCGCCGTGCAGTCCGAGTTCGTCCTTCAGGTAGTTCGCCAGCAGCGGCAGCGCCGTCAGGTGGTCGAACGGGGCGTCGAAGTACCCCTGGATCTGTCCCGAGTGCAGGTCGACCGACACGACGCGGTCGGCGCCGGCGGTGGAGAGCAGGTCGGCGACGAGCTTCGCGCTGATGGGCTCGCGAGAGACCGCCTTCTTGTCCTGTCGCGAGTAGCCGTAATACGGGACGACCGCACTGATGCGCTTCGCGCTCGCCCGCTTCATGGCGTCGATCATGATGAGCTGCTCCATGATCGCCTCGTTCACCGGCTCGTAGTGCGTCTGGACGACGAACACGTCGGCGCCGCGGACGGACTCGTCGGCGCGGAAGTAGATCTCGCCCGACGCGAACCGGCGGAGCTCACCGTGGCTCACCGGGATCCCGATGTTGTCGGCGATCTCGTGCGCGAGCGTCGGGTGGATGGTGCCGGAGTACAGCATCATCCGCTTCTTGGTGATGATCTCCACGGTCAGCGGCCCCTCCCCTTCGCACGGCGCTCAGCCTTCTTACGCGTGGCGTAACCGGGCACGATCCGTTGCTCGGAGCGCTCGATCGCGAGCGCGCCGGCCGGGACGTCCTTCGTGATCACCGATCCTGCCCCCGTGACGGCGCCCTCACCGATCTCGACCGGCGCCACGAGCATGGTATCCGAACCGATGGACGCGCCGTCGCCGATGACGGTGCGATGTTTCGATGCGCCGTCGTAGTTCACGGTCACCGTGCCCGCGCCGATGTTGGCGCCCGTCCCGATATCGGCGTCGCCGAGGTAGGCGAGATGCTTCGCTTTCGCACCCCGTCCCAGGCGCGACCCCTTCACCTCGACGAAGTTACCGACCTCGGCGTCATCGCCGATGAGCGCGCCACCTCGGACGCGCGCGTACGGGCCCACGTGCGCCCCGGCCAGCACACGGGAGCGCTCCACCACGGAGAACTCCACCGTCGCCCGATCGCCGATCTCCGCGTCGACGAGCTTCGTGGCCGGACCGATGACCGCGCCGACCCCCACATGGACGTCGCCATATAGGTAGGTATCGGGGTGGATCACGGTGTCATGCCCGATGGTGACCTCGACGTCGATGTACGTCGCGCCAGGGTCTACGAGGGTCACGCCGGCCGCCATGTGGGTGGCCGCGATCCTTCGGCGGATCACGTCTTCGACCGCCGCGAGCCCCGCGCGCGAGTTCAGCCCCATCGCGCCGCCCGTGTCGCACGGCACCACCCGGACCACCTCCCCGTCGGCGATGAGCAGGGGGAGGATCCGATTGAGGTAGTACTCGCGCTGGCGGTTCTTCCGATCGAGACGCGGCAAAGCGCGGAACAGATCCGCGCGACGGACGGCCATCGAGATCAGCGACACCTCGTCGATCGCACGGACCTCGGGTGAGGCGTCGACATCTTCCACCACTTCCACGAGCTTGCCCCGGGCCCGCACCACGCGGCCGTACCCCCCGGGATCGGAGAGGATCGTCGAAGCGACCGTGGCCGCGGCCTTCGAACGACGATGCTTCGCGACGAGAGCACGAACGTCTTCGGGCCTCACGGGATCGAAGTCACCGGTCAGGATCAACACGTCGTCGACCCGCCCCACCGCGCGCTTCGCGACGAGCACGGCATGGCCCGTACCGAGCTGCCGGGTCTGCTCGACGAAGACGGGGGCGGGCGAGACGGCCCACGAACGAACGGCCGCGCGGACGTCATCGGCGCCGTGTCCCACGACCACGATGATGCGGTCGGGACGCGCCGCCGAGGCCTGCCGGAGCACGTGCCACAGGGCCGGCTTGCCACAGACGGGGTGCAGCACCTTCGGGACGGCCGAGCGCAGCCGCTTGCCTTCGCCGGCGGCGAGCACCACCGCCGCGAGCGTTCGAGAAGGTCGCGCTGCCATGAGGGATGCGTATCGTCCCACACGCTCAGGCGTGTGGTGCGCCGCTCGCCACTCGGGTTCCGGGGGGAGGGGTCGAACCTCCGTCTCAGGCTCCAAAGGCCCGCGTCTTGCCGTTAGACGACCCCGGACTGGCCAGGCCCCATCGTACGGGGTGGTCCCGTCACGACGAACGAGCCAGGGACCGCCCGGGCGATCACATCGGCGTGGACCAGATGCCGCGCGAGTGCGACGACCGTTGGCCCGCTGCCGGTCATGACCGCCCCCGCAGCTCCCGCCTCGCCGAAGGCGTCGATGGTCTCGCTCACCCACGGGTGGCGCGCCGCCACAGGGCGCTGCAGATCGTCGAACAAGGCCGAGCCCAGCAGATCGTGATGCCCCACCTCGAGGGCGGCGATGAGCGCGCCAGGGTCGGGGCCGGTGGTTCCATCGGCGTCCCACCACGCGTAGGCGTCGACGCTTCGCACCCCGAACCGGGCGGGCGCCACCACCCACGTCGTCGGCTGAGCGTGGACCGGGGCGATCCGGTCGCCGCGGCCGTCGGCGTAGACCACACCACCGTGCAGCAACGCGGGGACGTCGGCGCCGACGGCCGCGGCGACCTCCGGCAGCGCCGACGCGGCCACGCCCAGGTGGCGCGCCAGCCCCCGCAGCACCGCGGCCGCGTCGGCGCTGCCCCCACCCATGCCTGCCGCGACCGGGATGCGCTTGTCGATGCTGACGTGGACCGGTGGGACGGGGACCCCGAGCACCTCGGCGAACGCGGCAAGGGCGCGCCCGGCGATCGACTCGCCGCCCGCGGCATGCAGGTCGGCCGCACGGGGACCCTCGACCGTGACCTCGTGGACCGTCGCGGTGGTGATCGTCACCACGTCATGAAGGTCGAGCGGCACGATGACTGTCTCGATGTCGTGGTCGCCATCGTCGCGCCGGCCCACCACCCGGAGGAACACGTTGAGCTTGGCGGGCGCCCACTCGACGATGGACTCGCTCACGCCGGCAACGCCTCCACGACCCGGGCGAACGCCGCCAGGTCGAGCGTCTCGGGTCGGGCCGCCGGCTCCACGCGGGCGTCGCGTAGCACCGCGTCGGCGGCGCCCGCCTCGACACCGAGGCGTCGCACGGCGTTCCGCATGGTCTTGCGTCGCTCGGCGAACGAGACGTCGACGACGCGCCAGAGCGCCGCCTCGTCGACGTCGACCGGTGGATGGTCACGGCGCTGGAGCCGGACGACGACCGAGCCGACCGACGGGCGTGGCCAGAACACCTCGGGCGGCACCGTCCGCACGAGCGTCGCGCGGGCGTGGTAAGCGACTCGCAGGCTCACCGCCCCGTAGACGCGCGGCGCCCCCGACCCAGGCGCGGCCACGAGCCGCTCCCCCACCTCGCGCTGGAGCATCACGACGATCGTGCGGACCACCGGCGCACCCGCCAATACGTCGAGCACGATCGTCGTGCCGACGTTGTACGGGAGGTTGCCGCAACACACCCATGGCCCGGCGCCGAGCGTGGCGGGCCAGTCGATCGTGGTGGCATCGGCGGCGAGGACCTCCACCACCGGGTAGCCGCCGACGGCCTCTCCCAGGGCCGGGACGAGGGCCCGGTCGAACTCGATGGCGACGACGCGGCTCGCCCCCGCTTCGGCGAGCGCCACCGTCAAGGAGCCGAGTCCTGCCCCGATCTCGACGACCCGCGACCCGGGCCCGACGCCCGCGTCGCGGGCGATCGCCCGAGCGAGGTTGGGGTCGACGAGGAAGTGCTGTCCGAGCGCCTTCGAAGGCCTGATGCCGAACCGGGCCGCGCGGGCGCGCAGCGCGCTACCAGCTGATGCTGACCCGGAGGACGCCCCGCCCAAGCGGGGCGAGCTGCGCGAAGGCCTCGGGCGAGAGGTCGATGATGCGTCCCGGGGCGAACGGTCCTCGGTCATCGATGACCACGGTAACGGAGCGGCCAGAGCCGATGTCGGTGACCAGCACCATCGTGCCGAACGGCAGCCAGGGATGCGCCGCGGATGCACCGCTCCATGGCGGGTCGTACCACGTGGCGATGCCCGTTTGCCCGCGCGCCCCTGTGCCCGGCTCCGACAAGGTCCCGGCACCCGCCGCCATGGGCCCCGACAGCCGCTGTTCGGTGACCGGCCGGCGGATGACGGTGCGGGCGATCGTCGTTCGCTCGGCGACACGGCCGTTCACCGTGCGCACGAGCCGGATCGTCCGAACGAGCCCCGGCGAGCCCGGCGTGAGCACACGCACCTGGCCCGGAGCCAGGCGCGAGGTGTAGACGGTGTGCACCCCGAAGTCGACCCGGCGTTCGAAGCGCCGCACGGCCATGGCCACCTCGTCGAACCTGACGGTGCTGCCGTGTAGGAGGGGGGTGCTGGGTGATGGAACGACGCGATCGTCAGCGTCGGGTTGGATCCCCATGGCCGAGAGGAGCGCCCCCACCGTTTCCGCGTTCGATGTGACGTCGTGTACCTTCCCCGACACGACGGCACGAACCGAAACGGTAAGAGACGGACCGACCGCAACCGCGGAAACCGTCGCTTCGCCGGCCGCCGACGCTGCCTTCCCAAGCAGCATGGCGTCCGGACGCTCCATCACCCAGACCCCCACATCCGTTGCGTTCCGCGACGAGGCCGCGCGCGCGAAGGCGAGCGTGGACACCAGAAGCATCGCGCCGACGACAGCGGTCGTCGCGCGGATCGCTCGCCGGATCCGAAGCCGCCGGACCCTCGTGGCTCGTAGCACCCGTCCTCCACGTCGTCGAGGACGGCTTCAGGGGGAAGCGGCGAAGGTGACGACCCTGCCGGGCGGAAGCCGTAGAACGCATCGGTCACGAACCTAGCAAACCCTCAACCCTCACTGCAACCTTGAGACCGAACGCGTGTTCGTCGTCACCGGATGCCGGGGAACGCCGCGCGCGCGTTGGCGGCGGTGAGCTCGACGATCGTCGCGACGTCGGTGCCGCGCGCATCGGCGATCGCCGCAGCCGTGTGCACGACGTTGTGGGGTCCGTTCTCCCGTCCCCGAAGCACCTGTGGCGCGAGGAACGGGCTGTCGGTCTCGATCAACAAGCGGGCGGCATCGACCGCCGCGGCTGCCTCTCGCAGGTGCACGTTCTTGGGGTACGTGATGTTCCCCGCGAACGACAGGTGGTAGCCGCGGCCGGCGCACTCGCGCGCGACCTCGACATCACCGCTGAAGCAATGGATGACGACGCGGTCGGCCGACTCCTCGTCCAAGATCCGCAAGACGTCGGGCCACGCGTCGCGGACGTGTACGACCATCGGTTTTCCCGACTCCTTCGACCAGCCGGCGTGCGCCCGCAGCACCCGATGTTGCGCGTCGGCCGGCGAATGCATCCGGAAATAGTCGAGACCACACTCCCCGACGGCGACCACGCGAGGGTCGTGGAGCAGCTCCTCGAGCCGGGCCGACGCGGCGGCGTCGAAGCTCGATGCGTCGTGCGGATGCATCCCCGCCGTCGCGAACACCCCCGCGACCGTGTCGGCGATCTCGAGCGAGCGGACGCTCGTTTCGACGTCGACGCCGACACATATGAGGCGATCGACCCCGACCCGCCTCGCGGCCTCGACCGCGACTGAAGGTTCGACCTGCATGAGGAACAGGTGGCAGTGGGTGTCCACCCCCCCTGCGTCCACCGCGAGTTCAGGGTTCGACGCGCCCATCGGAGCCGGACGATAGCCGGTCTCGACCTGTGGTGCATGCGGGGAGCTTCACGTGAAACGTAGATCCGCGAAGCCTCACCCGGCAGTGGAGGCGTGTGGATAACGTGGCGACCGGTGGTTCACTCGGCGTCGAGCCGTGGGAACAAGGCGTCGCCTTTGGTGGTGCGCGTGCCCGGCGCCAACAGCCCCCACGACGACGCCCCCGGCAGCCGCTGGTCGGCCACAGCGCCGTCCATGCCCAGCTGCGCCCACAGACGTGTGGCCGCCCCCGGCATGATCGGCTGGATCATCACGGCCAGGGCACGGAGGATCTCGGCAGAGGCGTACAAGATCGACGCCAGCTCGTCGGCGCGTCCCGGGTCCTTCGCCACCTTCCATGGCTCTTTCTCGACCAGGTACTTGTTCGCCGCGTCCACCACGTCCCAGACCGCAGCCACTCCTTGCGAGAGCTCGACCGCGAGGACGTGGGTGTCGTAGCGCGCAGCAGCGTCGGCGATGACCGCCGGCATGTCGCCCTCGGCTCCGGCGGCGCCCGGATCGGGCACCACCCCGTCGTAGGTCGACGCGAGCATGGCAAGCACCCGGCTCGCGAGGTTCCCGAGCCCGTTGGCCAGGTCGGCGTTGTGGCGCTCGGTCATCGACTCCCACGAGAAGTCGCCGTCGGCGCCCCACGCGATCTGACGGAGCCAGTAATAGCGGTACGAGTCCACACCGAAGTGATCGGTCAGCTGGAACGGGTGGATCCCGGTGAGGTTCGACTTCGACATCTTCTTCCCACCGACGGTGAGGAACCCGTGCGCCCACACCTGCGCGGGCGGCTCGAGCCCGGCCGCCATCAACATCGCCGGCCAATACACGGCGTGGAACCGCAAGATGTCCTTCCCGATCGAGTGGATGTTCGCCGGCCACAAGCGCGCGAACCGATCCGGGTCCTCGGCGTAGCCCGCCGCGGTGATGTAGTTGGTGAGCGCGTCGAACCACACGTAGGTCACATGGGTTTCGTCCCAAGGCAACGGGACACCCCAGTCGAACGTCGTGCGGCTGATCGAGAAGTCGTGGAGCCCGCCGCGGATGAGCGACAGCACCTCGTTGCGTCGCGTCGCCGGCTCGACCGCCTCGGGGTGCAACTCGTAGTGCGCGAGCAAGCGCTCGGCGTACGCGGAGAGACGGAAGAAGTAGTTGTCCTCACGGAAGGCCTCGACCGGCCGTTCGTGGATCGGGCACAGCCCGCCCTCGAGCAGGTCTGACTCGACGTAGTAGGCCTCGCAGGCCACGCAATACAGGCCCTCGTAGTGGCCGAGATAGATGTCGTCTCGGCCGTTGTCGTGCACCGTCTGCAGGATCTTCGCGACGGCGGCGTAGTGCCGTGGTTCTGTCGTTCGGATGTAGTCGTCGTAGGCGATGTCGAGGCGCTCCCACACTTCGCGCCATCGCGGCTCCATCGAATCGACCCACGCCTTCGCGCCGACACCGTTGGCCTCGGCGGCCCGCTGCACCTTCAGCCCGTGTTCGTCGGTGCCGGTGAGGTGGAGGACCTCCTCGCCACGCAGGCGGTGGTACCGCGCGATGAAGTCGGTCCCCACGGCGTTGTACGCGTGCCCGATGTGGGGCACGTCGTTCGCGTAGTAGATCGGCGAGGTGATGTAGAAGACGTCGTGGCCCATGGGTCGCTCATGCTACCGGCAGTGGTCGCGCGTGCCGCAGGACTCGCGGCGTCAGTCGCCCTCGCGTGCCGCTTCGACCATGGCGCGGTAGACCGCGTTCGCGGTCGTTCCGCCGGTCGCCACCGCTTTCGCGGCATCGCGAGGTCGAGCCCCGCCGGCCACGAGACGCTGGGCGTCGGCGACCAGCGCCGCGACGTCGTCGGGGACGGTCGGACCATGTGAGCCGCCGATCACCAGCACCACCTCTCCTTTCGGGTCGTCGGCGCCCAGCGCGTACAACAGCTCGCGAACGGAACCTCGGAGCACCTCCTCGTGGAGCTTCGTCATCTCGCGGCACAGTGCCACCGGCCGATCGCCCATGACCTCCGCCATCGCGGCGAGCGTGGCGCGGACACGCCGCGGTGACTCGAACACCACGACCGTGCGGGTCTCGTCACGGATGGCCTCGAGCCGTCGTCGGCGCTCTCCCGCCTTCTTGGGCACGAACCCCTCGAACACCCAGCGGTCGCTCGGCAGTCCGCTCACCGCGAGCGCCGCGGTCACCGCCGAGGGCCCCGGGATCACCTCGATGGCGAGCCCGGCAGCGGCGACGGCCACGACGACGCGGTACCCCGGATCGGAGACGACGGGCATGCCGCCGTCGGTCACGAGCGTGACCCGGCGTCCGGCACGCACTTCGCCGACGACGCGCTCGGCACGCGCCGCCTCGTTGGCATCGTGCACGGAAAGGAACGGACGCTTGGCGATGCCGAGCGCCTGGAGCAGCCTGCCGGTGCGGCGGGTGTCCTCTGCCGCGATCAGGTCGGCCGTCGCAAGTGCGGCACGGGCGCGCGGCGATAGATCGCCGAGGTTGCCGATCGGAGTTCCGACGATGATGAGAGCGCCCGCCACGAGCTGATGCTCCCACGGACGACCCGCCCCGGATACGGTGGCAGCACATGGCGAACGACCACAAGGACTATTCCGGGACGCCGCTGTGGCGCAAGCTCGGCATCGCACCCGAGAGCCGGGTCTACATGACGGGGACGCTCCCGGGTCTCGCGTCGACGCTCACGGCCATCTCGCCGCTGCCACCGGGGGTCACGTTCCTCACGCGCCCGGGCCGTGACCTCGACGTCATCGTCATCGCCACGACGCGCGAGGCGGAGCTGCGGCGCCGCTTCGCGCGCCTCATGTCGTCGTTGGCGCCGGCAGGCCGCCTGTGGGTCGCATGGCCCAAAAAGGCGTCGGCGATCGGCACCGACCTGACGTTCGAGGTCGTGCAGGCGATCGGTCTGGGTGCCGGTCTCGTCGACAACAAGAGCGCGTCGATCACCACCGATCACCAGGGTCTGCAGTTCGTCGTGCGTCGCGCCGACCGCCCACGCTGACCCCGGTACGCTGAGCCCGTGCTGCTCGTCGCCCGCTTGTTGCTGCGGCCGGCGATCGCCGTGCTCCTCATCACGGCGTTCGCCGGCTATCTGCGCTTCACCCACCTCGGTCACCCCGGGGAGCTGGTGTTCGACGAGGTCTACTACCCGAAAGCCGGGTGCATCTTGATCGGCGGCTCCGACGAGACCTGCCGGATCGATTCGGGCGACGAGAAGTTCTGGCGGAACGACAAGTGGGACGTGGGCTCGTGGGTCCATCCGCCCCTGGGCAAGTGGCAGATCGGCCTGGGCATCAAGGCGTTCGGCATGGATCCGTTCGGCTGGCGCGCTGGTACCGCGGTGGCCGGCACGTTGACCGTCACGGCTGTCGCGATCATCGCGCAGCTGTTGTGGCGGCGCGTGGCATGGACGTACGTGGCCGGCGGGCTCATGGCGACCGAGCACCTGAGCGTCGTGATGTCACGTACGGCGATCTTGGATTCCCACCTCGCGCTCTGGGTCGCCGTCGGCTTCTTGTGCCTCGTCCTCGACCGACGGTGGATCGACGGACGAACGGTCGCGGCGCGCGCGGCGTCGGCCGCCCGTTCGCCGGCCGGCGACGACGCGCCCGGAGTCGTGGTGGCGTCCCGGGCGTGGCGCGTCCCGTCGCCGATCTGGCGTCCGTGGCGCTTCGCCATGGGTATGGCGTTCGGCGCCGCGATCTCGGTGAAGTGGTCGGGCGCGATGGCGTTGTTCGGCGCGTTCGTGTTGACCTTCGCGTGGGAGACGGCGCGGCGCCGGTCATCGTCGCCCACGCTCGCCCGGGCGTTCATGCGCGTCTTCGCTCGCGAGTCGTTCCCCATCGTGCTCGCGCTCGTCGTCGTCCCCTTGGTCGTCTACGCCGCGATCGCGCTGCCGTGGATGCACCACTTCGACTGGGACCTCGCGAGGTGGTGGGACACCCAGAAGGGTTCGTTCCGCTATCACTTCGACGGCGGGCTCGGATGGACCGGCGTCGACCCCGACACCGGTGCGAGCACGCCGACACACCCGTATTACGCCAGGTGGTGGGAGTGGATCGTGCCACCGGGGAGACCGACCTCGTTCCACGTCCAAGATCTGGGGCCTGACACGCAGCAGATCCTCGCGCTCGGCGCTCCCGCCGTGTTCTGGGCGAACCTCTTCGCGATGCCTTTGGTCGTGTGGTCGCTCGTGCGACGTCACGACTGGCGGGCGGGCTTCATCGCGGTCGCCTTCGCGGCGCAACTGCTGCCGTGGATCCGGGTCGGACGCCCGACCTTCTTCTTCTACGTGACGCCGCTCGTGCCGTTCATGGTCCTGGGTGTGACGTACCTGCTGCAGGTCGCCGCGGACGCGAAGCTCGTGGTGCGCGACCGCGAGACCGGCGAGGTGGCGATCAACCCGGAGACCGGTGCTCCCGCCGTGTCGACGGCGTACGTGTACCGCCCGTTCGTCGTTGCCTACCTCATCGTGGCGGCGCTGCTCTTCCTTTGGTTCTGGCCCGTCATGACCGCTGGTCAGGTGAGCGACGTCCGCTGGCGTCTCATCGTGTGGTTCAACCGTTGGATCTGACCTAGGCTCCGCGCGATGCCGACGTCGACGCTCGTGACCATCGCGGCCCCCGACGGCATCGGTCTCGCGGCGACGCTCTGGCTCCCGGACGGCGACGGCCCCTTCCCTGCCGTGCTGGAGGCCCTCCCCTACCGCAAGGACGACATCGCGGCGTGGCGCGACAGCTACGAGCGGTTCGCCGCAGGCGGCTACGCGGTGTGCCGGGTGGACGTCCGGGGCACGGGGTCATCGGGAGGCATCGCGACCGACGAATACCCGCTGAGCGAACGGACGGACCTCATCGCGGTCATCGAGTGGCTCGCATCGCAGCCGTGGTCCACCGGCGCCGTCGGGATGTTCGGGACGAGCTACAGCGGGTTCAACTCGCTGCAGGTCGCCATGGAGCGACCCGCGGCGCTGAAAGCCATCGTCTCCATCTTCGCGAGCGATGATCGCTACGCAGACGACGTGCACTACTACGGCGGTGCGCTCAAGGCGCTCGACCGTGTCGACTACCCCGCCTACATGGTGGCCTCGAACGCGTTGCCACCAGTTCCGTCGGTGTTCGGCGATGGCTGGCGCGAGGAGTGGGAACGACGTGTCGCGTCCACCGAGCCCTGGGTGATCACGTGGCTCGAGCACCAGCGTCGTGACGCGTATTGGCGCACCGGATCGGTGCGCGAGGGCTACGACCGCATCGAAGCGCCGGCGATGCTCGTCGCCGGGTGGGCCGACGGGTACACGAACATCGCCATGCGCGCCTTCCCCAAGCTCCGATGTCCGACCCGGGTGCTCCTCGGGCCATGGCCGCACGACACCGTGGAGACCTGCATCCCGGGACCGAACATCGACCTGTCGGCCGAGATGCTCCGATGGTGGGACCGGTGGCTCAAGGGCGCCGACAACGGCGTCGACCGTGAGCCGCCGATCGTCCTGTACGCCGAGCGATCGACGCTTCCCAGCCCGATCCGGCCCGAAGTGCGCGGCGCGTGGCGCTACGAGCCCACGTGGCCACCCGAGCGCCTGCGCCCCGTGAGCCTCGAGGTCGCAGATGGCGAGCCTTCGGGGGTCGCCACCGGGACGGGTCCGATCGACACGCTCCCGGTCCGCCCCGACGTGGGGTCGACGGCGTGGATCTCGTGCGCGGGCGCGATGCCGTGGGGCCAATCGGCCGATCAGCGGCCCGACGAGGTGCACTCCCTGACCTACACATGGCCGGTACTCGACGACGAGCTCGAGATCTGGGGCTACCCCGAGCTGCACGTTCGGGTGACGAGCGACGCGCCGGTGGCGTACCTGTCCGCGAAGATCTGCGACGTGTTCCCGGACGGCACGTCCTCGCTCGTGGTGCGCGGTATGGCGAACCTCACCCAGCGTGACGAGAACGGTGGTCCGATGACGGTCGAGCCCGGTACCCCGTATGACCTCGCACTCACCCTCGAGGCCTGCTCGTGGACCTTCGAGGCGGGCCACCGGATCCGCCTCGACCTCGCCGGCACGGACTGGCCCAACGCCTGGCCGCCACCGGGCCCGGTGACCCTGTCCATCGACAGGTCGGCGACGTCGCTCACGCTGCCGTCGCTCGACGGCCCCTCACCGGTCACGGACGCGCCAACCCTGATGCCATCGCCGTTCCCGCGAGAAGACCCCCTCGCGAGCGACGAGACGGGCTGGGCGCGGTGGGAGGTCACCCACGACGTGCTCGGCCGCACGACGAAGGCGCTCGCCACGTACGGCGGCGACGAGCCGGCGGCCGACGGCTCGCCGCCGATGCGGACCCGCTATGGGGGCGAGGTCGGCGTGTCGCTCGACGATCCCGGACACGCGTGGGTCGATGCAGACAGCGACCTCGAGATCTCGTTCCCCGAGGCCGTGGCGCGCGCTCGCGCCGTCACGACGATGCGATCGGACGCCGCGGCGTACCACCTCCGGATCGAGCTGACGGTGAGCGAAGACGGCGACGACCGATGGCACCGGACCTGGGAGCGTTCCTTCCCCCGCGATCTGCAGTGAGTGACGAGGCCGCTCAGAAGCCGGGGAGACGTTCGCGGAACAGCAACCAGCCCACCGCGGCCCCGACGTCCAGCGCCACGTGCGCGATGACGAACGGCCAGGTCCTCCGTGTCCGCACGAACAGCCACCCGAACAGCAGCCCCATCGCCGCGGTGCCCACGAAACCGCCGAAGCCTTGGTACAGGTGATAGCTCCCGCGGAGCACGGCGCTCGCCGCCACGGCGCCGCCCGCCGACGCACCCGCTTGCTGCAGCCTCGTGATGAGGTACCCGAGGACGATGACCTCCTCGACCAGCCCCGCCTCGAGCGCGTGCATGGCCACGGCGGGATAGGTCCACCAGTGTCCCGGTGGCGGCGCTGGCACCACGAACCGGTTCACGCCGAGTGCCACAGCACCGAGGTAGATCCCGATCCCCGCGACGCCGACGACGCCTGCCAGCAGGAGTCCGCGCGCCAGATCGGACCGGGGCCGGTCCCAAGCCATCCCGATGACCGCAGGCGTCTCGCCGGCTCGCCGCACAAGGTGGAGCACCAAGAACACGGGCGCGAGCCCGAAGACGAACCCGAGCACCTGCCGCGCGAACAACGGGCTCTGGTTGGCGGCGGCGACCGTCGTACCGGCGATGGGCGCCTCGAACAAGCTGAGGATGGCCGACGCCGCGCTCGCCAAGAGCGAGAGCGCGAGCACCACCGCCACCTCCTCGAGGATGGTTCGCCGATCGGACGTGGCGGGCGGAACGTCGGCGACGGGTTGGCGCAGCACCTGCATGGGACAAGCCTAGGTGGCGCGGCGCCGATCGTGGTTGCCGGTTCGGCGCCCGCCACGGGTAGGGTTCGCGCGTGACGCGCGATGTGGCCGATCTGGTGGTCGTCGGCGGGGGAACCGTCGGCGGATGGGCGTCGGTGTTCGCCGCCGAGGCCGGGCTGCGCGACGTCGTCGTGCTCGAACGCGAGACCGTCGGATCGGGGGCGTCGAGCCGAGCCGCGGGCATGGTGCGGAGCCAAGGAGGTTCGCCCGACACGGTCCGGCTCGGTACCTGGTCGATCGACTTCTACGGGTCGCAGCGCGAGCGCTACGGCACCGACAGTGGGTTCAGCGGACACGGATACGTGATCGTGGCCGTCACCTCGGCCGACGAGCGAGCAGCGCACGACCGCATCGCGATGCAGCGGTCAGTGGGACTCGACGTTCGGTGGGTCGACGTCGAGGAGATCCGGCGTCTCATCCCCGCCATGGGGACCGACGGTTATCGGGGCGGCTCCTACGTCGCGACCGACGGGTGGGTCGACCCACCCCGCAACGTGCAGGCGTATTCGCTCGCAATGCAGCACGCCGGCATCGACGTCCGCGAAGGTGTGGCGTTCGAAGGCGTTCGGACCCGGCGCGGCGCGGGCGGCACCAAGATCGTGACCGGCGTGCACACCTCCGCGGGCACCATCGCGACCGAGCGGGTGCTCCTCGCCGGTGGACCGGCGATGCAACGGGTCGCGTCGCTCGCCGGTGCCCGGGCATGGGTGGGCTACGCGCGACACCAAGTGGTCGTGACCGGCCCGAGCGCCGTGTTGCACGCCGACACCACGGCGATGGGGTTCGACCTGCGGGCGGGGATCTATTGGCGGCCGGAGGAAGGAGGGCTGTTGTGGGGCATGTCCAACCCCGCCGAGACGCCCGGGGCCGCACGGCAGATCGACTGGGACCACCTTCGCCGCATGCAACGCCGTCTGCACCGGCTGCTCCCGGTGACGCGTGAGCTGGGGATCAAGCGGGCGTGGGCGGCCACCATCGAATACACGCCCGACCACCTGCCGCTGGTCGGTCCCCTCGTCACACGTGACGGCACCGAGGTCGCCGGCGCGTCCATCGCGAGCGCGTGCGGGCACGGCATGATGTGGGGGCCGGCCGTGTCGCGTATCGCGATCGACCTGGCGCTCGAGGGATCGACCGCCGTCGTCGAGCGTGTGGACGACTTCAGGATGGATCGGTTCGACGAGACCGGCGCGTCACCGTTCGTCGATCCCGTGGCGCTCCCGTTCCCGGTCCACGTCGACGACGATCGATCGATCACTGAAGGAGCTTCGCCGTGACACGGAAGACCTCGTTCTCGTCGACCGGCGTCCCACCGTTGCACGAATACACCCCGGCGAAGTCGTAGCAATCGACGTAGCGGGTGCTCGTGTTCGCCAACACGACGACGACGCGCTGGATCCCAGACCCGAAGGCCACGGTGACGACGCCATAGCCGTCGGCGCCCAGGGCGACGGCTCTCGTGGCGAGCGTACCTTCGGTGCGGATCGTCACGACCGTCGCGACCGGACCCGTGACGCCGGGCGGGCCGTTCACGACGACTTTGAGGTTCGCGCCGGCCGCGACGCCGCTGGCCCGCTTGAGCTGCACGTAGCGGTGCGTGAGGTGATCGAGCTCACCGACCGTGACGAAACGCGACACCGACGCGGTGATGGTCTTCTCGACCTGCACCTCGACCGGGTCGTACGAGGCACCCTCGGCGTAGCGCTTGGCCGGCGTGACGTTCCACACGCCGAAGTCGCGGAACGCCTTCGCGAACGTCCAGTCGACGCCTCCTTTCGTCGCATTGTTCACGACGGTGGCAACGGCCTTGGTGGAGTACAGGTCGGGGCCCCCGTTCGAGGCGTCGGCCTTGTTCCAGATCCTGCGGATCAACACCGGCGCCTCGGCGTTCCCCGGTCCGAAGTACTCCGACACGAAGCGGAAGAAGATCCACGAGCCGTACCACCGAGCCGGCACGTTCTTGTCCAGGGGTGTGGTGGGATTCGTGAGGGGGCTCCCGGATGCGAGGAACTGCAGGTTGTCGTTCACGTCGTCGTAGACCTCGTCTTCGATCCAGACCGCCGTGCCTTCCAGGAGCCAGCCGTCGTCGAAGATGTCGTAGGCGAACTGCACACCGTGGAAGAACTCGTGCGCCGCCGTCACCTGCAGCGGCAAGACGGGGTCGAGGTAGCCGAATTCCGATGACTGGTAATCGTTGTCGAGCACGCAGTACGCGCTCATGTCGCCGTAGCGGTAGCCGTTGGTGAGGTGCGGGTCGTCGCTCGTGCAGTAGCCGAACAGGCCGTCGTCGCCGAGGTTCGTGAGGTACACGTCGAACCGCGCGTCGCCGCCGTCGTTGCCCGACGCGCCGTCGCCCTTCGGAGGCCGGTAGCCGAGCGTGCCGACCTCATGGGCCCACACCTCGCCCATCACGTTGGCAACGGTCTCGACGTGGTCCGGGACGCCGATCGTGCCGCCGGTGTCAGCGGCCGGCACCTTGTTCGCCGTGGTGGCCACGTAGTGGATGCACTGCTCGGCGTCGCACACGGGAGGCGCCTCCGCCACGGAGTAGCCGACGTCGGTGCCGAAGGGGGTGTCGGGGTCGTTCACGCCGTCCGTGGGGCGTGCCAGCAGCCACTCGCCACGAGCCCGCGCCCTGGTGCCAAGATAGGGCAATCGAAGCAGCAGGTCGCGGGCGAAGAGCGTGCCCGACCGGAGGTCGGCGGGAGCGGTCGCGCCGGGGTTGCGACGGGCCACACCTCGACCGACGATCGATGCCCACCGTTCCAGCGCGTAGCGTGCCGCCGAGATGGTGCCGGCCTCGAGCCGGCGGCTGAGGGCATCGTCCGGCCCGGGGGTGAGGGCCGGCACGTGCCTCGAGGGTGCCTCGCCCGGCGCGCGGGCATCGGCGATCGACGTCAGCGCCGGGACACACAGCAGCGATGACACGGCGAGGGATACGACGACGATCCCCAGACGCGGGATACGGACGGACACGGAGCCTCCCGGCGCAGACCATGGCGACGCATCGGGCGACGCCACCGCCATGCTCCACGACGGACACCCGGCCGGCAAGCCCCGGCGAAAGGCTGGCTACAGCTGGAGGATCGGGCAGGTCAACGTTCGCGTGATGCCCTCGATCTCTTGCATGGGCATCACGGTGCTCTTGGCGAGCAGATCGAGGTCGTCGGCCTCCGCTCTCGCCACGATGTCGTACGGGCCGGTCACGGGATCGACGGCGCTGACGCCGGCGATGCCGCGCAACTGCTCGGTCACGTGACCGGCCTTGCCGACCTCGGTCTGGATCAAGATGTAGGCGCTCACCATCTCAGGTCCTCCTCACGCGCCGTCGCCCTTCTTGAAGAACCCCTTCACCTTGTCGAGGAACCCTCCCGCGGCTCCACCCGCTTTCTCGATGGCGGGTTTGGCTTTGTCGGCCATGTCGCCGGCGGCCCCTCCCGCCTTCTCGACCATCGGCTTCGCCTTCTCGGCGAGATCGCCCGCCACATCCGTCGCCTTCTCGATGGCGGGTTTCGCCTTGTCGACCAGGCCCTCGGCCGCGCCGGTCGCCTTCTCGACGATCGGCTTCGCCTTCTCGGCGAGGTCGCCCGCCATGTCCTTGGCTTTGTCGATCAGCCCTTCGTCCTTGGACTCCTCGCTCACGTGCGCCTCCTCGTCGGTCGTGGGGACCCATCGTCGAGACCGTGGCGCCGCGAGGCAAACGCGCAGGTCAGCCCGCTCATGGCAGACGGACGCGGAGACCTTCGAGCCCTACGTCGACCCTGTGCGCTCTCACGGCAGCGGTCCGTCGGGGGTGGCTATCGCCGGTTCTGCGACGAGCGGGTCGTCGAGCGCCGGGATGGCGAGGGCGAACCACGCGACGAGACCCGCCGCGGCCGCCAGGACCGAGGCGCCGGCGAACGTCACACCCGCACCGAGGTGTTGATAGACCCACCCACCCACGAGCGCACCCACGATGGGCCCGAAGCCGAAGCCCCCACCATCCCCATCACCGACGAACCGGTGGAATACAGCCCCGTGGGAAGGAGCCTGCCCACCACGGCGACCCCGGTCGTGAAGAGCAGGCTGAACCCGACCCCTTCCAGGAAGGTCAGGAACGAAAGGAGGGTCGCGTCGTCCACGGCGCCCCACAGGGCGAAGCCGACCGCGTAGATCGCGCACCCCGCCGCATAGACCTTACGGAGCCCCCACCGCCCGTGGAGCTTCGACGAGATCCGCATCGTGGGGAGCTCGAGCAGCCCTCCGAATGCGGCCCCGACCCCGATCAGCAGCGGCCCGCCTCCGGCGTCGTCGATCTTGAGCGCGATGAAGTTCCAGGCGGCGTTGAATCCCGTCCACACGAGGAAGACGGCCGCAAGGAACCCCCAGAAGCGCGGCGCCTCCCGGAAGACCGCGCCAACGGCGCCGAGCTTCGACGCATGATCGAGCGCACGACCCTCGTCGCGAGGGATGGTGATGGTCCACGCGAGTACGGCGACCGACGACACCGCGAACAGCGGCATCGCCCACGACATCCCGAACGCCTGCAACAGCAGACCGAACCCGAGGCAGCCGCCCGCGTAGGTGACGCTCTCCCACCCACGTATCCGCCCGTAGTCGGTCAGGCGGCCGTCGCCGAGGTGCACGAGCGCGATCGCATCGATGTTGGGCCCCAACGAGACGAAGAAGACGGAGTGCAGCGCAGTCGCCGCCGCGACGAGCACCAGCCCGTCGACGAGATTGAGCCAAAGGGCCGCGATGACGGCGCCGAGCAAGCCGATCTGCAGGACCAGCACCCTGCCCAGCCGCGTATCGGAGAAGTGACCCCACAGTGGGTTGGCGACCGTGCGAGCGATGCCGGCGACCATGATGATCACCCCGATCTGCGCCTCGCCCAGCCCGTGGTGCTCGCGGTAGTACAACGAAAGGAACGGGAAGAAGGCGGCGATGGCGAAGCCGAAGAACAGGAACAGCACCTGGACCTGGACGGCGTCGCGGACCTGGGGACGTCGCATGGACCGGTCACGCTAACAGGGCGTGCGACGCGCCACCGGGTGCCGGCGGCGGGTGACCGCGACGCGACGGCGGGTGACGAGGGCGGCGCCGCCCACTACGGTCAGCACGACGATGGACGAAGCGCTCGCGGTGCCCGACGGACCGGCGGCTTTCGACGGGCTGTCGTCGCAGCCACCCTCGTGGCAGGCGGCTGCGACGCTGGCCTCTGACGTCGACACCTCACTGGTGTTGCCGCTCTACGGCGAGCGAGCGGCTGTCCTCGGCGTCTCGTGGGCGGGGTGTGCCGGTGCCGCCTACGCGGCGCGCCGCGAAAGCGCCGAGGCCGGTGAGACCGACGCCTTCTCGCCGAGCTCGCTGCCACGCCGGCGCATGTACGACCGCGTCGTGGTGCTGACGCGCGGCGGCGCCGACGCCGCGACGCTCGGCGCCATCGAGCATCTGCGCGACCATGCCATCTTGACGACGGTGGTCACGGCTTCAGCGGCGTCGCCCGCCGCCGACCTCGCCGGGCACCTGCTGGTCATCGGCGACGAGAGCGCGGACGGCCGCGGGGATGGAGGTGGCGGCCGCGGCGGCGATGGCGATGCGGTCTTCGCACTCACGGCGCTCGCGCTGTTGCGGGCGAACCTCCATGAAGACCTCCGCACGGCGATCGCCGACGGCGCGACGGCGTTGGCCGGCGACGCCCCGGACGTCGGCGCCAGCGCGGTCGTCCTGGGCGACGGGTGGACGCGCGGCATCGCGTGTCATGCCGCGACGACCCTTCGGGCGGGCGGTGTCGCGGCGACGGCACGTCCCGCGGCCGAGCTCGAGCGCGCCGAGGCGGCGATGCTCGGGCCCGGCACCACCGTGTGGGCGTTCGCCGACGTCGCGAGCGCTGTCCGCGACGGAGCCATCGCCGCGGGCGCCACCTGGCGCCGCGCGACGCTCGACCCGATGGCGGAGCTGCTGCTGGTGGCCCGGGCCGCCGCGGGGGCGAGCACGCGCCGCCGCGGCTAGACCACGGTGACCTCGGCCTCGGAGGCAAGGTGGTGGGCGCGGGCCGCCTCCAGGCGGCCCGCGCCCGGAATCTCGGCGTTGGCCGTCGCGGCGCCGAGCGCGACGGCCAGCGCCTCGTCCCACGGGCGGCCGCCGTCCAGAGCCACCACGAGGCCGGCCAGGAAGGCATCGCCGCTGCCCACCGGGAAGCGCCCTCGCACGTAGAGCCGGCCTTCGTAGACGGTGCCGTCGGGGGCGGCTACCACGACCCCCTCTGCGCCGCGCGTCACGAGCCCCGCGTGGCCGTCACCTCCGGCCAGCCCGCGGAGCTTCGCGGCGGCGGCGATCGCCTCCTCACGCCGGGCGGTGGGCACCCCCAACAGCTCGCGAGCCTCGGCCTGGTTCACCTTCACCACGTCGGGCGACGCTTCGAGCGCGAGCCCGAGCCGCCTGCCTTCGCAGTCGACGGCGACGTGCACGCCGGCGGCGCGCGCCTCGGTGACGAGATCGCGGTAGGCACCGTCGTCGGCGCCGCGTGGAAGCGATCCGCTGATGGTGAGCCAGCCGCCGGACGCGAACGAGGCCGACATCTCGTGGACCAGCTCGGTCCAGGCTGCTGCGGGCATGATCGACCCGTGTTCGTAGAACTCGGTGAGCGCGCCGGTCTCCCGATCGGCGACCGACAGCGACGAGCGGTTCTCGCCGTGGGTCCACACGACCACCGCGTCGACGCCTTCGGCTCGGAGCTGTTCCTCGAGCCACCTGCCGGCGTGACCGCGCAATATCGTCGCGGCGGTGACGTCGGCGCCCAGCGCGCGCGCGGCCCGCGCCGCGTTGAGCCCCTTGCCACCGGCGACCTGGACGAACCCCTCGGGCCGGTGGA
>Ga0247727_10003459_pt1 | contig 34911 bp, 26 predicted proteins | sample WisWelCaveWW1625_FD_202498 | JGI IMG/M metagenome (GOLD analysis project Ga0247727, IMG submission 202498) | Biofilm microbial communities from Wishing Well Cave, Virginia, United States - WW16-25 | ecosystem: Environmental > Aquatic > Deep subsurface > Groundwater > Cave microbial mat | place...
GGCCATTATATAAAATGGTCTCATGGGAAGCAATCGTTTCTTTGGTGCTGCTAGGCACAAAGCTTAACGCTTCTTCAAGAAAGGATTTTCTTATGAAACGCTTTCTCATTCTTTTCGTCGCCATATTGACGGTTACGGCTTTGGCTGCAAACGTCTTCGAGTCCGAAGCGCAGCCGTTGAACAATAATCAATTCGTGGGCATTGCCAAATATTCCAATGGCAACCCTGCGCCTCTTGGCACTGTTGTTAAAGCCTATTTTGGCAGCACCTTGAAAGGGCAGACAACGGTGAATGGTTACGATGGCTATTATCAAATCCAAGGAGACGATCAAGATTTTCCTACGGGCAGCAGTTACGATCTTTTTGCCGATGACGGCGTTGGTATGTTGGGTTGGGAAAACAACGTAAGCCACACCATCAGTACCACAACCGAACGCGATGTTGTGCTGGACACCGCTTACTGAAACCCCAAAACCGGTTTTGGCACGTTGCCAGAATTTCGAATATTGGAACTGCGGACTAATCCTCTGCAGTTCCGTTTTTTTTATGAGGAGTCGCTCATGCTCAACCGCGCGTTCTCATTCGCAATGTTCCGCTTTGCGCTGCTTTTGCAAATGACTTTTTTTCCGTCATGGAGCATAGGTCAAACAGAGCCAGTGCTGGCGCCGGGTTTTCCGTTGCTTTTCGACACCAGCGAATTATTTAATCCGATAGAAGGGCCGACTCTAGCCGATCTCAATCGCGATGGCCGATTGGAAATCTTGGTGGTCGGCGGCACCACAGTTTTTGCTTTTCAAACTGACGGCAGCTTGCTTCCGGGTTGGCCACAGGCGACAACTTATCCCAATGTCAATTCCCCGGCGGTCGGTGATCTTGACAACGATGGCAATCTTGACGTTGTTATATGTGATCGTTTTGGCTTTGGCCGCAAGAGTTTTCTTTATGCCTGGAATGCCAGCGGCCAGCTTCTGCCGGGCTTTCCACAAGAATTTGGGCTAGCAGCCACAGCCGCGACGCTTTATGATTTGGATGGCGACGGCGCTTTGGAAATCATAAACAGCTTTGAGAGGCAGTTTTATGTTTTCAATCATGACGGCTCGGTTCGGCAAGGATGGCCCAAAGATCTCGCGCCTTTCGCTCCAATATCCAAAGCCTCCGTTGGGGGACCTCAACGCGGATGGCGAACCTGAGATCGTTGTGGCAACGGAATTTGTCCCTACCGGCAATCGGCAACAAAGTTTGGGGCGACTCTATGTTTGGAATAAAAACGGAGAACCTCTATCGGGGTGGCCGGTCGACACTCCAAGAGGGTACGTCTATTCCTTCGAGTGCAATCCCGCGCTTGCGGATATCGATCACGACGGTTTCTTGGAAATTGCCGTCGGAACTTTCAGCTATCGCAATTCACCGTTTGGCGGCTATGCCGCGCTTTATCGTTATAACGGCACGATGATGCCGGGCTGGCCGGTACACACTGCCGGGCCGGACTCTCTGAATGATATTAATGCCGCGCCCTCGATTGCCGACCTTGATGCCGATGGCGACCTCGAAATCGTCTTTGCAGATCAATTCGATCATATCATGGCCTTGGAAGGAGATGGCACTTTGGTTTCAGGCTGGCCAGTCGTGCTCAAACAGGTGGATTCGACTCTTGTTTTCCGTTCCACTTACGGGAATCCCTCCATCGGCGACATCGACGGCGATGGTCAATTGGAAATCTTGACGGATAATAACGAAGCCGATCTAGTCAATGGTATTTGGCTTGGTAATGTCTTTGCTTTCAATCATGATGCTAGTAGCCTCTCATGGTCGCCTCTTCGGCCTAGACAATTCACCACCTTCAAAACAGTTACCATGGGTGATCTCGAAGGAGACGGCTTTTTAGAACTCGTCACCGTTTCTAGTGACGCGGGTGAAAACGAAACCTGGCTCACCGTCTGGGAAATCCCCGGCGTGCCTTATGTCGAAGAGCGCTTTCCGTGGCCTATGTACGGGCACGATCGTTGGCACACTTCGCAATACGGTTTTAAGCCGTCGGACGAGCCGAAGGTTGGGGTCAAAGAGAGAGAAGCACGCAACCAACTTCCTAAAGATTTCGTGCTGCACCAGAATTATCCCAATCCGTTTTATGCAACGCGCTCGAGGTATCGTGGGTCACAAGCCCGAACCGAGATCAGTTACGAGCTGCCGGTGACGAGTCACGTTGAGCTGCGCCTCTTCAATCTGCTCGGCGCAGAAGTGCGGCGGCTCGTTGAAGCCACGCAAGCGGCGGGCGCGCACAAAACGTTTTGGGATGGGAGAGATGAAAGAGGAGGCGCGTTGCCGGCGGGAATTTATTTTTATCGGCTGGAAGCAACGCCGCAAAACCGAAACGGCGAGAGAGTTTCTTTCATCAAAAAACTCCTGTTGGTTAAATAAATCGGTGGCTCAAAAAATTTTCCTTCCCATAAAAATTTCTCTTTCGCATGAACGTTTTTTTCTTTTCTTGTTGGCAACCAAATGGACGAGCGCTCAAGCTCAAAGGGCAGAGGGGAACAACTGGGTTCTCTCTCGCATCTCTGCTTTTTGAATTTGGGCGTTCCGGCAGATCACCTTCTGCTTTCGGGGTTTTTCCATGCACGCTTTCACGGCTACATTCTATCTCTTCTCCGGCCGCTGCACGTTCCAATAGCAACGCTCTTCCCACTCAAGCCGCCGCACTCTCTTCCAAAATAGAAAAGCTTCAGCAGCCCCGAAGGAACCGCCAAAGCTTCTCGTGAAACAAGGCAAGGCTATTATAAAAAATGGCGTCATGGGAAGCAATCGTTTCTTTGGGGCTGCGGAGCACGAACTCTTCATGTTTTAACAAGAAAGGATTCTTTATGAAACGCTTAGTTTTTCTTCTCGCTGCTCTCGTGGCGCTGCTAGTGTTGGCCGGTTTCATGATGCTCCCGGTCGAAGAAACGCAATTTGATGGCATTGTGAAATATACCAACGGCTCGCCTGCTCCGGAAGGGACAAGAGTACGAGCTTATTTGGGTGGCTCGCTAAAAGGTGAAACAGAACTTACGGGTTCAGACGGTTACTACGAAATTAAGGGAGCGGATACGAATTTTCCGGCCGGCACTTACCGGCTGGAAGCCGATGACCTTACCCATGCCATGGGCGATGAAAACGTTTATCATTCCCAAGAAGGAACGACCACCCGCGATATCACGCTCGACACTCAATATTAATCCCAAACGCGGACCGCGCAAATTTGGGCATTAAGCATTTTACGAAAGGCCGTGATCCACATGCAGGAGGATCACGGTCTTTGCGTTTTCATTGGAGAAATGAAATGACAGGGCAAATAACGAAGATTAGAGGGCTTCTGGTAGCCATTGCAATGACCGCTTACGAAACCGTGGCGCAAGAAGCTCCGGTCATGGGCGTTGGTTTCCCGATTCCTCTTGAAACAGACGCCTTCGCCACCTCGGAAGGGCCGATGCTTGGCGATCTCGATCGCGATGGCAAATTGGAAATCATCGTGGCGAGCGGCAGAAAAGTTTATGTGTTTCGGCACGATGGTACTTTGCTTTCAGGATGGCCGCAAGCCACGACTTTTTCTACGAGTAATTCACCCGCAGTAGGTGATCTCGATGGCGATGGCTTTTTGGACGTTATCACTCTCGATCGCGAGGGCTTCACTCGCCGAAGCTATTTGTATGCATGGAATCATCAAGGCCGGCTTCATTCCGGCTTTCCGTTGGAACCCGGTTTTGGCAGCTACGCTGTTACATTATACGATTTGGAGGGAGACGGCCTTTTAGAAATTGTAGGAAGTTTCGCAGAAAAAATCTTTGTTTTTCACCACGATGGCACTATTGCGAGGGGATGGCCGCAGAGTATTCCGGATTATTATCCGTTGTCAAAAGCAGCGATTAGCGATATCAATGCAGATGGCCAGGCTGATATAGTCGTTGCAACCCAGTTCAAAATCTCGCATGATCGTGAGAACACCGCCAGGGGAAGATTGTATGTCTGGAATGTTTCCGGGGAATTGCTACCCGGTTGGCCGATAAACACACCAATAGGCCAAGATTTCAGATTTCGATGTAATCCGGCGTTGGCCGATGTTGATCAAGACGGTTTTATAGAAATCGCCGTCGGCACTGCCGGGTACGGACGCAGGAGGCCTTTTGCTGCGCTCTATCGCTACGATGGTACCATGATGCCAGGGTGGCCCATTTTTGTTGCCGGTATGGATTCACTCACATCCGGTTTTGTGGCTGGTCCGTCCGTGGCCGACATCGATGCGGATGGGGATCTCGAGCTCATCTTCGGAGATCGCTTCGATCACGTCGTGGCGTGGAACGCTGATGGCAGTTTAGTTCCGGGGTGGCCGGTTATTCTTAGTGCAATTGACACCGCGTTGGCCTTTCGCAGTGTCTTCGCCAATCCTACGATTGGTGACATCGATGGGGATGAGCGGTTAGAGATTTTTGCGACCAACAACCAGGCTGATTTGGTTGACGGAGTGTGGCGCGGCCGAATCTTCGCGCTCAATCACGATGGCACCAACCTAACCTGGTCGCCTTTACGCCCAAGGCAATTCGCCAGTTTCAACAGTGTCGCCATGGGAGATTTGGATCGCGACGGCTCGCTGGAATTGATTACGGTTTCAGAGGATATCGGTATTGATGAAACTTGGCTAAATGTATGGACGATTCCCGGCGTTCCTTACGTCGAAGAGCGCTTCCCTTGGCCCATGTTCGGGCACGATCGCTGGCACACTTCGCAATACGGTTTCAAGCCGCCGGATGAGCCGACGGTTGGAGTCAAAGAGAGAGAAAAGCGTGATCAACTTCCCAAAGATTTCGCGCTGCACCAGAATTATCCCAATCCGTTTTATGCCGCAGGCTCTTCGCTTCGCGGTTCGCGCAATAGAACCGAGATCAGTTACGAGCTGCCGGTGACGAGTCACGTCGAGCTGCGCCTCTTCAATCTGCTCGGCGCAGAAGTGCGGCGGCTCGTTGAAGCCACGCAAGCGGCGAGCGCGCACAAAACGTTTTGGAATGGGAGAGATGAAAGAGGAGGCGCGTTGCCGGCGGGAATTTATTTTTATCGGCTAGAAGCAACGCCGCAAAACCGAAACGGCGAGAGAGTTTCTTTCATCAAAAAACTCCTGTTGGTTAAATAAATCGGTGGCTCGAAAAATTTTCCTTCCCATAAAAATTTCTCTTGCGCATGAACGTTTTTTTCTTTTCTTGTTGGCAACCAAATGGATGAGCGCTTAAGCTCGAAGGGCAGGTTTGGGTCTCGCATCTCTGCTTTTCGAACTTGGGTGTTCCGGCAGATCACCTTCTGCTTCCGGGGTTTACTCATGTACGCGCTCACGGCTACATTCTATCTCTTCTCCCGCCGCTGCACTTTCCAATAGCCGCGCTCTTCTCACTCAAGCCGCCGCACCATCTTCCAAAATAGAAAAGCTTCAGCAGCCCCAAAGGAACCGCCAAAGCTTCTCCTGAAACAAGGCAAAGCCATTATAAAAAATGGCTTCATGGGAAGCAACCGTTTCTTTTGGGCTGCGAGGCACAAACCTTCACGCTTCATCAAGAAAGGATTTTCCTATGAAACGCTTTCTTATTCTTTTCACTGCAGCCCTTGCCGTTGTGGCGTTGATTGTTAGCGTCTTCGAGTCTGAAGCGCAACCGCTGAACAACAATCAATTCGTTGGCACTGCGAAATATACCAATGGCAATCCCGCGCCTCAGGGCACGATTGTCAAAGCTTTTCTCGGTGGTGTGGAAAAAGGGCGGGCGACAGTTATGGGCTCCAATGGTTACTATCAAATTCAAGGAGATGACAATGATTTTCCAACCGGGAGCTATATGCTAACCGCTGATGATCAGGTTGGCATGATAGACGACGAGCAAAACGTAAGTCACACAATTCATACCGCAACTGAACGCGACGTTGTGCTGGATACGGCTTACTAAAATTTTGGAACCGTTCTAGCGCGTTCAGCAAAGCTAAATACCAGAACTGCAGGCTTTGAGCTTGCAGTTCTATTTTTTAGAGAGGCCTCGCTTATGCCTAACCCAAAACCTCAGTCGATTTCATTTTATTTATCACTTCTTTTACTATTCGCCTCTTTTTGTTCTAAGAGCCTTGGTCAACCTCAACCGGTCCCAGCGATTGGCTTTCCGCTTCTGTTCGACACAAGTGGATTATCTGATCCGTTGGAAGGGCCGACACTAGCCGATCTCGATCAGGATGGACGATTAGAGATCGTAGTTGCCAGCGGCAATAAAGTTTATGCTTTTCAAGCTGACGGAAGCCTGCTTTCGGGGTGGCCACAAATGACAACATATAGAAATGTCAATTCTCCAGCCATAGGTGATCTTGACAACGATGGCAATCTTGATGTTGTTATATGTGATCGCGTTGGTTTTAGTCGCAAGAATTTTCTGTATGCTTGGAATGCCAGCGGCCAACTTTTGCCGGGATTTCCGCAAGAATTTGGCATCGCGGTAACGGCAGTGACGCTTTATGATTTGGATGGCGACGGCACTTTGGAAATAATGAACGGCTTTGAGAGACAGTTTTACGTCTTCAATCATGACGGCTCGGTTCGACCGGGTTGGCCGCAAGGCCTCGGAACCTTTGCTCCGCAGTCCAAAGCTTCGGTTGGCGACATCAATGCCGATGGCGAACCCGAGATCGTTTTTGCAACAGAGTTTGTTCCCAGCGGCAACCGGCAACAAAGCCTGGGGCGGCTCTATGTTTGGAATAAAGACGGCGAACTTCTGCCGGGATGGCCGGTCGATACGCCGAGAGGATATGTCTATTCCTTCGAGTGCAATCCTGCGCTTGCGGATATTGATCACGACGGCTTCTTGGAAATCGCCGTAGGGACTTTCAGTCATCGCCGCTCACCGTTTGGTGGATACGCCGCACTTTATCGTTATGATGGCATGATGATGCCGGGCTGGCCCGTGTATACTGCCGGGCTTGATTCTCTCGATGATATGAATGCTGCGCCCTCGGTGGCAGATCTAGATGCAGACGGCGATCTCGAAATTATTTTTGCAGATCAATTTGATCATATCCTTGCTTTAGAGGGAGATGGAACTTTGGTTTCAGGCTGGCCGGTTGTGCTCAAACAGATGGATTCCACGCTTGTTTTCCGTTCCACATACGGGAATCCTTCGATCGGTGACATTGACGGCGATGGTCAATTGGAAATCTTGACGGATAACAATCAAGCGAGTCTAAGCGATGGGGTTTGGCTTGGACGGGTCTTTGCTTTCAATCATGATGCCAGCAATCTCTCCTGGTCGCCATTACGGCCTCGACAATTTACCAGTTTCAATACAGTGGCCATGGGCAACCTGGAAGGCGACGGTTCGGTAGAGCTTGCCACCATTTCTAGTGACGCGGGTGATAATGAAACCTGGCTCACCGTCTGGGAAATCCCCGACGTGCCTTATGTCGAAGAGCGTTTCCCTTGGCCCATGTTCGGGCATGATCGCTGGCACACTTCGCAATACGGTTTCAAGCCGCCGGATGAACCTACGGTTGCCGTCAAAGAGAAAGAAGAGCGCAACCAACTTCCCAAAGATTTCGTGCTGCATCAGAATTATCCCAATCCGTTTTATGGCGCAGGCTCTTCGCTTCGCGGTTCGCGCAATAGAACCGAGATCAGTTACGAGCTGCCGGTGACGAGTCACGTCGAGCTGCGCCTCTTCAATCTGCTCGGCGCAGAAGTGCGGCGGCTCGTTGAAGCCACGCAAGCGGCGAGCGCGCACAAAACGTTTTGGAATGGGCGAGATGAAAGAGGAGGCGCGTTGCCGGCAGGAATCTATTTTTATCGCATGGAGGCAACGCCGCAAAACAAAGACGATGCGAAATTTTCTTCGATCAAAAAACTGACGAAGCTCAACTGAAAATCTTCTCAAGACACACCCTCCGAAACTTGAAAATCTCCTGCAACCTCGCTTCCACCGAGAAGTAATGCGCCAATCTTCCGAGTGGGCCGAAAGGCAGAGCATAATGCACGATATCCGTCATCTCCACGCCGCCGGCGATTTCGCGGAAGCGGTGTTGATGGTGCCAGAAGCGGTACGGGCCGAAGCGTTGTTCATCCACAAAAAAATGCGGCGCGGCCACGTGCACGATCTCCGATACCCAATTAAGCGCAATGCCGCCCCACGGCCGCACTTGGTAGGTGACGATCAAACCGGGATACATTCTTTCAGGAAGCTCGGAGGTGACTCTGAAGTTCAACCAAGCGGGTGTGATGTCTGCAAGGTTTTTGGGATTGGAGAAGAAGTCCCATGCTTGCGGCAGAGAGATGGGCAAGTTCTGTTGTGCGCGGAGATGATAGAGGTGCAAGCGATCCTTTTCGGTTGCCAATTATCAATTATACCGAAAAAGGGTTGTTTTGTAATCCCTCCCGGGGCTGTCATTCAGAAGGAAACCTTTTACGCGCTGGAGAAACAGCTCATTTGGAGGTTGTGCCCGGTGCTTAAAAAGATTCCTACTGAATGACATTATCCGGGGTGTTACAAACTAATCCGCCATCAGTATATCAATTATCAAATGTCAATTGTCAACATCAAACTTCAAACCGCCTTCACCACGACGAGCGTCAAATCATCGTGTTGATACTCGCCATTCACAAACGACTTGACCGCGGTGATGACGTGATCGCGAATGCCATGGGCCGACTCGGCGGAACTCTTACTCAAAATTTCACTCAGGCTCTCTTCGCCAAACTCGTTGCCGTGCTTGCCTTGAGCTTCGGTGACGCCGTCGGTCGCGAACAAAAACACGTCCCCGGTTTCATAGCTCAAACTTCTCTCCTCCAACTCTGCGGCAAAGAGGCGGTCATCATCCAATCCCAAGCCCAAGCCTTTGGGCGTGATCAATTCAATGCGGCCCGTGCGCGCTTGATAATAGAACAACGGCAAATGTCCGGCGCGCGCCAGGCGCAGTTGTTTCGCGCTCGCGTCAAAACACGCGCCGATACTCGTCACGAACGAATTGCGGTCAAGCGCTTCGCGGAGCAAATGATTGGCGCGGATGAACAGCTCGCGCGGTGAAAGCCCGAAATCGTGCAGCGAGCGCAGAATGCCCTGCACTTTGGACATGTACAGCGCCGCGGAAGTGCCTTTGCCGCTCACGTCGCCCACAATAACGGTAATCTCATCGGGCCTGCCGTTGAGATAATCGAAATAATCTCCGCCCACTTCCAACGCCGGAATCGAGATGCCCGCAATATCCAACCCCGGAATCCTCGGCGTGATTTGCGGCAGCGAGGCTAATTGAATGCGGCGCGCGATTTCGAGCTCATGCTTCATGCGCTCTTTTTCCGCCAACTCTTCATAGAGAAACGCGTTCTCGATGGCGAGCGAAGCTTGCTTGGCCACTGCGGCGAGGTAGTGCAAGTCTTCCTCATGAAAACCGGCCTCGGACAACTTCTCGCCGATCAACAGCGCGCCCACGAGTTTTTCTTTGAAACGAATCGGCAGAATATGCGCGAAGCCGTGCTCATGAAAGCGCTCTTTGAGCGCCGGCGGCAAATACTCCGTGCTGAAACGCGACTCGCTGCGAAATTTTTGCAAGGTATCGATGAGCGGCCGGTCAATCGCAATGCAGAATTCCCGCCATTTCTCTTGCTCGAAACCATAAGCTTCCTGACACGAGCTTTCTTTTTGATCGCGAAAGAACAGCACGCCCACGCGCTTGAGCTGAATGTGATCCGCGAGTTTTCTCGAAATGCCTTTGGCGAGATCGAGCATGCCGAGCTTCGTGGCCATGACTTCGGAAAGCTCGTTCACGGCGCGGCGATAATCATATCCCGTGCGATAGAATTTGCGCGCGAGAAAAAGCTGCACGCCGCGATGGCCTCGGCGAAAAACGTATACGAGGCCGATCGCAAAAATCATGAGAACGACTTTCTCAAACACCGCGCGTTGCTCCGGCGGCAAAGGCTCATCAAGCAGCTCGATATGGCTGCCGCTGACGCGCACGTTCGGCGCGGAGATGGGGAGTTGCGGCAACTTCCAGAGCGCGAACATAAAGCCGCCGAAGAGCAAAAGCCCGCACGCCCACGAGACGATGAGAAACTGCGCGTTGCGCCGCACGCGCAGATTCAGATCGAGCAAATGATAACGCCCGATGGTGTAGAGATAGGCCAAGGGAATCAGCGCCAACGGCAGCATGACGAGGCCGAGGTGAGGCTGGCCTTGCAGAGATCCTAAGCCGCTAAGCAGCGCCAACATCGCGGCAATGATGCAGGTCCATTTGAGAATGCGATTGAGCTTTTTGTATTCCGCAGAACATTTCTTGTGAAAAACGAGGCCCATGACGAGGGCATACAAACTTAATAGCGTGGCGCCGGCGAGTATGGGCACGCCCCTGTGCGTAACGCCAAGCAACAGCATGACATAAAAAAATCCTGCGATCATATACGGCACAGCCAGCGTCCACGGCCTTTGCAGCAATTCCGGCCGCGCTTTGGGAAAATAGGCATTGCTATGAAAGAGCAGCGTCAACCCCGCGAACACGGTCGCGGGAATCGTCAGCCGGATCAGCAATGCGAGCCCGTCGATTGCAACTTGCCGCTCATAAATCACCATGATCGGAAACGAAAAGGCCAACAAGGCGAGCGCCACCAAGCGCGCCGCTTGCAGATAGGGCCGCGACATTGCGAGGAACATCGCCACGCCCCAAAACACCAACCCGGCAAAAAAACCGAAAAACACGTAAACGTCCGCGCTGAATCTCGCCAACGTCACGTGCAAAGTGAGCAATTGATTATCGCGCAAAATTTGATAAGCAATTGCGCGATTGGCCTCCGCGCGGCGCATGATCCGATCGGCTTCGAAGGCGTTGCGAAAGCCCTGGCCGTTGATGCGTAGAATGAGATCGCCCACTCGCATACCGGCGCGATCGGAAGCGCCGCCTGGAACAACGCTTATGATTTGAACGCCCGACGGCGCTTGGCGCAGGCTGCTATCCGGCCACGCCGATTTATTGATACGAAACTCGAGCCTGTCGTTGGTTTTCGTCCGTTTGACGTAAAGCTCGAACACGGCTTCTGCGCCAAGCGTTGCGAGTTGTTGCCGCACCTGCTGCAAAGAATCATATCGTTGTCCGTTGAGCGCCAACAGCAAATCACCGACGAGGATCGAGTCCGGCTCCGCCTCCGTATGCGCGGCATACTTGCGCGACTCGCGCCCGGCTAGCTGCGCCGGAAAACTTTTGATAACGTAGAGTCGGGAGGGCGAAGTCTCAAACACGTTTTCATCAGTTTGAAAAGAAGCAAAACGGTGCAGATTCAATGCTGCGAGAATCAGCAGGTAAGCTGCCGCAACGCCGAAGAGCAGGCGAAACCAAAACGGATGATCGTCGAAATATTTCATAGCATCCCCTGCCGTTTGCGAATAAACCATTCCACCGCGAGCGTGAGCAAGAGCGCGAACAACATCGTGGGCTTGCCCCACAGCGCATAATCACGCGACTCGTGTTTGATCTCCGGCGCGAGCTCGAGCTGCGCGAGCGCGGCCTCGAGACTATCGGGCGAAACGTATTTGCCGCCGCTCGCTTCGGCAATTTGCCGCAGCGCCGGCTCGTTGAAACGCGTTTGCAAAAACTCCAAACTGAACGGCTCCACGGAAAACCTGCCCGAATCTTCGCCGAGCTTTTGCCCGCCCAACTCCGCGGCGCCGCGAAATTGATATTCGCCGCCGCCCAACACCTGCAAGTGCGCGCGATACAAACCGCTGCCCGCGTCCTGCAAAATCACTTCTTGCTGAAATTGCGGGCCGGTGAACTGCGCGCGCACTTGCGCGCTTTCGAGCGGCTGATAGTCTTCGCGATAAACTTGCGCGAGCAACTCCATCCGTTCGCCGCCGCGATAGATTTCTTTGTTGCTGGTGATGCGCACGAGCTTCGCGTCTTCTTTCGTCACCAGCCAACGCACGAGACCGGTCATCATGTTCGCATAAGCCGGCGAGCCCCGCTCCTGCGCTTGCAGCATCAAATGCCAACGCCAAAGACCGTAGCTGAAGACCGCGAGGGTTTTGCGGGCCGCGTTTTTTTGCGCGAACCACAACGGCTCGGATTTGCGCGCACCGCTTACCGCCGTGCCCATGAGTATTTCATTGCCCGGCAAAACACCGAGCGGCGCGAGATTGCTAAAGAGCGGCGGCAAATTATTCATCGCACCCGCGCTGCCCGTTTCGTTCAACGGCCTGGTGATTGGATGTGAAAGCCCGTTGGGTTCGAGTTGCAAAGAAACGGCCCGCTCGTCGGTCAAGCTCGGCATCGCGGCCAAAGGCAGCGCACCGCGCAATTGCCAAAGCGAAGCAAGATCGACCATCGGCCCGTGCAAATAGAACAACGGGCGATTGCTCTGCGTCAATTCATTGTGCAAGGCTTCGAGCAGAGCGCGGTCGGTATCGCGGCGCGGAAAGTTGACGAGCATGATGGCATCGACTTCCTTCCAAGCTTCGACTTGACGAAAGTTCGGCAACGGCTGCGCAGGAAGAGCATAGAAGCCCCCGCCCGGTTTTTGCGCGAAACCGCGCACTTGATAGTTGGGATCGTTTTCCAGCGCGCGTTTGAGAAAAGAGTAATCCGGCGAAGGCGCGCCGGAAAAAATCCAAATGCTCAACTTGCTCTTGAGCACGCGCACATAAAACACACGGCGATTATTTTCGAGCGTTTGTTCGTTAGCGAGCGCATCGAGCTTCACTTCGTAGCGATTAAGCCCTAGGGTCTTTGGCGTCAACGTGAGCTTGACCACGGATTGCGTGTTATCATTAGGCAACTCGACGTCTTGCGTTTGAATTTCTTTATCGCCTTCGAAGACGCGCAGCTTGGTCTTTCGGCCATTGAAGCCGACCGCAGAAAGAGAAACTTCTGCGGGCAATTGCGTTTCAGCGTAAGCAATCTCGTTCGTCACCACTTCACGAATAAGCGCATCGCGCGTTTGTTGATTGCTGCCGAGGCGCACCGTGACGATCGGCAAGCCGTAAGCCTCCGCGATGCGAGCCGGATTCGTCCCGAGATTATAAGCGCCGTCGCTCAACAAAACGGCTGCGCCAAATTGCCGGCCCGCGAGCTTTTCTTTGGCAGATAGCAGAGCCGCGGAAAGATTGCTGCCGTCGCCATGGAAGCGCATATCGGAAAGCGAGTCCTCCGTGAGCGCATACAAGCTGTCGCTGAAAGAGAAGAACGCCACGTCCGCGCGTTCACGAAGGTTATTCACCCACGGCATGCCCAAAGTTTTTCGCGCCGAATCACCGCGCGGCCCGAGCGAATCCGACAACGTCATGCTCGCGGAGCCATCAATCAACACCGCCACCACCGGCTTTTGTGAACGTTGCCATGCGAGGCTCAAAATCGGCTCGAACAAAAGCAGTAACGCGGCAGCCAATGCAAAACTGCGCAAGCCCGCAAGCCCGCGACGCAACCAATTCGCCACCGGCGGCGTGGTGCGGCGATAAATGAATAACGTAAACAGAACGGCGAGCGCAAGCAAAAGGATGGGATAAATTGCGAGAGCAGAAAATTTGAGATCGAAGTTCATTCAAAATCCTAAACGCGTTTTCATCATGAAGTGAGCAGAGCGAATCGCCAAGCTGCTCTTCAAAGTTGTCATTCAGAAGGAATCTTTTTACGTGCCGGAGACAAACTTAGGAATAAACAATCTGGCCGGTGCTTAAAAAGATTCCTACTGAATGACAACTTTGTGGGTATCATAAATTCGAGTCAAGCTTCAACCCCGGCATCGGCGCATGCTGATAAGCCGAGCCGTTTGTGCCACGCATATGCGTAAGCCGAATCATCGCCGCGCGCGCGATCATCGCGGCGTTGTCGGTGCAATAGATCGGCGGCGGATAGAAAACTTGAAAGCCGCGCGTTTGGCCGAGTTCCATTAAAGCCTGCCGCAAAGTTTTATTGCAGGCCACTCCGCCCGCAAGAGCGACGGACGAGACCGGAAATTTTTCATGTGCGCGCGCCGTGGTTTCGAGAATGGCCGTGATCAAAGCATGTTGAAACGAAGCCGCGATATCGGCTTTCACTTGGGTAAGACTCTGCTGTTCGCCGGAAGTTGCAGCCTCATTGCTCAAAAGTTTGCGCACGTGATAGAGCACTGCAGTTTTCAATCCGCTGAAACTGAAATCGAACGGCGCATCTTTCAAGCGCGCCACCGGAAACGCAATCGCATGCGGATTGCCGGCCGCCGCGAGTTTTTCGATTTGCGGGCCGCCGGGATACGGCAGCCCCAAAATGCGCGCGACTTTGTCGAACGCCTCGCCCGCGGCATCATCTTGCGTTTCGCCGAGAATGCGATAGCGGTTCCAATCTTCCACGTGCGCAAGCATACTATGGCCGCCGGAAACTATCAATGAGAGAAACGGCGGCTGCGGGCCTTCGGGTGAAATGTTGTTGGAGAAGAGATGGCCTTCAAGGTGATTAACGCCGAGCAACGGCACGCCGAGATCGAGCGCCAAACCTTTCGCGAAGCTGAGGCCCACGAGCAACGAGCCGATGAGGCCGGGGCCGTGCGTGACGGCAATCGCATTGAGCTGCAGCGGCGCAACTTCGGCGCGCTCCAATGCTTTGCGCACCACGCCGGCAATGTGCTGCAAGTGCATGCGTGAAGCCAGCTCCGGCACCACGCCGCCGTATTGCTCGTGAATTTCCTGCGAGGCTACGACGTTCGAGAGCAGGCGCGCGTCTTCGGCCATCACCGCGGCGCAGGTTTCATCACACGAAGTTTCAATTGCGAGAAGGGGCATTCGTCCCACGCTCCATCATCAGTTTGAAAAAAGCCGGTTTGATGCTGTGATAGCGCACGCCCGGCGGCGCGGCGATTTCAGGCGGATGACCGTCGAGCTCGTTATCGTTGGCGTGCGAGAAATCGATATATGCGATCACGTCTTCGCGCTTGAGGTTGAGCAATAACCGTTCGCCGCCCTCCACCGTGAGCGCAAGCGTCGAGGGCACGGCCGTGACGCTCAAATGCGGCGGCGCATTTTTCACGCGCACCGGAATCTCTTGCAAGCTCAACTCGATGATCTTTTGCACGTCCACCGAAATTTCAGTTTTCTTGATGGGCAGCTTGATCCACGTCGAGTCGGGAAAAGCTTGTAGCTCCACTACCGCAGTAAAACTCTCGCGCAGGTTTGGAAAATTTTTCGGCTGCGTGGGCACCGAGGAAATTTTTTTGAGCAATTCTTCCGGGCCGATGATCGTCACGGAATCCGGCGCGAGGCCGGTTCCGCTCACGACCGTGTATCCCGGTTGCGTGCTCACGTCAATCATCGGTTTGATGGGCACCTCGCGCGATTGCAGATTGGAGAGCTTGACCGCGACCGTGGTGGGCACGAGCACTTGGCGCGCGTTGACCGGTAAGTTGCGCCGCGGTATGCGGACCATCGAGGGTTTCAACTCGATTTCAGCCGAGTTACGCGCAGTAGCCAAATCTACTTCGAGATACGCATCGCGCGTGAACAACAAAGCCAGCAGCGCCTTGCCTCTGCCCTCGAAGCGCACGCGCGCCGTCAAGGGTAAAGAGCCGGAAAGGGTTTTGGAGTGCAAAAGATTCGTAACCAGGATCGGAATGTCAAGCTCGTAGGAATAATCGTTCTCCGTCACCACCGCGAACCAAAACACCGTGGCAACGGTGAGCACAACCAGCTTGATGCGATAATTTTCGAAGAGAGGATTTTTCACGAAGGGCTCAAAAGCTTCACGCGGTTTGCAATGACGTTATTTCCTCTTCGGCCTGTCTTTCAGAATATATTCATCCGTTGCGAGCATTGCCAGATAAAATTGCGGCAGGGACTTCAAAACTTCGCGCTCACCCCGAGGCTCGGCAAGAACGGAAACAGCGGAATCGTGTCGCGCTGCGCCGGATCCTTGTCGAAATCCCACACGTAATAGAACACGTTCTTGCGGTTGTAAACATTCACCAAGTTCAAAAATAAATCCATCTGCCACGTTTTGCGAAAGAAGTGGCGCGTGAGGCTCAAGTCCAAACGATGATACGCGGGATAGCGCGCGCCGTTGATCTCGTCAAAAATCACGCGGCGTTTGATGGGCGCGCCGAGTTCATCATATTCAAAGCTGCCATTGGCTTGCGTGTACGGAAAGCCGGACCCGTATTTGAACAACGCGCTCAACTCCCACTTGCGACTCAGGTTGTAATTCATCACCACGTTCAGCGAATGGCGGCGATCCCAATTCGGCGGATAGCGCGTGCTCACGTCGTTGATCGTCACGCCATCTTTATAGACATACGCATTCGAATACGACAACCAGCCATTCAATCGTCCGGCGGGCTTGCGCAAATAAATCTCGCCGCCGTAGGCCTCTCCTTTCGCCCGGCGAAACACATTCACAATGGTGAAATCCAGCTCCTGCGTCACCGAAGAGCGCGTCTCTTTGAAGGCGAGCAGATTGAACATGTCCTTGTAATAACCTTCCACGTTCAATTGCAAGCCGTGCCACGGCAACTCGGTATCATAACCCAAAATGTAATGACTCGCTTTCGCGGGCACGACAGTTTCATCGAATGCAAACCAGAAATCGATGAAAGAAGGATTCAACTCATCCTGCACCGTGGAGATATATTGATTGAACCGGCCGTATGAAAGCGACAGCGAAGATTTCGCGCCCACCAAGTATTTTGCAGAAACACGCGGTTCGAAACGCAGCTTGTCCGTGGCTTGGCTGAAGTAGCTCATGCGCACGCCCGGTTGAATCACCCAACGCAGCGAAGGCCGCCAACTGTCTTGCGCGTACGCCGCGAAATAATTCGGCTCTTGCAAGATGCTGCCCAAATCACGTTCTTCAAATTCATTCTCATATGAGAACTTCAAATCTTTGGCCTCAAAGCCGAATTTCAATTCATGTGCATTGGTGATGAAATACGTGAGATCGCCTTTCGCCGTGTGATCGACGATTTCATTCAAGCTCGTCAAGCCGCCGTCATTGCCCACGCCCACTTTGGTGTCGAAGCGGCTGCTGGCGAGCATGAAATTCGAAAACACGCGCTGCGAAAAGAGATGCCGCCAATTCAGCGCATACGTGCGATTGCCCCAATTCAAATCGAGCGTGAGGTCTTCCCAATCGAGCACGTCGCGGCCGAGATACGCGCTGAACGAGAGCCGATCATTGTGCGAGAAGTCTTGAAACACGTGGCCTTGCAGATCATAGAAATAATACGGCAGCTCGAAATCCGTAATGCTCAAGTTGCGCGCCGCGTTGAGAATTTGATCGATGTACGTGCGCCGCAGCGAGAGCAGCCACGCGCCTTTGCCCACCGGCCCCTCGAGCGTGGATTGCGAGCTGAGCAAACTAATCGAAGCCGAGCCGGAAAATTTTTGACTGTTGCCTTCGCGACTTGTGAGCCGCAGCACCGAAGAAAGCCGGCCGCCATATTCCGCAGGAAAACCGCCCTTCATGAGGTTGGCTTCTTTCAACGCCTCGGTGATGAAATTCGAAAACAAACCGCCCACGTGCGAAGGATTATACACTGTGATACCATCCAGCGTGATGAGGTTTTGATCGGTATTTCCGCCGCGCACGACCAACCCCGTGCTGAAATCCGAAGGCGCAATGACGCCCGGCAAAAATTGCAGCGAGCGAAACACGTCCGCCTCCACCACCCGCGCCATGGTTTGCATCTCGCGCGTGGTGATGCCGACCTGCGCGAGGTTGATATCTTGCTGCTCGTCTTCTTGCGTCGCAGTGACGGTGACTTCTTGCAGCGCGAGCGCCTTCGGCTTCAATAAAAAATTTTTGACGAGCTTATCATTCTCGACAAGCGTGATTTTTTCCATGAACGTTTCATAACCGACGTAGCTCACCACGAGCTCGAACCTTCCCGCCGGCATCGCGGGAATGACGTAATAACCCGAAAGGTTCGAAGCCGCGCCGAGCTTCGTGCCCTTCACCACGACGTTCGCGCCGATCAACGCTTCGCGCGTGCTCGCGTCTTGAATGAAACCGCTGAGAGTGGCTTGAGATTGGGCGGGTATGTTTGTGATATGGAAGGAAAACAGCAAAACAACTGCGGCGAATGAACGTGTGAGACTCACCTCTTTCCTCTCTGAATGAGTGTCCCGAAAAAATTGAAGCCGAACATACGTTGCGAGGCGATCAAACTCAAGGAGTTTTTCGCGTTCGGAGCGCAAAACTTCAGTTTTGCGAAGCAGCGTTCGCAATCCTCGTCTTGCGGAATTGCTTTGGCGTTGGTACATTGCTTTCAATCAATCTTCATAAGGTTTTTCAACTGCATGCAAAGGAACACGACATGACGCCTTCCAACGCCAATCCCGAACGCAGCCATCTCATTTGGGGCGGGCTCGCTTTGATCGTCATCGGCGGGATTTTCCTCGCGCGCAATTTTGATCTGGTTTATTTCGGACGCCATTGGTGGGCTTTCTTTCTGCTCATTCCGCTCTTTTACACGTTCAGCGCGTATCAAAGACATCGCCGAGCCGCCGGCGGCAAGTTCACACCCGAGGCGCGCAATTCTTTTATCGGCATGCTTTCGATTGCCTTCATCATGTGCGTTTTCCTGTTCGAGCTGAGGTGGCATGCGGTGTGGCCGGTGTTCATCATCATCGCGGGCGTGTCCATGCTGCTTGGCCCGCGGCATTGAGGCCACTCTCTATAAGCGCGCCTCCCCATCCTGTCATTCCGGAGGAATCTTTTTAAGTACTGGAGTTGGCCCCCGGAACTAAAAAAGTTTCCTCTTGAATGACACGCCTTGAGGTGAGGTTAACGAGTTTGAAAAATAAAAAAGAGCATTCCTGCACATGATCGAGCGATTCCGCCGTTGGTTTGAATATGAAAAAGACGCGCACGCAAAAGCGCTCGCTTCCTTTGATTCCGTTCCTTCTGAACAAAGGAGCGGCGAAGCTTTTCAAAAAGCCCTCACCCTCTTCGCGCACATGATGGCCGCGCGGCGTTTGTGGCTCTATCGTTTGGGCGCATACACCGAGGCGCCGAAAGATTTCTTTCCGAAAGACGTGACGCTGGCAGAGCTGCGCGAGCAATTAGCGCACGTGAACGCGATTTGGACGGGCTACTTGAGCCACCTCGATGAAGCGGAACTCACGCGCCAATTCGAATATCGCAGCCTCGATGGCAATCCGTTTCGCAACGTGATCGAAGATATTCTCACGCAGCTTTTCGGCCACTCATGGTATCATCGCGGGCAGATTGCGCTGCTCATTCGCTCTTTGGGCGGCGCTCCGGCGGTGACGGATTTCGTGTTTTGGACGCGCGAGGCGATTGAGGAAAAACTATGAGTCCGATGAAAATGAACAAATCTATCATTCGGTTGGTTTGCTGGCGAAACGATGGAAAAATGATTTGCGCTACACCTCCAACAACCGGCTGCGCCGCCGCTTGAAGAAGCAGAGGTTGGATCGCGGCATTCATGGGGATTTCTTGAAAGAAAATTGCCGTATCGCAATTGCTATGGCTACGACTATTTTACGAATTGGAGCAAAAAAATGGAAACCGTAATCACCCGTGCGCAAAAAGTTTTGCAGAAAGAGTTTTCGCCGCGCGAAATTCACTTTAATCACGTGGGGCGTGGAAAGTATAGCGGCTGGATCATTTCCAAATCTTTTGACGAGCTTAACGACGAAGAACGCCATCAAAAAGTTTGGAATTTGATCAAAGCGAATTTAACAGAGAAAGATCGCAGTCGCATTTTAGGATTCTTCCTGTTTACTCCGTTAGAGAAAAAGATGATCTTTGATGAGAATTTTGACATCCTCGAGGTCAGCAAGAAGAAGAAATCTCCCTCCGCGAAAAAGAAGGCGACGGTAACGGCGGCTCGCAAAAACGGGCGCAGCACATCCAAACGCCGGTGAGGATAAAAATGAAAACACTTCCAACTTCGGAGGGAAAGCCGACATGCGAATCGAAGACGCCGACTATGTTGAAGCAGCGGAGGAACGACTGAGCAATGCCAGGTTGCTCTACGAAGCGGCGCAATATTCATTCGCCTTGTATGCCGCAGGAGTAGCCGTTGAATCTCTGCTGCGTGCGTTTATCGCACAGAAGGAGCCAATACTCGAGGCCGCGCACAATTTGCCTTTGCTGCTTCGTGAGAGTCAACTCCGCCTTCGGCTTACGCAAGATGAAAGTCAGAAAATTTCTGAATCCATTGGCGTGTTGTCCAGACGATGGAGAAATGATTTGCGCTATACCTCCAATAATCGCTTGCGTCGCCGCTTGAAAAAGCAACACCTGGATCGCGGCATTCGCGGAGATTTCTTGAAAGAAAATTGCCGTCTTGCGCTTGATATGGCAGAAACTATTTTGACACTAGGAGTAGAGCAATGGAAACCATAATCACTCGTGTGCAAAAAGTTTTGCGAAAAGAGTTTTCGCCGCGTGAAATTCGCGTGGAGTCCGCCGGCCGGGGCAAGGTCGATGGCTGGATCATTTCCAAATCTTTTGATGCGCTTAACGATGACGAGCGCCATAAAAAAGTTTGGGATTTGATCAAAGCGAATTTAACGGAAAAAGATCGCAATCGCATTTTAGGGTTCTTCCTTTTTACGCCGCTGGAGGAAAGGATGATCTTTGACGAGAATTTCGACATCCTCGAGGCCGGCAAGAAGAATAAATCTTCCTCCGCAAAAAAGAAGACGGCAACAGCGGCTCGGAAAAATGGCCGCGCCGCCTCCAAACGCCGCTGAATGAACTATCACGATCGCATTTACGGCGCAGCCGAAATCACCGCGCCGGTGTTGTTGGATTTGATGAACAGCAGAGCCGCGCTGCGCTTGCGCGGGGTGCTGCAACACGGGGTCACGGCGCTGCTGCACATTACCAGCCCGACCACGCGGTTTGAGCATTCCGTTGGCGTCATGCTGCTCACGCAAAGACTCGGCGCGCCGCTCAAAGAGCAAATCGCCGCGCTGCTGCACGACGTGAGTCACACGGCGTTCAGCCACGTGATCGATTTTGTGTTCGGCGGCCACGCGCGCCAGAGCTATCACGAAGAAAAGAAAGCCGAGCACCTCGCCACCACCGATCTTCCCTCCATTCTCGCGCAACACGGTTACGACTGGCGCGACTTTGTTGACGAGGAAGCTTATCCCCTACTGGAACAACCGGCGCCGGCGCTGTGCGCGGATCGCCTCGATTACTTTCTGCGCGATAGCCGCGATCTCGGCTTGGCAACGGCGCGCGAGGTCTCAAATGTGCTCGCGCATTTGGTGGCGCATCAAGGCCAAATTGCTGTTGACGATTTAGCCACAGCGCGTTGGATGGCGGACACCTACCTTGCCGCCGATCGCGCAAGCTGGGCGAACTTTCGCGAAGTCGGCCTTTATGAATTGACGGCTCGCGCGCTGCGCACCGCGCTTGCGCATGGCGTCATTCATGAAACGGATTTGTGGAGCACGGATGAAGTCTTGTGGCAAAAGTTGCGCGCGCATGGCGATTCCACGCTGCAACAGCAAATGCGGCTCATCTCTCCGCAAACCCGGTTCGTGCGGGATGAAGTCACGCCTGACTTTCGCGTGCGCGCAAAGCAACGGACGATTGACCCGCACGTGCTGCACGAGGGCAAATTGTTTCAGCTTTCGGAATTGGACGAAGAATTTGCGCGCCGCCGCAAACAGTATCTCGAGGCGCAAAGCGGCGCTTGGCCGATGCGGATTATTTCTTAACCCAATGCCAGCGCCTTCGTTGTAAAAAGCAAAAAAAACTTCATCCCGCAAGGGCGGGACAGAGCCGCAAAGGGGCCGCAAAGAAAACCTTTGCGGGTTCTTCGCGGCTTTGCGCGCGTTTTTGATTTCGTTTTTTGGTGCGGCTTGGCCGCGCGGTGTAACTTCCTCAAACTTCCCCGCCACTTCTCCGCGAATTCCCAACGTTGTTCGTACTCCCTGCATCAGTTTTAATTTATGGCATTCAGCGCCGGTCGCCGCATACTCCTTCCAGACTCGCGTTGAGGTTCTCGCTTGACTCTTCTGCTTCTGCAAATCGACGGAACGGTTTGTCCGCAACGCCATCCGGCAGCGCCTCCTAGGAAACGGGTTCATCTCCGATAAATTTACACTTTTGTTTCACCTTCTCTTCACATTAGGAGGCATTTGTGTTTGATGCTTTTTACCAAGCGGTTCACAAAAATTGGCGCGTGAGCGGGAGACACCTCGCAATTCTTCTGTGCGGTTTGCTTGGCATCGCGAATCCTTCCTTCGCGCAACACGGCAAGCCCCTTTCCGAGAATACCAAAGACGGCTATTCAAAATCCAATCAGAGCAAAGTCTTTTATCATGGCGGCAAATGGTGGGCAATGGCTTTTGCGGATGCGGAAGACACATGGGCGATCTGGCAATACATGGATACGACGTGGAGCATTGCCGCGCTCGCGGGCAATACCAGTTCCAGCGCGCATCCCGACGTGGTATTGAACGCGGCGACCAATAAACTTTACATTCTCTATTCAGCGAAGGCTTCCGAGTTTTATCGCATGAGCTTCAGCGGCGGCGCGTGGAGCATCGATTCCGGTTTTCCGGTGTCGCTCAGCGTCTTGGGCAAAGGTGACAGCCAGAATCCGGCGAGTTTGGCGGCCGCGAAGAACGGCGAGCTTTGGATCTTTCGGATCAACAATGAGACGTTGCAAACCCTTCGTTCCACCGATGACGGCGCGAGTTGGTCCGCATTGATCAACGTCAAGACCGGTTTGAATACCGACAAAGGTTTGACCGATGCGCGCGCGTTCAGCAATGGCGGGCAGAATTATCTCGGCGTGGCCTATGGTGAAGAAGAGACGCCCGGCGTGAGTCGCTTCGGTTTTCTCTATCATCAAGACGGCGCGCTCGAAACCGAGTGGACGGATGAATCAGCGGCGCTCTCAGTCGTCACGGAGAACGCCACTTCAAATATTTGTTTGGCAGCGGATGTCTCCAACAATCTCTATTTGCTCACGCAAAACGGGAACGCGACGGGCGTTGATCCGCGCAATACGCTTTATAAACGCGCCTCGGCTGGCGGCTGGCAATCATTCAAAGTGAACACAACCAACACGTGGACTTCACCCGCCCTCGCAGTATCGAGCACGAATAAACTTTTTTTGATGGGCATCGATACCGCTACTTTCAAAGGTGAATATAAAGCCGTCGCCATTGGCCAGGAGAACACGTCGGAGAGCGCGCCCATCACTCCATTGTTTGAAAATAACGCCGAGCCGTTTGCCGATCTCAGCGCGCCGGCTCATCTCGTCGACGGCGCTTCGCAAGTGCTGGTGACTTGTGAAAATTCCGAGGCTGGAAATATTTGGTTCAACTTGGTGAATGTGAGCGGCGGCGGCCCTGGGCCTGGGCCCGGCGGTTGTCCTCCCGTGCTTGCAGTTGGCCCAACTGCAATTGAAGGCACGCGAGGCGGCTCGAGTATTTTCTATAAACCGAATCAGAGTAAAGTATTTTTTCATGCGGGCACGTGGTGGGTCGCGGCGCAAGATACGAGCGGCGCACAATGGTTTCTGTGGAAGAAGCAAGGCGCAACGTGGCTCAAAGCTTTCTCGCTGGGCACGCCCGGTTCGGTGAAACCGGATTGCTTCATCGACTCGCCGAATAACAAGCTCTACGTTTTGCTGTCACACTCTTCGAACAACGGCACGAAATTTTTGCGCCTCAGTTATGATCCGATCGCCGGCTCGTGGTCAAATGATGCGGGCTTCCCGATCGGACTTACCGGTTTCAAGCATCAAGGCGAGAACCCGTGCGTGTTGCTCCGCGCGAAGAACGGCGAGTTTTGGGTGTTCGTCGCGCGTTTGGGCGCGCTCTATGCGCGGCGCTCTTCCGATGGCGGCGCGACCTGGACTGCGGACATTATTGTGAAGACGCTCGATATCACCACCGCGATGGTCGATGCCGTGGCCTTTACGAGCAATGGCAAGAACTACGTGGGCGTGGGCTTCGCGGAAGACACGGATCCGATTTCGCACTATGGTTTCGTGATGCACCAAGACGGCGCTGCCGATAATGTGTGGGCCGATGAGACTCTTCTCATCAGCATTCCGCCCAACACGTTCGGAGATGATCACATCGCAATGGCGGTTTCGCCGGCGAACGACGTTTAATGGTAACGAAGACCAATCCGGATTTGAACAATGCCATCGGCATCGCGCTGTATAAACGCACGTCTGCGGGTGTGTGGAGCATGCGCCCGGTGTTCATCGGCAGCGCCGAAACGCGCCCGGCGCTCGCGATTGATGCCACGAACAACGAGCTGTATGTTTTCACCACTATGCTCGGCTCGCCGCGCTTTGGCCGTTATCGCAAGTGCAAAATCGGCCAGGAAGATGATTTATCGTCCGCTGAAATCGTTGCCTATTTCCAAGAAGGCATAAATGATTTTCACAACGTTTCCACGCCCGCGCATTACGTGACGAGTTGCACGGGCCTGCTCGTGGCCGCGGAGAACAACACGAATTTCAAAACGTGGTTTCAAATCTTCGCGATCGCGGGCAACACCAACCCCGGGCCGTTGCCGGTCACGATCGACAGCGTGATCGTCACGGCGCCGACCGCGAGCCAAAAGGCGTCGTACAAAATCAAATTTACTTTGGGGGCGACGAGCGGCTTGACCGGCGGCGTCGATCAAATCCTCGTCACGTGGCCGGAAGGCACGACTGTGCCGATTTCGATGTTGAACGCGCAAGCGAAAGTAAACGGTGTCGCGGCAACGGCGGTTGTAACCGATTCCGCGATGAGAAAAGCGACGATCACAACGCCGAGCAATATTATAGGCGGCACGCAAGTCACGCTGCTCTTTGCAAAGGCCGGGGGCTTGTTCAATCCCGCGCTCGCGGGCAATTATACTTTGAATTTGCAAACCAGCGCGCAGCCGGTTGATGCGATTTCGCCGATCTATGCCATCACCGAAGCTGCCGGCGGCGGGGCGCTCGTGGGCAACGTCATCGTGACTCCCGATACTGCGACGCGCTTGGCGAGCTATCAAATTCCCATCACGCTCGGCGCAACGGGCGCATTGGCCGGCGGCGCCGGAAAAATTACGGTGAAGTGGCCGCTCGGCACGGCGCTGCCTTCGGCGATTGGCAAAGCGAATGTGAAAGTGAATGGCGCGAATGCTTTCGCAGTCGGCGTGAATCTCACCACTCGCGTCGTCAACGTGACCGTGCCGAGCGCGCTCGCCAACAATGCTGTGGTGACATTGTTGTTCACGAGCGCGGCGGGCCTCGGCAATCCTGCCACAGCGGGTGATTATAGTTTGCAAGTGAAGACGACCGCGCAAATCACGTTTGGCGCTTCGCCGCTTTATGCCATCAAGCCTTTGCCCGCCGGGCCAGCGAACACCGGCGCTTTATTGGCGAGCCGAACAAAAGCCGTGTTCGACAAATCGAGCCAGAGCAAAGTTTTCCATCTCGATAGCAAGTGGTGGACGATTGCGCAAGACAGCGCCGATAGCAAATGGTATCTCTGGTATCAAAACGGCGCAACGTGGACGCGCAGCGTGAAAGTGGATTCCCGCGCCGGCTCGCGCGCGGATCTGCTCGTGAACACGGCAACGAATCGTTTGTATGTGCTCAGCTCCCAAGGCACGAGCACGATGTTCCTGCGCTTCTTGTATGCCGCAGGCAGTTGGACGGAAGAGGCCGCAGTCACGTTATTGGGCTTTGCTCACGGCGATGGCAGCAACGTCGTCACGCTCGCGCGCGCGAAGAACAATGCGCTGTGGGCGTTTCGCATCGCGTTGGGCGCGCTCGAAACGCAAGTCTCCACCGACGACGGCAACACGTGGTCCGCAACGATTCAAATCAAAACCGGTTTGGCGGGCAATAACAGCCAAACCGATGCGGTGGCGTTCACGCAAGGCGGCGATTATGTCGGCGTGTTTTATAGCATGGCTGCTTCTTCCGGCGGCACGGCGATTGGTTTCTTCAAACATTTGGACGGCGATCCCGCCGCAACGTGGGCCGATGAAAGCGCGCAAATTACTTTCTTCGGAACCGAAGGCGCGGACAATTGGGTGAGCGCGAACACGTTGAGCAACGGCACGGTGTACGTGATCACGCGCAACAAAACCGGCGGCGCGAGCGATCCCACCAACACGCTTTATCAACGCAACACTGCGGGCGCATGGAGCAAATTCAAAGTGAATACCGGCAGTAACGCATGGACCAGCCCGACGCTGGCAATCGACGCCACGAGCAATCGTGTTTTGGTGATGGGCATTCGCGCGGATTCTCCGAGCATTGGCGAATACAAAATCTGCGCGGTGGGCAGTGAGAGTACTTTGGAAGCAGCAGTTGCCAAGCCGCTCTTTAAAAACGCGACGGATAATTTCGGCCACATGTCCGCGCCGCTCTCGGCTGCGACAAACGCGACAGGGTTGATGATCGTTGCCGGCAACGTGACTACCGATGATTTGTGGTTCAACAAGATCAATCTCAGTCTTGCAAAGGAAGGCGGAGAAAGCCTCGTTCAACAACAGCAACTCGAAGCAGAGATCGACAATTTCAAAGAAGCGGGCGTTTATCCCAACCCGTTCAATCCTTCGACGACGATTCGCTTTGCGGTGCAAGAGCCTATGAGCGTGAAGCTGCAAATCTTCAACATTCGCGGCGAGCTGGTGCGCACGCTGGCGAACGGCGAATTGAATCGCGGCTTTTATGAACGTGTTTGGAACGGCCGCGACAGCGCGGGCAACCTCTCCGCGAGCGGCGTGTATTTCTATCGCTTGCAAATCGGAGAGAAGCTCTATCGCGGGCGCATGCAATTAGTCAAGTAGCGCTTCCTGCAAAGCGTTCGCGCAACATGTTTCTTAGAAGTTGACTTTTAGGCATATGAAAGCTTTTCAGATTGGCAAGCTCGGTTCATCGTTCGGCATGCTGGCCCTGCTCCTCGCCTGCGCAAATGAACAGCCCACTTCTTCCGACCGCTCGGTTGTTTCCGCTTTGACCGCACTCTCAAAAGAGGGAGCGCCGGTTCTGTCTTCCGATAGTTGGGGTTACGCTGAGCATAACGGCCCGGAGAATTGGTGCGATCTCAGCCCGGCATATTCCCTGTGCTGCGACGGGACTGCACAGACGCCGCTCAATATCACGCCGGAAGCCGTGCAGCATGCGGATTTGCCGGCATTACATTTCGATTACGATCGTGGGGTCGAGCTGGAAGTCGAGCACAACGGCCATACGATCGAGGCCAAAGTTCCGGCGGGCGCGGGCGCGCTGACCATTGACGCCAAAACTTATGGCCTCCTGCAATTTCACTTCCACCCCAAACTTTCCGCTATGGCGGCTCGCTGACCACACCGCCGTGTACGGAAGGCGTAGCCTGGAATCTTTTTGCGCAACCCATTCGCATGTCCGCGGAACAAATTCAGGATTTCGCGAAGATTTTCTCGGGCGAGGAGTTTCCGCACGGCAACCGCCGCCCGGTGCAACCTCGCAACGGACGAATGCTGTTGACCGATCTCGGTAACGGCGCGTTGTCAACCATGCAAAAAACTTTTACGGCAGAGTAACCCTACTTCCGCTTCGTCTTATCAAAGGAGGCCTGATTTATGAAAACCATGAGCGCTATTTTCTGCGGGCTGAGTTTGCTCACCGCCACAGCTCTTCAAGCTCAGGACAATTGGACGGACAAAAGCCCGGCGACGAAACCCTCGGCGCGAGACAACCATGCGATGGCGTCCATTGGCAGCGAACAAGCGCTGTTATTTGGCGGGGTAGATGCGGGCCTCAATAGGAGCGATGAGACCTGGGTCTATGGCCTGATTGACAACGTATGGACGCTGCAAAGTCCGGCCACGAAACCCTTGGGGCGAGACCTTTTTGCAATGGCAGCCATCGGCGGCGACCAAGTGCTGTTATTCGGCGGAAACAAGACTCCAGGGATTTTAGACGATGAGACCTGGGTCTATGACCTGGGCGACAACACTTGGACGCTGAAAAGCCCGGCTGCGAAACCCTCGGCGCGGCTCGCTCATGCGATGGTGTCCATCGGCGGCGATCAGGCGCTGTTATTCGGCGGAGGAGATACCGGCGACAACGACGATGAGACCTGGGTCTATGACCTGAGTGACAACATCTGGACTCTGAAAAACCCGGCAACGAAACCCTCGGCGCGACGCTTTCATGCCATGGCTGCTATCGGTGGCGACCAAGTGCTATTATTTGGCGGCGGGTTTCCTCCCGACGATGAGACCTGGGTTTATGATGTGAGCGATGACGCTTGGACGCAGAAGAGCCCGGCTACGAAACCCTCGGCGCGACGTTTGTTTGCCATGGCCTCCATTGGCGGCGACCAAGTGTTGTTATTCGGCGGGCTTGATGCGAGTGGTCATGACGATGAAACCTGGGTCTATGATCTGAGCGACAATGCTTGGACACTGAAAAGCCCGGCAACGAAACCGTCAGCACGGCGCGCTCATGCGATGGCCTCCGGCGGCGGCGGCCAAGGACTGTTATTCGGCGGGGTCGACGCGGGTGGTAGAGACGCTGAGACCTGGGTCTATACTGCTGTCAAACCCTTCGTCTTCCTCGCCAACAAAGTCACGCTCAAACGCACGAAGCAAAACACGCCGGTCGGGGACATTCATTCCAATGGCGCGCTCACGATTGAGAAAGGCGATCCAAGCATTTATAACTCCAATCTCACCGCCGTTGGGAAAATCACGATTCAAAAGGATAACACCATTAATGGCGATGTCACTTCGCCCATTGCGATCAGCAACTCGGGTACGGTCAACGGCACGATCACGGTGGGGCCGGTGGCGACCGAGCCCTTGCCGGGCAAGAGTTATAGCGGGGGCGTGACGAATGCGACCGTGCCGAGCGGTGGCTCGCTCACGCTTGCGCCCAATTCATACAACATTGTCACCCTCGACGGCGGCGGCACGCTCAAGCTCACGAGTGGTGATTATTTCATGAACGAGCTGCGCTATCCCGGCTCCGCTGCGGTGATTGAAATTGATTTGAGCAGCGGTGATCCCGTGACGATCAATGTGGTGAGCAATCTGCAATTAGGCAAGGAGGTGGAGATTCGCTTGTTACCCAATGGTGAAGCGGACAGCAAGCTCGTCACTTTTTTCACTTTGCAAAGCACGGCGATGAGCGTTGGAAGAGAAGCATACTTCTTGGGTAATTTGAACGCGCCCAACGCGATCGTGACGTTGCTGAAGAACAGCCAACTGCGTGGCGCGATCTGCGCCAATGAGATTATCATCGAGCGCGATTGCTTGTTTCTGCACCACGAGTCTTCGGGTTCGTTGCCGGGGCCGGGGAATCTTCCCAAAACTTTTGGTGAGGATGAAGAAGAAGTGACCAGTGATCAGTCACCAGTGACCAGTTACGAGCTGCAGCAGAATTATCCGAATCCGTTCAATCCGAGCACGGGGATCAGTTTTCAGTTGCCGGTGGTCAGTGAGGTCTCGTTGGTGATCTACAATCTCAACGGGCAAGTGGTGAAGTCACTGGTTGCTGGAAAGCTCGTTGCTGGCCAGCATGAAATCATGTGGGATGGCAGAAACGAGTTCGGCGGGCGCGTCGCCAGCGGCGTGTACGTGTATCGATTGAAGGCGGGCGAGTTTGTGGCGAAGAGGAAGCTCGTGTTGATGAAATAAAATTCCGCCCCGCGATCGCCCCGCGATGAATCACGGAGCTAGGAGGTGCAAGGACGCTAAAACACCCTCGATTTCCCAGCGTGATTCATCACGCTTCCACCTCCTAGCCCAATGATTCATCATTGGGCTCCATTCATGTTCCGCAACCTTTATTTTTGGTTGGTAGAATATGGAGCAAGCTAGGCATTAGGAGCGCGCAGATGAGGATCGCAATACCCCCGGCCTTTCTTACTTCGCTCTCTTCACCTTCCCAATTTACTCACCTCGTCAGCTTTTCCTGCCACGAACGGCAAGCACGGTTCCCACGGAGCGGGGGCATTCATTTCATCAAACTTCAAGTTACGACTGCATCGGATAGAAGGTGAAGATCGCTCCCTTCCATTTTAGTTTTTTCCCACCTCTAAAAACAAACCACAAAACCGGTGAGGTCGGGCTTGTGCGCAAGCCCGGCTTCGTCAATTTTAAGGAGAAATGAGTTTATGGCAGAACACACACTACGGTTTATCGGAGCTTTCGCTTCGAATCTTTGCGCGGCGCTGAAAAAACTCGGCGCGCAATGGGCACAACCGGTTTTCGCGATCTGCGCTTTCATGATTTTGCAAGCGCAGCCTCTCTTTGCCGGCAGCCCCAACACCATCACCATTGATGGCAACAATGACTTTGCCGGCGATGAAGACGTGCCCGGCACCAGCGGCAGCACGTGGTATTTCACGTGGGATGCCGCTAATTTCTATTTCGGCGTTGAGGCTTCGGACGTTGCCGCGAACAGCGCGACGAAATTCGTCCTGCTTTATCTCGATAGTGATCCCCGCCAAAATCCTTTCTCCGGCAACGGCACTTCCACCGGGCAGAATTATAACACGCAAACGCCGGGCTTGCCCTTCAATGCGGATCATCATTTCCGCTGGCGCACGGATAACACGTTCACGGACTTGATGAGCTGGAACGGCAGCAGTTGGGTCGGAGGTAACAACACCGGCGTGGCGGTATTTCAGAGCGGCACGTTTGTGGAATACCAAATCCCGCGCGCGAATCTCGGCAATCCCGCGCAGGTTTACGTGAGCGGCGCAATGATCAACGAGCAGGGCGGCGTGGAAAGCACGTTCTTCTTGACCCCGCAATCCAACGGCCCGGAAGGCTACGACAAAGATTTTGCGCATTACTTCGGCTTTCCATTGGTCGATGGCATTGCTCCGGATTTTTCCGGCAATGAAGATACTTACCCGGTGGCGAGCGTGACGAGCGGCAATTAAAGCAACGGCGCAACGTGGACCGGCGGCGTTGCTCCTCACAATAATTCAAACGTGTTTATTCAAAACAGCCACACGGTGACGCTCGATGCGGCCGGCGACGCCAAACATCTCACGATCATTTCCGGCGGCACGTTCACCAGCAGCAGCAATACGTTGAATCTCGCTAGCGATGCGATACTCACCAACAACGGCGCGTTCAACGCGGGCACGAGCACGATGGCGTTTGCCGGAGCAGGCACGGTCAACGGCGCGATCACTTTCAACGGCGTGGTCACATTGCCGACGGTGTGAACTTCGGCGCGAGCGCGAGCGTGAACGGCACGCTGCGCCTCAATACCGGCGGCTTTGTGAATGCGAACGCGCCGGCTTATGGCGGTTCTTCCACTCTGAATTACAACTCCGGCGGCAGCTATAACGTTGCCGCCGAATGGACCGCGAACGCGGGCAGCGGCGTGGGCGTGCCGCAAAACGTGTTGCTCTCAAACAACACGACATTGAATTTGCTCTCTGCGAATCGCACGGCCAACGGCAACCTCACTATCGAGAGCGGCAGCACGTTCAATTCCACGAGCGGCACATTGAGCCTCGGCGGCCACTTCACCAATGACGGCAGCTTCGGCAACGGCGGCGGCGCGGTGGCATTCATCGGCTCGGGCAATAAAACCGTGAGCGGCAGCGCGGCCACCGGCTTCAACAATCTCACCATAAACATGGGAACGAGCGCGAGCGTTCTCGACGCGCAATCACTCATCACGATGGCCACAAACGGGCTCACGCTCACGCAGGGCGCCTTCAAACTTTCCAGCGCATCGACAATCACGCCGTTCAGCGGCGCTGAGACCATTCCTGCCGCTGCCGGATTTCATTTGAATCACACCGGCGCGATTTCGAATTGGGGCAGCGGCGGCTCGATGACATTGACCGGCGCGTTGACGATCGATAGCGGCGCGATGAATGTCGGCAGCGCGGCTAGCAATCAATTGACGTTGAACAGCGCAACTTCGCGCGCGGCGATCAACGGCGGCACGCTTAATTTGGCGGGCCGTGTGCTCGTCGATAATTCGGGAGCGGGCAACGGTTTGATTATCACCGGCGGCGAGATGGTGGTCACGAAGGTCGGCAACAGCCTCGCTAACGGCTTCGATATCACAGACGACGGCAGGCTCACGATGAGCGGTGGCGCAGTGACGATTGAGCGCGCCACAACTAGCGCATGGGACGTTCAAATGTTGAGTGGCGCCGGGCCCAAGTTACTCACCGGCGGCGAGTTTCGTTTTGGCAATGCTTCGACCCCGGCGGGCTCGGGCATGAGCATTCTGAGTCAAATCGCGTTTTTTAATCTTACGATCAACAATGCCTCGGGCGTGACGTTGCAAAACAACGCGACCGTGAATAGCACGCTGACTTTTCTGAACGGGAATATCAACACCGGCGCGCTCGTCGCGATCATGTCGTCCGGCAGCACGGTGGCGCGCACCAGCGGCCATGTAGTCGGCAATTTGCGAAAGAGTTTTGCTACGGGCACGAACGTGGCGCGCTCGTTCGAAATCGGCACCGGCGTGGATTATTCGCCGGTTGACATTACGATTGCTTCGGTATTCGGAGCAGGAACCATGACGCTGCGTTCGAACGCGGGCGATCATCCCAACATTGCCTCATCAACGTTCAATCCAGCGAAGAGCGTCAATCGCCGCTGGAACATTACAGCGGCCGGGCTTTCCATTTCGACTTACAGCGCGACGTTCAACTTTGTCGGCAGCGACGTGGATGCGGGCGTGAATACGAATATCTTGAGTGTCGGAAATTTTTCCGGCGGTTCGTGGAATTATCCGGCCATTGGCGCGCGCACGGCCACGAGCACGCAAGCAACCGGCATCAGCAACTTCGGCGATTTTCAAGTGGCCGAGCCTTTAACTCCTCCGGGCGTCACCATTGTTGAATCCGGCGGCAGCACGGATGTGACGGAAGGCGGCGCAACGGATACGTATACCATCGTGCTCAATTCGGTTCCCACTGCGAACGTGACGATCTCGTTCAATACCGGCAGCCAAGTTGCGGCCATCAGCCCGATTACTTTCACTCCTGCGAATGCGCTCACGCCGCAAGTCATCACCGTGAGCGCGATTGATGATGCCGTGTTTGGACGTGGTTGCAAATATCACGGACAACGACGTGGCAGGCGTCGCTGTTGCTGAATCCGGCGGCAGCACGGAGGTGACGGAAGGCGGCGCGACGGACACGTACACGGTCGTGCTCAACACAACGCCGACTTCCGATGTGAGCGTCACGATTGACCCGGACGGCCAGCTCGATGTCGGCGCGGGGCCGGGAAACTCGATGATGCTCACGTTCACGCCTGCCAATGCGCTCACGCCGCAAACCGTTACGGTCACTGCGACCGATGACGCCGCAGTGGAGGGCGCGCACACCGGCGTGCTCACGCACTCGGCAACGAGCGCGGATGCGAATTACAACGGCGCCGTCATTGCGAGTGTCACCGCGAATATCACGGACAACGATGAGGAGGCCCCGCAATTGGTTTTTCTCGCCAACGATTGTGTGTTTATCGATGACAATCAAGAATCCGACGGCGACGTCCATTCCAACGATAAAATCGAATTTGACAAAACCTGGACGCAGGGCAATCACACCGGAAATTTGACCGCAGTGGGCAACATCAAAATCGAGGACAAAAATAAAATCCTCGGCAATGTGACGGCAGGCGGTGAGGTTGAGCTTACCGGAAGCGCGAACGTCACCGGCGCGGTGAGCGAGTTTGCCGGTGTTGCGGCGATGTCATTGCCAACGCTGTCGTTTTCAGCCGGCGGCGCGGACGTGATCGTGCCTTATTGGGGCTCGCGCACCCTTGCGCCCGGCTCTTATGATCGCGTGGAAGTCAAATACAAAGGCGCGCTGTATTTGAGCGCGGGCAATTATTATATCAACGTGCTCGACACCGATGAGTCCGCCAAGCTGTCGATCAATGTTGCGGGCGGAGCGATGCACATCAACGTCGTGTACGATCTGCGTTTCGATTCCAAAGTGCAGGTGTTGGTCAGCGGCGGATCGACGGAGCTAGTGACGTTCTCGGTCCTGCAGGATCCCAAAGTGTACGTTGACAGATATGCCGTTATTCGCGGCAATCTGATTGCGCCAAATTCCGAAGTCCACTTTATCAGAGATTCCAAATTCAAAGGCTACGCGGCTGCGGAGAGCATTATCCTCGGCGCAAAGGTGAAGTTTCAGCATCATTCTTCCGCCACACCGTTCCCCAAGGAGAATGATTTTGAAGAGGCCGAAACGGACGAGGGTCAATCGCTCGTGACCAGTTATGCGTTGGAGCAGAATTATCCCAATCCGTTCAATCCGAGCACGGCTATCAGCTTTCAGCTTCCAGCAGAGAGCGAGGTGTCGCTGGTGATTTACAATTCGCAAGGGCAGGTGGTGAAGCAAGTGGCAAGCGGCAAGTTTGCGAGCGGCCGTCACAGCGTTGTTTGGGATGCGAAGGATGAGCGCGGCGAGCGTGTGGCGAGCGGCGTTTATATGTATGTGATCAAAGCCGGCGAATTTACGGCACAGAGGAAGCTCGTGTTGATGAAGTGAGTTCGTAGCGCAGACTTCCAGTCTGCGTGCGCTTGCAGGCAAGGATGCCTGCGCTACGCGCGCGCGTTTACCGCGCAGCGCAAGCTCGTGTTGATGAAATAAGCTCGTAGCGCAGACTTCCAGTCTGCGGGCGTTCGCACGCAGGGATGCCTGCGCTACAACAGCGCGTGAAGTCCGACTGTCGCAGCGAGATTTTGCTAAGCTTGAAAGCTCGTCGTGCGCCAGCCGGACTTCACCGCGTTTCTTGAAGGGCAATGGTGTCACGCACCATCGCCCTTTTTATTTTCATGGCGCGTCTTGGTTTCGAAAGTTTTTGTATTATATTTAACCCAAATTAACGGATAAGGCACTTCGAACGCGCAAAGATGCTGTGGCTGGGGTTTTTTGACCTGAAAGGAGCACGTACACAGCAAAAGAGGTGGGGAAGAAAGATGAAACGCTAGCG